>Ga0247813_10002029_pt1 | contig 14365 bp, 11 predicted proteins | sample UWRJL169409C1_FD_180719 | JGI IMG/M metagenome (GOLD analysis project Ga0247813, IMG submission 180719) | Plant litter microbial communities from Arlington Agricultural Research Station in Wisconsin, United States - UWRJ-L169-409C-1 | ecosystem: Environmental > Terrestrial > Plant litter >... | reverse complement strand
CCTCCCATGTCCGGCGGCTATACTTTCAACGGTGTGACCGACACCTACGTCCTGCCGGGCTTCGTCGGCTCCGGCACCAACCCAAGCTACTACACCTTCGACATGCGCTTTAAGTATGTGCAGGATCTGCCGATCGGTGAAGCCGAGTTCTTCCTCGACGTGTTCAACGTCCTGGACAACCAGGCGGCTACCCAGGTTGTCGCCAACCGCGCCGGCAGCGGCCAGTACCTCTTCGAAGAAGCCAACCAGTGGGTTCAACCCCGTCGTGCTTACGTCGGTGTCCGCTACTCGTTCTAATCAGAGCGAAATCTGAAGTCAGGGCGGCGGATCTTCGGGTCCGCCGCCCTTTCTTTTTGCGCCGCAGAAAAACCACGGGGGCCGGGCAATCGGAGGCTTCGGCGCTCATGCGCCTCGCCGTTGTCACACCCCGGACCTTATCGATGCTGACCCTGATCGCCTTCGCCGCCGCCCTCGTCAGCCAGACCGCCGGTGCGGCGCCCGATCAGGACGGCCCCATCGTCACGGCCCGCGCGACGACGGAATCGACCAGCGAGCTGAAGCTGCGCGAGGCCCTGGCCTATTCCAACCCGTTGCCGCGCGGCGCGCCGACGCAGGACTATCCGCTGGTGGCTTGGTGCGACGCCCTGGTTAGCGGCCATGTCGCCCTGGGCGAGACCCTGACCGACCGCAATCCCGAGGACCTGGACATCATCCGGCTGGGCCGGCTGGAGGCGTCCGATTTCCGCTCGGCCCTGGCCAGCGCCGAATCGCGCCAGCCCGCCGCGACCAAGGCCGCTGCCCGCGAAGCCGCCGCCGCCGCCGCCGCCCGCTGGACGCCGCTTCTGGCCCAGACCGACGAGGCCGCCCGCAGTCAGGCGTTCGGCCTGTTCTTCGGTCTGCCGGGCCGGTGCGAGCACGCCGCCCGCCGCATCCGCGCCAACATCACCACGCCGCCGGCGACGCCCGCCGACGTCGGTCTGGTGTCCGCGGAAGAGACAGCGCCGACGGGGAACTGAGTCCGGCCACGGAAGCGAGGCGTTTTCGCTGTCGCACCGGAAATCGATTGCATGGGTGTAAATACATAATCCGCACGGACGGTTTTTGCCAAGTCGTTCATTGAGAAGCGGAAATCCTATTCATTGCAACGATGCAATTGATTCAATCGTGATGACGTCGTCACAGAACTGACTCGTTGTCGACACGCGATCTTGTTCCGTCTCGACAGGAAACACTGACTGCCTTCCTTTCCGCATCGGACGTGCGACTTCGCACGACGTTCGCGATGACCCGACTTTGTGTCCGGACATCGTTCTTTGCTGGAGGGCAATTTTGAAGAAGATCACCATTCGTGGGCGCCTCATGGCGTCCACCATCGCCGGTAGCGCCGCCCTGTTGGCGATGACGGCGGTCCCCGCCGTCGCCCTGCTGGCGCCGAGCGCGGCCATGGCGCAGGATTACACCAGCGGCATCTTGTCGGGGCAGGTCTCTGACGCAGCCGGCACGCCCGTGGCGGGCGCTTCGGTGACCCTTACGTCGGGGCAGGGCACCGTACGCACCGCTACGACAAGCGCAAGCGGTGCTTTCAGGCTACCCGCCCTTCCGATCGGCGCCTACACCGTAGCGATCACGTCTCCGGCGGGATCGACGACGGATGAGATTTCGGTCTCGCCGGGCGGCACCAGTTATTCGTTCACGGTGTCGAATGGTGAAGGCGCTTCGGACCTGGGAGAAATCGTCGTCACGGGCGCCCGGCGGGTTCAGGATTTCAACGCCACCGATACCGGCCTGAGCGTCAATGTGGCAGAGCTCTCCAATCGCGTGCCGGTTGGACGCAGCATCACTGCCATCACCATGCTCACGCCTGGCGCCACCCAGCCCGACGCCAGCATCAATGCGAGCGCTCGTCGCAATCAGTCGCTGAGCGGGCTGTCGGGCACGAGTGCTGCCGAGAGCGTCTATTATATCAACGGCCTGAACGTCACGGATCAGCGCAACTTCCTCGGCTTCGCTGAGCTGCCCTACGACGCCCTGCAAACGATCGACGTCAAGACAGGCGGCTATCAGGCCGAATACGGACGCGCCACAGGTGGCGTGGTCAACATCGTGACGCGGTCAGGCTCCAACGAGTTTCACGGCGGCGCCAGCGTCTTCTTCTCGCCCGACAGCCTGAGGAGTTCCCGGGGGCTGACCTATACTCCTGGAGCGAGCGGCAGCGCGGGCGGGCAGACTTTCAACAGCTATGCCAAGAGTGAAACTCTGGATGCGACGCTGTGGGCCAGCGGCCCGATCTTGAAAGATCACATCTTCTTCTTCGGCGCGTACAATGCGCGTGACACGGACACCAGTGGCGGCGTTGGGTTCAGCGATTTCACGGCCGGCAGCGGCACCCAGGCTCGCAGTGTTTCAAACGATGGACGTTGGCTGGCCAAACTGGATTTCGTGCTGAATCCGAACCATCGCCTTGAGGCCACGATCTTCTCCGACGAGGCGACGACCGATAACATCAGCTACAACTTCGACCGCGCAACATTCACTCCAACAGAGCTGCCGACCTCGTATTCCGATTCCGGCGGTGTGAATCAGATCTATAAGTACACGGGCGTCTTCACGGACTGGCTAACGGTCTCGGCGCTATACGGTCGTGTGGAGAGCAACTTCACTGACTTTGGGGACAGTATCAGCATCGCGGGCATCCGGGATTACTACCCCGGTCGTACCGCACCGGCGACCGGGTATGTCTGGCTGACTAACGGCCGCTTTGGCGGGCCGTTCAACTCGCTGGGCGAAGATACGCGTGAAACCTACCGCGTCGATGCCGACGTGTACTTCAACGCGTTTGGTGAGCACCATGTCCGGTTTGGCTACGATCAAGAAAATCTGGTCAGCGTTAATACGTCTGCATACTCCGGTGGTGCGCTCTATTATGCGGGCCGGCCCACGGGCAATGCGGGCGCTACGACATGCTTCGATCAAGGCTCCACCAGCCCCGACGGTTGTATCCGCCGGCGGTCGATTTCCAGCTCGGGCACGTTCGAGGCTCAACAGTCGGCCTTCTACCTGCAAGATTCATGGGACCTGACCGACACGTTCAACCTGCAACTGGGCGTCCGCAACGACATCTATGAATACAAGACCAAGTTCGGTCAGACCTATGTCGAGATCGACAACCAATGGGCGCCCCGCCTCGGGTTCAACTGGGACCCGATCGGCGACAAGCGCAGCCGGGTTTATGGTTCGCTGGGCGACTACTATCTGCCGATCGCGACGAACACCTCCATCCGCGCCTCGTCGGGCGAGGTCTTCGAGGACCGCTATTTCGGCGCCGTCCGCGATGCGGCCGGGAACTTGGTGCTCAACTCCGATGGCACGCCACAGCTCGGGGCCCAGATCGGTGCGCCGGTCTATCTGACGTCGCCGTTCGCGCCGGATCCCCGGACGGTCGCCTCCGCCGAGCTCGAGCCGATGTATGAGCGTGAGTTCATCCTCGGCTACGAGCGTCAGTTCGAGACCGGGCTCTTGGCGGACTGGACCATGGGTCTGCGCTACGTCAATCGTAACCTCAAGAATGCGATCGAAGACGCAGCGATCGGTGATGCTGTTGCTCGTTACTGCGTCCGGAACAACATCGCCTGCGAGGTTACGGACGGCGGAGATGTCTATACTCCGGCTGACGGAGCGGCGTTCTCTGCGTACTACGCCTATACGCTGATCAATCCGGGCAAAGAGGCTACGGTCACTCTGGACCTGAACGCCAGAGCTCCGGATGCGGTGGGATACAATCCTCAGACTGTAACCTTCACCAAGGAAGATCTGGCTCTTCCCGAAGCCAAGCGTGAGTATGAGGCCCTCGAGTTCACCTTCGAGCGTCCCTTCGACGGCCGGTGGTCACTGCGGGGCTCCTATACCCTCGCGCGGTCGTTCGGGAACTACGAAGGCGCCATCAAGTCTGACGTCGCACAGACCGATACGTCTCTGACGCAGGATTTCGACCACGCTTCCAATATGGTCGGCTCGGAAGGCTATCTGCCTAACCATCGCCGTCATACGCTGAAGATGTTCGGAAACTACCAGGTCAACGACTGGTTCAATGTGGGGATGAACTTCACGGCTGCTTCCGGCAGGAAGTATGGCTGCCTCGGTTACACGCCTACCTATGTCGATCCGCTGACGCCGGATCCGTCTGGCACGCCGTCGGGCTGGTTCTGCCCGATCGGGTTCGGAGGCGCGACGGTTGCAACGCCGCGTGGTTCGCAGGGTGAAACACCCTGGACCTATAACATGGATCTCGACCTTGGCTTCACGTTGTTCGACTCGCCAACGCGCGGCCAGCTGACGGGCGTCGTGTCGGTCTTCAACCTGTTCGACAATGATGAGGTGACTCGCGTGGTTGAGCAGGGCGTCTCTCGCGTGGACAACGTAAGCCCGGCAGCCAACTACGGCTACGTCCGGTCCTACCAGTCGCCGCGCTCCGTGCGCTTCGGCCTGCGCTACCGCTTCTAGCGGGGACTAAAGTCCGAAAGAGACGGGCGGCGGACCTTCAGGTCCGCCGCCTTTTCCTTGTGTCATATGCTGGATGATGAGGCCGAGGGTTGCCATGGCGGATCGCTTTCGATCAGATCGAGAGGCGATCCTCGCCCCTCAGATCACGCCGCCACGACCCTCGGCGCCTGGCCCGGCTCGTAGTTGAGGATGGGGGACAGCCAGCGCTCCGCTGTCGCGACGTCCCAGCCCTTGCGGCGGGCGTAGTCCTCGATCTGGTCGAGGTCGATCTTGCCGACGCCGAAATAGTGGCTGCCCGGGTGGCCGAAATAGAGGCCGGAGACGCTGGCCGGGGGCGTCATGGCGAAGCTTTCGGTCAGGGCCATGCCGGCGTTGGTCTCGGCCTGGAGCAGGCGGAACAGGGTGGCCTTCTCGGTATGGTCGGGTTGGGCCGGATAGCCGGGGGCGGGACGGATTCCCTGATACTGTTCGGCGATCAGGTCGTCGGTCGTGGTCGCCTCGTCGGAGGCGTAGCCCCAGAGCTCGGTGCGGACCTTTTTGTGCAGAGCCTCGGCGAAGGCCTCGGCCAGACGGTCGGCGAGGGCCGCCGCCATGATCGAGGAATAGTCGTCGCCGGCGTCCTTGAACCTTTTCGCGATCTCCAGCTCGCCGTGGCCGGCGGTGACGGCGAAGGCGCCGATATAGTCCGCGCCGTCTTCCGCGATGAAGTCGCTGAGGGCGAGATTGGGCTTGCCGTTCGACTTCTTGATCTGCTGGCGCAGGGTGTGAAAGCGGGCGATCTCTTCCGACCGGCCTTCATCGGCGAATACGACGACGTCGTCGCCGACGGCGTTGGCGGGCCAGAAGCCGACGACGCCCCTGGCTGTGAACCATTTCTCGTCGACGATCTGTTTCAGCATGGCCTGGGCGTCGCGGAACAAATCCTGCGCCGCCGTACCGACGATCTCGTCGTCGAGGATCTGGGGGTAGCGGCCGATCAGCTCCCAGCTGGCGAAGAAGGGCGTCCAGTCGACGTGGTCGGCCAGATCGCCCAGGTCCCAGCTGTCGAACGACCGGACGCCGATGAAGGACGGAGCGCCCGGCATTGGGTCAGCCGGGTCGGGCTTGAACCGGTTCTCGCGCGCCTGAACCAGGGTGGCGCGCGCCTTGACCTCCTGGCCGCGGGCGTACTGTTCGCGGATGCGGATGTATTCGTCGCGGGTGATGGCCTCGTTCTTCCCCCGCTCTGTCTTCGACAGCAGGCCCGAGACCACGCCCACGGCGCGGCTGGCGTCGACGACATAGGTGGTCGAACCCTTGTGATAGCCGGGCTCGATCTTGACCGCCGTATGGGTGCGGCTGGTCGTGGCGCCGCCGATCAGCAGGGGAATGTCAAAGCCGCGCCGTTCCATCTCGCGGGCGACGAAGACCATCTCGTCCAGCGACGGGGTGATCAGGCCGGACAGGCCGACGATGTCGACGTTGTGTTCGACGGCCGCGTCGAGGATCCGGTCGGCCGGGACCATGACGCCCAGATCGATGACCTCGTAGTTGTTACACTGAAGCACGACGCCGACGATGTTCTTGCCGATGTCGTGGACGTCGCCCTTGACGGTCGCCATCAGGATGCGGCCCGCCTGTTCGCGCGGCTTGCCGGCCTTTTCGGCCTCCATGAAGGGTTCGAGCCAGGCGACGGCCTGCTTCATCACGCGCGCGGACTTCACCACCTGCGGCAGGAACATCTTGCCCGAGCCGAACAGGTCGCCGACCACGTTCATCCCGTCCATCAGCGGACCTTCGATGACGTGCAGCGGCCGGTCGACCGACAGGCGCGCCTCCTCGGTGTCGGCGTCGATGAACTCGGTGATGCCGTTGACCAGGGCGTGTTCGATACGCTTGCCGACGGGCTGGTTGCGCCACTCCAGATTGACCACCCGGGGCGCCGACCTGTCGCCCTTGAAGCCCGGGGCGATGTCGACCAGCCGTTCGGTGTTGGTGACATTGGTCCGCTGGGGCCGGTTCAGGATCACGTCCTCGACGGCCTCGCGTAGCGTCGGGTCGATGTCCGAATAGACGGGCAGGTCGCCGGCGTTGACGATGCCCATGTCCATGCCCGCCGCGATGGCGTGGTACAGGAAGACGGAGTGGATCGCCCGGCGCACCGGCTCGTTGCCGCGGAAGCTGAACGAGACGTTCGACACCCCGCCCGAGATGCGGGCGTGGGGCAGGGTTGCCTTGATGACCTTGACCGCCTCGATGAAGTCGACGGCGTAGTTGTCGTGCTCCTCGATCCCCGTCGCCACGGCGAAGATGTTGGGGTCGAAGATGATGTCCTCGGCCGGGAAGCCGACCTCATCCACCAGGATCTTGTAGGCGCGGGTGCAGATCTCGATCTTGCGCGCGGCGGTGTCGGCCTGGCCCTGCTCGTCGAAGGCCATGACCACGACGGCGGCGCCATAGCGCATGCAGGCGATCGCCTGTTCGCGGAACTTGTCCTCGCCCTCTTTCATAGAGATGGAGTTCACGATCGGCTTGCCCTGGACGCACTTCAGGCCCGCCTCGATCACCTCCCACTTGGAGCTGTCGATCATCACCGGCACGCGGGCGATGTCGGGCTCGGCGGCGATGAGGTTGAGGAAGGTGATCATCGCCTGCTTCGAATCCAGCAGGCCCTCGTCCATGTTGATGTCGATGACGGCGGCGCCGGCCTCGACCTGCTGGCGCGCGACCGCGAGGGCGGCGGTGTAGTCGCCCTCGATGATCAGCTTCTTGAACCTGGCCGATCCGGTGACGTTCGTACGCTCACCGATGTTGAGATAGATCGGACGCATCAGCCCTGCATTTCAAAGGGTTCGAGACCGGACAGGCGCATGGCCACCGGGCGTTCGGGAATGGGACGGGTCGGCAGTTTCGAGACGCCCTCGGCCACATGTTTGATGTGGTCCGGCGTCGTGCCGCAGCAGCCGCCGACGATGTTGACGAGACCGGCCTCGGCCCATTCCTCGATGAAGTGGGCGGTCTGGTGCGGTTCCTCGTCGTACTGGCCCATGGCGTTGGGCAGGCCGGCGTTGGGATAGGCGGCGACCAGGGTGTCGGCGACGCGGCTGAGTTCGGCGATGAACGGCCGCATCAGGTCGGCGCCGAGGGCGCAGTTGAAGCCGATGGCGAAGGGCTTGGCGTGGCGCACCGAGTTCCAGAAGGCCTCGGCGGTCTGGCCCGACAGGGTGCGGCCCGAGCGGTCCGTGATGGTGCCGCTGATCCAGATCGGAAGGGCGTCCATGCCCTCATCCTCGAGATCCTTGATGGCCTTGATCGCGGCCTTGCAGTTCAGCGTGTCGGTGATGGTTTCGATCAGATAGAGGTCGACGCCGCCCTCGTTCAGGGCGCGGATCTGGTGGCGATAAGCCTCGTAGACCTGATCGAAGGTGACCAGTCGCGCGCCGGGGTCGTTCACGTCGGACGACATCGACAGCATCTTGTTCAGCGGACCGATGGAGCCGGCGGCGAAGCGCGGCTTGTGCGGTTCCTTTGCCGTCCAGCGATCGGCGGCCGCGCGGGCCAGTTTCGCGCCTTCCAGATTGATGTCCCAGACGGCGTCTTCCTTGAGCTTGTAGTCGTCCTGGGCGATGACCGTGCCGGAGAAGGTGTTGGTCTCACTGATGTCGGCGCCGGCGGCGAAATACTGGTCGTGCAGGTCGGCGATGACGTCCGGGCGCGTGATGCACAGGATGTCGTTGTTGCCCTTCATCTGCTCCTTTTCGTCATAGCCGTTGGCCGCGACGAAGCGGTCGCCGCGGAAATCGACTTCTTCCAGCCCGCGACGCTGGATCATCACGCCCCAGCTGCCGTCGAGGACGAGGATGCGTTCCTTCGCGGCCTTGTGCAGGGCGGCGATGCGTTCGGCCCGGGTCAGGGATGAGGTCAGGGGAGAGGTCATTACGCCACGGCCTTCTGTTCGCGGACGCCCAGCACACGGCAGATCGCATAGACCAGATCGGCGCGGTTCAGGGTGTAGAAGTGGAAGTCCTGGAAGCCTTCCTCCTGCAGGCGGGCGCAGGTTTCGGCGGCGACCGAGGCGGCCAGCAGCTTGCGGGTCTCGGGGTCGTCGTCCAGGCCGTCGAAATGGGTTTCCAGCCAGGCGGGGATGGCCGTTCCGCACGAGGCGCTCATCCGCTGGAGCGTGGCGAAGTTGGACACCGGCATGATCCCGGGGATCAGGGGGATGGTCACGCCCGCCGCGCGGATGCGGTCGCGAAAGCGCAAGAAGGCGTCGATGTCGAAGAAGAACTGGCTGACGGCGCGGGTGGCGCCGGCGTCGATCTTGGCCTTTAGCACATCGATGTCGTGATCGATCGAGGGGCTTTCCGGGTGCTTTTCCGGATAGGCGCCGACGGTGATGTCGAAGCCGCCGACGCGGTTGATGGCCTGGGCCAGTTCGGTGGCGTTGGCGTAGCCGTCGGCGCGGGGCTTGTAGGCGCCGCCGATGCCCGACGCGCCGGGCGGATCTCCGCGCAGGGCGACGATGTGGTCGACGCCGATCGCCTTGTAGCTTTCGATCACCTCATCGACCTCGGCGCGCGAGGCCTCGACACAGGTCAAGTGGGCGGCGGGCTTCAGCGTCGTCTCGGTCAGCATCCGCTGGACGGTGCGGTGGGTGCGTTCGCGCGTCGAACCGCCGGCGCCGTAGGTGACGGAGACGAACTCGGGGTTGAGGGGCTCCAGACGGCGCACGGCTTCCCACAGGGTCTCCTCGGCCTTGTCGGTCTTGGGCGGGAAGAATTCGAACGAGACGCGCACGGGGTTGGCGTTGTCGCCGGCCCGGGCGACAGGGCCCAGCGGCGACAGCAGCAGGGCGCGGGCCGCTGCGAGGCCCTGTGTCGGGAGGGTGGCGGGGGAAGCCATCAGGCGGCGCTCTTCTTCTGGTCGGAAACGGCGGACCGGCTGGCCGCCCAGATGGTGACGGTCAGGCCGTCGGTGTCTGGCGGAAGGGCGACGGGATCGCCGGTTTGGAGACCGGCGTCCGACAGCCACTGAATGATCTCGTCATTGGCGAAGCCCAGCCGGCGGTGCTGGTGTTCCTCGCGCAGGATCTCGATGTCGTGGGGGGCGAAATCGACGATCAGCAGCTTGCCGCCGGGTGAAACCAGACGGGCGGCCTCGACCACGGCGGCGTGAGGATCGTTCAGATAGTGGAGCACCTGATGCACCAGAACCAGATCGGCGCTGGCGGCGGGCAGGCGGGTGGCGAAGATGTCGCCGTGGCGCAGTTCCACCTTGTCCAGACCCGACCGGGCGACATTGGTGCGGGCGATGTTGAGCATGTTGTGGCTGAGGTCGAGGCCGATCGACATCTTCGCCTTCTTGCCCAGAAGGGTCAGCATCCGGCCCGAGCCGGTGCCCAGATCGACGACGCGGTCGAACGGGCCGGGGCCGGCGGCGGCCTCGATGGCGGCCTCGACGGCGGTTTCGGCGACATAGAGGGAACGCATCCGGTCCCACTGGGGCGCGACCTGCTCGAAATAGGCGGCGGCGGCGGCGGTGCGTTCGTCGCGGACCTGGTCCAGCCGACGATGGTCGGTCTCGCCCTCGGAGTCGTCGAGCACGTCCAGCACGGTGTCGATCAGGCGGCGAGCGACGACATCGGACGAGATGCGGTAGAAGACGCGGGCGCCGTCGGGGAAGCGCTCGATCAGGCCGGCGTCGGTCATCAGTTTCAGATGGCGGGATACGCGAGGCTGGCTCTGATCGAGAACGCGGGACAGTTCCATGACCGACAGCTCCTCGCCCGCCAGCAGCGAGAGGATGCGCAGGCGGGTCGGCTCGCCTGCGGCGCGCAGGGCCTCCACGGTCTGGTCGGCGGTCAGTGACATGCGAACATATAAGGATATCCTTATATGATTTTGCAAGGAGAAACCGCGTGCGAGGTGATGACGAGGCCTTGCCGCGAAGGATTGCCGGGGATGACACGTTGAATGGGATCATACGGGAGATTTCCATGAGCCGTCGTCTGAACCTGTCATCCGCCCTGGCGCTGTGCGGCGTCGTTCTCGTCGCCGCTTCCGCCTGCGGTAAGGCGCCGGAAGCGGCGGCTCCCGAAGGCCAGACCGAGGCTGAGGCTGCCGCGGGCGCCTCCGTGTCCGACGAGGCCGCCATGGCCGCCGACGGTCAGACTGTGGGAGCTGACGCTTCGCAGAACGGCCCCGATCGCGGCGGTCCCGGCATGGACGCGCCGATGACCCTGAGCGGCATGCAGGCGCGCAGCGATGAACGTTTCGACCGTATGGACGCCGACAATGACGGGGTCATCACGACGGCCGAGCTTGAGGCGCGTCAGGCCGATCGTCCCGGCGGCGGACGTCGGGGTTTTGGCGGCGGCAAGATGCGGGCGGACGCGGACGGCGACGGGCGGATCAACCGCGCAGAGTCCCGCGCCGCGGTGGCCGAACGCTTCGCCCGGATGGACGCCAACGGCGACGGGATGATCAGCGAAGACGAGCGTCCGCAACGCGGCGGCGGGCGGCCGGACTAGCGAGGGGCGTTTTCTGCGGCTGTCAGGCGAAGCTGGGCGGCCAAGTTCTGCATCGGCATTCCCTGCATTGCCTAGGGCGTCGTGACGGTCGGGCGGCGGGCTCTTGTCATGCGCGCAGTTCCACCAGATGAACGTCCTCGTCGAGCCGAGCCTCGACGGCGGTCCACCTCGGTTCGAGCCAGGCGAGCAACGCCCGGGTCGTCGTATTTCCCAGCCGGATCCAGACGACTTGCGGTCCGGTTCGACGCGCGGACGCCCAGATGGCGAAGTCGCGATCCTTGGTGATGATGGTGCGGTCCTGTTCGCGGGCCAAGTCCCAGATCGTGCTGTCCGGACCGTCTAGACCCGCCAGGGTCACGACATGCGTGGCTTGATGTCCACGCGCTTCAAGCCAGTCGGCCAAGGCCGGCGGCAATTGCGCATCGACCACGAACCTCACGCAGCTATGACGGCCGTGTCGCCGATGCTGGCCGCCGCATAGGCGAGGCTGGCGCGAATATCGTCGAGTTCGAGATAGGGGAAGTCGGTCAGGATTTCCTCGGCGGACGCGCCGCCCGCCAGCATGTCCAGCACGTCCTGAACGCGGATGCGCAGGCCGCGAATGCAGGGGCGTCCCCCGCATTTGTCTTTTTCGATGGTGATGCGGGACAGGAGTTCGTCGCTCATGTCCCGCATCCTACACCCTCAGGCCCTAGCGCCCAAACTTCTGGAACTTGATCCGGTGGGGGATCAGGCTGTCGGCGCCCAGGCGGCGCTTCTTGTCTTCCTCATAGGCTTCGAAGTTGCCTTCGAACCATTCGACGTGGCTGTCGCCTTCGAAGGCGAGGATGTGGGTGGCCAGACGGTCGAGGAACCAGCGGTCGTGGGAGATGACCACAGCGCAGCCGGCGAACTCTTCCAGCGCCTCTTCGAGGTTCTGCAGCGTCTCGATGTCCAGGTCGTTGGTCGGTTCGTCGAGCAGGATCAGGTTGCCGCCCGTGGCCAGGGTCTTGGCCAGGTGGACGCGGTTGCGCTCACCGCCGGACAGTTGACCGACCTTCTTCTGTTGGTCGCCGCCCTTGAAGTTGAACGAGCCGACATAGGCGCGGGTGTTGATCTCGCGCTTGCCGACCATCATCACGTCGGTGCCGCCGGAGACTTCTTCCCAGATGGTCTTGTTGGGGTCCAGCGCGTCGCGCGACTGGTCGACATAGGCCAGCTTGACCGTCTCGCCGACCTTGATGGTGCCGCCGTCCGGGGTTTCCTGGCCGGTGATCAGCTTGAACATGGTCGACTTGCCGGCGCCGTTGGGGCCAATGACGCCGACGATGCCGTTGGGCGGCAACTTGAAGGTCAGGTTGTTGAACAGGACCTTGTCGCCGTAGGACTTCTGCATCCCCTCGACTTCCAGCACGACATTGCCGAGGCGCGGGCCAGGCGGGATCTGGATGACGGCGTGGGTCTGGGCGCCGCGCTGCTGGTCCTGCTCGTCCACCATCCGCTCATAGGCGGCCAGACGGGCCTTGGACTTGGCCTGACGGGCCTTGGCGCCCGAGCGGACCCATTCCAGTTCGCGGGTGAGGGCGCGCTGGCGGGCTTCGGATTCCGAGTTCTCCTGCACGACGCGCTTCTGCTTGGCTTCCAGCCACGAGGAATAGTTGCCCTCGTGCGGGTGGCCCTTGCCGCGGTCCAGTTCCAGCGTCCATTTCGTCACGAGGTCCAGGAAGTAACGGTCGTGGGTCACCAGGATGACGCAGCCGGGGAAGGCCTCGAGGTGATGCTGCAACCAGGCGACGGATTCAGCGTCGAGGTGGTTGGTCGGTTCGTCGAGCAGCAGCATGTCGGGCTTGGACAGCAGCAGGCGGGCGAGCGCGACGCGGCGTTTCTCACCACCGGACAGGTTCTCGGTCGACCAGTCGTCGGGCGGGCAGCGCAGGGCGTCCATGGCCATTTCGATGCGGCTGTCGATGTCCCAGACGTCGCCTGCGTCGATCTTCTCCTGGAGTTTGGTCATCTCCTCCATGAGTTCGTCGGTGTATTCCTCGGCCATCTCCATGGCGATGGCGTTGAAGCGGTTGACCCACTGCTTCTCCTCGCACCAGGCCTCGACGTTCTCGCGGACGTTCAGGCTGTCGTCGAGGTGGGGCTCCTGTTCCAGATAGCCGCGCTTGACGCCGTCAGCGGCCTTGGCCTCGCCGGAGAATTCCTTGTCCAGCCCGGCCATGATCTTCAGCAGGGTCGATTTACCGGAGCCGTTGACCCCGACGACGCCGATCTTGGCGTCGTTGTAGAAGCTCAGCCAGATGTTCTCGAAGATCTTCTTGCCGCCGGGAAAGGCCTTGGTCAGGCCCTGCATCTGGAAAATATATTGCTGCGCCATGAGGTGCGGTGCGCCCTGTCGTCAAAAGCCGGATGGGGAGGTAGGCGCGGGATGTAGCGATCCCGGCGCCGGGTGGCAAATGACCTAGCGCGCGGAGAGGGCGGATTGAAGGCGGTGTCCTCCCCGTTCGCGTGGCGAGCGGGGAGGAAGCGCGTCCGGTCAGGCGTTGGCGCCGCCGTCGACCAGAATGCCGGAGCCAGTGACATAGGCGGCGCCGGGGCCGGCCAGGAAGGCGGCGGCTTCGGCAACTTCCCACGACTGGCCATAGCGGGGGATCGACAGGCCCGGCAGGACTGCCGGGGCCAGCGGGCCGTCGGCGGGGTTCATGTCCGTGTCGGTCGGCCCGGGGCGGACCAGATTTACGGTGATGTTGCGCGGGCCGAGCTCGCGGGCCAGACCTTTGGTGAAGGACTCCAGCGCCGACTTGGTCGCCGCATAGACGGTCAGGCCGCCAAACGGGACCTGCAGGCCGACGTTGCTGCCGATGGTGATGATCCGTCCGCCGTCGGGAATATGGGCCAGCGCCGCCTGGGTGGTCAGCAGGACGCCACGGATATTGACGTTGAGCTGGACGTCGATCTCTTCCAGCGGCTGGTCGGCGAAGCCGCCCATCCGGGCGACGCCGGCGTTGTTGACCAGAATGTCGAGACCGCCCAGTTCGGCGACGGTCTTTTCGACGGCGTCCTTCACGGCTTGCGGGCTGGCGGCGTCGGCCTGGATGGCGACGGCCTTGCGGCCCAGGGCGCGGATTTCGGCGGCCAGCGCCTCGGCCTTGTCGGCGGATTTCTCATAGGTGATGGCGACGTCGGCGCCGTCCTGGGCCAGCTTCAGCGCTATGGCCGCGCCGATGCCGCGCGCGGCGCCGGTGACGAGGGCGCGCTTGCCCGAAAGGGGAAGGGAGGGAGTGCTCATGTCGATGATCCTGTTGCGTTCGGCCATTCTGTATCGATTGGCACAGAACTAGCTGGGAGGCTTGTCCCGTAAGCGCAAGGGATTAT
>Ga0247813_10002028_pt1 | contig 14370 bp, 12 predicted proteins | sample UWRJL169409C1_FD_180719 | JGI IMG/M metagenome (GOLD analysis project Ga0247813, IMG submission 180719) | Plant litter microbial communities from Arlington Agricultural Research Station in Wisconsin, United States - UWRJ-L169-409C-1 | ecosystem: Environmental > Terrestrial > Plant litter >... | reverse complement strand
GAAGGCATCTGCTGCGTCGGTCTCGGCGGAGTGCGCTGCGACAGTGTGGGTTGCGGTTTGGGGGCCGGGCTAGCCTGTGGCCGTGCAGCTGGCCGCGGTTGCGAAGCTGCTGGCAGGGGCTGAGCGACGCGCTGTGGTTGTTGCTTGGGCGGAGCAACGATAGGCGCTGCACGAGGAATGGGTGCCGGTCGAATAGGTTGTGGAGCGGCAATAGGACGCCCCTGATGTCGTCTCTCCGCTAGCAACCCTTCCTTTTCACTTTCTGCCGCCATCCGCTTGAGATTGTGCTCTCTGTGGCAGTCCTGACACCAAACCTTGCGGCCTTTCGCTGCCTGGCTCTGCGCATATTTCTTGGAAGCAACGGTCTTGGATTGGCATTTCCCGCACGTGACCGTAATAGGGTCTCGGATGAAAAAATACGTAGTGGGGAAAATCTCATTGCCAAGATATTTTTTTTCGATTGAGCCCCGATATCGCTGCAGCAGCCTAGTCCATTGCTGGATCGTCAGGCGTTTGTTGTTGCTGAACGTTTGATGGAAAGCTTCGCGCATATCCCTCGACAGATGATTCCAGATGATGCCCCAGGAGCCTTTGGGGGCGTTTTCACCGGAAAAATTCTCCTTGTCGCTGAAGTTACGGTACGGAAATTTCTGTGCCTTGATATTGTCCGCAGGAGATCCGCCGCCTTGTTGCGAGTACGGAGGCTTGCCGGGGAAAAGGATCATGAAAAGCATCGTGGCCACCGCGAACAGCTCATGCTGGATGGTGCGCATGAAGGTTTCGTAGCCGAGCCCCTGGATTTCTGGTGCTGTGAAATTGACTGTCCCGACAGGGCACGGAAAGCCCTCAACTTGAAAGCTGTCTGTGTCGACCAGCCCTATTTTCTGGCTATTCGGAGTGACCAGCAGGTTCTGAGGATTGATGTCGCCGATGAGTACGTTCAGCTTGTGCAGATACTCGACATGGGCAAGGAAGGCCAGGCACAAGTTGACCAGGTCGATACGTCCCCAGGCAGGGAAGGTTTTCAGCAACAGCGGCTTGACGAACATCGATGTCTGCATCGTTCGTCCCTGAGCGCGGGGCATCAGGTAGCCCACGAACTCCTCAAATCGGTTTACGACCGTTTCGGTAGGCCAGCAGATGCCTGGTTGAACGACCTTGCGCGTGGTCATCAACTCAATTTTCTGACGTTTGCCTGAGGTGAGTTTGTCCAGGTGATAGACCTTGCAGACCAGCGCCGGATCATTCGTTTCGTAAATAACCCCTTCGCCTCCTTCGCTCACTTTTTTCCCAAGACGTATCTGTCTACCGGAAGCAGTGACCACCGTCTCGTTTGAACCGGGGAGCGCTTTGACGGACAGCTTCACATCGGCAGCGGCCAGCGGAACAGCATGCACCCTAAACGGATCCGAACGGACAGGGGCGGGGGATTTGCCTTCACTTTTAGCCGGAGAGGGTGCTTCGTTATCTTGGTCAGGCTGCCATCGGTGGCATTTCACACCTGATCGTTTGGCTAGCTGCATGACCTGAGCGTCACAAGTTACGACCGTCATGCGGTAGTGAGCTGCCACTTCGATCAAGCGGGTGGCCGTGGTAGTCGCTTGGAACTGCAGGCGTTTAAGCAGGTAGGCGGGCGCGTCGTCGAAACGAAACTCAGAGAGGTGGTCGCCTTCGGCCAGCGTATCGCCCGTTGGTAAACGGCTGACCTTTCTGGCCTGACTGCCTTCGATCTGGCTCAAAATCCGGTCTGCGTGCCGTCCGTGATGGGTCGGCTGAGCACGAAGATTTAGGAGCGCCACCATTGCCTCTGCCAGTAGCACAGGCAAGTGTTGCTTCGTGCGGATTCTCGTGATGATGTCAGGGTACTCAAGGAGCACACTCGTATCGATCAGTACTTTCTGCGTTCTATGTTCCGTCATAAATACAAGGTATCGCCAGTTCCATCTGATGAGTCGCTTCGGAGCTTACAGTAGCACGCTATGGATTAAGGCAGGGTGGTGCAGGGCCCGCGGTTGATGATCTTAAGCAAAGCCCTTCTCTCATGAGAAGGGCTCAACGGGGTCAGCCGTTACGCACGCCTCCACCTACGACACGGACAACTTCATCTTGCGCATCCTTGTCGAACAGGAAGACTGCATGCTTGTGATGCTCGATTTGAGACATCACGTAATGAAGCATCTCAGGCTGCTCATCGTCGGATTTTTCGACGAGCTTTTGCAGCAGTGCCAAGCATTCCTGCTGCTTATCGGTTAGCGAATTCTTGGCTTCTACCACGTCAGCGACGCTCGTTTGGGCCAGGAAGGTGAAGTAGTTCTTGAGAAGGCCACTGATCACATCGGAGACCTGGACTGCCGGATGCAGTTTGGAGTCCACAAACTCAAAATGGCTGGAGCCCAGCACCCCATCCAGTGCTTCAACTTCCTTGAAGCTTTTCTCGATCTCGAACTCGTTGTCGAAAATGTGCCGTGAGGAAGCAAAGAGTCCAATGCAATGGCGGTAGAACATTGACAGCCCGTCAATGAGCTTGTACGGCGTATGTGTATACACCATGTCCAGGGATTCGATGTCACGACACAGGTCGAACAGCTTGGACAGGCTAATGGTGCGGGACAGATCTTCCTTGCTCACCTTGCCGCCCAGTCGGGCGGAAATCTGGCGATTTTTCTTGACGATTTCATTCAGGCGCTTGATGAACGGAGCCGCATTTTTCGGCGTTACGTTCGGATAGCGGTATTTTGTGAGTGCTGACAGGATGTCGGATTTATACTTGCGCATGATGTAGTACAGCGCGTCTTTGTGATAGTCCGCATACGCCCGCCGCCCGCCCGCCGGTGCATAGTTCAGCATGCCGTGCAGGTCAGCGTGGTCGCAGCAATCGTCGATGATGTCGACCAGCGACCAGTATTCCATATTCAGACTGCTGTAGTGCAGGTAGTAGTCGGACTCAACCAGCCATTTGAGAATCTGCGTGATCTTCGATGACTTCAGGTTGTCGAGAAAGCTCCCTTTTGCAACCTGCTTAAACTTCAGTTCTTTCGCAGTGGGCGGCAAGCGCAACGAGTCAATCAGCTCTTCACATTTGCTCTGTGCCTGTTCTCCCTTATGGGCGATGCCTGCCAGTACAAAGGACGGCGAAGGATTTTCATGAGCATCCGTGTTGAATCGGCCACCCGTCAGATACAAAGACCGGATATTGTTAGACTCGTCATAGTAAAAGGTGTAACTCATTGCGACTCCTGTACGTTACGTCGTAGGCATAGGCATTCAGAGAGGAATGCGGGCTCATACTAGGTTCGGCGTATCCCTGCCTGAGATTTGGCGGCCAATAGCCTTTTTTGCGCGCGACTCTAGCATGATGGCTATGTGCTGTCATTGAGCCAAACCTTTCTTCTAGTAGAAAGGTTTGGCCGGGGCGGTCCGGTTTGCGCGCTCATAATGAACATCGACCTTTGTCAATAAAACGAATGGCACAACGAAGCGGTGACAGGTCTGCGTAGCGGCGTTCTGTAGCAGGTATCCCAGGAAGGGAAAGGTCACCGGGGTGGCGTCAAAAATCCTTTCTTGGGTCGCTATTGGAACTTCAGGGAGTACGGCCTATGCTACTGGCATTTTGACAGCCTGGCGGAGCCAGGCAGTGACAGGAGTCTTAATGACCATCATCGTCCGCGTTTTGAAAGCGAGGCACGGAGACTGCATCCTTGTCAGCCATGAAGGGGAGGAAGGGGTATTCAATCTTCTGATTGACGGCGGCACGTCTACCACCTTCAGGCATGGGAAACGGCAGCGCTACGCGGGAGCGCTGTGCAGTACGCTTGATGATCTCAAAGCTAAAGGGCAGCGCATCGACCTTGCTATCCTCACCCACATTGATGACGATCACATCAATGGACTCATCAGAGCGTTTGAGAAACCAGGTTATCTGGGGGATATGGTCAAATCCATCTGGTTTAACTCCTCGCGCCTGATCACCCGCCATTTCGAAGTGGCAGAAATACCTCAGAATAATATCGAACTGCTTGACGACGATCCCCAGACATCGGTTAAGCAGGGCAAAGATTTGGAAGCGCTCCTCGATGAGGTTGGGTGCGTTAGAGCGCCCCTCATAATGGCGGGTCAAACTCATCAAGCAGGCCCATTTACGCTAAAGGTCTTGTCACCTGGTCGTGAGCAACTGGAAAAGTTATTGCACGTCTGGCCCTGCGATGTAGATGAGGGAAAAACCTCGGCGCACGACACTGACTATCACCTATCGCTGCAAGATATCTGGTCGAGCGATAGATTCAAGTCCGACACTTCTGTTTATAACGGTAGCTCTATCGCATTTACCCTCGAAGCCGAGGGTCGACGCATGCTTTTCCTAGGTGATGCACACGATGGCGTGGTGTCCGACAGTTTGCGGGCTTGTGATTGCAGCGAAACAAACAAACTTAGCTTGGATCTTGTGAAGTTATCGCACCATGGGAGCGAATATAATACCAGTAGCGATTTGTTGGGGTTGCTGGATTCGCCGATTTACATCGTGTCAACTGACGGGTCCAGGCATGGTCTCCCTAATAAAAGGACGATAGCCAGGATTATCAAGTCTACGCAGGGGGAAGTGTATTTTAATTACGATCAGGTGATTGCTCCCCTGCTACTGAATCATGAGGTTGAGGAGTATTCCTCTCGTCTAAAAGTGCTCGATGATGAAATCAGATACTAATAAGAATTTTTCAGAGATTATGCAGTCGCACTGTGTGACTGTTAACGGTGGAAGCGGTGTTCTGGTGAATGCCATGACTCAGGAGTTTTCTTATGTGCTGACGGCGAGGCACGCCATTTCTGAAGAAGTCGCCCGCAACGTAGTTAGCGACCATAACAAGACCGCCATCGAAGTTCTGGGTGTGATGATTTTCCCCGGGGAGGGTCAACAAGCAGCCCTGGATTGCGCAATATTGAAAGTTGCTTATCAGGCGGATGTCTCTCAGAGATCGTGGAATGCTGCTCACCTCCCACCCTCAGCTAACCTTACGTTTGTGGGCCTACCGGCAACAGAGAGAGCGAGTACGACACCCATCAAGCATTGGACGGGGCATTCAGCTGGCGTCGTCAACCAACTGATAATCCTTGCACTCGAAGGTGACCCTGGCAAGGCCGTTATTCAAGGAATGTCTGGAGGTGGTGTATACCACATTGATAATGGTTATCCCTACCTCGTGGGTGTGGAGTTCGAGATGGAGGCCAGTCACCTGGATAACCAGTATGGCCGCGTCTGTTGCTATGGTCTCGCGCGATACCATGAGCTCTTGAATTTCCATGCAAGTGCTCCGATGATTCCTCCACACATGGAGTGCTTTTCGAGAATACGGGATCGAATATTCGAATTTAATGCGGATGACCCTGATAACGTTAAGCTTTTGAAAGATGCGTTGCTTGGCTTCTCAGATGCATTAATTGCAAGTGGAATGCCACCTCCCTACGACATTATGAAGCGTTATAACGTCCAGCTACTGCTGGATGTGGGTGATCACAGTGTCTTGGAAACAAGAGAGCTATGGGTCGCCTATTTAGAGTTTGTCGTGATCTCGGCAATCATGGATGAAACCGGAATTGCAAACAGTGGCTACATCAGTGGGATCGATAAGAAACGTCGACTGCTTTACACCAGTGATAGCACCAACTGGGTTCGTCGTTTAGATGAGATTCTAAAGATTTCACGTAAGCTGCTCGACAAGGACGGTACTCTCGTGGTCGCATCTCCTCAGGCGAATGCGAAACCGTTTCCCAAAGGCTTCATGCTTGAGAGTGTAATCAGCAATATAGCAATCGTCCCAGGGCAGCCATTTTCTATCGATGAAGTAGAGTCAGGAATCTACACAAGTTACAAGTTGACTCATTTGGAAGGTCTGCGTAACAGCTGCGTGATCGAGAAAGAAGAGAAGTATCGTGCCGTGGCGCCGGGGCGCAATCAACTGCTTGAGTTGAGGAGGTATTTGAATGAAATTATCAATTAAAGCTTACGATTTTGGGTTTCTTACTTCTGAGTTTGATGACTTAGAGTTTCACATGTTTCGCTCTGATGATGAGCTGTCCTACATTTCATGTATAGTCTGCCTGTGTAAAGAACCCTCCACCATCGTAAAAAATTGGCGTGTAATTCAGAACCTTGTCTCGGTTCACCACCAGCCGCCGGGAAACCTCGCCGCATGGAACGTTTATATTGCGTTTGTAACGATTGGCGTTGTTCCGATTTGGGATAAGTACCACATTGAGAATAATAAGTACGCTGCGCGTAAACTGATAATGGACGGTGATGCTGAGTTGCCCACCCTGGAGCAGTTGAAAATACAGTTGGAAAGGCAACTCTTGGGGGCGGATTTAACGCTGGATTCTCGTGTTACAGAAACGCGAGAGCCGTTATTGTCACTTGAGAAATTCGTGCGTGGTGCGCCATTGGATCAAAAGACCGAGTCCAAAGAAAAGCGCGCGTCAATGATAAATAAAATCATAGAATCTCTTGATAAAAATGAAAATCAAAAAGGTTGAAATTCAGGCGTTCCGTGCTTACAAAATGAAATCGGAGGGGACATTTGATTTTACGAATGCTGATGATGTCCCTTCAGATTTTGTGGCTATCTTTGCCCCTAATGGGTTTGGTAAAAGCTCGTTTTATGATGCGGTTGAATGGGCGATCACGAACCATCTGGAACGCTTGGGTGGAGATTACAACAGAGCTAACTATGAAGGCGCCGCGCGTGTAACCAAGGACGCGGGTAGGGGCCAGGAGATCCTTCGAAACAAATTCGTGGATGAGAAAGTTAAAACGCGAGTGGTTGTGTCCACTACGCGACCTGTTCCTTTTACGCGACAGCTGGGGACAATACGCTCAAATGGCCGCGATTTACGTTTTGGAGACAGAGGCAGAGAGAACGACTATTTTCGGCGTGTCATCTTAAGCCAGGATGAAATTGACAGGTTCTTACGAGAGTCGAAGCCACAAGAACGCTATGCCAAATTTATGGAAAGTTTCGGTGGGGAGACCGAGATTGCGCGCAAGGAGCTGAGTGCGCTGATTGTTGATAATAAGGCCGAGCTACAGAGTTTGGATGCGCGGCGAGAGGCTATTATTGTCGAGTTAAGGGAGCCTGTTGACCTTTCTATCTTTGATAATTTCAATGAATTGGCCGCACAGCTCAATGCTGCTGGTGAGCGTATAGTTCTGGCGGACGAACATTTTTCTGCTCAGACTGAGCATGCTCTGAGTGCAAGCCTTGTGTCTCGACAGCATGAGCTGAGCGTGGAGCGTGAAGCTAATGGGCGGTCGATTGATGGGCTTGAAGAAAGATTGTTAAAGGTTCCTGAAATTGCACTTCACAGCCAGTTTATCGTCGATCAGACAGCGTTTTCAGCTCGGCTTGAACAGGGCCTGAAAGATGCTGGTCATTATCAGGAGCTTTTGAGTAGCCATGCAAAAAGCTCAAGCGACATTCAGGTCGCGAGTCAGAGCTGGGCAGAAATCAATGACGTAATCAACTATTCTGTTGGGTTCTTTCAGTCTGAGTCACGTCTGAGTAGTATCGCTCAAGGTCAGCGGGTTCTTGGGGAGGACCGAACAGGTCATGCAGCACAGCTGTCAGGGCTTGCAAAGACCTTAGGTGATCTTAATCAGCAGCTTAAGGAGGCTGATGACCGCGCCGCATTCCTGAGGAACTCCCTGGACAATGCTGGGCCGATATACAATGAGTTAGCTTCGCATCGCGCAAGGATCGAAGTTATTACTCAGCAAGTGGCCGAGAAAGATGTTGCAGCCCGCCTCGATGCGGGAAAAAAGGAAGGTTTTCAAGATGACCTGAAACAAGTGTCAGGTTACAAGTTAAGTGCAAACTTCATCTTGTCTACAGCGGAGGGTGGCCGATACTTGGCTCAAGACCAAGTTGAGCGTTTGAACAAATGCTTGGTGGAGTCGGAGGCAATTGAAACTCATGTAAAATCTGTGCATGCGACTCAAGCTGCTTTGGCTGACCAGATGGGACTGCACGAACGTTTGATCTCTACCGGTCTGGACTACCTCAGCGCTTGGCCTTCGAGTATTTGCCCGCTGTGCAGCTCCCCCCACGAAGATGCGGAGAAGCTTAGAGCAAAGGTTAAATCGCAGACGCTCTTGTCGCGACTCAGTCAGGAAAATGCTGGACTGCTTGCAACATCCGAAGCGCGCCGTAAGCAATTACTTGATGAAATTGGCTCTATTACGAGATTAGCTGAAGAAGCGCATGCCCACCATCTGGCTGACCTCCGCGGGAAAATCCAGGAGCTGAGCACCAGACTGGAAATAATTTATCGCGAAAAATCAGATCTGGAAGTAGAGAAGCATGCTTTAGAGGATAGAGCTAACGCGCTTGCTCAGACGATTTGGAACCTCTCGCATGAGGAGCTCGTAACGCGTGCTCAAGGCGAAATTACACAGCTGTCACTTCAGCGTTCTGGACTTCTCACTCGTCAGGCTGAGTTGTCGGGGTCAATCGCCCAGCTCAATCAAGATATTTCACGCATCGATGCAGATCTGGAGTCGTTGACGACAGAGGCCAGTAGTATTAGGTCACAAGCGTCCTATTCGACAGTTTCCAAGTACCTAGCCAAGAGCGGTGTCAGTTCAGGCCAATTAGCTGAGCACTCCCAATCTGAAAAACGCAATATCGAGGCGCAACTGGCTAAAGCCAAAGGTGCGGTGGAAGATCTGGCAGTCCAGTGCAACTCCCTCCAGCAGAAAATGCTTGCTGATGGCATGTGGGTCAATTCTGCTGAGCTTCGGTCTCAAAAAGAGGCTCTTGATTTAGAATTGACCCGTGCACAAGCTGCAATCAACGCGTTCTATGACAGCTTGGCTGCGTTCATTGTTGTGCGCCAAGACGATAGCCTGGATCATCTCAAGGCGCTAATCAGTTCAGAGCTAGAAACCCGGCGCTTACGCACAGAGCAGCTGCTCACTACTGAAAGCAGTTTTAAGCTTTTGCAGGAGTTTATTGCTTCTTTCAAACCTTACATCAAACGGTTAACGCTGCAAGGTGAGTTGAAAGACCTGGAAGCAAAGCTGGATCAACGAAATCAGGTGGACGCGCTCCTGAGTGCGGAGCGGACATCTGTAATCGAGCAGCTGAAGACATTGATCAACAACTTCTTCTACGAAGATCTGATCAATGTTATCTACAGAAAGATTGACCCTCATCCGTCCTTCAAGAAGGTAGAGTTCAAGCCCGATTTTGACTCAGCAAATCCTGGGCTGAACATTGTTGTGAGTGATGAGGATGGGGTTTTGATCTCACCCATTCTGTACTTCAGCGCTGCGCAGTCCAACATCCTCAGCCTCAGCGTGTTCTTGGCCAGCGCGCTCCATGCCAAAGATGACAAAGGTAACCCGATTGACGTTGTGATGATTGATGATCCTATCCAGTCAATGGATTCCATCAATATTCTCTCGACCATTGATCTGTTGCGCAGTATCTGCGTGCAGTTCAACAAGCAAGTAATCATTTCCACCCACGATGAAAACTTCTTCGGCCTTCTGCAGCGAAAAATCCCAGCTCAGATTTTAGGAGCGAAGTTCTTGCAGCTGGAGAAATTCGGTGTGGTGGTGCCGGTCGAGCCCTTCCTGAATTAGCGGACGCGCAGGAGGGGTAGCTTCACCCCTCCTGCAATTTCCTCGGTAGCCCTCAGCTATGCCTGCGCAGATGACGGCTCACGGTCGCTCCCGACACACCGAGCTGCCTGGCGATCTCGGCCTGCGACAGGTCTCGTGCCTTGAGTTCCTGGATACGGGCTCTGAGCGTGTCCGCTTGTGCCGCAACAGGATGTGCCTGAGCAGGGGCATTCAACGAAACGAGTTCGTCGAGCAGCTCCATCCTCATCAAGTCAGCCTCCAGGCGCTGCAAAATCTCACGGGGAGACACAGCGTGCTCCGCTGCATAGGTGACGGCGAGCAGGGTCAATGGATCGACACCCAACGCTTTCGCTAAATCCTGGCTGACCTGCAAGGTCACTCCACGTTGACCTGCCTCAAGCCTGCTGACGTGAGATTGATCTCTCTCCAGTGCAAGGTCGCCTTGTGACAACTCACGATGAGCCCGCAAAAATCTCAAAGCGGATGCAAAGGCTGTGCGTAGGGGCATGAAAAGTCAGTTCCGCAAACGGAACGATATGTCGAATTTGCGTCATTACACGCAAATGCTTATAGTCATGTCTTTGTAAGGATTGGTGAATGTGGCCGGTGCTATAGCTGTGAGCCATGCTCAACCTGCGATCAATATACCGCTAAATCGCAGGAGGTATGGCTGCTGAGTGAGCCTGCTCGTAATGCTCATAGATCATCGGCTGTCGCGTGATCTCCAAGGTGCGTGCGTACGGGTCTGAACGTACCGGATCAGTAGCTGGCTTCCCAGGTATGAGGTTGATCAATATGTGGTGTTTGCGTAGCAAGAGAAGCGGGCGAGACCCAATCACCGAGTCGCTGAGGGCTCTCAAAACGCTCAAGTGTGAGTATGGACGTGTGTCTGTTGATGCCACTGAGATCATCCAGCAACCGGGCTATCTGGAGGCGCGCGTCGCTGCAGCCCGGCTGATACATGCTTACGCGACCAGGGGGCAAGTGAAGGCGCCTGATCAAACTGTTCGGAAAGACAACTACGAGGAAGGACGCAAAGCCCCACCCATTGAAAGTGTCCCGGAAAGGTAAGGAGTGTTGTGGAACCAACGCATAGGTGCTTAGAGCAGCAGCTCATATCCGACGTGCTTTTTGGATATGCCCGAGGGTTGCCCGGTGCTGGTCTCGATGACGAAGGGCTGATAAGAGTCGCGACCCAAGAGTTCTCGGGGCGTGCGTTTCGCATAGTGCGAGGCTGGATGGTTCTCGATGTGATAGCTGATGAAGGAGTGCTCGGAAAGGGTAGCCGGGAAATGCAGCAAAGGACCGTACTCCTCGTTCAGCACGTTGTTTTTGATAGCGAAGGCAAGCAATCGGAATGGCGCGTAAGCAGCTACGGCAACCATGTGGATGGTTGCTTTTTTGAGACCCTGAACGGATTTACGTCCTGGCCGGTCGAGGTGCTCGCCGTCATGTTAGCGCTCCTGCGGTGGAGGCGCTGCGGGCTTATGGCGACGGGATTGAACTGAAAAGGGGGGAGGCGCGTCGTCCGCTGGACGATTACATGATTGACGACCTGGTTCTGGTCGACCGGGCAATTGTTGCACTCAAGCTCTATTACAAGGGCAAGCACGCAGGGACATCTTCAGTGGAAATTGATCGTCTCAAGGCTATTGCAGATTTCCTGTGTCTGGCCATTGCGGACACCGATTTGCTCGCTAAAAGACGCATTCTGTTTACCTTCCATTGACCGAGGGTGATGCGCCGGCTTTCCAGTCATGTAGCGAATGCCGCGGTACCGAAAGGCCTCAGCTCAAGGCTGTATTGTGCATTTTGGGGGCAATGATCGAATGGTCGATGAAGGGATGAAAACGGTGGATGCAAGGTGTATGTCATGAACGATTCAATAAGGCCCCGGACGCTGAGGCCCCATCACGCCATCTTATTTCTCGATTTTGACGGTGTCTTGCATGCCGATGCGGCGTTTCGAACCAAGCATGGAATCGAATTGAGGGCGCCTGGGGCCCTCATGATGTATGCAGGTATTCTCCAGGAAATATTGCAAGACTTTCCCAGGGTTCAGATCTCCTTGTCCACCTCATGGGTTCGTCTGTTGGGATATAAACGGGCGCGCGCGGCATTGCCGCGAGGGTTGCAGGTAAGGACTATATCTGCGACATACCACTCTCGAATGCGGGATACCGCCAGGGAAGGTTACGACCTTTTCACCCGTTACGAGCAAATCTGCGGGGCGGCGACACGTTCAGGGATATCAAAATGGATCGCTTTGGATGATGATCCCGAGTTCAGCTGGCCCCTAAGCGATGACAGGTTAGTGAGATGTGATCCAGATATCGGACTAGGGAGCGAGTCGACTCAAGCTGAGCTGCGAAGCAAGCTCAGGCTCTTAGACCCTCGCTAAGTAGAGGGTGTTGAAGCGCGGCCTGTCAGCTGTCGCTGAGGCCGGTGAGCGCCTGATGGATGGATCGATGACGCCAGGGGCCGGGCTTGCAGCTGACGGATCTCTAGCGGCGCAACGCTCAAGACCGTAATCGACTACAGCAGAACACGCCTTATCAGTAGCGAAAGACGCTCCATTAATCCGGACGCCCAAGCTCATCGACATGCACCGCCGAGGCTTCCAAGGCTTGTGCCAATGCCTCAAGTGCATCAAGCAGCCGACGGTCCTCCCGGGCATCCCCGCTCGCAGGTCGGTAAGACTGACAATGCCGAAGCAGGGCATCACGGTCGTTGTGGTTTAGGTCGAACTCGATGAACATGCATCGCTCCTTGATGGGGGTTTGTGCTGTCACTGCATCGGCTGTTCCAAGCCTTCCACAAATGTGGCGAGGTATTCTCGATCGCCGTTGGCGAAGCCGGCATTTAGTAACGGCACGCTGTATTCATCAAGCGATAGCTCTACAGCCAGGCGGCTTCGAGAATGACCATTCCATTTTAATCGCCCCAGGATCAGGTAGTGGAAATTTCCCATCTTGAGCTTCTCCTTCAGTTCAGACCGGCTGATCTCTGCCAGGCTCACCTTGCTCAGAATGCAGGCCATCTCGAAGTGCTCATAAATGACCGCTGGATCTTGCACCCCTGCAAACGTACTCGCCCAGCGGGGAAGCAAAACTTCCACCAGCCTATCGCATAACGGGCTTTCCGAGCCCGGCTTCGCCAATTCCGCCCACCCTTGGGCGCAGTCGGATTCAAAAAAGAATGGAGCGAGTACAGCCCCGATGCGTTCGGCATAATGTTCATGCACCAAAAGCGTATTGAGTAGCCGATGCAGGTCTTGCCACCGGCCCGCTCTGGTCAAACCAAGTCCGTAACCATAGAACACCAGCGCAGCGGGATAATTGTTCAGCGCCTGCCAGTGGAAAGAACCCCTTGGGTAGCTCTGGCCCACGCGGTACATGGACTTGATGGCCTCGATCATGGAGTCTACTTCGCCACCACAGCCCCAACGTCCCAGTATGGTGCCCAAGCGCGCGAGAGGTTCTGCTGCAGCTTCACGCGAACCCACCAGATCTGGAAATGGCGGGCAAGGAGTGGGCTCACCTGTGCCTAATAACTTGGCAACCTGGTCAAGCGCGTGTCGGGTCTCAGCGCTGATGAGGTCATCCAGGCGAATCCTGTACTCAGGCTTTGCCATGAAGCGCTTGGCCATGGCGAGAGTGAGTTCCAATCCCATGGCATCTGTTTGCTTCGCTTCTTGAAGGGTTTCGAGTTTGAATCGCAAGCCTGTGAAAAAGCTGTCCGCATCACCAAAGGCCACGACCGCTCGGCGGTGGTGGATGAGCTCCTGGCCGCGAGACACTGGCTGTGCGTGGGACAGCCAGAATGTTGGGTAGCGCCGGGCAGGGGCCCGCATGAAAGCTGAGCGCAGAGCGTGATCCCATTCCCCTGACCAACCTGCGACGATTAACCCGAACTCGTCAATGATCCTGTCAAGAAGCGCGTTCATAGGTTCAGGGTAATTGCTCAACTCACAGTCGGAGTTGAAAATGCGAGCATCCTTGTAATCGCCATGAATTTTAAGGATGTAGCAAGACGAATGTACCAGTGGCTCAGCGCCAATTAGCGAGTCGACGCTGCTGACGACGGTCGGCTCTATCCCAATATTGCGAAGCGAGCTTTCCATCAGCCGGTCAAAATTGGTAGTCATGATGACTCGGATATGCCCCGCCTTCACCATCGCAGCGATTGCTGTGTGAGCGGCTGTGGGAATTTTTAGACCGTCTTGCAAATCCTGCTCGCTTGGCTCAAGAAATCCCTGAATGATGGATCGGCGCTCAGTTTGCGTGCTGGCCAGTTCTTCGAGCACGCTTGAATAATGGGGCTGATGACCGGTTTGCTGAACATACCAGGTGAGCCAGTCAGATTGTTCACCCGCGCCGGCTGCAGTACCGGCACGTTTGACCAGTTCCATCGTGATCTCCCAACCTGTGGGGATGCCGGCAGCACGAGAAACTCCTGAACCGAGGAGCAGTGCATACACGCCTCGGTTTTCGATCATTGAGAACGCTAATCGCCATGATCATCTGCCTGCTACTGGCCTGCTAGGCCAGCTAGTTGATTGAAGAAGACTAGCTCACGATGTTCGAGTGGAGTACAAATGTACTCCTGTCTTGGAGGGGCTCTGCCTGTAGCTTGGCTGCCAACTTTTAGCAGGTGGCGGTTGTTCGGTTGCTAGCTCGGAGCGCAATCCACCTCCCTTAAGCACTGATTGGTGCTACCTCAAACCCTGCATTCAT
>Ga0247813_10002026_pt1 | contig 14398 bp, 11 predicted proteins | sample UWRJL169409C1_FD_180719 | JGI IMG/M metagenome (GOLD analysis project Ga0247813, IMG submission 180719) | Plant litter microbial communities from Arlington Agricultural Research Station in Wisconsin, United States - UWRJ-L169-409C-1 | ecosystem: Environmental > Terrestrial > Plant litter >... | reverse complement strand
CCTGCACCGCCTGACCGGGCTGGAGCAGGACCGCCTGACCGACGAGTACAAGCAGCTGCTGGAAGTGATCGCCGGGCTGATCGAAATCCTGGAAGATCCGGACCGTCTGCTGCAGGTCATCCGCGAAGAGCTGATCAACGTGCGCACCGAGTTCGGTGACGAACGCCGCACCGAGATCCGCCACAGCGAAGAAGACCTGGACATCCTCGACCTGATCGCCCCGGAAGACGTGGTGGTCACCCTGTCGCACGCCGGTTATGCCAAGCGCCAGCCGGTCAGTGCCTACCGGGCCCAGCGCCGCGGTGGCCGTGGCCGCAGCGCTGCGTCGACCAAGGAAGAGGATTTCATCGAACAGCTGTGGCTGGTCAACACGCACGACACGCTGCTGACCTTCACCAGCGCAGGCAAGGTGTTCTGGCTGCCGGTGCATCAGCTGCCGGAAGCCGGTTCCAACGCCCGTGGCCGCCCGATCATCAACTGGATTCCGCTGGAAACCGGTGAGCGGGTGCAGGCCGTGCTGCCGGTGCGCGAGTATGCCGAAGGCCAGTTCGTGTTCTTCGCCACCCGCAACGGTACCGTCAAGAAGACCCCGCTCAGCGAGTTCGCCTTCCGTCTGGCGCGCGGCAAGATCGCGATCAACCTCGATGAGGGTGACGCGCTGGTCGGCGTTGGCCTGACCGACGGTGAGCGCGACATCCTGCTGTTCGCCTCCAATGGCAAGACCGTGCGCTTCGGTGAGGACAAGGTCCGCTCGATGGGCCGTACCGCCACCGGCGTGCGCGGCATCAAGATGCCCAAGGGCGAGGAAGTGGTCAGTCTGATCGTGGCCGAGAGTGCGGGCGGCGGTGAAGACGAGAACGAGGACGAGAGCCAGGTCGATGAGACCGTGATCGACAGCGGCGATGCCGTGATCGAGAACGGGGCTGACGACGACAACGCGCTGTACATCCTGACCGCGACCGAGAACGGCTACGGCAAGCGCACCCCGCTGCCGGATTACCCGCGCAAGGGCCGCGGTACGCAGGGCGTGATCGGCATCCAGACCACCGAGCGCAACGGCAAGCTGGTGCGTGCGGTGCTGATGGGGCCGCGCGACGAAGTGCTGCTGATTTCCGATGGTGGCACCCTGGTGCGCACCCGTGGTTCGGAAATCTCGCGCGTCGGCCGCAACACGCAGGGTGTGACCCTGATCCGTCTGTCCAAGGAAGAGAAGCTCCAGGCGGTGGAACGCATGGATGCCTCGCTGGACGAGGGTGTTGAAGAAGAAACACTGGCGGCCGTCGAGGCCAGCCCGGTGGTGGCACCGCCGGAGGCGTAAGCCCACCCAGCAGGAGTCACACGAAGAACGCCGGCGAATGCCGGCGTTTTTCGTTGCAAAGAACGCGCAACGTTCACGACCCCGGTGGGATAAGGGCCGCGGGGCCGGCCGCAACGTCGGCGATCTTCGCGCGCAGGAGAGACCGATGTCCACCACGACGCAGACCCGCCACCCCCGCCATGGGGCGGTGGCAGTGCTGGCGATTGTCATTGTGCTGCTGGGCGTTGTCTTCACGGTAGGCGGCGCTTGGCTGGCCAGCCTGGGCGGCTCCTGGTACTACGTCCTGGCCGGTATCGGCCTGCTGATCTCGGGTGTACAGCTGTGGCGCGGCCGCTACAGCGGGGCGATCTGGTTCGCGCTGGTGTTCATCGGAACGCTGTTGTGGACGTGGTGGGAGTCGGGCAGCAACTACTGGCGCTGGGTGCCGCGTTTGGGGCTGATCGTGGCCATCGGCTTCGTGCTGTCGCTGCTGTTGCCCACGCTGGATCGTCCGGTCTCGCGCAAGGTCTCGCGCGGCATCGCCGGCGTGCTCGCGCTGGTGTTCGTCGCCGCCTTCACGCTGGCCTTCGTGCCGCACGGCGTCACCGCCGCCGAGGGCGCGTTCCCCGAGCCGGTCACCAGCACCGGGCTGGCGCCGACCGCCGATGCACCGCTGCAGCCGGCCGACCGGCCGGTGGATGACGACTGGGCCGCCTATGGCCGCAACAATGCCGCCACGCGTTTCTCGCCGCTGCAGCAGATCACCCCGGACAACGTGGCCACGCTGGAGCAGGCCTGGTTGTTCCGCACGGGCGACCTGCCGGACAAGCGATGGGGCGCGGAAACCACGCCGCTGAAAGTCGGCGACAGCCTGTACCTGTGCACCGCCCGCAACCAACTGGTCGCGCTCAATGCCGCTGACGGTACCGAGCGCTGGCGCTACGACCCCAAGGTCAAGGACACCTCCATTCCGTACACCGCGGCCTGCCGTGGCGTCTCCTACTACGAAGTGCCGGCTACTGCGCAGGACACCGCGATGAACGATGTCGCGGCCGATCTTGCCGTCCCCAGCGGCGTGCCGGTGCTGACCCAGGTGCCGCGTGGGGCCTGCGCCGCCCGCATCATCGAAGGCACCCTGGATGGCCGCCTGATCGCGGTCGATGCCGCCACCGGCAAGCCGTGCACGGGCTTTGGCAACAACGGCCAGGTCGACATCACCGTTGGCATGGGCGACAGCCCGGCCGGGTATGTCTCCATCACCTCGCCGCCGGCGATCGTGCAGGGCGTGATCGTGACCGGCCACCAGGTGCTGGATGGCCAGCGTCGCGATGCCCCCTCCGGCGTGATCCAGGCCTACGATGCCGTCACCGGCAAGCTGCGCTGGGCATGGGACATGGTCCGCCCCGATCGCAATGGTGCACCGCCGGCGGGTGAGACCTATACCCGCGGCACCCCGAACATGTGGACCACCGCGACCGGTGACGACGAACTCGGCCTGGTCTACCTGCCGATGGGCAACTCGGCCGGCGATTACTGGAGTGGTTCGCGCACCGAGAACGAAAACACGTACGCGACCTCATTGGTCGCCATTGACGTCAATACCGGTAAGCCGGCCTGGCACTTCCAGGCGGTGCGCAAGGATGTCTGGGATTACGACATGGGCTCGCAGGCGACGCTGATCGACTACCCGACCGCCGCCGGCAAGGTCCCGGCGCTGCTGCTGCCCACCAAGCAGGGGGACATGTACATCCTCGACCGCCGCACCGGCAAACTGCTGACCCCGGCCGAGGAACGCAAGGTGCCCACCGGTGGCGTCGAGCCGGAACAGCGGTCGCCGACCCAGCTGTTCTCGCTGTATCACACGCTGCGCAAGCCGGACCTCACCGAGCGCGACATGTGGGGCATGACGCCGATCGATCAGCTGGTCTGCCGCATCCAGTTCCGCAAGGCCAGTTACGAAGGCTTCTACACGCCGCCCACCGCGGACCGTCATTCCATCGAGTACCCCGGTTACAACGGCGGTTCGGACTGGGGCAGTGTCGCGGTGGATCCGCGCCGTGGGGTGATCGTGGCCAATTACAACGACATGCCCAACTACAACCGGCTGGTGCCGCGCGAAAAGGCGGACAAGCTGGGCTGGCTGCCGCGCGAGGACGTCAAAGCGGACAAGGGCGGCGCGGAAGGCGCGGGGGATCCGCAGGTGGGTACGCCGTATGCCATTGACGTCAACGCGGGCTGGCGCCTGCCGTTCACCAAGCTGCTGTGCAAGCAGCCGCCGTACGGTGGCATCCGCGCGGTCGACCTGCGCACCGGCAAGACGCTGTGGGATCGCCCGTTCGGCAGTGCGCGCGGTAATGGCCCGTTCGGCATCCGCTCCGGCCTGCCGATCGAGATCGGCACGCCGAACAACGGTGGCGCGGTGGTCACCGCCAGCGGACTGATCTTCATTGCGGCCGCGACCGACGATCTGCTGCGCGCGATCGACCTGAAGACCGGCAAGGAACTCTGGCACGCCAAACTGCCGGCCGGTGGGCAGGCCAACCCGATGATCTATGCATTCGGTGGACGCCAGTACGTGGTCATCATGGCCGGCGGTCACCATTTCATGGAGACGCCGGCGGGCGATTACGTGATCGCCTACGCGCTGCCCAAGCAATGAAGACAGCGGTGCGGATCGCGGCCCTGCGTCAATGATGCGGGGCCAATCCCTGTCGAACCTCTCGTCGCCTGACTACAGCATTCCACGAAAAAACCTGACAATCGGCGGTGTTTTCCCCCGCTTAAGCGAGCCGGTATCCGCTGCCATGATGGGCGGATGCCTAGTTCATCTGTTTCAGACGGGCGATGTTCGCCGCCAGGCGCCTGTTACGTCGTCACCGCCATCACCACCCACCACTTTCCCTTCTTCAACCATCACGCCAACGCGCAGGAAGTCGTGCGCTGGCTGCGCGCCTCCGATGCTGAAAAGCGTACCGAATCGCTGGCCTGGGTCGTCATGCCCGACCAGGTCCAGTGGCTGTTCCGTCTTCGCAAACATCCACTCTCCAGCGTCGTGAGGTCGTTGAAGGAACGGTCGGCCCACGCATTGCATCAGCGCAACGCAGCCCGGGGCCGGATCTGGCAACCGGGCTGCTACGACCAGTCTCAGTGCGATGAACGCCAACTGCTGGCCCGCGCCACCGACATCCTCTCCACCCCCGTGCGCGCGGGGCTTGCCAGCGGCCTGCACGGTTATCCGTTCGCGTGGTGCCGCTGGCCGGTGTGAGCTACGTCGGTACCCGCACCATCTTACGCATCAGATGCTCCACCACACCGGCTGGATCCGCCGTGCGCCCCACATGCGTGCTCGACATCTGCACCACCGAGCTGCGTTTGGCGGTCAAGAAATGGAAGCGTGCACGCGCCGGCAACTGCGCGATGGGGCCTGCGTTCGCGTCGCCGCGGCAGATTGCCACGATGGCGTCCAGCCACGGCTGCAGGCCTTCAATATCCAGGGCGGGCGCGAAGGCACGCAGCCGCTCCAGATCCAGCTCGATCGCCGCTTCCAGATGCTTGGCACCGGGGCAGGAGACGATGACGCCGACGTTGATGAACTCCTCGCGTTCGACGCGGGGCACCACGCGGATCACCGCATAGTCATACGTGTGCAGTGTGGGCACGGACGGCCTCCTGTACAAAGGCCGCGCGAACGCGAAGGCGGTGTTGCAGGTAATTGATATAGGCCTGGCGGTAGGTGGCCGGGCTGTCGAACGCGGGTTCGTCCACCAGCCAGCTGTCCGGCACCAGGCCGACGATGCGTTCGATCTCCGCATCGGGCAGCATCACCGCAAGCCCGGCATCCACCGCGGCAATCTGCGTGGCGAAGGGCAGCAGTACATGATCGCGGATCAGCACGAAGGGTTTCTTGCAGGCCTCGCCGGCACTGGCCCAATCGTGATGGAAGTACATCGCTGCACCATGGTCGATCAGGTACAGCTTGCGGTGCCACACCATCAAGTTGGGATTGCGCGCGGTCCGGTCCACGTTGCTGGTGAACGCATCGAACCACACGATCTTCGAGGCGAGTTCCGCATCGGGCTGCATCGCGGCCGGGTCGTAGTTGATCGCGCCGGGCAGGTAATCGCTGCCCAGGTTCAAGCCTTCGCTGGCGCGGATCAGGTCCTGGATCTCCGGGTCCGGCTCGGTCCGCGCGAACTCGCGGTCCAGCTCGACGAACAGGATTTCCGGAATCGGCAGGCCGAGCGTCCGGGCGATTTCGCCTGCGATCAGTTCGGCGATCAGCGCCTTGGGCCCTTGGCCGGCGCCGCGGAACTTGAGCACCACCATGCCATCGTCGTCGGTCTCGACGACGGCGGGCAGGGAGCCGCCTTCGCGCAGCGGGGTGACATAACGGAGGGCGTGCACGGTTCGCATGCGGCATTCTAGCCGGGCAAGGGCGGGCGCGTAGCGACACGTGTGAGACAGGGCTCCCGCGCTGTCGACGGCATCGCTTTGCGATGTCGGGCGGTTGGCCGTTCCTGGTCATCTCCACCGGGCCAACCGATGCTAGATTCGGGGCATGCCCCTGTGCGGGCACTCGTTGACACTGCAAGGGGATAAGGATGCTGATTCGTCGTACCTCGTTGGCGGCGGCCGTTGCCGTTGCGACCCTCGGCCTGCTGGTTGCCGCCCCGGCGTCTGCCAGCTATGCCAGGCCGCCGGAACACCTGCTCAAGGTGCTCAAGGCACCGCCGCCGCCGACACCCAGTGTCGACCCGACCGGCCAGCGCCTGCTGCTGACCACCACGCAGACCTATCCCTCGATCACCCGCGTTGCCCAGCCGTACCTGAAGCTGGCCGGTGTGCGCCTGGAGCCGAAGAACCGCAGCCGCCACGACACCCCGGGTGGTTACGGCATTCCACCGTGCGTCGGTGACTTCACCGTGGTGGAGACCCTCAGCGGCCGCTCTACCAAGGTGGCGCTGCCCAACGGGTGTGCCGGCATGGCGCAGTGGTCGGCCGACGGCCAGCGCTTCGCGTTCCAGAATGTGGTCGATGACAGCGTGCAGCTGTGGGTCGGCGATGCGGTCACCGGTCAGGTCCGCCAGGTTCCCAACGTCGCGCTCAATCCGATCTTCGGCAGCACCGTGCAGTGGCTCGGCGGCAGCCAGCAGTTGCTGGTCAAGCTGGTGCCTGCCACGCAGGGCCCGGCACCGTCTGCGGACGGTGCGATCGGCCCGGACATCCAGGAGTCGCTGGGCACGGCCGGCGAAAGCAGCACCTACGAAGCCCGCGATACGCTGACCAGTGCCTACGATGAAGCGCTGTTCGCCTATTACGGCCAGTCGCAGCTGGCGGTCGTGGATACCACCTCCAACACCGTGCGCACCGTGGGTGCCCCGGCGTTGCTGGACAGCGTCGGGGCCGCACCGGATGGCGTGCATGTGCTCACCACGACGCTCAAGGCACCGTTCTCGCATGCGGTGACCTACCAGCGTTTCGCCAATGACGTGGCAGTAGTGGATATCGCCAGCGGCCGCAGCACGCCGATTGCCAGCCTGCCGCTGGCCGACCGCGTACCTGTGCACGGCGTGCCGGAAGGCCCGCGTGATTTCGATTGGCGCGCCACCGATCCGGCCACGCTGGTGTATGCCGAAGCCTTGGACAAAGGCGATTGGAAAGTCACCGTCCCGCATCGCGATCGCGTGCTGATGCTCAAGGCCCCGTTCACCGCCAAGCCGAGCGAGATCGCCCGCACCGCGCAGCGCTTCGAAGGCCTGGCGTGGACCGCGCAGCCGGACGTCGCTTTTCTGGACGAGAACGACGAAAACCGCCGCTGGCGCCAGACCCGCATCGTCAACGTGGACAACCCGAAGCAGGAGGGTCGCCTGCTGTGGGATCTTTCCAGCGATGAGTTGTACGAGGACCCGGGCAATTTCGTTTACCAGCGCCTGCTCAACGGCGCCTACGTGGTGCGCCAGGACGGCAACAACGTGTTCCTGCGCGGGCAGGGTGCGTCGCCTCAGGGCGATCGTCCCTTCCTGGACGCACTCAACCTCGGCAGCCTGAAAACCGAGCGCCTGTTCCGCAGCGATGCGGATGCCTATGAGCAGTTCATCGGCTTCAGCGCCACGCCGGGCCACCTGCTGACGTGGCACCAGTCGGTCACCGATGCGCCGAATGCGTTCGTGCGCCTGCTGGGCGAACCGGTCGCCGCCGCCCAGCCGGGCGAAGCGCAGTTCGCGTCCAAGCCGGATGCACTGACCCACCTGGTGGACCCGACCCCCGAAGTGCGTCAGATCAAGAAGCGCCTGGTCACCTACAAGCGTGCTGATGGCGTGGACCTGTCGTTCACCCTGTACACGCCGCCGGGGTACAAGGAAGGCCAGCGCGTGCCGGCGATTCTCTACGCCTACCCGGCCGATTTCGCCAACGCCGCGCAGGCGGGGCAGGTGTCCGGTTCGCAGCAGACCTTCACCCGCCTGGCACCGTACCGGCTGATGCTGCTGGCCGGCTACGCGATCATCGACAATGCCTCGTTCCCGATCGTCGGCGACCCGAAAACCGCCTACAACACGTATCTGGAACAGCTTGAAGCCGATGCCAAGGCCGCGGTGGACAAGGCCGTGGAGCTGGGCGTGGTCGACCGCAACCGGATCGGCGTCACCGGTCACAGCCATGGGGGCCTGATGACCGCCAACCTGATCGCGCATACCGACCTGTTCAAGGCCGGGGTCGCCACCAGCGGCTCGTACAACAAGACCTTCACCCCGTTCGGCTTCCAGAACGAACGTCGCTCGGTCTGGCAGGCGCAGGACGTGTACCTGAAGGCCTCGCCGTTCTTCTATGCCGACAAGATCAAGCTGCCACTGCTGCTGGTCCACGGCGAGGATGACGCCAACCCGGGCACCGAGCCGTTCCAGTCGCGCAAGCTGTTCCAGGCGATCCGCGGCAATGGCGGCACCACGCGCCTGGTGATGCTGCCGCACGAACCGCACTGGTATACCGCGCTGGAATCCAATGAGCAGCTGGTGTCGGAAATGCTGACCTGGTTTGATACCTATGTGAAGAATGCGCCGCCGGCCAAGCGCTGAGGCGAGACATCGGTATCGCCGCTCATCAGTGAGCCGCGATACGCATCAGACCCACGGCCGCCCTCAATGGGCGGCCGTTCTGCATTCCGGGCCGGTGATGGAATTACACTCGGGTCAGACCACAAGGACGCAGGCATGGATATCCAATCTTGGGGACCGGCGGGCAGCGGGGTCGTCGGCGGCATCATCGCCACATGGCTCGTCGCGTACTGGGCGAGGGGATTGCAGACGCACTTCCGTGGCTGGTCCCGGGCCGCGTTGCGGCGCCGTCATCGCACCACGATCCGGGTCGCCAACGCCCTGTTCTTCGTGGGATTACTAGGGGGATTGGCCCTGTACCCGCTGGGCGGATTTGCCAGCAACGATCATCGGCCGGCATTCCTCGGCTTTGGCCTTGCATCGCTGTTGCCCCTGCTGGCGTTGATCGTCATCCCGTTCCTGACCGGCCGAAGCGTACGGGAAGCGTTCGTTGCCTTCGCGCTTGGCCAAGGGGCGCCGGTATGGGCCACCTATCTGCCGCTGGCTGGCGGCCTGGTCTGCCTGGTCGTGGCACTGGTGGGCTTTCTTCCCATCGGCCGTTGAGATAGCGGACCCACGCGCGACGAGTGGACCTCGCCGGTCCCGGCAGGCAAAGTGCGCTTCAAGGGGATGACGGGTACCGGGGAATGAGGGATCGAATGCGGCAGACACAACCACACGCCACCGGCAGGGTCACGCGACGTGGCTGCAGCCGCTGGCTGTTCGTCCTGGCAGCGCTGGCGTGCGCCCCGCTCATGGCGGTGGCGCAGACCGCTCCCACACCCGTTGATTCGGCAACGCAGGATCCCGACCGCCCCCGCACCTGCCTGGTCCTTGGCGGTGGCGGTGCCCGCGGCGCGGCCCATATCGGCGTGCTCAAGGTGCTCGAGCGCGAGCGCGTGCCGATCGATTGCGTCGTCGGCACTTCAATGGGTGCGGTGGTCGGCGGCTTGTATGCCTCCGGCTACACGGCCGACGAGATCGAGGCGGTGCTGGACCGGATCGACTGGGCCGAGGTGCTGCGCGACAAACCGCCACGCGATGAGCGCAGCATGCGCCGCAAGGAAGATGACCTGCGCCTGCTGGGCGGCGTCGAAGTCGGCCTGAGCAACGGCAAGATCGCCTTCCCGCAGGGCCTGATCCAGGGTCAGAAGCTGGAGATGCTGCTGCGCCGCCTGCTGCTGCCGACCTGGCAGGTGCGCGACTTCGATCATCTGCCGATTCCGTTCCGGGCCATCGCCACCGATATCGTCAGCGGCGAGAAGGTGGTGTTCGCACAGGGCGATCTGGCCTTGGCCATCCGCGCGAGCATGTCGGTGCCGGGCGTGTTCGCGCCGGTCCGCTATGAGGACCATCTGCTGGTGGATGGTGGGGTGGTCGACAACGTACCGATTGATGAGGCGCGACGCCTGGGGGCGCAGCGGCTGATCGTGTCACGGGTGGGCTCGCCGCTGTTGACCGAGGCACAGCTCGATTCGCCGCTGGCGATCAGCCACCAGATGGCCAGCGTGCTGATGCAGCGCGAAGTGCTGGCGCAGCTGGCCACGCTCGGCCCGCAGGATCTGCTGATCACACCGCCGCTGGGCGAGATGGGCAGCCAGGACTTCAACCGCTCACCACAGGCGGTCGGCGTCGGTGAGCAGGCCGCGCAGGCCGAGGTCGCGGCGGTTCGTCGCTTCCAGGTGGACGATACTCGCTACACCGCCTTCCAGCGCCAGCATCGGCCGCCGGCGTATGAAGCGCCGATCGTGGCCTTCATCGATGTGCTGCGCGATAAGACACGTACCGCGCGCTATATCGAGCAGCGCCTGAAGCCGGAGGTCGGCCAGCCGCTGGCACCGGACCGCGTGGAGCAGAACGTGGCCACGGCCTACGGCGAAGGCCGCTACCAGCAGGTGCAGTGGCGGCTGGAAGAGCGTGACGGGCAACAGGGCCTGGTGCTCGCACCGCAGGACAAACGATGGGGTCCGGATTTCCTGCATTTCGCGCTGCGCCTGTCCGATGATTTCGACGGCAGCAGCAACTACCAGCTCATCACGGAGCTGACCCGTACTGGCCTCAGCGAGCAGGGCGCGGAGCTGAAACTGCGCGTGGGGCTGGGCGAAGTTGAAGAGGCGTTCGCCGAGTACTACCGGCCGTTCGGCGGCAGTGGCCGGCATGCGCTGTCCACCTATGCCAAATACCGCGCCACCGATCTGGACCTGGCGCTGATGCGCGGCGGCGCACTCGCCGAGTTCCGTTACAGCCAGTGGCTGGGCGGAGTGCGTTGGGCATATTCGCCACATCCGGATTGGGAAATCGCGCTGTTCGGCGAGCGCGGCCGTGAGCGCCTGCGCCTGGACGTCGGCAACCCCACCGAGCTGGGCAATTATCGCGCGGACATGGGCAGCGTCGGCTGGCAGCTGCGCCACGATTCGATCGACAGCTCGGCCTTCCCCAGTCGCGGCCAGCGCCTGTCGCTCACGCGGCAGCACTATCTCGATGCACTGGGCACCGACAATTCGGCGGCGGTCACGCGGGTGCAGTGGGATGGGGCATGGGCGCACGGTCACAACCGCTGGCTGGGGGGCCTGCGCGCCTCCTCCGCACACGGTGGCGATGATCTGCTGGCCACCTACGGCTTCCTGGGTGGGCTGGGAAATCTGTCTGGCTATCCGGAAGAATCCATCTTCGCGCCGCAGACCGCGCTGGCCCGGGTGGTGTATTACCGTCGCGTCGCGCACGCCGATTCGCTGCTGACCATCCCGCTGTATGTCGGCGGCAGTGTGGAGTGGGGCGGATTCTGGCAGCGCCGCGAGGATGTCAGCCTGGATGGCATGCAGACCGCAGGCAGCCTGTTCGTCGGCGCCGATACGTTCCTGGGGCCGGTGTTCCTGGGGTATGGGCGCGCGCAGGGTGGGCACACTTCGTTCTATCTGACCTTTGGCTCACTGCTGCGGACACTGGATGGGTTCTGATGGGTTCTGCGCTTTATCCTGTGCAGCCATGGTGTTGATGTGATGCCGATGAAATCGATGTTCCTGGCTGTGGTGCTCCTGCTGTCTGCCGGCCACGTGCATGCCGCTGATGCACCGTCGCTGCCCGCCGCGTGGACGCAGATCGGCATCACCGTCGGCATGCCGTACGCGCAGGCCAAGGCGCTGCTCATCAAGGCCGGATGGCTCGCATCCGCGCCCGACAACGAGGGCACGCCCGTCTTTGCCGCGCATCCGGAGGTGGATTGCGGGCAGGGCTGGGACGCGATCTGCTCGGCAGGCTTCCATCGCGGAAACGAGGCTTACGGGGTGGTGCTCACACCGACCGATGACGACAACCTGCTGGTGCAAGGCGTCTTCTGAAAGGAGCTGATACGGATGTCAGACCGCACTGTGGTGGTATTTGATTTCGACTTGACGCTGACCCGCTGGGAAACGGCAAGCCGGTTCTTCAAAGGTCTGCTGCGCCGCCAACCGTGGCGGATCGCCGGTGTCATGCTCGCGCTGCCGGTGCTGGCGCCGCTCTGGGCATTACCGCGCACGCGACGGAGGCCGGTACGCTTCGCCGTGTGGATGGCGACGTTCGGACGCAGCCGCGAAGCGCTGGCCAGGCTCGTCGTGGCACATGCCGACGAGGTATTCGCCGGCCCGGAGCCTGTGTTCCTGCCTGAGGGCGTCGAACGACTGCGCCACCATCTTGCCCAGGGCGACGAGGTTGTCATCGCCACCGGCTGCTGGGAGCCGTTGGCGCGCGCGTTGCTGGAACGCGAAGGTTTGAAGGACGTACCGCTGGTCGCCTCGACCCTGCGGCCGTGTGTCGGCGGTTGGGTCAGCGAAAACCACTGCATTGGTGAGAACAAGATTCCCATGCTGACCGAGCGCGGTTATCCGCCACCGTGGCGCACGGCCTACACCGATCACCGCGCCGATCTGCCGCTGCTGCGCAACAGCGAGCAGTGGTATCTGGTCAGCCCGGGGGAGAAGTGTCTGCGCATGATCGAACTGGCGATGACTACCAAGGCGGATGTTCTGCGTTGGCGTGTGCCCTGAGTGTCGCCAGTATCGTGGGCAGTCAGTCGCACCAGCCCTTACTGATGCGGTGCGGGGCTCTCCGCTCAGTTGGTCATCAATCTCAGGAACTGTGGATTCTTGACCACCAGTTGAAGCTTGTTGCGGAAGTCTTCAATCCTCCCACGTGCACAGACGCGCTTTCCCTGCAGAGAGGCAAGTGACCCCAGGCGCGATTCAAAGGCAGCACGGTCGCTTTGCCATACGACCAGGCCAAGCGTCTGGTCTGGGAAGCGGCGGTCAAGATTGAGGTAAATGACCTTCGGCTGCTGAGTGACCTGCGCAACGCTGCCGCAGGCGAGCACCGTTTTGCCCACGTGGAACGGTGCCTTGCTGGCTTCAATTCGGTCCTCGGCCTTGACGGGGGTCATGCCGGCGAACGCGAGCATCAGCAGCGAAAGGCCGCGCACCACTTTTGAATCAACGGAGAATCTGCTCATCTTTCTCGATCTCGATGCGTGGCTTGCCACGGTAGGTTTTGATGGTCCCCTCGATACAGAGATGCGCTCCCGTCGCAAAGGATGGGGGGCTGACAGTCTGCAGATGATCCGCCCATATCACGGCACTCAGCGTTTCATCCGGATAGGGGTAGTCGAAGTTGATGAACATCCCGGACGATATCCGCCGGATGCCGGACAGTCGTCCGCATACGACACGGAACTGGCCAACGTGTGCGCCGGCCTCGGATGCGGCTATTGAATGGGGTGCGGGCCTGTCCCGGTTCGCAGCGGATACGGGGACCGCGGCGTGGGAAGAAGCGGCGCCAGTAGTGCCGGGGGAAACCGTGGGTGGCTCGCCGGAGCTAAGGTGACGAGCGACAACCAACATGCCCACTCCACCGAAGATCAAGGCGCAGATCGCAAGCAGCGCACGCATGCCTATCGCTGCTGGGGCACGCATCTGCGCGGACGCACTCCCGGCGGGAGCAGGGGACGCACGGGTCGAAGGCGATGGCGCTGAATCCGGTGGAGCAGCGATTGCGTGCGTGGCATCGATCTGAACTGCGCGGGCGGACATTCTGGATGCCTGCGACAAGAGCTGCTCGGATACCTCCCTGATGATCTCATCTGGATTGTTGAGCATCTTCAGATTGGCGTACCGCAGGATGGTTCCAAAGCTCCTGACGACGGCATTCTGGCGATCAAGGAAATCAACCCACTTGCCCGGAGTCGGGTCTTTGGATGCGCCATCCAGCTCGATCGGAAGCAGATAGCCCTTGTGAGGATTGATAATCATGAAGTCGATACGTCGCCGTTTTCCGGCGTCATCGACGAACGCGTACTGCGGTACCACGTCCTCAGGGTCAATCAATGCAATGTGCGAAAGAACGCGGTCTACGAACAGCGCTTCAAAATTGGCTGGATGACGGAGCCTTTCAACATGCATGCGCTTCCATTGCGCCCACGTCATGCCGTTCTGTCCGTGTACGGTGTGATCCATAGGTTGTTGGCTGTTTCCCCTGTAGATGAATTCTATCCAAGATCCAGTCTCGATGCGTTGCGTGGATTGCGAGCCGTCAGCATCAGTCTTCCTTCATCGCTGTCTCCGCGGCAAGCAATGCCTGCGCCGCCTTGCTCAGCTCCGGTGAGGGCACAACAGGCGCGCCAATGGCCTCCATCATCTGATCGGTAGAGACGAAGCGGCGGTGCCGACGGTCGTAGACGCCGGTGATCAGCAGCGCGCGCGTGGCGACTTTCTCTTCCTCGCCGATCAACACGCGCTGTTCCATGATGATGCGCGTGCCGGCCCAGCCGACCATGCGGGTCTCCAGCACGAAACGCTGGAACGGTTTCAGCTCACGCCGGAACTGGATGGTGCCGCCGCTCACGATGGGTGCCCACTTCGAGCGCCAGGCCACGCGGCCCAGGCCCATCCGGAACACCAGGTCCAGGCGACCCAGGTCGAAGATCGTCCAGTAGCGCCCGTTGGTCATGTGCAGGTTGCTGTCGATGTCGTTGGGCAGCACC
>Ga0247813_10002025_pt1 | contig 14399 bp, 9 predicted proteins | sample UWRJL169409C1_FD_180719 | JGI IMG/M metagenome (GOLD analysis project Ga0247813, IMG submission 180719) | Plant litter microbial communities from Arlington Agricultural Research Station in Wisconsin, United States - UWRJ-L169-409C-1 | ecosystem: Environmental > Terrestrial > Plant litter >... | reverse complement strand
CCGCAGGAGTTGGCTGAGCTTCGGCGGCACGCTGCTGGACCGGCGCCGCAGTCGCCGGCTCTTCGTCGCGCGAGGCGCCGCGCAGCAGGTCACGCATCCAACCGCTGCCTTCTTCGGCACGCTGGCGGGTGGCTGCCTGCGGCTCCGGCTGGCGGGCAACCGGTTGTTGGACGGCTGGCTGCTGGGCGAGGGGACGCGGCTGCTCGATGCCGAGGCTACCGCGAAGGGCCGTCTCTGGCTCTTGGCGGCGTTGTTCGACGGCTGGCTGCTGTGTGACAGCGCGGACCGGGGCGGGCGCTACGGCCTGCTGGACGGCCTGCTGGGCTGCGGTCGGCTGACGGGTGACCGGCTGGGAGATCTCGAGCTGGCCGGAGGACTTGCCGATAATGTCGGAAAGCTCCTGCAGCGCCTTGATCTGTTCGGCGACCGCACGGCGCATGACCGAAGCATTTTCCTTGGCCTCTTCCGGCAGATCGAAGGCACCGCGCTTCAGCTCTTCGCGGGTCATGTCGAGTTCCTTACGGATCTCGTGGGCCGAGCGGCGGATTTCGTCGGTGGCGCCGCTGAAGCGGCTGACCGCCTCTTCGACAGCCTGGCGGATGGCCGAACCCATGTGCTCGGCTGCACCGTCCGATTTCTTGCTGGTTTCGGTCATCAGGCGATCGATGTCCGAAAGCGAAGCGCCGACGCTGCCGCGCAGGCGGGAGGCGACTTCCTTGGAGCGTTCCTCGGCACGGACGAAGGCGCCCTCGACCGAGAGGCTGGCGTCTTCACCGGCCTTGGTGACGGCGGCACGCATGGCTTCGCTCGCCGATGCGGCGCGGGCTTCGGCTTCCGATAGGGTCTTGCTGACATTTGCGAAGGACGACTGGACACCGGCACGCAGGTTGCTGGCAATCTCGTTGGAGCGCTCTTCCGCCCGCACGAACACCGATTCGACCGACATGCTGGCTTCGTCGCCGGCCTTGACGACGGCGTTGCGCATGGCTTCGGCGGCCGATGCGGCGCGCTGTTCGGCTTCGCTCAGAATGCGGCCGACATCGCTGAAGGACGACTGGATGCCGGAGCGCAGATTGCCTGCAACCTGGGCCGAGCGATCTTCTGCCCGCTGGAAGGCGCCGTCGACGAAGCCTTCGAGGGCATGCATGGTCTTTTCGATTTCTTCGGACCGGCTGACGAGACCGATGGACAGTGTCCGCAGGGCGTCCTGACGTTCTTCCAGCGTGCTGACCAGATTGGACTGGGCGGCGGCGAGGAGATCGGATGCCTGGCCGAGGACCTTGGAATGATCCTCGAAGCGGCCGACGATGCCGCCGATCTGCGACAGGGTGGAGCCGGAAATATCCGCCAGCTTGTCGACCTTGCCTTCGAGAAGGCGGGTCGAGGTGGACAGCGTATCCGAGGCGCGGGTGGCGGACTCGGAGAAGCGTGCGGTTGTCGATTCCAGCTGCTCGTCCATGGCACCGAGATTGGCACTGGCCTGTTCGATGACGCCGGCAATCGAGCTGTTGCTTGCCGACAGCTGGTCGATCAGGCCCATGGCCGTCGATTGCAGACGGTTCTCGACCATCTTCATCGCCTTGGCCGTTTCTTCGGCGCGGCTTGAGATCGCATTCAGCGTTTCACCGGTGCGTGCGCTCAGGCTGTCGAGCAGCGTGGCATTTTCGGCGCGCAGGCGGTCGGCACTCTGCTGAGCCACTTCGCTGATACGGTCGGCTGCTTCCTTGCCTGTTGCGGCATACTGATCGATGATCGGGCGGGCCTGCTCGTCGATAATGCGTGACAGCTCTGCGGAGCGGCCGGCCAGCATCGAGTTGAGCTCGCGGGTGCTGTCGTCGAGGGTGGTGCGGATGGTATTGCCACGCGCTTCCAGGGCTTTCTCGACATCCGTGAGGCTCTGGCTCAGCGACGAAGCCTGTTCGGCAACGCGCGACTGTGTCTGGGCAATCCGGGCGGCTGCGCCATCGGATGCTTCCCCGACGGAGCGGGCAAGTTCGGCGCTGCGCATGGCTGCGGTCGCGGCCGTCTGTTCCACAGCCGACTGGAAATCGGCCTGCCGTGCAGCCATCGCCTGGGCGAAGTCGTCGCCGGCCTTGGCCAGCAGTTCGGCAGAGCGCAGTGCTTCCGCATCAATGCCCTGGGCCGCTTCGCCGACAGCGCCGCGCAGGTTGGTGACGAGACCTGCTGCCTTGCCCTCGATCGTGCGGCTGACATTGTCGAGGCCGATTGAAAGGGCGCGGTCCATCGTGCCGAGGCGTTCTTCGATGCGGCCTGTGCCGCCTTCGATGCTGGCCTCGATCCGTGTCGCGGCGGCTGCCGTGACGCGATCGAGTTCAGCAGTGTGGGTGGTGAGCGTCTCGGTGATCCGGCTTGCGGCTGCGCCACTGATCCGGTCGATCTCTTCGGTGCGGCCGGTCAGGCTGCCGGCAATCCGGTCGGCGGCGAGGGTGCTGACGCGGTCCAGTTCTGCCGTGTGGTCAGAGAGCGTCGAGGCGATGCGCGCTGCGGCCGCATTGCCGACGCGGTCGATCTCTTCTGTCCGGCCAGCCAGGCTGTCGGTAATCATCGCGGCAGCGGCCGTGCTGATCTGATCGAATTCAGCCGTATGGGCAGACAGCGTTTCGGCGATCCGCGCTGCGGCAATGCCGCCGATACGGTCGATTTCGTCGGTGCGGCCGGCAAGACTGTCGGCGATGCGCGCGGCTGCGCGGTCGCTGACCTGATCCAGTTCGGAGACCTTGGCCGACAGGGTATCGGCGATCCGCTGGCCGGCATTGTCGACGAATTCGCTGACGCCACCGACGCTTTCGCGGATGCGGCCTTCCAAAACGCCAAGGCTGTTTTCAATGCGTACGCCGGTCTCATCGACGCTGCTGTTGATGTTGGTGAGCGACGTGTCCATCCGGTGCGTCAGCGTATCGGCAGCACGGCTGATCTGGTCAGCCGTTTCGCCAAGCTGGGTCGCCACATGGCTGGTGCTGGCAAGCATGCGCTGCTCAAGGGCAAGCGCGCTCTTGTCGATCGTGCTGCCGAGTTCCGCCTGGCGTTCGTCCAGCGACATTTCCAGCATGCTGGCACTGGTGGCGAGCGTCGTGGCAATCGACATCGACTGTTCGGCCAGAACGTCGGAAAGCTGGTCGGTTCCCTGCGCCACGGCGACGTTGATCGCGTTGATCCGATCGTCGAGCGTTGCCCGGATCTGGTCATGCGTGGATGCAAGCGAGGTCGACAGCTGGTCAGCACGGCCGGCAAGGGTCTGCTCGATATCGGCGGCCCTGCCGGTCATGGCTAGGGCCAATTCGGAAGCGTGGCCGGAAAGGGCGCTGGCAATCTCCGCCGATGTGCTGGTCATTGTGCCGGCGATATCGCTGACACGGCCGGAGAGATTGTCGGCGATTTCAGCGACGCGGCCGGAAAGCTGCTTTTCGATGTCACCGACCCGGTCGGCCATCGTTTCGGCAATTGCGCTGGCCCGATAGGACAGGCTGTCGGCAATTTCTTCCGTGCGGTTGCTGAGCGTCTCCGTCATTTCGGTGGCGCGCGCAGCCATCGTGCCGGCGATTTCGGCAGAGCGTTCGGAGAGAAGCGTGTCGAGTGTAGCGGTCTGGGCCGAGAGCGTTTCGCCAAGGGCACGGCTGCGCTCGGACATGACGCTGTCCAGGCGCTCGGTGGTGCCGCCGATGGCCTGTTCGATTGCTCCGGCCGAGGACGTCAGCACATTGGCGAGTGCGCCGGTGCGGTGTGACAGGAGAGTATCGAGGCGTTCTGTGGTACCATCGAATGCGCCGTCGATCGCTGCGGTCGATGTGGACAGAACGTTTGCAAGTGCACCGGTGCGCTGCGACAAGATGGTGTCGAGACGTTCTGCGGTGCCATCAAATGCACCGTCGATCGCAGCGGTCGATGAAGACAGCACGTTTGCAAGGGCACCGGTGCGTTGCGACAGGATCGTATCGATCCGCTCCGCGGTGCCATCAAATGCACCGTCGATCGCGGCCGTCGAGGATGACAGCACGTTTGCAAGGGCACCGGTGCGCTGCGACAGGATCGTATCGATCCGTTCTGCCGTACCTTCAAAGGCGCTGTCGATGGATTCCGAGCTTGCGGCGAGCAGGCCGGAGAGTTCGACGGTTCTTTCCGAAAGCGTGTTGTCGAGACGCAACTGGCTGGCGGCGATCGATGTGGTGATCTCGTCGGCGCGGTTGGTGAGGGTTTCCTCGATGCGGCCATGGATTGCCTGCAGACCGTCGATAAAGCCGGTCGTGTGCGTATCCAGGTTCTGAGCAAGCTGCTGATTGCTGGCCGTAATCGCGCTGGTGCGGGCATCAAGCGTTTCGGCAAGCCGCTGATGGCTCTCGGTGAGGGCTGTTTCAAGCGAGATTGCGCGGTGGGCAAAGCCGGTTTCAAGGCGATCCTGCGCCGCTGTCAGTGCGCCCATCAGGGTCCCGGAGCGCTCCTGTAGAACGCTATCGATGCGGACATGCGCGTTGCCGATGGCGTCGCTGAGTTCGGCAGTCTTGCCGCTGATGGTCTGCTCGATGAAATCCTGCGTGGTGCCGAGCGTCGTCGCCAGTGTCAGCGACTGATCCGATAGCGCGGATTCGAAGCGTTCGATACCGCCGTCAAGAATGCCGCCGATTGAGTCTGCACCGCCGGTCACCGACTGGTTGATGCGGGCGAGGCTTTCCATCAGCTTGGAATCGAGCATGCCGGCGCGCTTGTCGAAGGCTGTGGCGAACTCATGGAAGCGGCTGTCGAAGGCCGTTGACAGATGACCGACCGTCGTCTGCAGCTTTTCGTCAAAGAAGCCGGTGCGCAGATCGATGTCCATGATCATGTCGTCGGCGCTGGACTTCAGGCTCTGGCGGAAATTCGCACCCTTTTCGTCCAGCGTGGCATTCAGCGTGTTGAGGATGTCGTCGAGGCCGCCGGTGATGGCCTGCTGGCCAATGTTCAGGCTCTCGTTGAGATCGCGTGTCCGGGCAATCAGCGTCTCATTGAGCTGGCGGGCGCGCTCGTTGAGCGCTGCGTTCAGCTTTTCGGTATTGGCATCGAGCGAGGAGGCGCGGGTCTCGAACTGACCGAGCAGCTGCTGGCCGCGCTTTGCCAGCGTCTGGCTCAGATTGTCGAGGCGGGTGTCGAATTCGTTGCTGAGCGAAACGCCCGCGGTCGTCAGGCCTGAGACCAGGGCGTCGGTGCGGGTCGACAGCATGGCGCCGATCGTCTGGGTGGCGCTGTTGGAGCGCTCCATCAGGGCGGCGGCGCGGGTTTCGATCATCGAGGCAAACGCCTCGCCGGATGTGGCGATACGGTTGGAAATATCGTCGCCGGCAATCGCCAGTTCGTCCTTGAGCTGGGTATGGGCACCGGAAATCGACGAGCGGATGCGCTCGGCATGGCCAACGATGGATTCGCGCTCAAGGCCGAGTTCCTGGACCAGCGTGCGGACACGCAGTTCGTTGTCGCTATAGCTGCGCTCCAGCGCGTTGACTTCGGAATGAACCAGCGTTTCGAGTTCGGTGGCACGCGCGATCGTCCGCTCGATGCCCTCGTTCATCGCCGATACTTCTCGGCGAACCGCCTGGCCGACGGTCATGATACGCTCGGAGGCGGCGGTTTCCGGCTCGGCGAGGCGCAGCGCGACCTCTGCCATGGAGCGGGCGGCGCTGCGCAATTCCTGGGCGCGAGAAATCATGATGGCAAAGGAGAAGAACAGCATCACCGGCAGGATGATGAAGATCGCCACGCCAATGGCGCCCGGCATGGCCGACAGATCGGCAAGCGAGCGAATCTGCCAGATTTCCGGGCCGTAAAGAAGATTGGCGACACCGAGGCCACCGACAATCCACAGGGCCGAGACAGCGGCGGCAATGCGCATCGCCGAACGGCTGGAGCGGACATCCAGCGATCGCAGAATGGCGGCCGGCGTCTTGCGGCCATCGTCGTTTGCAGGGGCAAACGAGGGGGCTTTGGGAGCGGGCTCGGGAGACAGGCTCCTTTGGGTTTCGGCGGCGCGGGCGGCTTTGGCGGCCTGTTCCTGCTGGGCGTTGGACGTCTTCGCCTGGTTGGGCGCAGGTGCCTGCTTGACCGGCTCAGACACCTTTTCACCAGGATGGTCCTGGGAAGTCTTGTCGTTGAGGGCAGACTTAAGCTCGTCAAAATCGATTTTCAGAGCGTCTTCCAACGCTTGAAATGCCTTGTCGTCGATCGACTCATTGCTTTTATTTGTCGCCATGCGGATACGCCTCGTTACCAAACTGTCCTTCCGGAAGGATCCGCCGCAACACCGCCTGCATTGGGAACACCTCCGAAACTCGGACGGTGACATGAGGATACGCGCATCACATCTACGCAGAACCCTGACATGCACCCATTTCAACCACGCACCGACGGATAACGCATTGAGACCCGTAGGCGCTTCATTCAATACAGTTTTCCGTCAGGACCGTTTACACCCAAAGACATAAACATATCCCTCAACGTACCGTAGTGACACATTCACCGGTTTCTTACAATTAAGGCCCTCCGGCATTCGTTAAAATCCTAACAAGTTCTTAATGAAAATTGGAGGTGTTTTGGTCAAAAACCCTTGTAATCAGGCGGTTTAATGGCCGTTAACCATGCCAAGCGAAAGCTGCCCTCATTGCGCCGCGTTTTAATCAGATAGCAGCCCCGCTCCGGCTTAATCAGTGCCAGAGATGATGGAAAGAGCGGCTTTGCAGGGCACTGGACCACACGGTCCGCGCCATCTTGAAGCCATACAATAGGTAGACTGGTCAGGCACTTCCAGACAAATCCGGTCAGTCCGGGCCGTCATGGCAGTGGGAACCAGGTAAAAAACGGGACGATCGGTTGCGAGCCGGTGCGTCAGAAAAAAACACAACAAGGACATTGGCACATGGCGGCTCTCAAGATCGCATTCGAAGCACCCGACAATTTCGGGGGCGCTTGTTCTTCCACGTCGAGACCCATCGATCTCGTGCATCTGGCGACGCAGACGATGGGTGACAAGCTTCTCGAAATCGAAGTGCTGCAAATGTTTGCCCGCCAGACCCGGCAGTTGATGAAAGACCTGTCATCCGACAGCGCCGATGTCCGGCTGGCGACCGCCCACCGGCTACGGGGCGCGGCTCTCGCGGTTGGCGCGTTTGGCGTGGCCGAGGCTGCGGCCGCGGTCGAGGCTGCTCCACAGGATGCCGGCAATCTTGCCGCGCTCGGTGCGGCGGTGCTTGAGGCTGAACTGTTTATCCTGAAACTCTGCCGGTAATTTCCACCGGCATCCGCCGGTGAAACGCCTCGGTGACAAAAGGTCACGGATGATGCCGGACCTTGGCAAAACCCATGCGAGTTGACTGGCGATGGGATTTGTTGGAAGAAATCGGCTGAATTCGCCGCGTTCCGCCGCCGCCTCAGTTTCGGGGCGGCGCGTCTGTTCTTGCGGCAAGCCGACACAACGCCAAGCATCCGGAAGAAAAAATGCCAAAACTGAGTATCATTGCCTTTGACGGCACGCGCCACGATCTTGAGGTTCAAGCCGGTTCCACCGTCATGGAAAACGCCGTCCGCAACTCGGTGCCTGGCATCGAGGCCGAATGCGGCGGCGCCTGTGCCTGTGCCACCTGTCATGTCTATGTGGATGACGAATGGTCGGCGAGGGTGGGCGCACCGGAGGCGATGGAAGAGGACATGCTCGACTTCGCCTATGACGTGAAGCCAACCTCGCGGCTGTCCTGTCAGATCAAGATGAGCGACGGCCTGGACGGGCTCGTCGTTCATGTTCCCGAGCGTCAGGCCTGAGTTGAGGCCAACTCCCATTAGTCATTGCCAAAAAAAGCCCCGCTTGTCGCGATCGACGAACGGGGCCAGGAGGGCGCATCGCATGCAGATGAGGGAGGGAACATCTGCTGCATCAAGATACGCCAGGAGAACACAATCTGCATGATGGCTCCGGCCGGTCGAACATCAATCCGGAGAGAGACAGTCAAGCACGAAACAATACTTCCGGTTTGGCGCAGCCGATATGGACGCGCATTCAGTAATCCGGACGGGAATGAAGCTGGTTTGTTATCCTGTTCTTCACTCTATGCTTGCACTCTACCTCATCTTGCGGCGTTGTTGTATCGCTAGAAATCACCAATGAGATACTGTTAACGCGGAAGTTTCGGGCAAGCCACGATGGCTCATCAATTGGATTGTTGAGGTTGCGATTCTGCCGTAAGCGCGTGATTACCGCTTGGTCATCGCATCGAGCCGGTATTGCAGCAGCCGGATCATCCGGCGGTCAAAATTGGCGGCTTCCATCCTGTCGAAGCGGGCCTGATCGCGATCATGGTCCTGGATGGCCGTTTCGCTCAGCCGTGCGACGCGGGCCTGCATGCGCTCGCAATCCGCTTCGGGTTTCAGCGCGAGGAAGTCCTTTTCGAGCTTGCGTGCATGGTTGCGCGCGATTTCGGCGTGACGTTCCTCGTGGCGCTTGATGTCGCTCGAAAGCGTATCCCAGACGAGGCCGAGGTCGCGGCTCGCCTTGCCGCGATTTTTCCAGCGCGGCAGGATCAGCCGGGTACTGAGCGTGACCTTTGCGCTGCCGACGGCACAGCGGTTGCCGTGTTTGACATAGGTGACCGTGCCGCCGAACTTGATCTTGGTGGCGCCGGGATGGCGCGAGCCGCTGCTTTTCATCATCGGCCCGTTTTCTGACAGAGCCTTGTCCAGCTCCTCCGCCGTGCGGCCGCCGATCGAGAAATACGTGATACTCTTATTCACGACGGTTTCGGCATGGGCAGTCGAAAAAGTGCTCGTCACGATGCTTGCTATCAAAAGCGCGGCGAATGAAATGCGGCCAGTCGGCATATGTTTACAGGTCTCGGCAGTTGAACTTCCCAAGAGCTTGGGGCATAGCCAGCGCAAGCGCAACAGCAAATGGGCAACAGCCCCCGGCAAACCTGAAAAGCCAATGAATTTCGGATATTTGCGGCTACCCGGTTTGCGTGTGCCTCTTCGTGTCGTCCAGGCCCCGCAAGGTGACTTAACTGGTGACTGGCCAGTGCAAGAAAGGGAATGAAACCATCATGATCGATCCTTTCCAGCCGTTCGAATGGGCATTGGCGCATGGCCGTACATTGACGCTCGGTCCGAAGGGGCGGTTGATGGTGATCATCAACGTGACGCCGGATTCGTTTTCCGATGGCGGCAGCTACACCGAAACGGATTCGGCAGTTTCGCAGGCGCTGCGTTGTATCGAAGATGGCGCCGAGATCATTGATATCGGCGGTGAATCGACCCGTCCGGGCGCCGCCGTGGTAACGGCCGGTGAGGAACAGGCCCGAGTGCTGCCGGTGATCTCAGCGCTTGCCAGCCGGACCGATGCGATCATTTCTGTGGATACCTACCGGGCAGAGACCGCAAGCCTGGCGATCGCTGCCGGCGCCCATATCATTAACGACGTGCACGGACTTCAGCGTGAGCCTGATCTTGCCAATGTAGCGGCTGCGACCGGGGCTGGGCTCTGCATCATGCACACGGGCCGCGACCGCCAGAAGCTCACTGACGTGATGCGCGACCAATATCATTTCCTCGAGCGGTCCCTGGAAATTGCCGCTGCGGCCGGGGTGGAGCGCCAGCGGATCGTGCTCGATCCGGGCTTCGGCTTTGCCAAGGATACCGACGAGAATGTCGCGTTGATGGCCCGGTTTGACGAGTTGTCCGGTTTCGGGCTGCCGCTTTTGGCCGGTACCTCGCGAAAACGTTTTCTTGGGGCCATTACCAATCGTGAGGCCCAGGATCGGGATGCCGCCACGGCTGCGACGACGGCGATCCTCAGAATGGCGGGTGCTGCTGTTTTCCGGGTACACGATGTCGCAATCAACAGGGATGCGCTTCTGGTGGCGGATGCTATGCTGGCCGCAAAAAGAAACATGACCGGACTGCCTGGGAAGGAAAATCGACCATGACAGCGATCTACACGATCACCCTGAAGAACTGCGCCTTCTTTGCGCGCCACGGCGTCCATGACGAGGAGGAGTTCCTGGGGCAGCGGTTCTTCGTCGATGCGGAACTGGATGTTGTGCAGGGAACAGCACTGGTCGAAGATTCGATCAATGATACAGTGCATTACGGCATTGCCTTCACCGAGATCGAGAAGATCATCACCGGGCGCCGCCGTTACCTGATCGAGGCCCTGGCGCTGGAAGTGGCAACCACGCTCTGTTCGGTTTTCCCGCAGATCCGCCGGGCGAAAATATCGATCCGCAAGCCGAACGCACCGGTTCCAGGCGTGCTGGATTACGTCGAAGTGACGGTCGAGCATTTTGCCTGATATGGACGGGCAGATCGCCACACTGGGCCTTGGTGGCAATATCGGCGATCCCGCCGCTGCGATGGCGCGGGCGCTCAACCTTCTCGATGCCCGGCCGGATTGCGCGGTTTTGGCCGTGTCGAAGCTCTACCGCACGCCGCCCTGGGGAAAGACAGATCAGGCTTGGTTTTTTAATGCCTGCGCGGCGGTGCGTACCTTGCTTTCTCCCGAGGACCTGCTTGACGCCTGTCTTTCGATCGAGCGCCAGATGAAACGCGAGCGGCTGGAGCGCTGGGGCCCGCGGACGATCGATATCGACGTCCTGACCTATTGCGATATCTTGCAGCATACTCCGGTGCTGGAACTTCCGCATCCGCGGATGACCGAGCGCGGCTTCGTGTTGATGCCGCTTGCCGATTTCGCCCCTGATCTTGCCGTTGCCGGCCGAACGGTTGCCGAATGGCTGCGCGATGCGGATATCACGGGCATAGAAATCGCTGATCCGGCTGACGACTGGTGGCGGCAGAGTTTCGCTGAGCCAGCCAGTTAAAATGCGAAAGAGCCGGACAAGCCGGCTCTTTGAACGTTGATCAGGCGATCTTTATTCGATCGATCCGACGGCCATGTTGTCGACCTGCCGGTTGAGGCTGACGCCAATCACAGGAACCATTGTATCTTCAACTTTGACAGAGATGGTGATGTTGAGGGTGGAAGAGTCCTGGAGCCTGGCGATCATCGCGCCGTTCAGCTTCTTGCGATTGATACCGAGGACAACCTTGTCCTTGGCGACGTTTCCAGAAACGATATCAAGCCCCTTGCCATCGGCGCCGTCGAGGAACTGGCCGGTATAGCTCTTGCCCTTCTGGGTGATGACGGCAGACATCGGCTGCTTGAACACCCCGACGCGGCAGGTGCCATCCAGCTTGATGCCGGCGGACAAGCCGTCCACGGGCTCCCCGATCAGGTCGCAGGTGAATTTTGTGCCCTTGTATTTGCCGGCAACGATCTCGCCAGGGCCTTTCCACTGGCCGGAGACTTGTCCGAAGAATGCCTTGTCATTGCTGCCCGAAAACGCCGGCGATGCGGCGCCGGTTACGGCTGCGAGCGAGGCTGCGGCTATGCTGCAGGCAATCAAAGAAGGGCGCGAAAACATAAACGATCCTTGATGGTCGATGTCATTAATGTGAGGTTACCTTTGCACTTAAATGGTTAATGGAGCGTTGCCTGGCGCTATCGCAGGGGCTTTTGCGGCGCTCACGATATATTTCGCCGGTCTTTGCCAAGCTTCTGGAAATCATCACCCTTTCACGCCAGCATCACCCTGATGTGTGCACCGGTGACAGGAGTTGCGTTGAAACAATAACCCGGTTTGTTACGTAATTGCGCATATAGGAGATCGCCATGACCATCGTTGACGACATCGAATCGCGCACCGCGCCACAGCCCGACGAGGGCAGGGTGATTTACAGGCACCGGATTGCCACGCGCGTCACTCATTGGACCTGGGCAATCGCGCTTTTCTTCCTGCTTTTGAGCGGTCTACAGATCTTCAACGCCCATCCGGAACTCTATATCGGCAAACAATCGGGCTTCGAGTTTGAAAACAGCGTATTGTCGATGCGGGCGATGCAGGCTGGCGATGGCAGCGTGGATGGCTACACCACCGTTTTCGGACATAGTTTCAAGACCACCGGCGTCTTCGGCATGAGCGGCCCGGCGGACAACCCGTCCTATCGCGGTTTTCCCGCATGGGCGACATTGCCGTCCTATCAGGATCTCTCCACCGGGCGCGTCATCCACTTCTTTTTTGCCTGGTTCTTCGTTGCCGCTTTCCTGGTCTGGTTCGTCAGCAGTCTGATCAGCGGGCACCTGAAGCGCGACATTCTTCCGTCGATCGCCGATATCAAGGCCTTGCCGCAGAGCTTTGCCGATCACCTGCGCTTCCGTTTCCACCATGACGGCCGCTACAACGGCCTGCAGAAATTTGCTTATGCCGGCGTTCTGCTCGGGGTCTTTCCGCTGATCATCCTGACGGGGCTGACAATGTCGCCGGGCATGAATGCAGCATGGCCCTGGCTGCTCGATATTTTCGGCGGCAGGCAGACGGCGCGCACCATCCATTTTCTCTGCATGGCGGCGCTGGTCGCCTTCTTCCTGATCCATATCTTCATGGTCGTTGCGGCCGGACCGCTCAATGAAATGCGTTCGATCGTCACCGGCTGGTACCGGACAGATGGAAAGAAGAACAAGGAGCCTTCGGCATGAGCACGTTCATCGTCAATCGCCGGAAATTCTTGACCCTTGCCGGCGTTGCGGCTGCCACAGTGCCTTTGTCAGGCTGTGATGCCTTTGACACTCTGCTGTCCGGCCAGAGCCCCGTGCGCAATTTTCTCGCATCGGCCAACAGCCTGACATACCGCGCACACCGCATGCTGATCGGAAACGATACGCTGGTGCCGGAATTTGCCGCCAGCGAAATCCGCCAAGGGCAGCGGCCGAACGGCTCCACCGATCCGACCGATGCCGATTATCTGGCGCTCAAGGACACGTCCTTTGCCGATTACCGGCTGACGGTTAGCGGCCTGGTCGAGCGGCCGGTCAGCTTCAGTCTTGATGAATTGCGCAATATGCCGGCCCGTACTCAGATCACCCGTCACGACTGTGTGGAAGGGTGGAGCTGCATCGCCAAATGGACCGGTGTGCCACTGGCCCATATTCTCGACGAAGCCAAGGTGAAATCGCAGGCGCGTTTCGTGGTGTTTCACTGTTACGACACGATGAATCTCGGCCTGCAGGGCGCCGTGCCGTACTATGAGTCGATCGACCTCATCGATGCGCGCCATCCACAGACGATCCTTGCCTATGGCAACAATGACAAGTCGCTGCCGGTTGCCAATGGTGCCCCGCTCAGGGTCCGGGTCGAGCGCCAGCTCGGATACAAGATGGCAAAATATATCAAGGGCATCGAGCTGGTCTCGACGCTTGCCCCCTTCGGCAGCGGCAAGGGCGGCTTCTGGGAAGACCTTGGCTACGACTGGTACGGAGGTATCTAGCCGCCGGTTTCCGGCGGCCTTGCCTTCATCGTGCCCGGTGTTAGGTCGCCGATGAAATCGCCGATGCCGGGACGCTTGAGGGCTCTGAACGGCATCGGCCGGCAGAGGTCCATGGCGGCAATGCCTATACGGGCGGTCATCAGGCCGTTGATTACGCCTTCTCCGAGCCTGGCCGAAAGCTTTGATGCCAGTCCATGGCCGAGAACCTGCTGGATCAGACTGTCGCCGACCGCAATCGAGCCAGTGACGGCGAGATGCGCAATGACGTCACGCATCAGACGCAACAGGCCAAGCGAGCCGGGGCGGCCGCCATAGAGATCGGCCATCGCCCGGATCAGCCGGGCAGATTCGTAGATCACGTAGCCGAGATCGACCAGCGCACGCGGGCTGACCGCCGTGACGATCGAAACGCGCTTCGATGCATTGAGGATGAGTCCCCTCGCTTCGCGGTCGAGCGGCAACAGCAATTCACGCTCCGTCAGGTCGAGCAGGTGCGGCCCATCGATGATCTCGGTTTCAGTCTCCTTCAGCCGCAGCCGCCCGCGCGCCGTTTGCGGTTTGGCGGCAAGCAGATGGACGAGATGCGCCATCACCTGCCGGGCAGGCTTTGCCGTCGGCGACAAGCTTGCCGCGATCGCTTCCTGCTTGAGGGCCTGCACCGCGTTCAATCGCATCAGGCCGGACAACTCCCTGGCGATGATGACAAGGAAGGCGATGAGGCCGATCGCGGTCGCGGTGATGGCAAGATAACCAAGCCAGTCAGCGCGGGTGAAAAGATCGCGGATAAGGCTGTCGATCCACAGGCCTACGGCCAGCGAAACCAGAATGCTCAAGGCACCGAAGGCGATCTTGGCGAAGGAAAAACGCCGTTTGCGCGGTGCTGCTTCCGTCGCGTCGGGCAGGGCGCTTGTGGTCGCCGCGAAGGGGTCTTCGGTATCCGGCGTCATAACGATGTTTTCGTCGAAGCTGGCTGGCGAACGGCGCACGGCGATTTGTTTCTCGGGCGTGCCGGACGGGTCGTTCTCGATGGTGAATACGGCGGGCTTTCGGCC
>Ga0247813_10002024_pt1 | contig 14401 bp, 14 predicted proteins | sample UWRJL169409C1_FD_180719 | JGI IMG/M metagenome (GOLD analysis project Ga0247813, IMG submission 180719) | Plant litter microbial communities from Arlington Agricultural Research Station in Wisconsin, United States - UWRJ-L169-409C-1 | ecosystem: Environmental > Terrestrial > Plant litter >... | reverse complement strand
TTTTCTAACTGCGCCTTCTGTTTGTGCACTTGCAGCAAAACCTAATCCTGCTACAAAAGTCAATGATAATAATAATTTTTTCATGGTTATCTTTCTTTTAAATATTGACAAAACATCAATTAGCTATTCCTAAGAATATATTCATGATCATTTCATCCATTGTTAATAGTCCATTAATTTTAATAAAGCATTAACAAGAATTTAGCCAAGAATTTAAAAAGGCATGACATGGAAGCTAATACAGCCCTATCCAAACTTAATAACAAACTAGATTTCAGTAAATTAATGTGAAATTATTTTTTAGATATTCTAATTTATAATCCAAAAAGATAACCAACTCTAAGTGCGATAAAATTGAAGTTAGTGTTCGATATGCCACTTGATGGGGTACTTCTAGCACTAGTCCACCCTTCATATCTAATACCAATATCAATTTTCCTGTTCGAATTTCGGGTATCGAGATGAGTTCCAATACCTGGGGACCACAGAAAAGCAGTTTGCTCATTATCGCCTAAAGGTAGTGATGCACCTAACTGGCCTTCCAAATAAAAACCTTCTGAAGGATAATATTTAAACCCACCCTTAACAGGAACATAACTTTTGGTTGGCATGGTTGTACCAAAAAAACGTTTGCCGAAAAAACTAACTACACTACCTTGAGCTGTTAATGCAAATTGATCTGACATACCTAATTCTGCCTTTAAGAAACCACCCGCCCCAACTGAACTTCTATTAGACGAATTGCCTGATGGAAAACTAACCTCGGGACCAATGCTTAATGTCACATGCTGTGCCTTTACACTTGCAAAGGAAAATAGGATTAATACTGCTATTACAAAAATTCTAAAGCTCATCTAATTGGTTAGTTTTTTAAAAATCTCTTCCAAAGATAACGAATTGTGTTGTTTTTTTAATTCATCAAGCGAGACATTGGCTACCAATTTACCTTTATTGATGATGATAATGTCATCGCAAATGGCCTCTACCTCTTGCATAACATGTGTAGATATAATAACAGTTTTGGCTGCGCCCAAATTTTTAATTAGCGTCCTAATGTCTGTTAACTGATTTGGATCTAGCCCAGAAGTTGGCTCATCTAAAACCAAGACTTCTGGATTATGGATTATTGCTTGCGCCAAACCCACACGTTGTTTATAACCTTTACTTAGCATTCCAATTTTTTTATGCTGCTCAGGTGTTAAGCCTACTTCTTTAATTACTTCATCAATTCTGTTGTTCAGATTTGAGATTCCATAAGTTTCGCCAACAAAACTCAAAAACTCCTTAATATACATATCATTATATAAAGGAGTGTTCTCTGGCAAATAACCAATCAATCTTTTAACTGCCAAATCTTCGGTCAATATACTTTTGCCGCAAATTTCGGCATCACCACTTGTTGGCGATAAATAACCAGTAAGCATTTTCATGGTTGTAGATTTACCAGCACCATTCGGCCCTAAAAATCCTAAAATTTTACCTGGTTTAGCTTCAAAACTAATCTTATCAACCGCTCTTTGTTGATGATAATATTTAGATAGATTTTTTACTTTTACACTCAATTTACTTAACGCTTAGGTTAGCAAATTTAAGCTTTTTATCGTTTCTATAACTATCAAATTGTTTTCCTGCCAACACCAACTCGTCTGTAGACAATATATCTGCACCGTTAACTAATAATTGTTCGTAAACTTTTTGGCTAGGATTTGCGATTGCACTTCTATCTAAGTTACCCATTGTACCTAAAATACTGGTAATGCCTTTGCTGTGCAGGTAATCAAAAAATGCTTTATCTGGAGCTGAGGTACCCACAAAAGCAACAATCCTATTATTGGGAACACCCATCTGATTTAAACGCTCGATGTCTTCTATCTTTCTTGCAGAGGCTGATATCATTAAATCTGGCGCTAATTTATGCACTTCGGCAGCCTGATTGGCATTGTAGGTAATTACAATAGAGTTGTTTTCCGCTTTGTTTCTTCTTACTGCTTCAACTACTTTAGCATAAGGAACGCCTCTTTTAATATCTATGGTAAAAATAACCTTGTTTTTTCCCCATTTTAAAACCTCATCCATAGTTGGGATTTTGAAACTGGTTACTTTGCCATCATCATCCTTTAGATTAAATTTTTGCAATTCTGCACGGGTGTAAGTAGCAATAGCACCTGTTCCTGTACTCGTTCTATCTAATTTATCATCATGCATAATTACCAGAGCAGAATCTTTACTTAATGCTACATCAAATTCTATAATTACAGGTTGATGAGTTGTAGCGTTTTCAAATGTTTCGATCGCATTTTCTGGAAAACCTGCCATTGGTCCGCCTCTGTGTGCACTTATTAGTGGAAAACCAGGAGTTTTACGATTTAAGAAGCTTCTTAACTCGTCTGCATTACGAAACGAAATATAATGATGCTTTGGTGGTGCAGTAAATGATACACACAATACAAAAACCGCAGCTATAAGTAGATTAAAATTTTTCATGGTTCAAAAGTAAATAAAACATGTAATCTAGAAATGTTCTAACACGAAGGTTACATTATCAAATTGTTAAGCCTTATTTTAAATCTATCGGTCAGTGTCTCGCCCAATGTTATTAATTTAGGCTTTTGATTTTGCGACCATACGTCATTGCGAGCCTCTAAATCGGACTTGGTAAAAGGATTTCCGCTACTATCCCGCCTGCCTGCCCGACAGGCAGGTTTATTAAACAACGTATGGTAATCCTATTACAGGTTGCTATACGCATAGACCTTAATAGTAGCAAAAGCAAGTGTAAACTAAACCCGGTGGTAGCGAACACGAATGTAATGAGTAAAGCGAACGACGGGACTGATTTGAGTTTCCTGCACTGCAATTGCTTTACCCCCAAAATCCCCTAAAGAGGACTTTGATTCTAATAAAATATTGGTTTGGTCTATGCTTCAGTCTTTTAGCTTTAGTCTTTCAGCTTAGCTTACTCGCTATTACATTTTACATCTTACCTTTAACATCTTACATTTTTATTATCTTTGCGCTACTATGGCTAAAACAAACGACGAACAATTTAAAAATGTAATATCACACGCTAAGGAATACGGTTTTGTGTTTCAAAGCAGCGAAATATACGACGGTTTAAGTGCCGTTTACGACTATGGACAATTAGGGTCTGAACTAAAAAACAACATTAAAACTTACTGGTGGAAAGCAATGGTGCAGATGCACGAAAACATTGTGGGCATTGATTCTGCAATTTTTATGCACCCTAAAGTATGGAAAGCAAGTGGTCACGTTGATGGTTTTAACGACCCAATGATTGACAATAAGGACTCGAAAAAACGTTACCGTGCCGATCAGTTATTGGAAAATAAAATTGATGAATTATATTCGGAATTAGCCAATTTTAGCGAAGAAAACAAAACTAAATTCGAAAGCTTTCAGCATGGAATTTTAGCAAAAAGCGATGAAGATCAGGCAACTTGGATTACAGGTTTTAGAAACGAAACAACAGTTTTAGACGCTGCTCAACACCCTTTTGTAGACGAGGCTAGTTGGAAATTTGTAAAAAAAGGTTTAGCACTTGAGGTTGAAATGAATTTGGCGCTTAAGTCTGAAAATTTAGCACAACTAAAAGACTTAATTGTTGATTATAAAATAATTTGCCCAATTTCTAAAACAGCTAACTGGACTGATGTTCGTCAGTTTAACTTAATGTTTAGCACACAGTTTGGTGCAATGGCAGAAGGAAGTGATGAAGTTTACCTTCGTCCAGAAACTGCACAAGGCATTTTCGTTAACTTTTTAAATGTGCAGAAATCTGGAAGAATGAAAATTCCTTTCGGTATTGCGCAAATTGGTAAAGCATTTAGAAATGAAGTAATTGCCCGTCAGTTCATTATGCGCATGCGTGAGTTTGAGCAAATGGAAATGCAATTTTTTGTTCGCCCAGGTGAAGATAAAAAATGGTTTGCCTACTGGAAAGAAGCTCGTTTAAAATGGCACCAGGCTTTGGGCACATCGCCAGATAAATATCGTTTCCACGACCACGTTAAATTGGCGCATTATGCAAATGCAGCTACAGATATAGAATTTGAATTCCCATTCGGCTTTAAAGAAGTGGAAGGTATACACAGTAGAACTGATTTCGATTTAACGCAGCACCAAGAGTTTTCTGGTAAAAAAATGCAATATTTTGATAACGATTTAAATGAAGAAGGTAAACCTTATGGCAATTACGTTCCTTACGTTATCGAAACATCGATCGGTTTAGATAGAATGTTCTTGCTAACGATGATTAATGCATTTGAAGAGCAAGATTTAAGCACACCAGAAAAACAAGACAGCAGAACTTTGTTGCGTTTACATCCAGCTTTAGCACCAATTAAAGTGGCTATTTTCCCCTTAACCAAAAAAGATGGTTTACCAGAAAAAGCTCGTGAAATTATGGATCAATTGAAATTTGATTTCAACTGCGTGTATGAAGAAAAAGATGCCATTGGTAAACGTTACCGACGTATGGATGCTATTGGTACACCCTTCTGCGTAACTGTAGATCACCAAACTTTAGAAGACAATACGGTTACCATTCGCCATAGGGATACAATGGAGCAACAACGTATTGAGATTAAAGAACTGCATACCATTATTGAAGGAAAAGTAAGCTGGAGAAATTTATTAGCTTAAAATGTTGAAACCGCTAGTTCGCTAGCGGTTTTTTTGTGAATATACCAATGAATTTAGAAGAACATTACAACAAACTTTACACTGATTCTATAACAAAAATTGAAGCCGATAATTATGAAATTGATCATTTAATTGATAGTAATGATGATTATCGTTTTGGGATTACTTTACTAATTAGACCAGATGAAAATACGAAAGTTAACATCCAACATTTTCTTGATGAAGTAAAGTTAATTGAGCCAGATCAATATTATTACCAAAACTCCGATATACATATTACGGTGATGTCTATCATCTCTTGTTATGATGGCTTCGACCTAGAAAAAATTAATATTCAAGATTATGTTAGGGTGATTAAACACGTAATAGAAAAGCATAAAAATTTTACGATACAATTTAAAGGGATTACTGCATCGCCATCATGTATTTTATTACAGGGCTTTTTTGAGAGCGACACCTTAAATGAAATTAGAGACCAACTTAGGTTCAGCTTTAAAAATTCAACGCTACAACAAAGTTTAGATCAGCGTTATGCCATACAAACAGCTCATTCTACCATCATCCGGTTTAAAGAAAATTTAACTAACAAAAATGCTTTTTTAGCTATTGTAGAAAAATATAGAGATTTTGATTTCGGCACTTTTAAGGTCGAAAAAATGGAATTGGTTTATAACGATTGGTACCAAAGAGCTCAATTTGTTAAGAACCTGCACGAATTTGAGCTTTAAATAATTCGGTCCAGCTCATCCTCACTCCTAGCCACTACCGCTAAATCTCCTTTAACTACAATTGGTCTTTGTATTAAAATAGGGTTTTCATGCAAAGCGATGATCCATTCTTCATCTGATAAATCTTTATCCTTAAATTTCTCCAAATAAACCTTTTCTGTTTTACGGACAATGTCAAATGGTTTTAAACCTAGCTTAACAAGAATTGTTTTTAACTCAGCGATGCTAGGAGTTACTTCTAGATAATTAATTACTTCGAACGCTTCACCACTTTCAGTAATTTCTTTTAAAGCTATTCTGCTCTTACTGCAACTATTATTATGATAGATTGTAATCATGCTTAATTCCCCTTATACCAGTTATGTTGGTCTATTCTTGTAATTTCTGGTTTACCAATTTCCGTTAAAATTCTGCGTGCCCCCACTAATGTTGGACTTTGTCCGCCGTCGTAATTAGTAGCTGTTGGCAAAAAGCTACTAATCTTTACCATGCTTGCAGATTGGATAAATTCGCCATTGCCTATATAAATTGCAGTGTGCGAAACCCGACCTCCATTAATACCTCTACGTTTGGCAGCAGAGAAAAATAGTAAATCGCCTGGCAGTAAATTCTTCAAACATTTAGTTAAACTTATCGAATCGCCTTCCAAAACATCAATTTCTTTCCCTACTAAAGCTTGTTGAGATGCATCTCTAGGGATCACTATACCATTTAAAAAGTAGGCAGTTTTTGTAAATCCACTACAATCTACACCCTTAACAGAAGTTCCGCCCCATAAATAGGGTACACCAATTAAAGTTTCGGCAGTTTTTAAAACTGCCTTTGCTGTCGGGTTTGACCTTTTAACCCAATCTTTATACAAACCTATTTTGGCAGTTTCTACATAACCAATTCTGCCGTCTGGGTAACTTATTTTGCAAAATACTTTGCCCCAAGCTAACAATTGCAAGATATTTCCATTCACTAAATCAGAAACTCTCATTCCATTAAATCTAGGCGAAGTAAAAGCATGTCCATAATCTGCTGTAAAAACAATTTTATCTGCTTTTTGCCACTCCTTAAACGCTTGTTCGTTCATCAATTTCAAAGAGCCATCTGTCCAGGCCAAATAATTATCGGGTGTTTTCACCAAATAAAAAGCGCCTTGTTTTTTAAGTACCTGCACAGGTGTACCCAATAAAGTTTGTGTCATTAACTCAGCGCCATGTTGAGGATTGGCTCTATTGTTACCCACAGAAACGTTAACCACAGCATAAACCAAATCGTTAAGAGATTTTGCAGGTAATAATTCTGTTATTAATTTCTCCTGATTTAAAATTGCTGTTTCGCTAACAAATGTTTTAATAACATCAGCTGATGTACTTTCTAGTTTAACGGAATCTCCTTTAAATTGTAAATTGAAATATACGGCACGTTTATCTGGCGCCAATCTTTTCTGCACCTCTTTGGCAATTGTAAGATATGTTGTGGTATCTGTTTGAGCATGGGCAGTAATTACCCATAAACTTAAAAAAACACCTATATAAAAGCTTTTCATTAACATATAAAATTGTTGAACTAAGGTACACAAACTTGCTTTTCTAAGTTGATGTTTTGTTTAAAAATTTGCCTATGTAACGTGTTTGTTCAGTAAAATTAATAAGATAAATACAAACATAATAGCTCTATTTGCGTTACTATTGTAGTATTTCTAAGTTAATTTCACAGTATGCTCAAAAAACTACCTTTACCTTTATGGACAATTGCCTTACCTGTTTTAGCATGGATCGCTTACTTTAGTCCGATAAGTGGCTTAGGCACATTTTATATTATTATTTTAACCACGCTTTTGATTGGCAGTGTGTTAGCAGCAGTACACCATGCAGAAGTTGTAGCTCATAAAGTAGGCGAACCTTATGGAACTTTATTGCTTGCATTGGCCATAACTACTATTGAAGTGGCCCTCATTGTATCGCTAATGTTAACCGGCGGACCAGAAACTACCGCCTTGGCGAGAGATACTGTAGTTGCTGCTGTAATGATTATTTTAACAGGAATGATTGGAATATGCTTATTAGTAGGCGGGGTAAAATTTAAGCAACAAACTTTTAGCCTAAGTGGTGTAAGCGTGGCATTGGTAGGCTTAACGGCAATTGTGGTGCTTACATTAATCTTACCTAACTATACCACCAGTCGCTCAGGTCCTTTCTATAGCCCAGTACAATTGGCATTTGTAGCAGTAATATCGCTTATTATTTATGGCGCTTTTGTACTTACACAAACCGTAAGGCATCGCGATTTCTTTCTTCCTCCTGGCGAAGATGGTAATGAAGACGCTCATGCAGAACCACCTAACAAAAACACGGCCTTATTGAGTGGCTTTTTGTTGTTAGCTTGTTTAGGGATTGTGGTTTTATTAGCCAAGGCATTAGCGCCAGATATTGAAGATGCCGTGATAAATGCAGGTGCGCCAAAATCTTTAGTCGGTGTAATTATTGCTGCGGTAGTGCTTTTACCGGAAGGTTTAGCGGCTTACAATGCTGCCAGAAAAAACAGGTTACAAACCAGTTTAAATTTAGCATTAGGATCTGCTTTGGCAAGTATTGGCCTAACCATTCCGGCCGTAGCCATTGTAGCAATGATGACCGGAATGACCATTACTTTAGGTATTGATATGAAAGCAACGGTACTTTTATTACTTTCTCTATTTACCATTATGTTATCCTTAGCTACCGGAAAAACCAATATGCTACAGGGAGTAGTGCTACTGGTTATTTTTGCGACTTATTTATTTACCATTGTTATTCCTTAACAGCATACTGCTTATATTTTAGAATACGGGTACCATTCGGTAAATTGCAGGCTTTTAGCAAAAATGAACCAAATAAATCGCAGCGAAAACTCTGTTTACGTTGCTCTTGTGTACCGCTTTCTTCTTTTAATGGTTCTATATGCCCTTTGCAGACTAGGGTTTTATTTAGCCAATTACTCGCTTTTTAACCATTTAAGTTGGTCTGAATTAGCTTATATATTTTTAGGTGGAATAAAGTTTGATATCGTTGCATTGCTCTATATCAATTCTTTATATATTGTTTTACAAGCCATTCCATTTCCTTTTAAATATGGAAATGGCTACCAATTATTTTGCAAATGGCTTTTTATCGTTACCAACAGCATTGGTTTTGTAGCCAATTTTATCGACTTTGTTTATTATAAATACACTTTAAAACATACTACAGCAAGCGTATTTTCTCAATTTAGCCATGAGCAGAATAAATTTAAATTACTAATCGATTTTTTGGGCGATTATTGGTACTTGGTCTTATTGCTCATCGGTTTTATTTTTCTATTCATTAAGCTCTATCAATTTATCTCTATTAAAAAAGCACCAGTATTTACTTGGAAACACTATGTTGTACAAACCTTAACTTTTGGTTTAATTATAGTGCTTTGTGTTATCGGCATGCGTGGTGGGTGGCGTCACAGCACCCGTCCAATTACCATGAGTAATGCTGGAGATTTTGTGAAATCGCCTGGTGATATGGCATTGGTTTTAAATACGCCATTCACCATCATGAAAACACTTAAAGCCAACACTTTAAAGCCCATTCATTATTATGGTAAGCAAACTTTAGATAGCCTATATAACCCTATACATTTACCCCACAACAAAACACCATTCAAAAAACTAAACGTGGTGTTTCTAATTATCGAAAGTTTGGGAAAAGAACATGTGGGTGCTTTGAATAAAGATTTATTAAATGGAACTTACAAAGGCTACACTCCTTTTATAGATAGGTTAGCAGCAAACAGTTTTACTTCTACACAAACCTATGCCAATGGGCGTAAATCTATTGATGCACTACCTTCCATCATTTCCGGCATTCCATCTATTAGAGAGCCTTTTGTACTATCGGCTTACTCCAGTAATAAAACTACCAGTATTGCCAAATTATTAGGAGATGAGGGTTACGAAACAGCATTTTTTCATGGTGCTCCAAATGGTTCTATGGGCTTTTCGGCCTATACCAATTTAGCAGGAATTAAAAAGTATTATGGGAAAAGCGAGTACAATAACGATGCAGATTTTGATGGAATTTGGGGTATTTGGGATGAGCCTTTTATGCAATTCATGGCCAATACCATCAACACTTTTAAACAACCTTTCTTTACCGCATTTTTCTCCGTCTCCTCACATCATCCGTTTAAAGTACCAGAAAAATACATTGGTAAATTCCCTAAAGGACCGCTACCAGTACAAGAGCCTATGGGTTATACCGATATGGCGATTAAAAAATTCTTCGCTACAGCTTCAAAAATGCCTTGGTACAAAAACACGCTTTTTGTTTTAGTAGCAGATCATGCTACAGTTTCTTATTTACCCGAATACCAAAATACAGCAGGCTCTTTCTCCATTCCCATTTTATTCTATTATCCTGGTGGAGATTTAAAAGGAAGAACCGATAAATTGATCCAACAAATGGACATTATGCCAACTGTTTTAAATTACCTTAACTACAATAAACCTTATTTTGCTTTTGGTTTTGATGCCTTAAGTAGTGCAAAAGATAATTTTGTAGTCAACAATAATGATGGTAGTTTTAGCTTTTTCAAAGGTGATTATTTATTGGTATACGATGGGCAAAAATCAACTGCATTATTTAACTTAAAAACCGACAGGTTAAATAAAAACAACCTTGTAAACCAAAATCCTGACGTCCAAAAAAATATGGAAGGCCAGTTAAAAGCATTTATACAGCAATATAATAACAGAATGATTAATGACAAGTTAACGGTGATTTAAAACAGCTATTTGGATATGAGTTGATAATTTAACAAAAAATAACAATCAAAATTTTAACTTTCCCCTTTAAATAATTTTAACTTAATGCGCAAAGCGATCTTAGCACTAATCGATTTTTTTCATCCACCATTTAAAAAATATGTTTCTCTACATAATTTTAGGTACTTGGCCACTGGTGGCTTTACATTTGTATTAGGCTATGCTGTTTATTATTTTTCATTCTATCACCTATTCAAAACAGAAGAAGTTGACATCCTCTTTTTTACCTTAAAAAAAGGAACTGCAGCACTCGCTGTAGATTTTGCTGTAGTAATTCCTTTTAGCTTTTTGGTTAATCGATATATCGTTTTTACGCATAGCGAAGTACGTGGCAGAGTACAGTTATTCAGGTTTTTAAACCTACAATTTATTAACATCCTTCTCAATGTATTTTTATATAAATTCTTTGCAGATGTGCTTTTAGTCTATCCTACTGTTGCCCGATTTGTGGTTGCGGTATTACTTGCAGGCTTCAGTTATTTATATCAACATTACTTTACCTTCAGCGTGAAAAAACTGCGCAAGAAAAAATAAATTCTCTTTTTTGAAAGTAATTAGCGTGGTTTATAGGTTAACAAAGCCCTGCTTTGCTAATTTTTTTTGCCTTCGGCTATAAAAAACTACCGCTGCCAATCAGCGCCTGTCCGTCGTGGCGGATTTATCATCATTAAGCCTCTGCAACTATTTAAGTTTGCCTAGCAAGTGTAATTAGCAAATCGCTTATAAATTGATTGCTAAAAATTTATCCATTAGTAGTACATTAATCAATTATAAACGATTTGACACGGATGTTCAAATTAAAAAAGCGAAACTCAGAAAGCGTATTGCTAATACTGACAAGAACTTTTTAATGCGAACTGTTTCGCATATATTTGAGTTGCTTGCAACTTTAACAAACGACGCGAACTAATCAGAAGGAAAACATTGAAACGAACAATAAATCACATACTGACCATTTTTAGCTTGACCGTTATAATGACTTCTTGCAGTAAGACAACGCCTGCTGGTTTTTGGACAGATTTTCATAAAGACTTAATATTGACAAAAAATAGTGACCAAGGACCTCGGGGCGGACATAGAGAAATAGACTGGAAAAGTGAAACTAGCAATACTTTTACCGATAAAGAATTAATTGAATTTGCAGTTAAAAATGACTGGAAACTTTTAGATAGCATTTCATTTTCTGTAGACAGTTTAACCAAAAACAGTTTTACTAAGCTAAAAAATGACGACTATTCCCTTGACATATTAAACGAAAACGTTTTACCAAAACTGAAAACAAACGACAACAAAATATTTATTTTTAAAACGACTTGGTTGGCAGTTGAACTAGGAAATACTCGCGAGACTTTTGAAAACGGTTTTGCAGTATTAAATTCAGATGGTACAGAATTGAAAGTTTATCACTTATGGGGCGAGTAATATGCAGACACTTACAAACACACAGAAAAGAAAGGCAACCCATACCATCGGTTTGAAATATGGCGGGTTTAGTGCTAAATTCAACATCAGTTCTTCGATTGAGCATTTGTGCAAAACTCAACTTTTATACTGCGATTTCCGCCACATCGCCAAGCGGAGAACCGTTACCTGCATGCATTCCCCAATACCGCTTAACATTGACAATTATGACTTTTGACTTTACAAAAAAATATATTTTAGAAAACGACTATGTTTTATTAAGACCCTTGGAAGTTTCAGACAAAGAAAAACTAATAAACTTTGCACTTAATGAACCTGAACTTTGGAAGTTCAATATTAATGGAGGAAATGGTAAGGAAAATTTTGACACCTACTTTGACGCAGCACTAAAATTATTTAAAGAGAAAAATCATTACCCTTTTATTGTTTTTGACAAAAGAAATAATGAATATGTAGGAATGACACGACTTTACGAAATCTCTAATGAATTTAAACGCCTTGACATAGGGTTTACTTGGTATGGAAAAAAATTTCAAGGAACTGGACTAAACAAAAACTGTAAATATCTTCTTTTAGAGTTTGCCTTTAACAAACTACAAATGATAAGAGTAGGTTTCGGAGCAAATAGCAAAAACGAAAAAAGTATAAACGCTATGAAAAGTATTGGATGTAAAGTTGAAGGGATATTAAGGCAATTTAGTAAAGATGCTGACGGAAAAATTATAGACGCTATAAAATTGAGTATCTTGAAAGACGAATGGGAAGAAAATGTAAAAAAGAACTTAAAAGAACAAATTGAAAAATATGCCATCAATTAACATGAACCTTGGAATTTAGGGCGAAACTGTCATAAAGTGATGCCTTTGGCACAAAGCTCAATAGTATTTCTTGGATTGAACTTTTGTGCAAAATTGAAGATTTTGTGCTTCGATTGCTACACCTTTGCCAAGCCGCAAAACATTAGCCATCAGTTTATAGAACGACACAGATAGACAAACAATGAGAGTAGAATTAATACTCGTAATAGAAATTGGATATAACAATCAGGACGTTCCGATACCTGACAAATATCCTTATTGGGAATATCCTGAATTATGGGATAAATATAACTCTGAAAGTTACAAGAAAGCAGGTTTTAAAGACGAGTTAAAACCATATTTAGCTGGCTCATCATTTTACAGACTTTCTGAAATCACAGACAGAAATTTGATCAAACTTTTATTTGACCACACACAAGAAATAAGAGACGAAAAATACGAACGGGAACAAGCAAGTGCGTTATTTGGTGGTTATGTTCTTCGAATTGACGGACACGACAAATATTTCCCACAATGTTGTGGAGACCTTTCAGACATTCATTATTGGGAAAAACTTGCAAATGGGAAAGACGGTTTTTATGCGGGACATCCACAACCACAAGTAAAAATTGACGCTGATAAAATTATACTTGACTTTTCAGTAGATGAGTATGACGAACACTTTGTACCAACACCAAAAGACGCAGTAGTTTCACTTAACATTTTATCTTTAAAGACAGGAATTGAAATTGCAAAACAAGAGCTGGAAACTTTTGAAGTTAGACTTGAAAAAATAAATCTGGACAACAGCCTGAATATTGACAGAATTTGTGAACTCTTAATTTGGAATGATGAAAACTATCAATAAAGAAAGCCGAACGGCTAACAAGGGGTGCTATGCAATTTGGGGCGAAACTACAAAGTTCAACAGTATTTCTTCGATTGAACTTTTGTGCAAAATTGAAGATTTGTGCTTCGATTGCTCCACCATCGCAAAGCCACAAAACGTTAGTTTCAAGACAAAACGGATAGCCCACCTTAACCACTCCAAATGGATGACTTCAAAAAGTTAATCGAGACCAACCTTCCCTTCATCGAAAGTCTTTTAACAGAATATGGTGAATTTTATCCCGTAGCTTGTGCAATTGATCATAAAGAAAATATAAAGCAAGTCGGCACTTACCTTGGGGAGGAACATCCATCCTCAAATGATGTTTTAACCGAATTAAAGAAAGCATTTAAAGCAAATAAAGAAGACTACAAAGCAATAGCAATTTTTTATGACGTAAGAATAATCGACCCGAATACAAGCCTAAAAACCGACGCAATTGCAGTATTTTTAGAAGCACAAAGGGAAAATAAAGGATTTACTTTTTACTTTCCATACCAATTAACAGACGGACAGCTTATCTTTTCAGAATCATGGAAAAATGAAAACGAGAAGGAGATATATTTACAATAAATATTAGTAAGTTAGCTATGATTCACCCAATAGCTGTTTTGGAAATTTTTCGGTGATAACCGTTATTAGGATTCAGTAATTATTTATTAAGTTAGTGCTAGCGATAATTGTGGAAAGTAATTCAAAAATTTGCAAAGACCCGAAACGTTGTGTGTAATTGTTAACGACAAATGAACATCCATCCGAAAATTAACATCCGAGAAAGCTTGCAAAGTGGGAAACTCCTCTATGACGACAAAAATCACCCAACCAATAGGTTTGGACACATACTCAACACACTAATTTACCTAGTATATCTCTGTCCAATACTTTTATTACTTTCTGACTTTAAATATTATAATGATTTACCAAGTGCAATATTTTACGTTTTAATCACAGTGTTGTTGGGAGTTTGCTTATATGGCATTTATAGAAGTCTCAACCACAAAACCCTAGACAAGATTGCACATAATTTATCTCAGAATGAAACAAAAAAAAAGCTACTAGAATATTTCAAGAAAAAAAAATG
>Ga0247813_10002023_pt1 | contig 14405 bp, 13 predicted proteins | sample UWRJL169409C1_FD_180719 | JGI IMG/M metagenome (GOLD analysis project Ga0247813, IMG submission 180719) | Plant litter microbial communities from Arlington Agricultural Research Station in Wisconsin, United States - UWRJ-L169-409C-1 | ecosystem: Environmental > Terrestrial > Plant litter >... | reverse complement strand
CTGATTTTAAAAATTCTTCATAATTAAAAGGTTTCAAGAGGTAGTCTAATGCATCTACACGAAATCCTTCTAAAGCATATTTTTCGAAAGCCGTAGTAAAAATAATCTTTGGACCATTTTTCAATGTACGCGAAAATTCAATACCCGTCATGTCCAGCATTTGGATATCCAGAAACAATAGGTCTGTCGCTTCTTTCTCCATAATGACCATTGCTTCCAGAGGGCTATGGCAACGTCCTACCTGCTCCAGAAAATGAGTCTGCTTCACATAACGCTCAATCAGGTCCAGTGCGAGGGGTTCGTCATCAACGATTATACATTTGATTTTTTTCATAACTGCACTTCTATAATGGCATGATGTATTTTATTCTCCACGAAGGTTTTGATCTCGTATTTTTTTGACGGGTGCAATTCAATCCGCTTTCTCAGATTACCCATTCCAATGCCTGATCCACTTCTGTCCAATTCTTCTTTAGGATAATTACTGTTGCTCACAGTGAAAGTTAATTTTGTAACAGAAACCTCACAACGAATGTCTATAAATGATTCTTGCGAACTGACGCCGTGCTTAAAGGCATTTTCAACCAGTGAAATAAACAGTAAATGCAATACTTCTACATCTTTGTATGCAGAGGGAAACTGATAAGATACCTGCACATGTTTAGGAATGCGCATCTTCATCAACTCAATATAATTCATCGTAAAGTTCAACTCTTTCGACAGTGAGGTGGTCTCTCCCTCTGTTTCATAGAGCAGGTAACGCATCATCTTGCTCAACTGGTGCAAGGCTTCTTTGGATTGTTCGGGAGAAGCATCTACCAGGGAATAAATATTATTCAGTGTATTGAAGAAAAAATGAGGCTGCAACTGGTATTTCAAACCGCTCAGCTCTGACTTCAACCGTTCATTCTCCAATCGTTTTTTCTGGTCTTCAAAAGCAAACCAATTCTTGGTCATTCTAATCGAGACGGAAGCTCCAATGGTTAATATATAAGAGATCAACATGCGGGAGTAATTCAAAATGGCTTTATTCGAAAACGAATCCAGTCGAAAAAAGACCGGTCGGTCTACGATGAGTAAATCTCTTGACGCATCGATGATCAGAATGCCGGCAACAAAAAACAATAAATTGATGAGCGTAAATAAGGTGAAGTGCTTGGTAAACCAGTAACGATCAATCAAGAAATAGTAATTGAAATAGAACACAATGGCATACAATACCAGGGGAAGCAAATACACTCCGGTTAAGAAACTCAAACTCTTAGGTTCCTGCTCTCCGCCAGAAGTTAAAAAAGGAAAAGAAAAGAAGATGATCCATAAGATCACATGCAGTATGGCTTCTGATTTTTTCCAAGATTTAAATGTAGGAAGCATCTATGTGATAGGATTGAGGGTTAAGACTTTACAAAAATGGTCATTCCTGGCTTTTATTAAAAGTACTCCGGAAGAAGAGTGTGTATTTATAGACGAAAAAACATATCATCGAGATGAGAAATGGGGAATGTGAGACGGGAAATGAGAAAAGATAAATGAGATGAGAGATAGACAGATCCTCTCTCCTGTCTCATTTCTTATTTCTCATTAGGTATAACCACCGTAAATGTAGTTCCTTCCCCTTGAACGCTTGTCACCTTCACCGTTCCCCTCAACTTCTGAACCGCCTGTTTCAAAATGTATAAGCCTAATCCTGAGCCTACCGATTTATCATTTACTTTATAAAACATATCGAAGATCTTATCCAGATGGGTTTGACTGATACCCGCACCATTGTCTTCAAAAGCGATAGTGACTTCCTGCTCCGCAATTTGAAACGATACCTTTAACCAGGGATCCATTTTATTTTCGTCCTGGTATTTGATCGCATTCTCTGTGAGATTTTGTAAAATAGAATACAGTACTTTTTCATCACTCACCCATACCTCTTCCTCCTGCACATCAATCGATATAGTCAGTCTGGTAAAACCATGCAGATGATTGAAATGATCTAAAATTTCTTTCATCATGGCTTGTACATCAATTCTGCTTTTTTGCAATTGGGAAGTCTTCAGTTTAGTTACCGTCAACAAATCTTCTAAGATGATGTCCAACTTAGTGGATGTTTTCATGATGTGTTGAAAATAAACGGCTACTTCCGGCATGTTTTCAAAATCCACTAAGCCTACTTTTGTAAGTCCCATCAAAGATCGAAGAGGGCCTTTGATATCGTGTGATGCCTTATATACAAAAGAATCCAGCTGGCTATTCTTTTCTTCCAGTTCTAACGTACGTTCTTTTACTTTTTCCTCCAGTTGCAGGTTAATCTGATCCTTAAATGCTTCCTGTGCTTTCAATTGAATAATTAAATTTTCCTGCACTTCATTTTTTTCCCTAATGATCAACCGCACGCGATCTCCCAAAGCAATCGACAACACAACGAATTGAATAACAACTCCCATGTTGAACGAATAAAAAGCCAACACATCATTGATCACCACACCAAAAGCCTCCAGCAGCATGATACAGAAGTCGATGAATAAAAACGTAAACCCAATGATATAATAACGTGAGGCTTTATAACCTCCTTTATAGCTTAAAAATCCAGCCACGTAGGCCAATAACATCAGCGGAAAATCCATGTACAGGTTACGTGTAAATTGACCAGAGACCACAAGTCCTATGACAAAAACTAATGTACGGACAACGATCGCGCTGATAATCAATTTATCAAGCACTGGATTATTAAAGCGCGTATTCAAAAAGGAACGTGCATATAAAAGTAAGGAAATAGCAATGCAATACAGACCCAGAGGTTCTGCAAAATCATTCAGAACAGGGTAATTGGGCCATACAAACTGAAACCCCATTCCATCCCTTGACAAAGAATAAAAACCGGTGCTCGCTACATAAAGAATATAATAGATAAAAGAGTTATCTCTATCGCGAACAGATACCAACATCAGTAAATTATAAATAGCCAAAGCCAGTAAGATTCCATAGAAAACGGACACATAAAAATATTCATGTGTAGTATAAGCCACATAGCGCTGCACGCTTCTCACCAACCCGTACATAAAAATTTCATGTCTGGAATACACACGCAGGTAGACCACAGACTCTTCGGAAGACAGCGGCGGCAGTTGAAAAACGAAATTGATGTGTTGAAATTTTTTCTCTGAAAAGACCTTTTTATCGCCCGCTCGAATGATACTGTAGGAGCCATCTTTCAGTGGTAAATACAATACGATATCATCTAACCGGTTGTCATACAATTCCAGGAGCCAACTGTTGTTCCCGGAAGAAATATCTTTCAACTTAAATCGAATCCAAAAAGCAGCACCCGGATCATTAAACTGTATGCCCTTCACGGAAAAAGAAGCCGGGCGAGAGGTATATTGAGCGGCCACCTGCTCGAATGTCATGGCCTTCGTACTGTCCCTGAAAATATCAATGGTTTTATTCGATACGATATACTCTTCGCTTCGATCATGTAGTATAATGACATCTGACGCCGCTGCACTCCAAGCAAAGAAGACAGCGCATAAAAAAACGATATAGTGGTATATACAATTCAAAGGGAGTCGATAAAAGCTGGTACCAAAGTAAACGAACAATGGACTTATATATTCCCTGGCAGTTGATGTTTTTAAAATTGCGAAGCCAGCAGTAAGTGAATATCCTTGTAGGGAATATTAAAGCGCTTGCTCAGCAAAATATTAGTCAGACAACCTTTATAAGAATATACTCCATTTTTAAATCCCTTCTTTGCATAGATCATTTCTTCCACGCCACCCACATCCGCAATCTTCAACAAGATGGGAGTAAAAATATTACTCAAGGCGGTACTTGCCGTGCGGGCCACTCTGGAAGGAATATTCGGCACACAGTAATGAATCACATCGTACTTCCTATATACCGGATTGTCGTGGGATGTAAGTGTAGATGTTTCAAAACAGCCCCCTTGATCTATACTGACATCGATGATGACAGAATTCGGTTTCATCTCGGCCACCATTTCTTCTGTGATGATGCAGGCACCGTCTTCCGGACGTAAAGAGCCAATCACGACATCTGCTTCTTTTAATTCTTTTCTTAGAGAAACCGTATTGATGGTAGAAGTATACAATTGCATGCCCAAATGCTCTTTCAATCTGCGCAAGCGGTACAAATGCTGATCGAACACTTTTACTTCCGCACCCAATCCGATCGCTGTACGAGCCGTGTATTCAGCCACCGTGCCGGCCCCTAAAATCACTACTTGTGTAGGAGGAACACCTGTAACACCACCTAAAATCACGCCCATCCCGTTGTAACTGCTCAGGTATTCTGCGGCAATCAACATCGCTGTACTTCCGGCTATTTCGCTCATCGCTTTCACGACAGGCTTGCTGCCTTCACGGTCTTCTATAAATTCAAAAGCAATCGCATTGATTCTCTTTTTATTGATGATGTCCAGATAACCAGAGCTCAACTGCGCCATCTGCAAAGCAGAGATTAAGGTTTGACCGCTTTTCATGTATTGAATCTCTTCCGTTGTAGGAGGATTCACTTTCAAAATAATATTGCTTTCAAAAACCTCCTGATGAGAGTACACAATTCTTGCTCCTGCTTCATTGTATTCTCTATCCAAAAATTTGGCTTTCGTTCCTGCACCGGATTCAATGGATACGATATGTCCGTTATTGACAAGCAGTGCCACCGCTTCCGGTGTCAGGCAAACCCTTTTTTCTGTCAGATCCAGTTCCTGCGGAATGCCAATGGTCAATTGCGCATTCTTCTGCTTAATCCTCATCAATGACTCCTGAGGATAAAGTGTTTCGGCCATCATGGCTGTAATTCCCTTGTCAATTTTGGTTTTCATGTCTTTTCAATGAAATAATTCTTCGGTGTTCATCTACAGCTTCCAGGTTCAGTTCAAGGTAACTGTAGGGCAATATGGAATGGATAATTCCGGGCCACTCGATCAGGCATAGAGAACCAGAGTCCAGGTATTCTTCGATTCCTATATCCTGTGCTTCACGCAAGGAGTTTAATCGGTACAAATCAAAATGGTATACTGTATCGCCGGAAACCAGCAGGTATTCATTCACAATCGGAAAAGTAGGACTGGAGACATTATCCTCCGTTCCCAAAAAATTACACAGTGTTCTGACAAAGGTTGTTTTACCCGCTCCCATCTGCCCTGAAAGCAACCAAACAGAAATTCCTTTTCCTGCCTGAAGCACTTCAGGAATCACCCTACCCAAATCTTCTACCGAAGCAACCTCCCAGTGCTTTTGCACCGAAGCCTCCAAACCTGTCATTTCTACTGGATCAAAGTATTAAGTTAGTCAAAATAGGCGGGATGTTCAAAGGGCGGTGGCGGTTATTTTCTTAAGGATACTTTATAAACCTTTGATCTTACATGTTAGACCAATTGACTTAACCTCTGAATCCGCTGAAGGGGTAATTATTTAGTTATTCGACCTAAAGATTAAGAGATAAGGTATTCTTTTCTTAAGAGGGCAGTAAAGTTGACTTGCAGTGTATTTGGGCGTTACCGCCAATCCAACAGGAAAGGTAATCAATCCTAGCAGTGGCGGCCGGGCTCTCACTCCAAGTCCGGCTTCCCTCAAACCCTTCCGCACTTCGGGCTTTCCACTCGATCCCTAACGCAAAGATTAGCGGCTCTTATGGAATAAGATTCTATCTGTTCACCTGTTGAAATCATAAGCCTGGTGCGGCAGGTGTCCACGAAAAGAGCGAATTAAAGAAGACATAACTAGGGATTAACAACGTGCCATTCAAAGGAATCGGAATGTCTTCTTTAAACAAAGCGGATAGCGAAAAATAATCACTGTTTCTACGCTCTGTTTATGAAGTCTGCGGAAGGAGTCTACCTTGGCTTAATTGCAGTAGAGTTTCAGCGAATATAATTCCTAAACTTATTCCAAAAATCAACATCAAAAACAGTCTCCTGATCCAATTTTAAGAGTTCTCCAACTTTTTTGCTTTCCTCAAAATCAAGCTTTGGAACATGCGGCAAATTCATCACTTCAATGAATAATCCTTCAAAGGCCATTTCAAACTCATCTTGTGTTAAATAATGATGAATTGAATTTGCCGTATCACTGGCCAATTCAGGTTGAACAATCAGCAGTACAGATCGAATGTAATTCTCTATATAAGTATAATGTGCTTCATCCATAAATAATTTCCCATAGGGGTTAAGTGTAATAAAAAAGCCTGTCAGAGACAGGCCCCAGGATATAACGAGTGAAGCGCATGACTGCTTCTCCACTCTGTTTTTGCTTATTTTTTAGGTACCAAATGCACAAAAGGAATAATAATCTCCTCCATAGAAACCCCTCCATGCTGGAAAGAGTTTTTATACAAATTCACAAAGTGATTGTAGTTATTGGGATACACGAAATAGGTATTCATCATCGCAAACACATAAGACGAACTTAATGTTTTGCTCGGTAAGAAGAAACGGTTCGGTTTTTTAACAGTGAACACATCCTTCGATTCTTCATAACTCAGGTTCCTGCCCTCTTTGTAACGCAGGTTGGAATTGGTTTCCCTGTCGCCAATTACTTTATGCGCTTTATCCACTCTTACCGTGCCGTGATCGGTTGTGATCACCACTTGTATGCCTTTAGCGGCAAGCATCTTCAGCATGTCACGCAAAGGAGAAAAATTGTACCAACTCGAAGTCAGGGAACGATAAGCCGATTCATCGGGAGCCAGTTCTTTCAACACATCCATGTCCGAACGGGCATGAGACAGCATGTCTACGAAGTTATAAACTACCGCATTGAATGGATTTTGTTTGATTAGACCAACGACTTGATCCAACAAGTTTTTCCCTTGCTGCTGGTGTATAATTTTATTGTACGAAAACTTGATCGCACGTTTATTACGTTCTAAAAAGTTGCGCAGCAATTCTTCCTCGTGTTGATTTCTGCTGCCTTCATCCTGTTCCCAGATCGCAGGAAATCTCTTTTCAATTTCAGAAGGCATCATACCGGCAAACAGCGCGTTACGAGCGTATTCTGTAGTGGTAGGCAAAATGGAATAATAGTGTGATTCTTCATTTACATAAAAATCTTCTGTGATAAAAGGCTCCAGCATTTTCCATTGATCGTAGCGCAGGTTGTCGATGAGGATAAAGAAAACCGGTTCCTTTTTATCGATCAAAGGCAACACTTTATTCGCCAACAACTGATGAGACAACAAGGGTTTATCACTACCGGTATCGTTCAGCCATCCTTCGTAATTTTTCTTGATGAACTGAGAGAACAATTGATTGGCTTCTGTCCATTGTGTCTCCAACACTTCTCTCATTTCTCTCCCCTCCGTGCCTTGAATCTGCATGTCCCAATGCACCAATTTCTTATACGTCTCCGCCCATTCGGCATGACTCAAATTATCTGACAGTTCCATGTTCAGCGTTCGGAACTCTTGCAGGTAACCGGAGTTGGTCTTCTCTGTCATGATGCTTCTGTTCTGCAAGATCTTCTTCACAGAAAGTAAAATCTGATTCGGATTGATGGGCTTGATCAGGTAATCGGAAATTTTAGATCCAATGGCTTGTTCCATGATCGCTTCCTCTTCACTCTTCGTAATCATCACCACCGGCAAAGAAGGTCGGTAGGCTTTGATTTGCGCGAGGGCTTCCAGACCGCTCATTCCAGGCATGTTTTCATCGAGAAATACCGCGTCAAAAAACTCTGACTTGCATTTATCCAAGGCATCTTTACCACTCAATACCGGTACAATGTCTACCCCTTTCGCTTCTAAAAAAATGATGTGAGGTTTCAACAACTCAATCTCATCATCCGCCCATAAAATCTTGTACCTTTGCATATGTGTATGGTTCTAATTCAAAAAACAATCCTAACTTTATCCTTTAACACCTAAAGTACATCTTTAGTACGCATGAGCAAAAAAAAAATCATAAATGATCCGGTCTACGGATTTATAGAGGTCAAGAACGATCTCCTCTTTGACCTGATTGAACATCCCTATTTTCAAAGGCTGCGACGCATCAAGCAATTGGGACTAACGGACCTTGTATATCCCGGTGCCTTGCATACACGCTTTCACCATGCCTTGGGAGCCATGCACCTCATGGATCAGGCACTTTCCAGTATTGCTGGCAAAGGCATTACCATCTCTGAGCAGGAAGCAGAGGCCGCTAAAATTGCTATCCTCCTGCACGATGTCGGACACAGTCCATTCTCTCACGCACTCGAACATTCTATCCTGTTGAATGTCCGGCATGAAAGCATTTCCGAACTGGTGATGGAAAAATTGAACAAGGAATTTGGAGGTAAACTCAGCATGGCGATTGAGATGTTTAAAAACAGCTATTCGAGAAGATTCTTCCATCAGCTGATCTCCAGCCAGCTGGACATGGACCGGCTGGATTACCTCAACAGAGATTGCTTCTTTACGGGTGTACACGAAGGAACCATCGGTGCAGAACGGATCATCAAAATGTTGAATGTAGCCAACGATGAACTGGTGATTGATCAAAAAGGCATCTACAGTGTGGAGAACTTTCTAACTGCTCGTCGGCTGATGTACTGGCAAGTGTACCTGCATAAGACCACCATCTGTGCTGAAAAAATGACCGTACAAATCATTGATCGTGTGCGTCATTTATTGAAAAATAAAATCCCCGTTTCCTGTCCAGAGTCATTGGCCTATTTCCTAAGTAAAGAACTCACGATCAGCGATTTTTCTACTAAAAAACAAGGGCTCAATCATTTTATGAACCTTGACGACCACGACATCTGGTACAGCATCAAGCAATGGGTAAACCATTCGGATAAAGTCTTGTCTACCTTATGCAAAATGCTGGTGACAAGAAAACTATTCAGTATTCAGCTGTCTAATAAAGCGATCCCTAAAGCTGAACTAGAAAAAGCCAAAAAGGTCACGATGAAGCAATTAGAATTAAAAAAAGCGGACCTAAAGTATTTTATACTGTCAGGTACAGTGAGCAATGAAGCTTATATCCACAATAAGCACAAGGAAATCAAGATCCTGACAAAAGACAAAAAATTGGTGAATTTGGTCGGCGCATCCGATCTTCCCAACATCAAAGCACTGGGGAAAATTGTTAAAAAACATTATTTATGCTTCCCAAAAATTGTATCTTTGTAAGATTGTGTTCTTTAGAACGGTAGAATCACCTTAAATTCAGGTCAAAAAATAGTTGAATGGAGTTTACAGTTGAACAAATAGCTCAGTTACTGGGGGGACGCATACAAGGCGACGCAACGATTAAAATCAGCAAATTGGCTAAAATCCAAGAAGGTGATTCTAAGAGTTTGGCATTTTTATCGAATCCAAAATACGAAAACTATATCTACACCACAGATGCAGGTGCAGTGATTGTGAAAAATGATTTCGTTGCGAAAAGCGAAATAAAATCTACCTTAATTTTTGTTGAGGATCCTTACACTTGTTTCACCGCTCTTCTTGAACAATACCATAAAACAATGTTATGGAGCCGCGCAGGTGTTGAAGAGCCTTGTTACATCGGTAAAAATTCTTCCATCGGTGAAAATCATTACAGAGGTGCCTTCTCTTACATTGGCGCGAACTGTACGCTTGGTACTCATGTGAAGATTTTTCCAAATGTTTTTATTGGAGACAATGTAAGCATTGGAAATAATGTCATCATTTATGCAGGTGCTAAGATCTGTGCAGATACTGTCATCGGCAATCATGTAACGATACAAGCGGGCGCTGTCATAGGAAGTGACGGTTTTGGATTTGCACCACAAGCAGACGGTTCTTATAAAAGTATTCCTCAAGTCGGGAATGTTATTCTGGGAAATCATGTTGACATCGGAGCGAACACGGTAGTTGACCGTGCCACCATGGGTTCTACGGTGATTGAAGACGGAGTGAAATTAGATAACCTCATTCAGGTGGCGCACAATGTTAAAATAGGACAAAATACAGTCATCGCTTCTCAAACCGGAGTATCAGGTTCTACAGAAATTGGAAAGCAATGCATCATCGGTGGACAAGTAGGTTTCTCCGGACACATTAAAATTGCCGATCGTACGTCTATAGGTGCACAGGCCGGCATCATGTCGTCTGTCACTACAGAAGGAGAAAAATTAATAGGAAGTCCGGCACTCGATGCCAGAAGTTATTTTAAATCTTACACCATTTTCAGAAAACTACCTAAGGTCATGCGTACCATCGAACAGTTGGAAGAAAAAATCATCAGTTTATCAAGCGAAGTTAAATAGAGGCAGCAAGCAGAAGAATGTATACAAAACAACATACCATCAAGCAAGCAGTTACCATTTCAGGCGTTGGATTACATACCGGTAGTACGGTTAACATGACGTTCAAGCCTGCACCTATTAACCACGGCATCAAATTTCAACGCATTGATGTGGAAGGTCAACCCATTATCGAAGCGGATGTTGACCTGGTAGTAGATACCTCAAGAGGAACAACACTTGAAAAACATGGCGCGAGAGTCAATACGGTTGAACACAGTTTAGCTGCTCTTTTGGGTTTGCAAATCGATAACGTATTGATCGAACTAGACGGTCCTGAAATTCCCATCATGGACGGCAGTTCTAAACCCTTCATCGACTTATTAGACACTGTAGGACTGGAAGAACAAAATGCGTTACGCAATTTCTTCGAAGTACCTCACGGTATATTCTATACCGATTCTGAAAAGAACATCGAACTGGCGGCTTTGCCCCTGGATGATTACAGAGTAACGGTGATGGTGGATTACAACTCCCCGGTATTGGGCAGTCAATACGCTACACTCAATAACATCAGTCAGTTTACCAAAGAAATTGCTTCCTGCAGAACATTCTGTTTCCTGCACGAATTGGAAATGTTATTTAAAGCCAATCTGATCAAAGGTGGCGATCTGAACAATGCGATCGTTATTGTAGACCGCGTGGTAAAAGACGACGAACTGGATTACTTAGCCGGTTTGTTCAACAAAAAGAAAATCGAAGTTAAAAAAGAAGGTATCCTGAATAACCTGGAACTGCGTTATCCTAACGAACCTGCACGTCACAAGCTGTTGGATGTTGTAGGAGATCTAGCGCTGGTAGGAAGACCGATCAAGGCACAAATATTAGCAGCCAGACCCGGTCACGCTTCCAACGTAGCATTTGCGAAGAAGTTGAAGCGTGTCATGCTTGACGCGGCTAAAAACCAAATGCCGAAGTATGATCCAAGTTTGCCTCCGGTAATGGATGCTACAAAAATCTACAAAGCATTGCCGCACGCCTACCCTTTCAAACTGGTAGATAAAATCATTCACCTGGATGAAAACACAGTAGTGGGTGTAAAAAACGTAACGATCAACGAGCCATTTTTCCAAGGTCACTTCCCTGGGAACCCAGTGATGCCAGGTGTATTGCAAATAGAAGCGATGGCGCAAAGCGGCGGTGTATTGGCCATGAACACAGTGCCTGATCCCGACAATTACTGGACTTATTTCTTAAGCATCGACAATGCCAAGTTCCGCAAGATGGTCGTACCTGGAGATACCTTGATCTTCAAATGCGAAATTAAAGAGCCCATCAAAAGAGGAATTATAAAAATGTACGGACAAGCATTTGTTGCAGGCCACCTGGTATGCGAAGCAAACCTGACCGCCAGTATTGTTAGAAAAGACAAAAACTTGTTATAAAACTTTGACAATGAATCAACCATTAGCATATATCCACCCGCAGGCAAAAATTGCCGAGAATGTAGTCATTGAACCTTTTGCCATGATACATAAAAATGTAGAAATAGGCGAAGGTACCTGGATCGGTTCACACGTAACGATCATGGAAGGTGCACGCATTGGTAAAAACTGCAAAATTTTTCCAGGTGCTGTGATTTCAGGTGTTCCTCAGGATTTGAAATTCAAAGGGGAAGAAACAACAGCTGTGATTGGCGACAATACAGTGATTAGAGAATACGTTACCGTCAGCCGAGGTACTACGGATAAACATACGACTCTGGTAGGTAAGAACTGTCTGATCATGGCTTATGCGCACATCGCGCACGACTGCGTGCTTGGGGATAATATAATTCTGGCAAACGCGGTACAATTGGCAGGTCACGTACAAGTGGATGATTTCGCTATCGTCGGTGGTGGTACTGTCGTGCATCAATTTGTTAGAATTGGTTCTCATGTGATCATTGCCGGTGGTTCAGCCATTGGCAAAGACGTGCCTCCATTCTCTAAAGCAGCGCGTGATCCATTGCGTTATTGTGGCGTCAACTCGATTGGATTGAGAAGAAGAGGTTTTACCAACGATCAGATCAACTCTATTCAGGACGTTTACAGAGTACTTTACATCAAAGGATACAATACATCTAAAGCCGTAGAGATTTTGGAAATAGAGTTTCCTCCTTCCAAAGAACGTGATGAAATTCTGAATTTCATTCGCAGCTCAGACCGAGGTATCATGAAAGGAAGCGGTGTCTAGCGACACGCTCTCTTCTATGCAAGCGGGACTTGTATTAACCAACCTGAGTAAAACCTTTAACAGGGAATTACTTTTTAAGCAACTGAATGCAGAGTTTACTCCTCGCTCTGCCACTGCTATTACTGGTCGCAACGGATCAGGAAAATCTACTCTCCTAAAAATTATTGCGGGATTGCAACTACCCAGCGAAGGCAGTGCAGCCTTACAAATAGATGGTAAACTTGTTTCTACAGATCAACATTACCAATACCTTTCTTTTGCTGCTCCCTATATAGAGCTCATCGAAGAATATACCTTGCAGGAGATGCTTGCTTTTTATTTCAAACTAAAGCCACTCGCTCTTTCCGCAAGTATCGAACAACTGCCAGACTTATTATTATTATCGAAAGCCCGCAACAAAGAGATCCGTTCTTTTTCTTCCGGGATGAAACAACGGTTGAAAGTAGGCCTGGCCTTCTACACGGAAACTCCACTGCTGTTGCTGGATGAACCTACTTCTCATTTAGATGAGGAAGGAAAAAAATGGTTTCAGAAAAATTTATCTGCTATTCAAAATCAACGTACCATTATCATTGCTTCTAACGAGGAAGAAGAGATTGAAAGTTGTACGAAGCGAATTCATCTTACAGATTATATAAAGTAATCAGTGGTCAGTTGTCAGTGATTAGCAAATAGCACTTTGTGTGAACTAACCATCTGTCCTACCCTAATCATCTGAAGGGGACTGTTGAGAGCGTAGAAACAGAGCGAAAAGTCAACACTGTTTCTTTGCTCTGTTTCTGTTTCTCTTTTATCAGCGATCTTACTTTCATCTGTATAAAAAAACAAGCCCTTGACAATTCATGTCAAGGGCTTGTTTTTTACTGACCACTGATCACCGACCACTGACCACTTTTTTTTATTTATCAAACGTCGACATCATCGACAGCTCGATGGCTTCGTCTAAATGTCTTGGATCGTCTAGTAAGGATTTGTTTCTGATGAGGTCCTCGCGATGAAGGACTTTAAGGGAGAGTTTACCGAATTTTACATTCACGGCTCTTTGATATGCTTCTGGGAAATTCAATCCCGGTGTTTTACTGATGATGTCTATGCAGCCTTCTTCAACGGGAATGCTCAGGTAAAAATCGTCGGATTTCTTCACGGCTCTGTCTTTGCTTGTCCAACCCAGTTCGTGAAGTGCCTCATACAACAACATCATGTCGTCCTGGTTATCCGATACCAAAAGGTCTACTTCACTCAATTCCGTTCGGAGGCCATGGTATTTGCAAGCGATGTTACCAATGAGTAAGAATTTACATTCCTTTTTGGTAAGCTTTTCCAAGAATGGAAGTGCTTCATCCCAAAATGAGGTTTCCTGATCCATATGATTTGCCATAGATGATTAAGTTAGATGTTTAAACCGAAAGTTCAAAGCAAGAAGTATAGACTTCGATGATTCTTGATTTTAAGGGCATGGATAAAATTTAGCACAGTACTAACGGAAGATCCAACAGTCTTCCTTTTAAACGGCTTCCTAAAATTTGATCACAGTAGCCCCTGCCCCACCTCTGTCGGCATGGTCGTCTTCTACCCCTTTCACTTGTTTGATATCGCTTAAATATTCCCTGATGAGCGTTCTGAGAATCCCGTTTCCCTTGCCGTGCACCACTACCACTTCTTTAAAGCCTAGCAACAAGGCATCATCTACCCAGTGGGAGAACATCGACATGGCTTCTTCTCCTCTCATGCCTCTTAAGTCTAATTTCGGATTAAAGGTTTGCGTACGCTCCAACATCACGGAAGAAGCTCCGGTATGCGGCGTCCTGCCTGTTTCTTTCCCGACTTGTCGTTCGTAATCCTTTTTACTGATTTTAACCAAGCGCTCGCTTTTTACAACAGATTTCAAATCCCCGATCAGGATTTCGGTGTCTTTGCCTTTTATGGCTACGACTTTACCGTAGGCTTCCTGATCTTTGAATT
>Ga0247813_10002022_pt1 | contig 14407 bp, 14 predicted proteins | sample UWRJL169409C1_FD_180719 | JGI IMG/M metagenome (GOLD analysis project Ga0247813, IMG submission 180719) | Plant litter microbial communities from Arlington Agricultural Research Station in Wisconsin, United States - UWRJ-L169-409C-1 | ecosystem: Environmental > Terrestrial > Plant litter >... | reverse complement strand
TTTTCCAGCCTAAATGCATCAGCTGATCATAACGGAAACGTGGAATTGTCCAACGTACCCACATGAAGAAAAAGATGAATGCAAATATTTTGATAAACAATACAGCCGTACCAATCAGTGGTCCGATCACTGGTCCTGTGTGCAATAACACCCAGTCCATACCCGGATAATTATAACCACCGAAATATAAAGTAGCCATTACTGCAGAAGAAACAAACATGTTGATATATTCTGCAAATAAATAGAATCCTAATTTCATGGAAGAGTACTCTGTATGGTACCCACCAATCAGCTCAGTCTCACACTCCGGTAAATCGAATGGTGCCCTGTTTGTTTCTGCGAAAGAACAAACCATGAATAACAGGAATCCAAATGGCTGATAGATCACATTCCAATGCCAGCCATGTTGCTGGTCGACAATTTCTTTCAGACTCATCGTGTTGGTCACCAACAGTAATGCGATAATAGAAAGACCCATCGCCACCTCATAACTGATATTTTGTGAAGCCGCACGGATAGCACTCAATAAGGAATACTTATTATTTGAGGCCCAGCCACCAATCATTACTCCATATACACCTAAAGAAACTACGCCGAAGATATACAATACCCCAACGTTGATATCTGTTACCTGCAAAGGAATAACCCTGCTGCCTAAAGTAATGGCACTACCCCATGGAATAACTGCTGTACCAATACAAGCAGTTAACATCGCCAGTCCGGGACCAACCATGAACAGCCATTTATTAGCGTTACTTGGAATAATCTCTTCCTTCATGAACATTTTTAGTCCGTCAGCCAAAGGCTGCAGAATACCAAAAGGTCCGGCTCTGTCCGGCCCTAACCTGTCCTGCAAAAAGGCAGCAACTTTTCTTTCCGCATATGTAGAATACATAGCGATAACTAAACTTATACCGAAGATAACAGCTACAAGTACAAATTTTTCTATGACGAATGTGATATCCATTAGAATTTAGCGGTTTTTTCCAGTTCAACTTTGTTTGCTTGCTGCAGGCGAAGATCTTCCTGAATAACAGGTAAAGGGATCATCGTTTCATAATGATTCGATGCAATTACCGAAGCATCACTGATATGTGTAGGATGCTCAATAGTCCAGTCAGCCGTTTTCTTTTTATCAAAACGACAAGTGTTACAGATAAACTCTTCCACTTCTCCATAGATATCCTTGCGTGCAGTCACACGTAAAACATCCTCACCCTTATACCACAAAGTAACCTTACCAGTACAAGTAGGGCAATCTCTGTGTGCATCTATGGGTTTAGTAAACCAAACTCTATTTTTAAAACGGAAAGTTTTATCAGTTAAAGCACCTACAGGACATACATCAATTACATTTCCAGAGAAATCATTATCAACTGCAGCCTGTATATAAGTAGAAATTTCAGAGTGGTCTCCACGGTTTAAAATACCATGAACACGTTTATTCGTAATCTGATCGGCAGTAAATACACAACGGTAGCATAAAATGCACCTGTTCATGTGTAACTGGATCTTATCCCCTATATCGATACGCTCAAAAGTACGGCGCTCAAATTCATATCTCGTTTTTTGCAAACCATGCTCGTAACCCAGGTTCTGCAGGTCGCATTCCCCGGCCTGGTCACAAACAGGACAGTCCAGCGGGTGATTGATCAGCAACATCTCTACTACCCCGCTACGTGCTTCCAGTACTTCCGGAGAAGTAATGTTCTGCACTTCCATACCGTCCATTACCGTAGTACGGCAGGAAGCCACCAATTTAGGCATTGGTCTCGGATCCTTCTCAGAACCCTTGCTTACTTTTACGATACAAGTACGGCATTTACCGCCACTACCTGCTAATTTAGAATAATAGCACATTGCAGGGGGCACAATATCGCCTCCTATCTGCCTTGCAGCATTCAGGATCGATGTACCGGGCTCTACTTCAACGGTTATCCCGTCTATGGTTACCTTAACTTTTTCACTCATTGTTAAAGATATTCGTTAATTTTCTGTAGTCACTTCTGGTTTAGCAATCGGCTCCGCGTACTTCGCAATGCCGTAATTCGTTTCCAGACTTTTTAATGGCTCTCTTACATGCCATTCAAATTCATCCCTGAAATGTCTGATTGCACTGGCAACAGGCCATGCAGCAGCATCTCCTAAAGGACAAATGGTATTTCCTTCTATCTTTTTCGCCACATCCACCAACAGGTCGATATCACTCATCTTACCATGTCCGTATTCAATCCGGTGCAATACCTTTTCCATCCAGCCAGTACCCTCACGACAAGGTGAACATTGTCCACAGCTCTCATGATGATAAAAACGGGCAAAATTCCAGGTATTTCTTACCATACACTGATCTTCATCAAAAGCGATAAAACCACCAGATCCCATCATGGTACCCGTAGCAAATCCACCTTCAGACAGTGATTCGTAACTCATTAATCTAGGTTCACCATTCGCCAGTTTCAGCGTCAGGTTTGCCGGTAATACCGGAACAGAAGAACCTCCGGCTACAGTAGCCTTTAACCGCTTTCCGTTGGCAATACCACCACAGTATTCATCAGAGTAAATAAACTCCTCAACAGGCAGACCCAGCTCAATTTCGTAAACACCCGGTCTAACCAGGTTACCCGAAGCCGAGATCAGTTTAGTACCTGTACTGCGACCAATACCGATTTTCATATATTCATCACCGCCATCGTTGATAATAGGCACAACAGCAGCAATAGATTCAACATTGTTGACCACTGTAGGGCAGCCATATAAACCTGCAATTGCAGGGAATGGTGGTTTAATCCGTGGATTTCCCCTTTTACCTTCCAATGATTCCAATAAAGCCGTTTCCTCACCGCAGATATAGGCACCACCACCCGGCTGTACATATAACTCCAGATCGTAACCCGACCCTAAAATATTTTTTCCCAGAAAACCTGCGCTTTTCGCTTCTGCAATAGCACGTTCCAGGATCCTGATCTGAGGCATCATTTCACCCCTTACATAAATGTAAGACGTTTTTGCACCCAATGCATAACTCGCCACAATCATCCCCTCAATCAATGCATGAGGAATATGTGTCATCAGGTAACGGTCCTTAAAAGTACCCGGCTCTGATTCATCAGCATTACATACCAGGTAACGTGCAACACCTTCTGGTTTAGCAAGAAAGCTCCACTTCATCCCGGTAGGGAAACCAGCACCACCACGACCGCGTAATCCGGACTTCTTCACCTCTTCCACTACTTCATCAGGAGTGAGGGTTTTCAAAGCTTTTTCCACAGCACGGTACCCGCCTTTCTGGCGATAAACATCCAGTGTATGGATGCCCGGTACGTTTATATGTTCTAATAAGAGTTTACGGGCCATTATTTTTTGCGTAATTCTGCTATCAATGTATCTACCTTTTCTGCATCAAGGTTTTCATAAAATGTGTATTCAGGACCTATCTGCAATACCGGGCCGAAACCACATGCAGCGAGACATTCTACACCTCTCCAGCTAAATAATCCATCAGGAGTAACTTCTCCCTCTTTCACACCCAGACTGTTCTCTATATGGTCCATCAGTTTCTCAGCACCAACCAGACAGCAAGGTCCGGTACGGCAAACTTCCAAAACAAATTTCCCTTGCGGTTTCAAAAAGTACATACTGTAAAAAGAAGCCACTTCATAAACTTCGATAGGCTCTATTTTAAGGTATGCAGCAACTTTATCCATTGCAGCCGGACTCAACCAGCCCAGTTCTGCCTGCACTTCATGAAGTATAGGCAACAATGCCGATTTTTGCTTTCCCTCCGGATATCTACTCGTGATCTCCTCAAACTTTGCAGTCAAATCCGACGAGAACTCTACAGGTTGTGTTTCTTCTACTTTAAGCATCTAATTCTCCAGCAATAATATTCATACTACTCATATTGATAATGGCATCAGACAATAGCATACCTTCACTCATATGCGCAAACATAGAGTAATTGATAAAACTAGGTCTTCTGAAATGCAGACGATAAGGTGTTCTGCCGCCGTCATTAATCAGGTAGAACCCAAGCTCGCCATTTCCACCCTCAACAGCATGATATACCTCTGCTTTAGGTGCGTCGATCTCTCCCATCACAATTTTGAAATGGTAGATTAATGCCTCCATATTGTTATATACTTCTTCTTTCGCAGGTAAATAGAAATCAGGCACATCCGCATGGAAAACTCCTGCAGGCTCAGCCTTTAATTTTTCCATTGCCTGTTCAATCAGACTCAGACTCTGCCACATTTCTTCATTACGAACCAGGTAACGGTCGTAGATATCACCACTCGTACCTACAGGAACCTCAAAATCGAACTCATCATAAGAACAATAAGGCTCACTTACACGCACATCATAATCTACACCAGTAGAACGCAGCAATGGGCCGGTCCAGCCAAAGCTTAATGCATCTTCCTGTGTTACAGCAGCTACACCCGCAGTACGGTCAATAAAAATACGGTTACGGTTCAGTAAGCTTTCAAACTCTTTCAAAGCTACAGGAAACTCTTTCAGGAATTTATTGATTTTCGCAAAAGCGATGTCGTTGAAATCTCTTTCAAAACCACCTATACGACCGATATTGGTCGTCAGACGTGCTCCGCAAACCTCTTCATAAATTTCATAGATATGCTCTCTGAACTGAAAAAGGTATAAGAAAGTCGTGGTAGCACCTGTATCCTGTGCGATAATCGTATTACAGATAATATGATCTGAAATACGTGCAAGTTCCATGACGATGATCCTCAGATAATCTACACGTTTAGGTACTTTAATATTTAATAACTTCTCTACCGTCATGTGCCAGCCCATGTTATTGATTGGCGACGAGCAGTAGTTTAGTCTGTCTGTTAATGGGGTAATCTGATAAAATGGTCTGTGTTCAGCTATTTTCTCAAATGCGCGGTGAATATATCCGATTGTGGATACACCACTTACAATACGCTCACCGTCTAACTGAAGTACGTTTTGAAATACGCCGTGAGTGGCCGGGTGGGTAGGTCCTAAGTTTAAGGTAACTAACTCCTCCTGCGGATCGTTGTCTGTATATACCGGTTGATTGTGATTCATGTGCTTATCTACCAAAGTATTCGTCTTTTTTATCAACTCTGTTTGGATCTTCCAAAGGATATTGTTTCAGCATAGGGTGAACATTCAGCTCATCCATGTTTAATATTCTTCTCAGATCCGGGTGACCTTCGAATTTAACCCCGAAGAAGTCATACGTTTCTCTCTCCATCCAGTTAGCACTTTTCCAAAGCACAGTAGCTGTCGGAATAGTAGGTGTATGTTCATGGATGAAGACTTTAACCCTGATCCTGATTCTCTTCACCATGCTATGCAAATGATATACCACAGCAATCTGGTTTTTCTCAGGATAATGAACAGCAGTGATATCTGTAAGGAAATTCATATTCGCTACTTCGTTTTCTTTAAGAAACTGAAGTACCTCGATGATCACATCCTTAGTGGTCTCGAAAGTAAGCAAACCATAAGGCTCATTTACACCTGTAATTTTATTACCAAACTTCCCGCCCAGTAACTCAATCAGATCATTATTTGTGATATCTGTCATTATTCTATTCCGTATGAAGCTAACATTTGTTTGTACTGATCAGAATGTCTTCTTCTTCCAGATTCGTTTTTAACGAGCTCCTGGATCTTTCCAAAACCATCTAAAATTGCTTCGGGTCTTGGCGGACATCCTGGTACATAAACATCTACCGGAATAATTTCATCGATTCCCTGCAAAACAGAGTAAGTATCGAAAATACCACCACTTGAAGCACATGCGCCAACAGCAATCACCCAGCGGGGTTCAGCCATCTGAAGATAAACCTGTTTTAACACAGGGCTCATTTTCTTAGCAATTGTACCCATCACCATCAGCAAATCTGCCTGACGCGGAGAAAAACTAAGGCGTTCTGACCCAAAACGACCAAAGTCATAATGAGACCCCATTGTCGCCATAAATTCTATCCCGCAACAAGACGTTGCAAAAGGTAAAGGCCATAATGAATGGGAACGGGCTAAACCGATAACCTTATCTAAAGAGGTGGCGAAAAAACCAGATCCTTCAATGCCTGGAGGCGCGTCTACTATATTGATGTCACTCATATTATTAAACAAAAAAGGCTCATTCCTATACCAGAATGAACCACAAATTTACGATAATTACGTACAAAAGACACTAACCCATATCGATTTAGAAACGATCTAAATTAATTAGTTCCAGTCTAAAGCCTTCTTTTTCAAAATGTAAATGAAGCCTAACAGCAGTGTTCCCATGAAGATAAACATCTCAATTAAGCCACTCCATCCCAACTCCCTGAAATTCACAGCCCATGGATACATAAATATCACCTCCACATCAAATAACACAAAAAGGATAGCGACAAGGAAGTATTTAATAGAAAATGGCTGACGCGCATTACCAACTACCTTAATACCAGCTTCAAAAGTTGACAGCTTATCATTCGTCTTACGTGCAGGACCTAAATAATGCGTAGCAATCAACGTAACCACAACAAATCCAAGTGCAACAATAACCTGAAATATGATGGGTAAAAAATCTGAAGGTAAACTTTGGGTTTCCATATAATTTTAATTTAGGGCAAAAGTAAAAGAAAAAGGCAGGATATCAACCCTGCCTTTTCAATTATCTGTTATTTAGACTTATTTTTTCTTAATCGGAGCTTTTGCTGCTGGTGCAGTCAATTGCTTCAATCCAGTGGTTGCATTTGCATTTGACGGATCAATAACTAATGCTTTATTGAAGTAATCAGTTGCTTTTGCTTTATCAGTCGGAGAGTAGAAGAATCCTAAGTTAGTATAAGCTTCTACCAGGTTTCTTTTCTCAGCTGGTGCTGCACCTAATTCAGGTTTTTTAACCGTAACCAAGTCAAGGTATTGCTCATAGAAAGGAACCATTAATCCTTTAGGCGTAGTCTGATCATCCATGTAACGTGCTACACGAGCTCTTGTAATGTAAGCAAGTGTAAACTCAGGTGTGCTTTTGTTAATGAAAGCCAAAGCTGAATCTGCTTCTACAAGGATTTTTTTATCAGGATTTTGCTTGTCTCTGTCAGCAATAGCAAGAGAAATAATTAGCAGAAGCCAGATAGTAATAGTTCGTCAATGAACCTTTACCATTCGGGTTTAATCTGATTGCATCTCTGTATACACCGGCTGCAGCAGCATATTTTTTGCTGTTATATAATGCTTTACCTACATCTTCCAAAGCTTCAACATTCGTAGAATCTTTAGCTACAGCTTTAGTAATGCTGATTAAAGCAAGACTATCCTGACCAGCAATCAGCTGCGCTTTACCTAAGTAAAGGTAATCAGATGCTACTAAACGAGCAGTATCAGTGTTTTTAGCAAAGAAATCCGTTAACATTTTCAGGCTTTCAGGATTTTTATTCTCAGCCGCAGAGTAAGCCTGTAAACGTGAGATTACAACACTTTTCTGATTGTTAGGATACAATTTAGCCAATTCAGCTGTTTCTGTTTCTAAAGTTTTGAAATCTTTAGCATAATACAGGAACTGCGCATAACGTAATCGTGCATCAAAAGATTTGTCAGTTAAATCAAGATATTTCTTGTAGTTTGTTAATGCTTCAGCAGATTTAGCAGCAAAATTTGCTGGTTCAAAATTTGCCCATTGCATATATAACTCAGCAATCTCACGGTAAGCAGGACCATAATTAGCATCAGCTGCAATTACAGCTTTCAACTCATTTTCTGATTCCGGAAATGCTCTTGACTCTTTGTACATTCTACCAATCTGAACTTTAATTCTCAATAAAGTTTCATTCATGTTTAATGCACGCAGGTAGTTACTCAAAGCTTCTGAGTTCTTTTTTTGTGCAGCATAGAAATCACCTAATGCTACAAAAGTTTCTGGGTCTTTATCTTTATCGTCCAGTTCATCTGCTTTTTGTAAAGCAGGTAATGCTGCAGCAAAGTCAGGTTTATCCTGAGCTACATAAGCTTTACCGATGTATAAGTATACTGTATAATCTTTTTTAGATGCAGCTGCAATAGCTTTATCAAAATTAGCTTTAGCTCCCGCTGCATTGTTAGCTGCAAGTTCAGACTGACCCAGACCAACATAATTCAGCGGGTATTTTGGATCGGCTGCAATACCTTTAGTAAAAACTGCTTTTGCAGAATCTACATAATCATTACGCAGGTATACATCACCTAAACTAAAGTAATTCTCTCCTTTACTGGCTTGTGAACTTACCAATGTTTTAAGCATTGAAGTCGCTTTTGCATACTGCTCAGCATCAATAGCTTTCTTTGCATCATCTAAATTCTGAGCAAAAGAGGCAGAACCCATCACTACTAAACCTAAACTTAAGGTTATTGCTTTCTTTGTCATTTTCATGGTTCGTATCATTTGATTTTTTTTAAAGGTCATGAAACTTGCAGGCAGGTTTCATGGTTCGGATTGTTTGTTTTAAAATGCTATTGAAGCTAATGTTAGCTAAAATTTCAATATAATTAGTTATCACTTTTAATATTAATATCTCTGGAAGTCATCCTATTTGGAGCAAGTCCTGATTTAAGTACAATCAGTTGTCCCCTCTGACTCACCAACCAGGTTGCAAAACCTGTGCCTAAACCGTCTCTGCCCTCGGCGTTAATAATATAAATACTTCTCCAAAACGGATACTTTCCATCTATCAGATTTGGTTGTGTTGGCTTATAAAAAGCATCGTCCCCCTTTTGTCCTTTGACATTCTTTACACCCAATAGTTTAACCTGGGTAGTAAATTGAGCCATGTCCCTATTATCTTTCAGCAACCAATTTACCCCTACAATCCCTATATAATCCTGATGTTCCGATACATATTTGATCACATCATTGTTATTTTTCAAAGTGTAGATTCCTTTAGCAGGCAGTTCTTTTATCTGAGCAAGCTCCTTAAAGTAACGTAACGTGCTGGAATAGGCATTATCAAACACTAAATTTCTTCCTTTTGGATTATCCCCCTTTAAAACAGCGATAATCTCATCAGCAGTAATTGTTGAATCGGGGTTATTATTCCCCGTGATCAACGCAATACCATCCACAGCAAAGCGTGTCGTAAACACCCTGATACTTCTTTTGGTATAAGCCTGCTCTTCAGCAGGTGTAAGCTTTCTTGATAAAACTGCCACTCTGATGCTATCATTTAAAAAAGCAGGCAAAATTTTATTCTCATTTCCCTGAACCAGGTCAAACTTGGTATCAGGATAATCCAGTTTAAATATTTCAATCTGATCATTAAGCATCGAAGCAAAGCTTTCATCTACCAGCATTTTCATTGTACCAGAAGTACGCGTTTCAGCAACAGCCTCTTTTTTGTCGCTGTTTCTGCACGCAATAAACAAAAATAATGGCAGTATAAAAACTAATTTTTTCATCTTAATCTTCTTTTTGATTGATTAAACGTGTAAACCTGATGATTGCATATCCGATCAGTAGTGCTCCGAAAAGAATTTTTGACCATTGTGGGAACTGCGTCATCACTGTTTTATCTGCAATGATATATACCCCCAATGTAAGGTATACTAAAAACATCACAAGGCCTAAAATGAACAGAAATCGCTGTTGAGGCGATTTCTGTTTAAATGTATTGAAGTCAAACATTAATTTAGTTTGCTAAAGTAAAGCTGATTGGAATATTGTATTTCACACGTACTGGCTTACCATTCTGAATACCAGGAGTCCATTTCGGACTAGCCTTAAGTACACGGATAGCTTCTTCGTCAGTACCACCACCTAATTTACGCTCTACTTTAATATCAGTTAAGCGACCATCTTTCTCTACTACGAAAGACATAAACACTTTACCCTGAATATTATTTTCCTGCGCCATAGGAGGATATCTTACAGTTTTCTGAAGATAAGCGTAAAATTTATCCATTCCTCCAGGGAAACCTGGCTGAGTTTCGATACTTACGAAATCGTAAACTTTAGTATCTTCTACTACTGCTGCTTGTTTAGGACCATCTCCAACAGGACCTGCTATCACGATGTCCGCACCAGGATCACCTTCAATAGTTTTCTGTCCAGGATCGGCAGCTTTTAACTGCTCAATCTGAGGAGGCTCTTCATCACGAACCTCATTATCCGGTTTTACAATCGGAGGAGGGAACTTGATCTGATCCGTTTTTGGCGGCGGTGGCTCAACCGGTGGCGGCGGTGGAGTTTTAGGATCCACTGGCGGCGGTGGAGCGACAACAACTTCAACTTGCTTCACAATTTCCTCTTCAGGAAGTTGTCCTTTGATCAGACTAATGATCTTCGGTGTTAGAAACAGCAAGATGAATACTGCCGATGCCATAAATAATGCCTTCGTTGTATTTGCGCCATTTTCCTTGCGTAGCTCGTAAGCGCCGTAGGATTTGTTCTTTTTAGCAAAAACAACGTCGAGCCATTCTTTATTGAATAAGTCTATTTTAGAACCGAACATTGTTTGTTATTTAAAATGTTAATAATATTATAAAATTCCTTCTTGCTTCATGAATGCTTTCTCAGCATCAGTGATGTTCTCATCATCAATTGCAGGAGCCGACTTGATTCCGGTAATTGCTAACTCGTCCATAATATCAACGAAGTTTTTATAGGTAGCACCTGAAGTAGGTTTAATCACCATTACGATTGATTTACCACTTGCAGCCTGCACTTTTTGCTTGTTGTCCAGTATCGATTTTCTGATCTGACTGAAATTTTGAATTTCAGGTGCTGATTTACCAGCCTCTCCCATGTACCATGCTACTTTATTATTTTTACCTAACAAAATAGTCATTGTCTGAGATGCCCTTAATTCAAGCCTCGTCTCATTCTTCTCATCTTTATCTGGCTTCGCAATATCCATTGCGGTTGGTTTACTCAGCGTGGTGGTCAACATGAAGAAGGTAATCAACAAGAAAGCCAAATCAACCATTGCGGTTAAATCTACTTTCGTAGAAGATTTCTTACTTCTTACTTTTCCACCTTTTTTGCCACCCCCGCCGGAGGTATCTAATTCTGCCATGATTTAATTTTTAGCTGCCCTCAGCAGTGGTGATTAAACTAAACTTGTTAATTTTTTGTTTTTGAAGAATGTCAACAATCTTTTTGACTACCGGATATTCTTCAGCAGCATCTCCCTTGATACTTACTCTCATTCCTTCAGAGTGCAGTTCAGCAACCGCTTTACGCGATTGAAGAATCCAGTCAGCTAACTGATTGTTTGTAGAGTCAGATGGAATCCCTTGCTCTAATCCTGATTTTTTACGCTGATCACCATCCATCATAATGAACTGTTTCAGACTCTGAACAGGAACACCAAAAGATCCGATTACACTAAAGCGTTTTTTCTCTTCCGGAGTGAATTCTATTTTGTACTGCTCCCCGATTTTTTCAAGGGTATTAATTTTAATATCCTGTCCTAAAGTTTCGAAAAAAACTTTTCCCGTTCCGATCGTTAAGATCGCAATATCCTTTTCAGGTACTTTAATCTTATAGGTCGATGACGGAATAGTTACCGCCAAAGGATCCGGTTGTTTTGCAGTTGCTGATAAAATGAAGTAAGTAAGCAACAGGAAAGACACGTCGCACATAGCGGTCATATCGATCGAGGTACTTTTTCTTGCAACTTTTGCTCTTGCCATAATTTTAAAAATTACTTATGTTTTGTATAATGATGTTAATTCTTCCGGTTTTCCATAAAGCCGGTAAAAAAAAATTACATTATTTTCTATTTATGCGTAGAAGCATAAGTTTGGATGATGCTAAAACCAGCTTCATCAATTGCATAAGTCAATTTATCAATTTTTGAAGTAAGGATGTTGTACATGATAATCGCTAAAGTTGATGTACCGATACCAGTTGCAGTATTGATCAACGCCTCAGAGATACCTGTTGCTAACGCTGCTGAATCCGGAGCTCCAGAAGCACCTAAACCACCAAACGCTTTAATCATACCCGTTACTGTACCTAATAGACCCATTAATGTACCAACTGATACTAATGTTGCGATTACAGTTAAGTTTTGCTCTAACATTGGCATTTCCAAAGTTGTTGCTTCTTCGATATCTTTCTGGATAGCTAAACATTTCTGATCTGTATCCATGTTAGCTTCAACTTCCATCTCACGGTATTTTTTCAGACCAGATTTGATTACGTTAGCTACTGAACCTTTTTGTTTGTCACACTCAGCCATTGCAGCTTCGATGTTGTTTGAATTTAAAAGCGCTTGTACTTTTTTAACAAATGCATCTAAACCTGATGTACCAGTTGCTTTTCCGATAACGATGAAACGCTCTACAGAGAAAACGATTACCATTAAAAGCATACCCATTAGGATTGGCACGATAAATCCACCTTTATAAGCCATACCTGCATAGTTACCTACTTTAGGAAGGTTTTCAACATTGTCATCAATGAAGTTCTTAGGATCTCCCAGAACGAATTTAAAAATAAGGATACCAATAATAATACAAATAGGGATAACTAGTGTAGCGAATAGATTTGAAGCTGAAGAGCTTTCTTTTTGAACTGTTGTTGGTTTTGGTGCGTTTGCCATTTTTTTAGTTTTTGAGTTTTTAGTACTTGTTTTTTTAAATTTAGATTAAATATTCCGTAATACACACAACGACTGATAAAACGAAATGTTGCGATAACAAATCTATAACTTTGATTTTAATTCCAAATTAAATAATCAAGTATTCTGTGTTATCACAATAATATTCTTCCCGAAGCAGTGTATATTAAAAAAGATTGTCTCGTTGGGGAGACAATCTTTCACAATGAAAACTAAAAAAAAATTGAAATGCAAATTTTTACCTAAAAAAAATGATTTAAAGCGTGTTTTCGACAACTTTTGGGAGTGAAGAGCGTATTTCTTCGTTTGCAAAGGCTTCAAATTGCTTGAAGTTGTCGATAAATGCCAGCGCCAGTTCATTCGCTTTTTGATCATATTTTTGTTTGTTCTCCCATGTATTTCCCGGATTTAATATTTCTGATGGTACTCCCGGACAGGAAACAGGCATCTGCAACCCGAAAACAGGATGCTCAATAAATTCAATATCCTGTAATTTATTTTCCAATACCGCGGTAATCAATGCCCGGGTATAGCTTAATTTCATCCGCTGCCCCTCTCCATAAGCACCACCACTCCATCCTGTGTTGACCAGCCAGACATTTACCTGGTGCTGTTCCATTTTGCGCCCAAGCAATTCCGCGTATTTTGTTGGATGCAAAGGCAAAAAGGCTTTCCCAAAACAGGCAGAAAAAGTTACCTGCGGTTCTGTTATACCAGCTTCAGTACCCGCGACCTTTGCTGTATATCCTGAGATAAAATGAAACATGGCCTGTCCCTTACTCAGTTTAGACAATGGTGGCAATACCCCAAAAGCATCAGCTGTCAAAAAGAAAATATTTTTCGGGATCCCTGTTACAGAAGGGATTACCGCATTATCAATATAATCTATCGGATAGGCAACCCTGGTATTTTCCGTTTTCTCTATATTTGAATAATCCACTACCCTTTGCCCGGGTAAGTAATTCGTATTTTCCAATAATGCACCAAAACGGACAGCAGAAAATATTTGCGGTTCCTTCTCAAAAGTCAGGTCTACACATTTTGCATAACAACCACCTTCAAAATTAAAAACAGACTCATCTCCCCAGCCATGTTCATCATCGCCAATTAAACCGCGACAAGGATCTGCTGAAAGTGTGGTTTTTCCTGTACCTGACAGGCCAAAGAATATTGCTGCATCTCCTTCAGCCCCTACATTTGCGGAACAGTGCATCGAGAGCGTATTTTTTTGCTGTGGCAGAATAAAATTCAGCACCGAGAAAATTCCCTTTTTTATTTCACCCGTGTAACCCGTACCACCAATAAGAATTATTTTTTTAGAAAAGTTGAGAATGGAAAAGTTGGATTGCCTCGTTCCGTCAATCAGCGGATCAGCATGGAACTCCGGCGCGGCAATGACAGTCCATTCCGGGCGACCTGTATTTTCTTCTTCTCCTGGCCTTAAAAACAGGTTGTTGGCGAAAAGATTCTGATAAGCCGTTCCGGTTATTATCCTGATACTTGTTTTATAGGATGGATCGGCGCAGGCATAGCCATCTCTGACGTAAATTTTATGCGCATTTAAATGTGCGCAAACCTTTTCGAGTAAAGAATTGAAATTGGCCTGAGTAAATTTGATATTCACATCCCCCCACCATACGGTATCCCTGGTCACATCATCCAGCACAATGAAGCGGTCTTTAGGCGAACGGCCGGTAAATCTGCCGGTATCAATTGCCAGTGCCCCGGTTGAAGAGAGTGTCCCCTCGCCATTTTTGATGGCTTCTTCTACCAATTGTGGTATATCTAACTGATATAATACCTTATCAGCACCTAAACCTAAC
>Ga0247813_10002021_pt1 | contig 14412 bp, 15 predicted proteins | sample UWRJL169409C1_FD_180719 | JGI IMG/M metagenome (GOLD analysis project Ga0247813, IMG submission 180719) | Plant litter microbial communities from Arlington Agricultural Research Station in Wisconsin, United States - UWRJ-L169-409C-1 | ecosystem: Environmental > Terrestrial > Plant litter >... | reverse complement strand
CGCCGAGACAGCGCCGACCATAGCCGCGCAGATCCGCCAGTTGGCCACCACCGACCACCAGCTCGGGGATTCCGAGATGCCGCACCTCGTGTTCGGCAGCCGGCTGCCGCAACTCCTGGAGGACTCGCTCGCCCGCAGCGCGACCACGCAGGCGGTGCTCGCCACGATCCTGGTGAGCCCGATCGGGCTCGCCGTGACCCTCGAACTGCTCGTCGCGCGGCTCTCGGCGCAGCAGCTGCGGCCGAGCCTCGCGCTGCTCGCCGCCCGCGGTGCGTCCCGGCGGCAGCGCGTCGCACTCGTCGGGCTGCCCCTGCTGCTGCTCGGCATCCTCGCCGCCGCCGCCGGCCTGGCCGCGGGCCTCGCCCTCCCCGGCGGCGACTTCGGCGCCTCCGGTACGATCGCGGTCATCGTCACGGCCGTCGCCCCCGCCGCACTGATCGCCCTGCTCGCCACACGAGCGGCCTCCGGCGACACCCGCCCGGCGCACGCCCGTCTCGCCGGTCTGGCGCGGATCGCCGCGGAGACGATCGTGGTTCTCGCCGCCGCGGCTGCCGTGGTGGCCGCGACGCAGCGCGACCAGACCGCCGCCGGCACCACGGTCGACCTCTTCTCCTCCGCCGTGCCGCTGCTGCTCTCCCTGGTCGGCTGCGTCATCGCGATGCGCGTCTACCCCCTGCTCGTGCTCCGCTGGCTCTCCGTATCGGAACGACGCAGGGGCGTCGGCGTCTTCGTCGGACTCTCGCGTGCGGTGCGCGGAGGCACCGCCGGGCTGGTCCCGCTGCTCGCCGTGATCATCGGCGTCTCGGTGGCGGTGTTCTCCGGCCTGCTCTCCTCGACACTGACGGCGGGCCTCGACACCGCAGCACGCGCATCCGTCGGGGCCGACATCTCGATCGACGAGGTGCGTCTCAACGCGGACGACCTCGAGGCCCTCCGGTCCGTCGACGGTGCGACCGGGGTCGCCGGCGTCGCCGTCGAGACCTCGAAGAAGCTCCGCCTCGCCGACGGCGACGAGCTGAACGTGACTGTCGGCGTCGTCGACACCGCCGATCTCGCCGAGGTGCAGGTCGGCGTTCCCGGCCGCGTGCCGCTCGACACCGCGCTCCAGGGGGCGGCGGCCGTCATGGTGTCGACCGGCGTCTCCGATGCGCTCGGCGGGGACACCACGGCCCAGCTCGGCTCCGACCCGGTGAGCGTCGTCGCCGAGCCGATTCCGGGCAGCCCCCTCGGCCTCACCGGCAACTGGCTGCTCGTCGATCGCGCGAACGCCGACGCCATCGACGCCGCCGCGAGCGACATCTCCACGCGTGTGCTCGTGCGCGTCTCGCACGCGGACGGCATCGAGGCGGTGGCCGACAGGCTGCGGCTTGCGCTGCCGGACAACGCGACACTCACAACGGTGGCCGACCAGAAGACGCTGCTCAGCACGAATCCGGCGATCGGCGATGTGCACGCAGCCGCGCGACTCGCCATCGCCGGCGCCGTGCTGGCCACCGCGCTCGCCCTGCTGCTCACGCTCGTTCTCGAGGGCCCGGCCCGCCGTCGCACGGTGGCGCTGCTCTCCGCCGTGGGGCTGAGCCGCCGTCAGGGCGCCTCGCTCGTGCGCTGGGAGCTCGCGCCGCTCGGCATCGCCGGGCTGCTCGGCGGCGCGGCGCTCGGCGGGGCGCTCGCCTTCGTCGTGCTGGCCATCGTCGACCTCCGTCCGTTCACCGGCGGCGACGAGCAGCCCGCCATCGCGGTCGACCCGGTGATCGGGGGCACGGTCGTGGCGCTGTTCGCGGCGGTCTTCCTGGTCACCGGCGCCCTGGCGTCGCGAGCCGCCACCCGGCGCGAGCGCCGCCCATCCCCTGCCCGAAAGGCCGCCCGCGCGGCCGTCAGAGAAGGATCGACACGATGACACCGACCCCCGCTCCCGACATCGACTGCGTCGACCTCGTGCGCATCTTCCGCACCAAGGACGTCGAGGTTCAGGCGCTTCAGGGACTCACTCTGCGTGTGGGGCGCGGCGACATGGTTGCCGTCATCGGCGCATCCGGTTCGGGCAAGTCCACCCTGCTCAACGTGCTGTCCGGACTCGACCAGCCCTCGGCCGGGCGGGCGATCGTGGCCGGCCACGACATGCTCGCCATGGGCCGCAGGGAGCGTCTCGCGTTCCAGCGCACGAGCGTCGGATTCGTCTGGCAGCAGACCGCGCGCATCCTCCCCTACCTCACCGCCGCCCAGAACATCGCCGCGGTGATCGCGATCGCGGGGGGCCCGCGCGGTGCGGCGCGCACGCGACGCGTCGACGAACTGCTCGATCTGCTCGGCGTGGGCGAGGTGCGCGACCGCACCGCGGCCGAGATGTCGGGCGGGCAGCAGCAGCGCGTCGCCATCGCTGTCGCGATCGCCAACGACCCGACGGTGCTGCTGGCCGACGAGCCGACCGGCGAGCTCGACGAGGCCACCAGCGAGGAGGTGCTCGGCGCGATGCGGCGGGTGAACGAGGAGCGCGGGGTCACCACCCTGATCGTCACCCACGACGCCACGGTCTCCGACCAGGTGCGGCGCACGGTGCAGATCCGCGACGGACGCACCTCCACCGAGGTGATGCGCAGCACCCGCGTCGACGAGCTCGGCGCCGAGTACGCCGTCGCGGAGGAGTTCGCCGTGCTCGACCGGGTGGGGCGCATGCAGCTGCCGGCGACCTTCACCGAGAGCCTCGACCTGCGCGACCGGGTGCGGCTGACACTGGAGGCGGACCACGTGAGCGTCCGCCGCTCCGACGACACGGAAGGCGCCTCGTGACCCCCGCCCACACCGCGGCCATCGACATCGTCCGCATTCCCGTGCTGCGCGCCGAGGGCGTCGGGCGCGTCTTCCGAACCCGGGCCGGCGACGTGACCGCCTGCCACGACATCAGCCTCGAGGTCTTCGCCGGCGAGCTCACGGTCGTGCGCGGCGCCTCCGGTGCCGGAAAGTCGACCCTGCTGCGCCTGCTCGGCGGCCTCGACTCCCCCACCAGCGGCCGCGTCGTGGTGCGCGGAGTGCCCTACGCCGACCTCGACGAGCGGCAGACCGTCCAACTGCGCCGCGACGAGCTCGGCTTCGTCTTCCAGGACTTCGGGCTCGTCCCCGTGCTCACCGCGGCCCAGAACGTCGGGCTCCCCCTGCGGATGAGAGAAGCGGATGCCGCGGCCCGCGACGCCCGCGTCGCGCAGGTACTCGAGATGGTCGGCCTCGCCGACCAGGCGGCGCAACTGCCCGACGAGCTCTCCGGCGGCCAGCAGCAACGGGTCGGCATCGCGCGCGCCCTCGCCGTGCAGCCGACGATCCTCATCGCCGACGAGCCCACGGCCCAGCTCGACGCAGCGAACGCCGCGATCGTGATGGACCTCCTCGAGCGGCTCGCCCGCAGCGAGGGCATCGCCGTGGTGATCGCCACCCACGACCCGGACCTGGCCGCCCGCGCGCAGCACGTCGTCGAGCTGCACGACGGCCGCGTCACGCAGAGGCCGGGGCGGCACCGGGCGGAGGGCTCCTGAGCGCAGTCCGGCGGAGATAGCGCCCCTCTAGTCGTCCCAACCGCTGCTCTCGATGATCTCGACGAAGTTCTGGCGGGTGAAGGCGGGGTCGAAGTGGGCGAGCACGTCGTCGTTCATGGTGCCGAAGGTGGAGTCGGGGCGGTGCTTCATCCCGTCGTTGAACGCCGCGAGAATGCCGTGCCGAAAGTTCTCGCGCGGGAACGCGTCGACCACGGCCCGCCTATGCCGGGCGTCGATCTCGTCGAGCTGCAGCCCCAGAACATCCGTCTCGACACCAGCGCTGACGAGCGCGATCTCCGGCGCCAGCGCGGTCGGGACCGCCGGCGTGGTGTGCAGCGCGATGGCGAGCCACGCCGTCTCGGCCACGTGGGTCGGCTGGTTGTGCGCGAGCAGGAAGTCGCGGGCCGCATCCGCTCCATCCATCTCGAATCGCTGCCGACTGCCGCGGTAGCGCGTGGTCAGACCGAGGTCGTGGAAGAGCGCGGCCACGTACAGCTGCTCGAGGTCGACAGCAAGACCGCGGGCTCGACCCGTGAGCGCCCCGAACCAGAACACCCGCGAGGAGTGGTTGAAGAGCAGCTCGCCGGCTTCGGCGCGGACGAGCTCCGCCGCGTCTCGTGCGAGGGCACTGTCGGGAATCGTGATCTCGGCGATTGTCTGGGTCAAGGCGTTCTCCTGAGGGGTGTCTGTCGGTCTCCGTGCTTCGGAATCCGAACGTACGCTCGCCGGGGATGCTACCGACGGCACGTCACCCGTTCTGGTCAGGATCTGCCGGATGTACGGCAGTTTTCCCGTGCTCGAACGGCTGCCGGAGCGGCGCTGCTCGAATCGGACGCGCTCAGGACGTGACGATCACGGTCTTCCGCGACCAACACCTCGACGGCCGCTGATGGCCGCCGACTTCAAAGTGGTAGGACCAGGGTCACGCGCTTTCGGGCTGTCCGACCGTAACCTGACCACGTCGGCCGAGGGTCGGTCCGACGCCACCGGAGGGCAGCCGAAATGTCACGACTCGAAGACCGCCTCGCAGAGCTGGGCATTGCGATCCCGCACCAGGCGGCCGCGCCCGCCGGCGTCTATGTGCCGGCCGTTGTCAGCGGCAATCACGTCTACACGGCCGGCCAGCTCCCGTTCGTCGACGGTTCGCTGCCGTCCACCGGCAAGGTCGGCGCCGAGGTGACGCCCGAGGAGGCCAAGGCCCTCGCCCGCACCAGTGCGATCAACGCACTCGCTGCCATCGCCGCGGTACTCGGATCGCTCGATCGCGTCACCCGGATCGTGAAGGTCGTCGGCTTCGTCGCCTCCGACCCGGAGTTCTACGGACAACCGGGCGTCGTGAACGGGGCATCCGAACTCCTCGGAGACATCTTCGGCGATGCGGGGGTGCACGCGCGCAGCGCGGTGGGCGTCGCGGTCCTGCCCCTGAACTCCCCCGTCGAAGTCGAACTCATCGTCGAATTCTCGTAGCCCCGCCGGAAACCCCCACTCACACCGAAAGAAGAGAGAGATCAATGTCTGACATCACCGTAGTGCTCGTTCACGGCGCCTTCGCCGAGTCCGCAAGCTGGACCGGCGTGATCGCCGCCCTGCAGGCGAAGAACGTGGCCGCCATCGCCACCCCGAACCCACTGCGCAGCGTCACCACCGACGCCGAGAACGTGCGCCTCGCCGTCGAGTCGGTCGGCGGCCCCGTGCTGCTCGTCGGCCACTCCTACGGCGGAGCCGTCATCACCGAGGCCGCTGTCGGCAGCGATGTGGTGAAGGGCCTCGTCTACGTCGCCGCCTTCGCGCCGGAGCACGGCGAGAACTCGCTCGGCCTGACCGGGCAGTTCCCCGGCAGCACGCTCGGCGACACCGTCCGCCCGATTCCGCTCGGCGACGGCACCAACGACCTGATCGTCGACCGCGAGCTCTTCCCGAACCAGTTCGCCGGAGACGTTCCCCTCGCCGACGCGCAGATCGCCGCCGCGACCCAGCGCGCGATCCGCGACTACGCCCTCGGCGAGCCCCAGCCGGCCGAGACCTCCGCCTGGAAGACCCTCCCCTCGTGGTTCGTATTCGGCACGGGCGACAAGAACATCCCGGTCGAGGGCCTGCGTTTCATGGCGGAGCGCGCCGGATCGCTCAAGACCGTCGAGATCGAGGGCGCCTCGCACTCGGTGATGGTCTCGAACCCGGATGCGGTCGCAGCCCTCATCGTCGAGGCGCTCGACCACCTGTCCTGATCGAGGCGTCCGTCGACTCGGCAGCTCGGGGTGCTGATGCACGGCGCCCCGGGCCGCCCGTGCACGCTCGGAGACCGTTCGTGCACGAGAGTGGACCCGCATCCGCTCGCTGCATCGACGCCGCTGGAGCCCACCGCGTAGTTGAGTATGTGTAAAGAATGAGAGGGACAACGACGGTCAGTTCGTGGTCGCCCAGGAAACCGCGGAGACCGGTCAGGCCGGGCTGTACGCGCTCTGCCCCGGCTTCGGCCAGTAGCGCACAGCCGGCCCCACAGGGCCACGGGTCGATCGGCTAGCTCCGAACGGCACGCGCGATTCGATCGACCGCGTCGACCACGAGAGCCCGGCGGGCGTCGGTGTCGTCCCGCTCCGATTCGTAGACGAACACGGCAGTGCCCCGCTGCGCTCCGCAGTAGTCCACGATCCCGTGCTCGATCTGCGTCAGGAGTGCCTGCTCGTAGCCGTGTCGCTCATAGGTTCCGGCATCGTCGCCCGCCACGAGGAGCAGGTGGACGGTGAGAGCTCCCAGGTTGCGGCGCGTTCCGTGGACCGGGTCGATGTCGAAGGCCCACCCGTTGATGAACACACGATCGATCCAGCCCTTCATCAGCGCGGGCATCGACCACCAGTAGACGGGGAATACCAGAACGAGATGGTCGGCCTCGTCGATTCGATGCTGCTCGCGGAGGATCTCCGCCGGAACGGCGCCGCCGCCGCGGTAGTTGTCCCGGTCTGCGATGCCGAATCGGGGGTCGAAATCTTCGGTCGAGAGGTCGGCCACGTCGACCGGGTTCGGTTGCAGCTGGTCCCGAAGCTCCCGGGCGATGCCGACGGTGAGCGAGTTCGGATCGGGGTGCGCGGTCACTACGAGGGTCTTCATGATCGACAGTCAAGTCGATCTCGCTGGGCGCGCCGCTCAGACAGTGGGCGGCGATCCGTCGTCGGACTGCAAGAACTGAGAAATAGCTGACATCGAGTTCTCCGCTGATCGACGCTGCTAGCGTGGAATCCGAGATCTTCTGGGGGCATCGAATGAGCGTGTGGCTGTTCATAGGGGTTGTCGCCCTGCTGGCGTCCGTCTTCGCTGCGCTGGTGCCGAGAGTCGATGGCTCCACGGATGCCCGTTTCGCGTGGCTCGCCCTTGACCTCGGGCCGGGCGATGCTGAGAACCAAGCGAGTGCACGGCGCTCGGCCTCCCGGGCGATGATGCCCTTCGCCGCGCTCTCGATCGTCGTGACCTCTGCCGGTCTGGTCGCCTCGGGCGGCGAGTCGTGGTCGGGGATCACATCGCTCGTCGGCCTCGTGCTCGCGGGCGTCTCGCTTCTCGTCGCGAGCCGGGCCGGTCGCCGATTTATGAGGATCACACAGACTCCGATAGCCTGAGGCCGAGGCGAATCGACGATTCGCGCCTCCCCTGCACCACGACGATCGGAATCACTATGCGCGCCCGAACCGGCACCACCACGGGCATGAGAAGTGCCGTCGCCCTCGCGATCGCTGCGTCTACGCTGCTCGGCATTGCCGGTTGCTCGACCGCTGCTCCGTCGACAACCGATGGCGAGGACGTTCCCACCGAGACCGAGCAGTCCCCCGAGTTCGATGGCGCCGTCTACGACTTCACCCAGATCAACGGCATCGAGCCGGCATCGACGATCAGGTTCGTGATCCCCGAGGAGATTCTGGAACTCGAGAGCTACTACGCCGAGAACCGTGTTCTGCGGTCGGTGACCGCCGAATCCGTCGACCTCGGATCCGCGAAGTTCTGCGGCATCGAATTGACCTACGAGTACGCGAGCGACGAGGTCGTCGACCGAATCGCGGCGACGCCGATGGACGTCGGCGGTGGAGGCGGAGGCGGACTCCTGGCCGAGACGCCGGAGAAGAAGATGACCTTCGGACTCGGCATCACCGGGTACGGCGATCTCACCGTGGGCGAACCACCGGCCGAGCCCGTCATCGAAAGCGCCTTCGCGACGAAGGACTACTCCAGCCTGATCAGCGTGCGTCACTGTGCCGAAAGCTCAACCGACGACGACTCGGGGGTGGAAACGCCCATCCGCTTCAATTCCCTCGCCGACGCGACGGTTGGCGTGCGCGATGCCGGCAACGGCGATTTTCGAACGTCCGATACGAAGCTCGACGAAGACGGATATGTCGCCAAGGACGTGGTTCAGCTGGACAGCCTCGCCGAGGTCTCGATCAACGTCATGCGCAACGGCGACATCGCGATCGTCTCCGGTGAGCTCTCCGACTACAAGCTCGACGCGAATGGCGACTGGATCGCCTTCTAACGAAGGAGCCTCGTCGACGGTCGCGCCTCGGTAGTCTTCGTCCATGAGCCCGCTGCGTCACGAAACCGATCTGCGGGCGGCCCAGGCCGTTGCCGGACTGCTCGACCCGCACGGCGGCAGGGTCACGTCGGTCATCCCGCCCGGCTACGAGTCGTACGTGCGCATCCTCAACCCGGTCGCGCTTCGAGACGGCTCGACTGCCTCCTGGACGGATGTCGTGAGCGGCAACGGGGTCGAGCCGCAGCCATGGATGCAGTGGCCGGAGTTCGCGGCCGCCGACGGGATCGTGCTTCCCGACGGCGACTGGAGGGAACCCGAGATGGGGAATCCGCCCATCGGACTCGCGAAACGACTCATCACGGCGCTCGAACCGGATCGCGGCATCCACTACTTCGCCTCCTGGGCCGGGTACGCCATGGAGATAGAGGGCCCGACCGTCGACTTCTCGGCGGAGAGGCGCGAGATGGTGCTCTACTCGGGCAGTCTGGTCGATGAACATCGCCGACCAGTGCCGCCAACCACGGCGACGGGGCGCGTGCCGATGTACTGGTGGCCTCCGGACCTCCGCTGGTTCGTCGGACAGGACATCTACGCGCGAAGCCTCTTCGTCGGCTGCGCCGCGGGCGCAGCACGGGCGATCCTGGCGGATCCGGGTCTCGACGCCTACCGCATTCGGCCCTCCGACAACGTGCGCAACGAGGAGTTCTGAGGGACGGTTTCGACCCCCGAGGCGACAGTTCTCGCTAGAGTTCCGAGCCGAGTCCGCTCAGCCCGTCCACGACGACATCCGTCACCGCACGGGCGTAGCGGCCGTCGGGATCGAGGTCGGGATCGAATACCGTCACCGATGCACCGATCGCGCCGGGAGCGAGACGGGCGAGCAGCGCGATCAGCTGCGAGGCGTCGAGTCCGCCGGGATCGGGACTGTCGACGGCCGGCATGATGCTCGCATCGAGCACGTCGACGTCGATCTGCAACCAGTAGCCGGTACCGGCGATGTCGCGTGTCGCGGCCGCCACCTCGCCTGCTCCCTGCTCGATGGCCCGGGCGGCGGACATCACGAGGCCGAGGGTGCCGCGCGCTTCGGCTGCATCGTCGTCGTCATCCCGGTGGCCGATGTGCACCACGCGTCGCCGGTCGAAGTACGGGCCGAGACCGTCGATGTCTGCGACCGCCGGCCAGTGCAGGCCGACGGCAGCCGCGAGGTCTTCACCCGCGACGCTCGCACACGCGTCGCTGTTTCCCGGGTGCCTGAAATCCGTATGGCCGTCGACATGCACCAGACCTGTTCCGCCCCGACCCGCCAACGCCACGCCGATTCCGAGCAGCACGCTGCAATCGCCGCCGATGACCAGCGGGAAATCGCCCGCATCCAGAATCCCCGTCAGCCGAGAGGCGAGACGCTTCGCGTGGTCCACCATCGCCGCCTCGTTGCGCACCCGGCCGTGGGGGCGCGTGCCGTCGTCGTCGACGTACCGGCCGCCCAGTACGACTCCCGCGTCACCGGCGCCCGCGTTCGCGAATCGCAGGAACAGACCCGCGTCCCGCAACGCTCCAGGGGCCTTGTCCGCGCCCGGAAGACTTCCACGCTGCGGAGGCCGAAGACCCAGATTGGTAGGAGCGGAGACGAGCGCGATCATCGTCACAGCCTGCCAGAGGCCACCGACCGAAGGAGTCTCGCGAGCGAGACGATGGCGACGATCGCCAGCACGCCGCCGATGAAGAGGCCGAGGACCACGCCCGGCGTCGCCCACTCCAGCACGGTCAGTGCGGTCCAGGCGACAGCGACGAGCGCGACGAAGACGATCAGGCAGGCGAGTACGGCACGCAGCAAGCGGTGAGCCGACGCATCGGAGCGCCCGGATCGCATGAGCGTCAGGACACGCATCCCGATGACCGCGGCCACCTGCAGACAGAGAATCGCGACGAGCCCTCACACGATCGAGGGAACCACGATCGGCCTCACTTCGGGAAAGGTCTCCGCGACCCGGTGCGCCATCGACGGCAGAGCCCAGACCTGCACGACAAACGGCCTCGAGCGGATGTCCGCCCGCCTACACGAGGCGGGCGGACATCCGCTTTCAGTCCTTCTATTCGCCTTTTTCCTGAACTACTTCCAGTCCGGGCTCATGCCCTCGGGGTATCGGGACCCGAAGCCTCCGGTGGGGAGGATCTCCGTGATGCGGTCGAGATCGCCCGCTGTGAGGGTGAGGCCGGCGGCGCCGATGTTCTCCTCGACGCGCGTTGCGCTGCGAGTGCCGGGGATCGGGACGATGTTCTCGCCCTGCGCGAGCAGCCAGGCGAGGGCGAGCTGGGCGACGGTGGCGTTCTTGGTTGCCGCGAGTTCTGTCAGCTGGCGGGTGGCCTCGACGTTCTTCTCGAAGTTGCCGGGCTGCCAGCGGGCATCCCAGCGTCGCATGTCGCTCTCCTCGTAGTCGGCAGCGGGCGTGGCGCTGCCGGTGAGGAAGCCGCGCCCGAGCGGCGAGTAGGGCACGAATCCGATCCCGAGCTCGTTCAGCACGGGAAAGAGCACCTCCACCTCGCGCTCGAAGAGGGAGTACTCGGTCTGCAGCACGGAGACGGGCTGCACGGCGTGGGCGCGGCGCAGTGTCTCCGGCCCCGCCTCGCTGAGACCGAAGTACTTCACCGTGCCGGCGTCGATGAATTCCTTCACGGTTCCGGCGACGTCTTCGATGGGCACCTCGGGGTCGACCCGGTGCTGGTAGAGCACGTCGATGTGGTCGGTGCCGAGGTAGCGCAGGCTGTTCTCGACAACCTCGCGGATGTGCTCGGGGCGGCTGTCGAAACCGAAGTCGCGCGTGAAGCCGAACTTCGTCGCGATGACCACCTCGTCGCGGAAGCTCTTCACGGCGTTTCCGACGACCTTCTCGTTCTCGCCCCAGCCGTAGAGCTCGGCGGTGTCGAAGAACGTGACGCCGAGGTCGTAGGCGCGTTGGATGGCCGAGGCGCCGCCCTCGGCGTCGGCGGCTCCGTAGGCCATGGAGATTCCCATCGAGCCGTAGCCGATGGCGGAGGTGGTGAGGCCCTGCGTGCCCAGAGTGCGTTTCTGCATGGTGTGCCCTTCTGTAGGAATCACGATGTCGGCGGGATCGTTGATCTCCGCCCATCGCATCGTGTCAGTCTATGTGCTTTGTGTCAGTCGGTGTCAAACTGTTCGTTGTATGCTCGGACCATGAGTGACACCGCGCGTCAGCGTCCCGGCCTGCGGCAGCGGACCCGCGATGCCGTGCGGGAGCAGATCGCCGAGGTTGCCCTCGTGATGTTCGACGAACAGGGCTTCGAGGAGACCACCGTCGACCAGATCGCGGAGGCCGTCGGCATCTCGTCGCGCAGCTTCTTCCGGTACTTCGCGTCGAAGGAGGACGTCGTGCTCGGCGATCCGATGGTCCACGGCGAACCCGTGCGACAGCGCCTTGAGCAAGCCCTGGAATCGATGACGGCATGGGAAGCGCTGCGCACAGGGTTCGAGGCGGTTGTCGAGGTCTTCGAATCGGAGCCCGAAACGGCGCTGCGGGCGATGCGGGTCATGATCTCCACGCCGTCGCTGCGCGCGCGGAACACGGAGAAGCATCTGGCCTGGATGACCGTGCTCATGCCCATGGTCGCCGACACTCTCACCGGGGCGGAGGCAGACCGGGAGTACCACGCACGTGCGATCACGCTGAGTGCACTGACGTGCCTCGACGTCGCCTCGGCCGAGCTGGTGCACCGTGACGGCGCTGTGGCGATCCGGGTGCTGCTCGACGAGGCCTTCCAGCTGCTCAGGCCCGCGGCACTGCTCGACTGAGGAAACTCGCACCTCCGAGGCGGTCCAGCGACGGCCTCCCCTCCGGGCGGATCAGACGATCACTTGGCCCCGGGGTGGAACTTGGCGGCGGCCGCGTCGGTGAGCGAGTCACCGATGGCGTCGAAGGCCGCTGCGAGTGGTCGGAGTTCTTCGGGCTTCACGGAGCCGATGAATGCCTCGCGATACAGGGCGACGATCTTGTCGACGGCCACGACTCCGGCGGGTGCGATGTGGATGAGCAGGCTGCGCCGGTCCGTGGGGTTCGGCGCGCGCGTGACGAAACCGGCCGATTCCATTCGGTCGACGAGGTTCGTGATGGCGCCGGAGCTGAGCTCGAGGAAGTCGCGGGTCTGCTTGGGGGTGACGCTGCCCGAGCTCGCGATGAAGGTGAGCGCGCGCAGGTCGGTGGCTCCGACGTCGAGGGAGTGCGATACCGATGACAGCACATGGGAGTGCTTCATCTGAAATGCCTGGAACGCGATCAGCATGACGTTCAGCGGGTCGACCGCGGGATCGCTCGTCTCGATTGTCGTCATTTCTCCGCCTTCGGGTGCCGCGATGCCATTTCAGTCGTTTCTCGAGAAATTGTCTTCTCGACGAATAAGCCTACTATTCGCGGATGGCAATCTGTGCCACATTGTTATTTTCACGGTCAACAAGTATCTTAGTTATTAAGAAACTTAACTGCGAGCCAATCCGGCTCGCAGGCGCGCCGCCCTCGAACACCGGCCGCGGGAAGAAAGACCATGAAGAAGCCCTCCGCTCGCACCCGCGCGCTCCTCGGATTCGGCGCGGCGCCACTGGCCATCCTCCTCGCGGGTGGACTGGTCTGGCAGTCCTCCTATGCCGCGTTCACCTCGACCACCCGCAGCGCGGGAAACTCGTGGTCCACCGGTTCCGTCGCACTCACCGACGACGACCGCGGCGTAGCAGCCTTCAGCGCGACCAACCTCGTTCCGGGTGCCACCGGAACGAAGTGCATCGTCGTGACATCGACGGCGTCAGTGCCGGGAGAAGTTCGTTCCTACGTCGCGAATCTGACGTCGAGCGGCGCCACGCTTGGCGACCGCATCACCTTCCGTCTCGAAGCGGGCACGGGCGGGTCGTTCAACGACTGCACCGGCTTCGTGCCGAGCGGAACCGCGGAAGCCGCCAACCCGATCACGACAGTGGCCGCTGCCCGTCACGACTATGCCACCGGAGGGCACGCGTGGCCGACGGCCGGCGTCGCAGCAGGCGAATCGCGCACCTTCCGCGGCACCTGGACGTTCGACACCACCGGGCTCACCCAGGCGCAGGTCGACGCGCTGCAGGGTTCGTCGCTCTCTGCCGACCTGGTCTGGGAGTTCCGCTCGAACTAGCGGATTCCACCGCACGCCGCAGCGCACTAGCCAGAGGACACGATCATGACGACACCGCGAGAGGCAACCGACCGCGCCGGAAACGAACCCGGCTGGATCGCCCTTCTCGCGGTGACGTCGTCTCGCGCCTACCTGATCGCGCTCGCCACCCTCGGGGCCATTGTCGTGCTGCCGAGCCTGCTCGGCTGGACCCCATCGGTCGTCCAGTCGGAGTCCATGGAACCCCACGTCAGCACGGGCGACATCGTGCTCGCGAGCGACCTGCCCGACACCTCGCCGCTACCGATCGGCGCTGTGATCACCTTCCGGGTCGACGAACGCACGATCGTGCACCGCCTCGTGTCGGTCAACGACGACAACACGCTCGTCACGGCGGGCGACGCCAACCCGCAACTCGACCCGTGGTCGGCCGGCAGAGACGACGTCACCGGCGAGGCCCGTCTGCTCGTGCCGTATGTCGGCCTTCCCGGACTGTGGCTGCAGCGGGGTGATCTGGTTCCGCTCATCGGGTGGCTCGCACTCACCCTGGCCGCCCTCGTCATGGCGGTTCCCGGTGTGCGAGCACAGCGCGCCAGTCGCCACCGCCGCGGCCGCGACCGACACCCGCCCGCCGTCCCGATCACCGCCGGGGTGGCAGCCGTACTCTCCGTCGTCTTGATCGCTGCGCCGATCGCTCCCGCCGACGCCGCCTTCTCCGCGTCGACACGCACGACGTCGTCCTGGAAGACACAGGCGTACTCACCGATCACGGTCGGCGCCATGAGCGGGTTCGGCGCGATCGCCTACAACTCGATCCAGGACACCAGTACGTCGAGCTATCAATCGACCATCGCCGGAAATGCCGCGCTCACCCCGGGCTTCGTCACCAGCGGTTTCCGCGACGCCGACATCGTTACCGTTCACGCCAACGACCAGGCGGCCACCGGGGCGATGTCGGCCGCGTGGGCGGCCCGCGGCGCGATCGCGCAACGGCCGGTCACGCGCACGCTGCCCGCCGCACTGTCGGGAACGCTCACCGGCGGGGTCTACGGCTCGACGACCGGCGCATTCTCGGTCGCGAGCAGCCTCACGCTGGACGCGCGGGGCGACTCGACCGCACGGTTCGTGTTCTTCACCAGCACCACACTCACCATGGCCCAGCGGTCGCGCATCGTTCTCGCCAACGGGGCCCAGGCGGCCAACGTCTGGTGGATCGTCGGCACC
>Ga0247813_10002019_pt1 | contig 14419 bp, 10 predicted proteins | sample UWRJL169409C1_FD_180719 | JGI IMG/M metagenome (GOLD analysis project Ga0247813, IMG submission 180719) | Plant litter microbial communities from Arlington Agricultural Research Station in Wisconsin, United States - UWRJ-L169-409C-1 | ecosystem: Environmental > Terrestrial > Plant litter >... | reverse complement strand
CGCAAGATAGAGCATACGATTGACGAGAAAGATGCGGGTATTTGGGAATTCAGAAATCTGGCCAATATGCACTGTTATACCAATCTCTTTCAGTGGGCAGGTGCAAAAGCAGCTTTGAAAATGGCGACTACTATCGGTAACCAGGAGTTCGCAGAACGTGCACAAAGTTTGATGGACCGTGCTGCTGCGCATATAGAAGCTTGTTATGATGAAGAACGAAAAGTGTATAACCATGCTGTTGGCAGTGCACACCTTGATGCGAGTACACTACAGCTGATCTTAATGAATTATCTTGATCCGGATTCTCAACGAGCTAAAGACCATCTGATTGCACTGGAGCAAGAGTTAAAGGGGAAAAATGGTTTATTCTACCGTTATCGCCATACTGACGATTTTGGAAAGCCAAAAACTACTTTCCTGATCTGTGCATTCTGGTATGTAGAAGCGCTGGCAATTGTAGGAAGGGTAGATGATGCAGTAAGAGAATTTGAGTCTCTGGTACAATACGGTAATCACCTCGATTTATTTGCTGAAGACATTGATGAAAATGATGGCAGTCAGTGGGGTAATTTCCCGCAAGCTTACAGTCATGTAGGCTTAATGAATGCTGCACATAGAATAGCAATTAAACTAGACAGGCCTGTATTCTTTTAAGAAAACAGGCCTGTACAAATATTCAAGGGGATTTTTTACTTATACTGTATGTGGTGTTGCCGCATACAGTGTTTTTAAGAAATCCCTTACTTCTACAAAATTCCTCAGATAGTACTTTGCTGCCGAAATATTACTGCCAACCTTGATTGTATAAGCCTCATCAGGTAAAGCCTTAAAGATGTCCTCATCTGTATGGTCATCACCAAAGGCAATGATAAAGTCAGGATGATTCCCATAAAGCCAGTTCAGTGCGGCCTTTCCTTTATTCACTTCAATATTCTTAAATTCTATCACTTTATTCCCGGGCATGAGCTGCAGTCCTTTATCTGCTACAGTCACTTTCAAGTGATTGATAATCTCATTCGCTCTCAATTCACCCAACCCCTCTTCAACTTTCCGGTAATGCCAAACCAGGGAGTAACTTTTATCCTCAATAAATGAACCCGGAGTTCTGTCAGTATAAGTATCCAATACTGTCCTGACCTCATGTTTCCACTTATCAGTTAGTAAAGGCAATGATTTCCACTCCTCCTGGTAATGCTTTTGCCATGCCCCATGTTCTGCAATCAGGTCAAGTTTCAGATGACCAAACCATTCTTCCAGCGTTTCGTGTCTGCGACCACTAATAATTACTACCCTGTTTGCTGGATCTGCAGATAGATTTTCAAGAATCTGATACAGTTCCTCGTCAGGCGAAGCTCTGTCAATATCTCCATTGAAACCGACAAGTGTACCGTCGTAATCTAGAAAAATAAATCTGTCTGCGGCCCCGGTATAAGCTCTTCCAATCTCTTCTCTTACTGCAACTACTGCATGTTTAGTTAATAACGACTCCTGCATCTGTTTCACTTCTTCTAACTTATCCATAAAATTTTTCACCCAAAGGTGTATATCAAATTTTTTAACCAATCCACGCATGACATGCATACGCCTTTTTTGTTCCTCCAACGGCATGTTTACAGCTTTAACGATAGCATTCATTACATCACCTATATTATTAGGATTAACGATTAATGCATCATTTAACTCTTTAGAGGCACCTGCCATCTCGCTTAAGATCAGTACTCCTGTATCATCAGTCCTGCTGGCCACATACTCTTTACTCACCAGGTTCATTCCGTCACGCATAGGCGTAACCAGGCATATATGAGCAGATGAATAGAGCGCCGACAAAAATTCTATTGGAAATGAGCGGTAGAAATAATGAACAGGTAACCAGTTTAATGTTCTGAAACGCGCATTGATGTTTCCGACCAGCTGATCAATCTGATCCCTCAATTCCTTATACTGGGGAACAGTGTCTCTCGATGGAACAACAATCATATATAATGATAACTTATCTACATATTCAGGATGCACCTGCAAGAGCAATTCATAAGCCTGGAGCCGCTGTAAAATCCCCTTACTATAATCCAGCCTGTCTATGGTCACAATCACTTTCCGGTCTTGTACAGACTCTTTAAATGACTCTACATATTCCCTAACTAAAGGATCTCCAATCAAATTTTCAAATTTCTCTGCATCTATCCCCATCGGAAATGACTCCACAACAATTTGTCTGTCATTATGCGTAATCACGTTATCGGAAATTTTTGCGCCTGACAACCGCGATGCGGCACTTAGAAAGTGTCTCACATCATCGAAGGTATGGAAACCTAATAAGTCGGCCCCAAACATTCCGCTAATCAGTTCTTCCCTCCAGGGGATTAATCTGAAAATTTCATAAGAAGGAAAAGGTATATGCTGAAAGAAACCGATGATTACATTTGGCTGAGCCTTCCTGATCATACAAGGTAACAGCAGCAGCTGATAATCATGTATCCAGATCGTATCCCCTTCATTCAAATGAGCAAGTGTTGCTTCCTGAAATTTACGGTTTACACTCTTGTAAAAGTCCCAATAGTTTTGTTCAAAGTTGGCATAGGTAACCATATAATGGAATACAGGCCACAATACCTCATTGGAAAATCCTTCGTAATAGAGATTAATTTCTTCGGCACTTAAAAAAACTGGGATCAGGTTTAATTCGGCCAGTTGTTTGGTCACTTCTTCCTGTCGCTCTTCAGGAACATCAATTCCGGGCCATCCAATCCAGATGTTACCGCCCTTTTTATAAACAGAGCCTAGGCCTGTAGCTAATCCACCTTCACTCGGACTAAGGAGATACTCCCCGTCTTGTTCTACTATTTTAACGGGTAAGCGATTCGATATTATTACTGTCTTGTTTACCATATTATAAATAAATAACTTTTTTCTGTAGAGGATTGTTTTCCTTTTTTGTTTTCCAGGGGAAAAAGGAGGTTGAAATTACATGTCATATGGTGCAGCAACTTGTTAGCAACAGCCTGATTGTTAGTAAATAAACAACAAATATTTAACGTATCTTTAATATAAAGACCTTAATTTTAAGAAACCTGATTACGGGTTGTTATCTAACACCTTAACGTATGACCTGGAAAAAATTCAATGGCGAAATTATCCACTCGTCAATTATAGAAGAAGTAGAACAAGCGATTATCAGGGAAACTGAAAACGGCTATCATTTGAAAGTTTGTATTGGAACAGATTCACAAGTTAAAGGTCCGCTAACAGATTTTGCAACGGTGATTGTGTTGCTCAGAGAACACCATGGCGGATTTATGTATATCCATCAGGAGAAAACGACTCAGAAGATGACTATTAAAGAAAGGATGCTGATTGAAGTGCAGAAATCAATTGAAACCGCCTATGCTGTTTGCGATTTGCTTGATCTGTATGATGTAGACCTGGAGGTTCATGCTGACATCAATACCAATCCTATGTTTAAATCCAATAAGGCATTAAATGAAGCAATGGGTTATATCCTGAGCATGGGATTTATTTTCAAAGCGAAACCAGAAGCCTTTGCCAGCTCTACCTGTGCAGATAAAATGGTGCATTAATTTTGATAACTACCAGTTTTTTGTAGAAACAGATGGCTTTGCTTTGGGTTGAACTGCTGTTTTTTTACCTACAGACAAATACTGCTTAAAGTCGTTGGCAAATAAATCAGCTTGTTTGCTTGCCGCAGCAATGTATGATGTCCATTCAGCAGCGTTTAACTTTCCGGGCTCTTTTTCCAATGGAACACCTTTAACAGTTGCAGGAACATAATTAGCATACCTGTCTCGCTTATAAGCGATGAAAGCAAAATCAGTCAGCCAAAATCTGTATTTCCCTTCCTTGAGTTCAAATACAAAACTATACTCCACTTCGCCAGATGGACGGGTAAGCACAAAAGCTGTTTTACTGATTAAAAATTTACCCGATGCAGTGAGCTGATCTTTTGTCGATTTTAGCGCATCAAGTTTTTTTGCGGTTAAAAATTCCTTTGCCCTGATTTGAAGGGAATCGGCAGGCACCATAGTTTTATCTACAACTTCATAATAAATATATTTACCTCTTTCATCAAGAGGCATAATTTCTGACCTGGTATTGGTCTGTGCTGATACTGGCAGGCGAAACAAAATAGTCAGTATAAACAAAAACCCACCAGATCTTACGATCTGATGGATGTTATTAGCGTTATCAAATTTAAAAAGCATATACAGCAGCTAATGAGAATTGTGAAGCAGTTTTTGTTGGGTCAAGATTGTTCTTGATGAACTGAGATGATGAACCATTATCAAATCTGATCTCCGGGATAAATGTTAATCCTCCCGCTTTCAGGTTAGCTGATAAAGTCAATGCTACTACTGACTCCCCTGGAGGCACAGTAGAAATTGTAGCTGCGTTCAAATCCGACTTGGATTTAAAATACTCACCTCTTAAACCTAAAGAGAAATTAGTGGTAAAAGCATTCTGTGCATACAATGCAACACCACTATATCCGCCATTATCATTGGAGATAGAATAATCTGCCGCGTTCAGTCCCAGTTTCACACTCTCCGTTACCTGGTAAGAGGTAGTCAGGTCATAAATTGAACCAGTTCCGGGTGCACCGGCAGATTTACCAGTTAATACATTTAAATAAGCAGTCCATCCTTCAACAGGCGACAGTGTTAACTGTGCACCAAAATGTGAAACACCATTATCATCACTATACACATTCCAATCATTGAACAAGCCTACCATTAAAGCCACCTTAGGTGAAAAAGTGTAGTTGGCCTTGATTCCTGCATTCTGAAAAGGTCCGCTCGTAAATAGATATGAAGTTGAATAATTATAATTGCCGGTTGGCGCAATTACTTCATACCCAATAAATGTACCCATATATCCTGCTGTCATTGAAAATTTATCAGTGAAAGCGTAAGATGTATATAAATTCTGAATATGAAAAGAATTTCCGTCGCCAGCTGCATCTCCTGCTGGTATTGAAGCATACTGACCCCTTGGCCCAAAAGATAATTCACCTACAAATGAAGCTTTACCAGTTGTTTTTTTCAATGCCAGATCGATCATACCCAAAGAAATAGAGTTTTGATCGTTCGCGAAACTTGTACCAATATTCTGTTTTTTGGAAAAATCGTACTTGTAATAAGTATCTGCAGATCCGGAGATCTGCAGAGGTGAAGAAGTTGTAGTTTCCTGAGCGTAAGTGGCTGCGCTCAATGACAGGGCAGAAATTGTGAAGAGTGATCTTAATTTCATATTAGTTTTGGTTGAGGTTGATAATTTAGACGATTGAATACAGGTTACGGATTGTGGTCCATTTCCGCACCTGTAGAAGCTACTACTAAAGTACCCTGAGAGTATTTTTCGTTGTGCTGACTTGCATCAAGTCCTAATTCTTCTTCTTCAGAAGTTACACGAATTGGTTGAATTAAATTAACCAGCTTGAAGATAATGAATGAAACAACAAAGCTGAATACAGCTACGATCACCACACCTTTCAATTGTGTAAAGAAGAAATCCGGATTCCCATAAAACCATCCGTCAACACCCGCAGAGTTAACCGTTTTAGTCGCGAATACACCAGTAAGCAACATACCTACTATCCCACCTACACCATGGCAAGGGAATACATCCAGCGTATCATCCAGACTAGTTTTTGATTTCCACACTACAGCAAGATTAGAAATAATAGCTGCGGCAGCGCCGATAAATATACTTTGTGGAATAGCTACAAAACCAGCACCCGGAGTTATAGCCACCAGACCAACAACGGCACCGATACAGAAACCCAGTACAGAAGGTTTTTTACCTCTTAATACATCGAAAAACATCCATGAAAGACCAGCAGCACCTGCAGCAATATTTGTTGTTGCAAAAGCTGATACAGCAAGACTGTTCGCTCCTAATGCAGACCCTGCATTAAAGCCGAACCAACCGAACCATAATAAACCTGTACCAATCAATACATAAGGAATATTTGCAGGAGGTATTTCCTGGTGATCCTGATGAACTCTTCTTCTTTTCAAAACTATGGCACCGGCTAAAGCTGCCATACCTGCGGAGATATGTACAACAGTACCACCAGCAAAATCCAGCACACCCATTTTAAACAGGATGCCGTCAGGATGCCAGGTCCAGTGTGCCAATGGAGAGTACACGAAAATTGCGAATAAAACAATAAATAAGATATAAGATGTAAAACGAATACGTTCTGCTACCGCACCCACTACCAGTCCTGGTGTGATGATGGCAAACATCAATTGAAAAAGAGCAAATAAAGTAAGCGGGATGGTTGGGGCAAGACTCCAGGCCGGACCTGAATTTACACCCTGAAAGAACATGAAGGTTGAAGGATTACCAATCAATCCATTTATGCTGTCTCCAAAGGCAAGACTAAAACCAACAACTACCCAAAGTACACTAATTACGCCTGCAGATACAATACTTTTTATCATTGTAGAAAGTACATTCTTTCTATGAACCATACCGCCATAAAAAAATGCTAATCCCGGTGTCATTAAAAACACCATTGCAGTTGCAACTAATATCCAGGCAATATCAGAAGCATTATATTTACCATCATCAAAATTTGGATGTAAGGGTATAAATAATGCCGCAATTGCTACTATCGCTAAGATAGCAAAGGGGATGACCTGTTTAAATAAAATTTTACTCATAATTACTTGATTTTTTGGTTTAAAAAATAGTTTTTAATGCTTTGAATTATGAAAATACAAATAAAATTGAACTTTTTACAATATTTCACTCATAATATTCAAAACAAAAAGAATTTTTAGGTGTTATTTTGCATTTATACAACAGGAAATCGTTTACATTTTACAATTATTTGATTTTAACCTTACCAAAAAGCATTTTTTAACGGTAATTTTAAAAAATACCAAGAAATTATGCGAAACTCATTTTTACAGATTAAATAAAAAAAATTATAAACATTTTTATCAACATTCTGTTTATAAGAGATATCCGGTCATCTGGATGACTTCAAATTATCTATGCAAGCATATCATCTCAAATTTTCTCAAAGTGTTCCAATCAGCGTTAATGAGGCGTGGGATTTTTTTTCATCTCCAATGAACCTTGCGAAGATTACGCCCAAAGAAATGGCTTTTACTATAACCTCGGAACTACAGGAGAAAGAGAAGATGTACCCAGGAATGATTATTACCTATAAGGTTTCGCCGCTGGCAGGAATTAAACTAAACTGGATGACAGAAATAACCCAGGTAGTTGACCAGCAATACTTTATTGACGAGCAAAGATTTGGCCCATATAAATTCTGGCACCACCAGCATCATTTCAAAGAGATACCGGGAGGTGTTGAAATGAATGACATACTTACTTATGGTTTACCCATGGGAATATTCGGCCAGATGGCCAATAGCCTATTTGTTGCAAATAAACTGCAACAGATTTTTGACTATAGGAAGAAAAAAGTGATAGAATTATTTGGAAACTACACTACAGCTTCCGGAACATAAGCTGAACCTTGTATGACTCCTCTTTTCTCAATCTCTTTATCGATATAAGTCTGAATAGCTGATTTATTCAAACCCCAGTTAGGAGCAATCAGTAAATCCCAGTCAGATATACCAAAAAGACGCTGAATAACAACATCGGGTCTGAGTAAAGGAATCAGCTTACACAGCAAATCAGTATATTCTTCCAATGAAAACAATTTAAACGGCGCCTTTTTATACTTCGCCCCCATGATTGAACCTTCAACGATGTGTAAATGGTGAAATTTAACAAATTTGATCTTTGGAAATTTATTGATTTCATGGATATAATTGAGCATCATATCTTCAGTTTCCCAGGGGAAGCCAAAAATAGTATGCACACATAAGTCCAATTTACTATTGTCAAGTAGCTTAACGGCCGCAACAAATTCAGCGTGACTGCATCCTCTGTTAATCTGATTTAAGGTATCATCATAAATGGATTCCATGCCCATCTCCAGATCTACATCGAAACGGTCGGCATAACTCTCCAGCAGCGCCACCTTTTCCGCATCAATACAATCCGGACGTGTACCAACAGAGAAGCCAACCACATCTTCCGTATTGATTGACAAAGCTTCATCATACATCATTTTCAAATAATGAACCGGTGCATAAGTATTGGTATTAGGCTGAAAATAGACAATGAATTTATCCGCTTTATAAAAACCCTTTCCGCGCTCCATACCCTGTTCCAATTGTTCGCGGACAGTAGGCAGTTTCCTGGAAAGTTCTGGTGTAAAAGAATCTACATTGCAATAAGTGCAACCTCCGTAACCTTTACTGCCATCACGGTTAGGGCAAGTAAATCCGCCATCAACAATTACCTTAAATACACGCTGACCTTTATATTTTTCTTTAAGGTGAGTGCCGTAATTATTATATCCTTTTATACCTAAATCCAGTGGAGTTCCCAATTGCTTCTTTTTTTGGCAAAAATACAGCTTTTAATTTAAAACTGTGTCGTCTTTAGGTTTGGAAAAATAATATACCGGAATTCCTGCCAGCATGATCAGCACTCCCCAACCACAAGTGTTCAGTCGCGTAATCAATAAAGCAACACAGATAGCAGTCGCCACAATAATATAAATAAAGGGAAGAACAGGATAGCCGATCGCTTTATAAGGACGTTCTGCATCAGGCATCTTCTTTCTAAGGATAAAAATCCCATAGATGGTCAGGATATAAAAAATGATCACAATAATCATTACGAAATCCAGGAGCGCCCCATATTTACCCGTCAAACAAAGTACCGATGCCCAGATACACTGAAACCAAAGTGCCCAGGCAGGAACACCTGATGAATTGAGTTCAGCCGCTTTCTTAAAGAAAAGACCATCATTAGCCATAGTATAATACACCCTGGCACCGGCCATAATTAATCCGTTATTGCAGGCAAAAGTTGATATCATAATCATTAAAGCAATGATCGTAGTTCCTATTGGGCCAAATATATACTGTGCAGCTACCACCGCTACCCTATCCGATTTTGCAAAAGCGATATCATTTAAAGGCATCACAGAGATATACATCAGATTGGCAAGGATATAGATAACGCTGACAATAAATGTTCCCAGGAACAAGCTAAGACCAACGTTTCTCTGCGGATTTTTAATTTCTCCGGCGATGAAGGTTACACCCACCCATGCATCACTGGAAAACAAAGATCCCACCATGGATGCGGCAATACCAGAAAGCAGGGCTCCCCCACCTATCACCATCCAGGATCCGCTCTCTTTATCGAATGCTCTCGTATTCCAGGCATCAGCCCAGTTGGCATCCCATACCTCAGTATTAGCAGCAATAAAAAAGCCACCCAGAATCAGTCCGGCGAGAGAAAGGATTTTAATCAGCGTTAGGATCGTCTGCAGCATTTTGCCGTTTTTAACTCCCCGGCTATTGATATAGGTCAGCAATATGATGGTCACGATAGAAACAAGCTGAGCAGCACTGAATTCAAATTCCTGAATATGAAATAAAATATTTTTTTCACTCAGCGGCTCATACAGATAAGAGGCAAACTTGGAAAATGCCACACCAACGGCTGCAATGGTACCTGTTTGTATGACGGCGAAAAAACTCCATCCATATAAAAATGCAATCAACTTATTATATGCTTCTTTTAAATACACGTATTGTCCGCCTGCTTTCGGAAACATGGCGCTTAATTCCCCATAACTCACAGCGGCAATGACAGTAATTAAACCAGACAAAACCCAGATGAGGATCAGCCAGCCGGCAGATCCAACCTGACGGGCAATATCTGCACTTACAATAAAAATACCAGACCCGATCATCGATCCTACAACCAGCATTGTACCATCTAAAAGTCCTAATTCCCTTTTAAAAGAGCTGTCCTGATTTTCGTTATTCATATTGTTATTTATGATTTGAATTAAATTGTGTTAGAATCATTGGCTAAGATATTTAAAAATATCAGAATAAAAATAGCAGAAAAGGTCATCTGGCCTATTTTAGTATTCTGCTACCCGAATCAATTGATGATTTATTTGGCAATGAGAGAAACTCTCTTAAATTTGTATAACGCGCTATCTTAATAACCTGCAACCAAATATAAACTAACATATGAATTTTTTACAGCACAACTTAATTTATTTTATTCCGCTTTTCGGGTTAATTGGAATACTTGTCATGGCCATACAGAGCGCCTGGGTTTCAAAACAAGATGCCGGCGACAAAAACATGTCTGAACTGGCTGGCTACATCGCAGATGGTGCAATGGCTTTTCTAAAAGCAGAGTGGAAAGTACTCACCTACTTTGTAATTATTACAGGTATCTTATTAGGATGGTCAGGCACCATGAAAGGCACTCCCTCAACGCCCATACATTCCAGTCCGGTCATTGCCATCGCTTTTTTGCTTGGGGCAGTATTTTCTGCTTTCGCAGGATACATAGGCATGAGGATTGCCACAAAAGCTAATGTCCGCACTACACAGGCAGCAAGAACCAGTCTGGCGCAGGCACTGAAAGTATCTTTTACCGGCGGTACCGTTATGGGCTTTGGCGTTGCGGGTCTTGCCATATTCGGACTTGGCGGATTATTCATCGTGCTGTATCATACATTTGTACATCCGGGAACTGCAGGATCCGGAGCGGAATTGAAAAAGACGATAGAAGTACTGGCAGGGTTTTCTCTCGGAGCAGAAAGTATTGCACTGTTTGCCAGAGTTGGCGGGGGTATTTATACTAAGGCTGCAGATGTGGGCGCCGATCTGGTAGGGAAAGTAGAAGCGGGCATCCCTGAAGATGACGTGAGAAATCCGGCAACTATTGCAGATAATGTTGGGGATAATGTTGGAGATGTAGCGGGTATGGGAGCAGATTTATTTGGTTCCTATGTGGCTACGATATTGGCGACCATGGTTTTGGGGCAGGAAATTGTATCTGCCGACAACTTTGGTGGTATGGCACCAGTGTTATTGCCTATGCTGATTGCCGGGTTAGGACTTATATTTTCCATCATTGCTTCTGTATTTGTGAGAATCAAAAAGGAAACCGACAGCGTGCAGAAAGCTTTAAATATAGGTAACTGGCTTTCAATCTTACTTACTGCAGTCTCCGCCTATTTTGCTGTAAAATGGTTATTACCACCAGTAATGTCTATCCGGGGCTTTGAGTTTACTCCTGAGGCAGTTTATCATTCCATACTTGTCGGCCTTCTGGTAGGCACCCTGATGAGTTTTATCACAGAATACTACACTGCGATGGGCAAACGGCCTGTACAGTCTATTATTAACCAATCCTCAACCGGACATGCGACCAATATTATTGGCGGATTAGCTGTGGGTATGGAATCTACCGTCCTTCCTATATTAGTACTCGCAGCGGGCATATATGGTTCCTATTACTTTGCAGGCTTTTATGGTGTAGCTATAGCAGCAGCAGGGATGATGGCGACTACAGCAATGCAATTAGCAATTGATGCTTTTGGTCCTATCGCAGATAATGCTGGTGGCATCGCAGAAATGAGTGGTTTGCCGAAAGAAGTAAGAGAGCGGACAGATAACCTCGATGCGGTAGGTAATACTACTGCAGCGACAGGAAAGGGCTTTGCAATTGCTTCAGCAGCACTCACGTCCCTGGCATTGTTTGCAGCATTTGCGGGCATCTCAGGTATTACCTCTATAGATATCTATAAGGCCGATGTACTGGCCGGTTTGTTTGTAGGTGGAATGATCCCTTTCATATTTTCGTCCTTGTGTATTTCGGCAGTGGGGCGTGCAGCGATGGCGATGGTGCAGGAAGTGCGGCGTCAGTTTAAAGAGATACCAGGAATAATGGAATATAAAGCGAAACCTGAATATGAAAAATGTGTCGCTATCTCTACAGATGCTTCCATCAGGGAAATGATGCTGCCGGGCGCAATTGCTATCGTTGTACCTATAGTCGTGGGCTTTATATTTGGTCCTGAAGTTTTAGGCGGATTGCTGGCAGGGGTAACAGTTGCCGGCGTACTGATGGGCATTTTTCAATCCAATGCCGGCGGTGCATGGGATAATGCAAAAAAATCATTCGAAAAAGGAGTACTCATAAATGGTGTAATGGAATACAAAGGATCCGAACCACACAAAGCTTCTGTTACCGGGGATACAGTAGGTGATCCGTTTAAAGACACTTCCGGTCCATCCATGAATATCCTCATTAAACTCATGTCTATTGTCTCTTTAATCATCGCTCCGCACATTGCAGTAAGTATTGTGAAGTCCGGGAACACAGAAGTACGCAGAGAGATCAGTATTCTTAAACATACTAACGCTTTAGGTGTCCAAAAAACGGATACATTGAAGAATATCACCGATACACTGACAAATTATTAGTAATTATGTATTATTGTTAGTAATAAAAGGGATTCTTGTGAGAAATCCCTTTTATTTTTATAATAATTTTAATTAGGTTTGAAATTGAATTCATCCAAAACAAAAAATACATAAAAACTTAACTATCAAACTAACTTATGTTATTCAAAAAATCTATTCCACAATTATTAGCGGAGGCTAATGAAAGTGGTGAGGGTACATTACATCGCTCTTTAACAAGTTTCAATTTAGTTGCCTTAGGCGTTGGAGCAATTATAGGTGCGGGTTTATTCTCACTAACTGGTATCGCTGCCGCAGATAATGCAGGTCCCGCCGTAATACTCTCATTTATTGTTGCTGCAGTTGGTTGTGGTTTCGCAGGTCTTTGTTATGCTGAATTTGCTTCAATGATTCCTGTAGCGGGTAGTGCGTACACTTATTCATACGCTACAATGGGCGAATTTATGGCCTGGATCATCGGTTGGGATTTAGTATTGGAGTATGCTTTAGGCGCTGCAACGGTTGCGGCAAGCTGGTCTCAGTATTTTTCTCAGTTCATTGAAGGATTCGGCGTTCACTTCCCTGTCACTTTATTACATGGTCCCTGGGATAAAATAGATGTAAACGGAACAATGACCAATGCCGGTGGTATCATCAACCTGCCTGCTATTGTAATTGTTTGTCTTCTTTCCCTGTTACTGATGAGAGGTACTAAAGACTCTTCAGCAGTTAACAATGTCCTTGTAATTGTTAAAGTAGCCGTAGTACTGGTATTTATCGCGCTTGGGTGGAGTGCTATTGATCCGGCAAACCATACGCCATTTATTCCGGTTAACTTAGGAGAGGAAGCTGTAAAATCAGGTACAAAAGGATTTATGGAATTTTTCACTAGTGATGAATTTGGCCATTTCGGTATCAGCGGTATTTTACGTGGTGCAGGTGTGGTATTCTTTGCGTTCATTGGCTTTGACGCCGTAAGTACAGCTGCTCAGGAAGCGAAAAACCCACAAAAAGGTATGCCAATTGGTATCATCGGCTCACTGGTTGTTTGTACATTATTATATGTACTGTTCTCTTATGTAATGACAGGTCTGGAAAACTACACCAAATTTGCTGGTGATGCGAAACCGGTTGCTACAGCATTTGCACGAACAGGTTATACTTTCTTAAACAAATTTTTGATTGTTGCTATCCTTGCTGGTTATACATCGGTAATCCTGGTTATGTTATTAGGCCAGAGTCGTGTTTTTTACAGCATGAGTAAAGACGGACTATTACCGAAAGTATTCTCTGATCTGCACAAGAAAAACCAGACACCATGGAAAACCAATTTAATGTTCATGGTTTTTGTAAGTATCTTTGCAGGATTTGTACCGGTATCTGATTTAGGCCATATGGTAAGTATAGGTACACTATTTGCATTCTCTTTGGTATGTATAGGCGTATTGATACTTAGAAAGTCTGATCCTGATTTGGTAAGACCTTTCCGCACACCATTGGTACCTCTTGTTCCAATTCTGGGTATTATCGTTTGCGTTTTGATGATGGCTTCTTTACCAATTGTAAGCTGGGAGCGTTTGGCGATCTGGATGGCATTGGGTATAGCTATCTATTATGCATATGGTAAAAGACATAGTAAAATAAGAAATGAGTATAATAATTCATTGAAATAATCTGCTTCAAATCTTATTTAAAGTTTAATAAAAAAGCTACTCTAAGGAGTAGCTTTTTTATTGCCAAATAATTCTACATTTGCATAAAAATGATGCAATATGGAATTCAATTTTAGCCAGATACTTTCTACGTCAATGGTCTTGTTTGCCATCATTGACATCTTAGGTTCTATACCAGTTGTGATTGAATTGCGACGAAAGGCAGGTCACATAGAATCAGAAAAGGCCACCTTAGTAGCGGCCACACTCATGATTATCTTTCTTTTTGCGGGCGAGACCCTGTTAAAAGTAATTGGCCTCGATGTGGAGTCCTTCGCCATAGCAGGATCACTGGTGATTTTTTTCATTGCAATGGAGATGGTGCTGGGCTTAACGATTTTTAAAGAGGAAGCTCCGGAAACAGTT
>Ga0247813_10002018_pt1 | contig 14424 bp, 13 predicted proteins | sample UWRJL169409C1_FD_180719 | JGI IMG/M metagenome (GOLD analysis project Ga0247813, IMG submission 180719) | Plant litter microbial communities from Arlington Agricultural Research Station in Wisconsin, United States - UWRJ-L169-409C-1 | ecosystem: Environmental > Terrestrial > Plant litter >... | reverse complement strand
TGGTCGCGACGGGTTCGCTCGAGGGCTTCACGCGTGAGGGTGCGCAGGAGGCGATCATCGCCGCAGGGGGAAAGGCCGCGTCGAGTGTCTCGAAGAAGACCGACTACGTTGCTGCCGGGCCCGGTGCTGGATCGAAGCTCGGCAAGGCGGAGGAGCTCGGCGTGCGCATCATCGACGCAGCGCAGTTCGCCCTGCTGGTCACGGGTGGCCCCGACGCGATCGCACTGCCCGAGGCGTCGGAGTAGCTCGCGCTAGATCCCCTGGGCGGCCCGAACCCGCGCGGCCTCGCGCGTCGCTGCCTCGTTGAGGACGCCCGCACGCGAACCGGCGAGCTTCGCCTGGATGTGGGCACTCACGGTGATCGGTTCGTAGAGGGGCGCTTCATCGGTGACGATCGGTTCGATCACCGCGTCGGCATTGCCGTCGTGGAAGTAGGCGGCGCTCCGGCGGCGATTGATCGTGCCGTCGACGATGGGCGGCTTCACCCGGTGGAGGGTGCTCTGCCAGCGCTCGTTGGTCCAGCGCGCGGTCAGGTCTCCAAGGTTGATGAGCAGGGCGTCGTCGGCGGGGCTCACGTCGTTCCACGAGCCGTCGTTGCCGAGCACCTGAAGTCCCTTGACCTGGTCAGCCCACAGCACCGTCACGATGCCGAAGTCGGTGTGCTCGCTCATCCCGATGAGGTCGCCGTCGAGGTCGACGGTGCCGGGCGGCAGTGCGTAGTTGTTCATGCGCAGCACGTCGATCGAGTGGTCGGTGAACCGGTCGAAGAAGCCCTCGGGAAGGTCGAGTGCGTGCGCGAAGATGTCGGTCATCGTGCGTGCGACTCGGCCTGCTTCGGCGAAGTATGCCTCGACACGTGTGCGGTGACCGTCGACCTCTGGCCAGGTGTTCTCGGCGTAGTCGTTCGCCGGCAGGTCGACCTCAGGGAAGTCGGATGCCTGCGAGCCCACGTTGAACGCCTCGAAGAAGTCGTTCATGCGGGTTGCTGACTCCACGCCGAGCGAGAGACTCAGCGACTCCGCCTTGGGAGGGCTGTAGCCGCGGTTGGTGCCCTTGGGAGCAATCCACCGCTTCTTGGTCTCGAGTTCGAGACCGAAGAAGTCATCCATGGCACTCGCGAGTCCGTCGGTGACGCTCGACGGAATCCCGTGACCCAGGATCTGGATGAACCCCACCTCGCGGCACGCATCATTGATCGCTCGCGCTACCGCTTCGCGGTCGGCGATCGTGCCATTGGTGACCCAGGGGCTGATGTCTACTGCGGGAACTCGGAATGCCATGGATTCACGCTACTAGCTCCGTACCCGGGCTGGCTCACGTGAGCACTAGTTCGGGCGCCTCACAGGCGGACTCCTCCCTCGCGACGGTGTTGTGGCGTCTCGAGATCACGGGCACGCCGTTGTGCACAGTGACATCCATCCGCCCGTCGTGAACTTGATGGTGATGGAACGAGCACAGAAGTACACCGTTGCTCAGATCGGTGGGACCGCCACGCGACCACGGTTGGATGTGGTGTGCTTCGGTCCAGCCAGGTGGGGCGTCGCAGTCGTCGACGGCACAGCCCTGATCGCGTAGCCCGAGGGCGCGTCGCTGGCCAGCGCTGAAGAGTCGTCTCGACCGTCCGAGGTCGAGTGGTTGGCTGTCGGAGCCTAAGACGACAGGCAGAATCCCAGCGTTGCAGGCCAAGCGTCGTGCTGCTCCGGCTGACAGAGGTTCGTCCGCGCCGTCTGCGTGGGCCGCGCCGGTTCCGGTCAGGAGGTCGTCGAGGGTCATCGTGACAACGATGGTGCCGGCGCCGCGAGCCAGTGGAGCGTCGCCCGCCTCCGCCCCGAGCGACGCGGCAGCGATGCGGCAGATATCGATGAGGGTGTCGGCACGGCGCTGGTCCATTGTTCGGTCGTCGATGGTGGGTGACGTCTGCGACCCAGGCGCAAACGACACGCGTCTGGTGGAGGTGCGCGAGTCGAAAAGCGCCCGCACAATAGCGGCCTCCTCTGGTGGGAGAAGTGCGCGCATGGGAACTAATCCGTCGACCGGGCGCCCGAAACGCACAGACCTCTGGGCGTACAACTCGGCCTCTCGCCGTTCGGCGCCCTGACTGTCGAGACGTACGCGAGTTGCGCGGGCCGCCCGTGCGACGGTGTCAGCCGGGGCCGTTGCTGCCAGGTTCACGAGGGCGGTGATGGATGTCAGCAGCACGGCCTCGTCTGCACGCCCGATCACGGGCGTCAACGAGTTGGCGATGGCTGCGGCTGCATCCACGTCAATGGTGCCGGAACGCATGGCCTCCGTCACCGCCGCGAACTCGGGTCGGCCGAGACTGAGGCCAAGTCGCGTGCGCGAATCTGCTGCGCGACCGGTGACGCGGGTGACGGCGGTGACGAGTGCGGCCGGCGTGCGATGGCCAAGTCGAGCCGCCAGCCCCGCGTGACCGAGCTCGCGGTCGGACCGCAGGCTGATCTCGGTTGCGACTGACGTGCGGAGCCCGTCGAGACGGCGCCCGAGTGACTCCAGCTCTGCCGCCGCGGTGAGGAGGTCGTCGTCGGCGAGTGACACCACGGAGGGCAGGCTCGCGAGCGCGAGATCTGCTTCGTAAAGGGCGTGCACGGTGTACATGCGACTACTGTCGCACGGTGCACCGACGGCTGAACGGGGAGTGGAAAAAGCTGTTGAAAGGGCTGTTAGCGATCCATCTGTGGAGGAGAAGACGCTCGCTCTACGCCTGCGAGCTCGCGTCGTTGCGGTAGCCGATTCCGTTGTCGCTCTGGAGGGATGTCACGGTCAGTCGATCGCCCTCGATGGTCGCGGTGAAACCGTCGCCGAGAACGGTGGCGATGTGCTCCTCCTGGGCATTGAACTCCTTCGGGCAATCCGCGTCGGCGAACTCGAGCGCTCCGACGGTGATCTTGCCGTCGTTGACCTCCCACGTTCCGGTGAAGTCGCGGCAGCCTGCGTTGCCCTCGAGCGTGCCGTCGTCAATGAAGAACAGGATCCCATTGCCGCCGACGCTGCTCGCTGCATCCCCGGCATAGAGGCTTTCGAGGCGCCAGTCGGTGCCGACGAGTTTCGAGGTGGGCACCTCGGGCGCGAGCGAGAATGTGAGTTCTACGCCGCCGCCCCTCAATACGAGTGACTCGTTCTTGACCGTCGCTGCGGTCACAGCCTCGAGTGCGGCGAGGTAGCGCGGCTCGAGCTCCATAAGGCCGGGGTCTGCGCAGGCCGCCTCGGTCTGGAACGTCGGAGTGATGTCGATCTCGCCCACGCCGCCCGTGACATCCGCGCCGAATATATTGCACGGCGTGCGACCGCCCGTGTTGCCGCCCGTGAGCGTCAGGGTGGATGTGCTGTCTTTGAGATCGAAGTTTCCGGTGTCATCCGAGCCACTCTGCAGCACCCATTCGCCCGCGAGTTCGGCAGAGTCTCCACCAGGGGAGTTTCCCCCGGCATTCGGGCCTGTGGGGGAGGAGCTGGAGCATCCCGCTAACAGGATGACGAACACCGCGGCTATCCCCAGTCGTGTGCGCACAGTGATCCTCCGTCGTTCGATGTCTCTACTCTCTCAGACGAACGAAAGGAGTCAATCGCTGGGGTGCAGATCAGTGCTCGCGAGAATCACGCGCAGTCTTTCCTTCGCCCTGGCGTAGCGGGTTCGGGCAGCACCCGCTCGAATACCGAGCAGGGAGCCGGCTTCGGCGACGCCGAAGCCATCCCACACGATGAGCTGTACTAGTTCTCGATCCTTCGCGGGAAGCGAGCGCAGCGCGTCCATGACCGACTCATCCACGACGGAAGGAGCTGAAACTCTAACTTCATCACGCACCCGGTCGCCGAGCGCTCCCTGGCGGATGCGCCCTCGAACGTGGTTGGCGAGCACGCCCTTCGCGACGCCGAACGCAAAAGCGCGCAACTCGTCGGCAGAGGCGGGCAGTGCGTCACGGCGCCGCCACAGCACGACGAGAGTCTCCGACAGGCAATCGGCGCTCTCCTCGCGCGGCTCGACGCGTCGCGTGAAATACGCGAGCAGCGGCTGCATGAGCGGAGCAATGGATGCCTCGAACCCGGTGGTCACCGGCAGGGGTGCCGTCTCGACGCTCATCGTCCGGCCGTTTCGGCGACGTCCGGGCAGTTGACCATGAGCTCTTGGTCGACGAGTGATCCATCACCCGCGAGAGCGGCGTCCGCCAAGGCTACGTAGGAGTCGACGATGCCGCCGCCGTCGGTGGACACGGTTGCGGGCCAGTGCGCAGACTCGGCGAGAACCGTCGCTGCGGCCTCGGCGCGCTCCGAGCCGGCCGGTGCGGCCTTCCACTCCATCATCCACGTGCAACGGGCGGTGAACTCGAAGGTGCCGATGATGTTCGTGGTCTGCAAGAGCATCGAGTCGGTGTCGTCGGCAGGGTCCACGAAGACCGGGTTCGCGATCCACGTTGCAACGTCAGACGCGAAACGTGACTGGTCGACCCCTGCAGGCAGCACCGCGTAGTCGGGGTAAATGGTGACTGCGAAGTCCACGAAGTCGTCGGCCTTGACGTCGACCCACTCGGAGGAGTCCTGCTCGGTGCTCGTCGACGGGTCGAACGGGAGACCGACACCGGGTGGGTTGGGGCTCCCGAACCAGCCGGTCTGAGCGAGGTAGCGCACACCGCTCGCAATGGCCGGGGAGGCGAACCCGAGGGCGAGCGCCGCGACGAGTCCACCCGCGATCCAGGCCGCGCGACGTCGAGGCCGTGCCTGCGCTGAACCTACGTTCGATGCGGGTACCCGAGCGGCCGCGTGAGAGGTCGAGTCTCGCAGCATCCGCGCGAGTGAATCGTCGGACACGTCGAGGGTGCGCGCGGGATCAGCGTGCAGGATCCTGTCGTCGATGTTCATGGTTGCCTCCTTGGCTTCACCCTGTACATGTCCGGCACGGAGCCAAACGTCACAGTGCTCGGTCGACTCGAGCGGCACGGACCCTGAACGTCACACCTCGTAGAATAGGTCAGCACCGAAAGCCGCAGCATCGAACACGGAGCCCCATGTCTGAACTCACCACCGAGACCGTCGCGCATCTCGCGAATCTCGCACGAATCGCCCTGACGCCCGAGGAGATCGAGAAGCTCACCGGCGAACTCGGCGCGATCGTCGACAACGTCGCCAAGGTGAACGAGGTCGCGACGGCCGAGGTTCCCGCGACGAGTCACCCGATCCCGCTGTCCAACGTGTATCGCGCAGACGTTCCCGGTGTGACCCTCACGACCGATCAGGCGCTCGCCGGCGCTCCCGAGCACGACGGCAGCCGCTTCAAGGTGTCCGCGATCCTGGGGGAGGAGCAGTAATGACCGACCTCACCCGTATCAGCGCCGCCGACCTCGCCGCCAAGCTTGCGAGCAAGGAAGTCTCCTCCGTCGAGGCGACGCAGGCCCACCTCGACCGCATCGCCGCGGTTGACGGTGATGTGCACGCATTCCTCCACATCTCAGAGAACGCCCTGAAGAACGCCGAAGCCGCCGACAAGGAGCGCGCCGAACACGAGGTCGGCGAGCTCCACGGTGTACCGGTCGCGATCAAGGACGTCCTGTGCACGATCGACATGCCGTCGACCGCCGGATCCCGCATCCTCGAGGGCTGGATCCCGCCCTACGACGCCACGGTCGTCGCGCGACTGCGACAGGCCGGACTCGTTCCGCTCGGCAAGACCAACATGGACGAGTTCGCCATGGGTTCCTCGACGGAGCACTCGGCGTTCGGTCCCACCCACAACCCGTGGGACCTCGACCGCATCCCCGGCGGGTCGGGCGGCGGAAGCGCGGCGGCAGTCGCCGCGTTCGAAGCCCCGCTCGCTCTCGGCTCCGACACCGGTGGATCCATTCGCCAGCCCGCTGCCGTCACCGGTTCGGTCGGCGTGAAGCCCACCTACGGCGGAGTGAGCCGCTACGGCGCCATCGCACTCGCGAGCTCGCTCGACCAGGTCGGCCCCGTCACCCGCACGGTGCTGGATGCCGCGCTCCTGCACGACGTCATCGGCGGTCACGACCCCCGTGACTCCACGAGCCTCACCGACCAGTGGCCCAGCTTCGCCGCTGCTGCCCGCGAGGGACAGAAGGCCGAGAGCCTCAAGGGCCTGCGCGTGGGCGTCGTCAAGGAGCTCGACTCCGATGGGTTCCAGGCCGGCGTGAGCCAGCGGTTCCACGAGGCACTGCAGCTGCTTGAGGCTGCCGGTGCCGAGATCGTCGAGGTCTCAGCACCCAACTTCGAGTACGCCGTCGCCGCGTACTACCTGATCCTTCCAGCCGAGGCATCCAGCAACCTCGCGAAGTTCGACTCCGTGCGCTTCGGCCTCCGCGCCAAGGTCGCTGGAACCGTCGAAGACGTCATGGCGGCGACGCGCGAACTGGGCTTCGGTCCCGAGGTCAAGCGCCGCATCATCCTCGGCACCTATGCTCTCAGCGCCGGCTACTACGACGCCTACTACGGCAGTGCGCAGAAGGTGCGCACTCTCATCCAGCGCGATTTCGACAACGCCTTCGCGCAGGCCGACGTGCTCGTGAGCCCCGCAGCCCCGACGACCGCGTTCAAGCTCGGCGAGAAGCTCGAAGACCCGCTCGCGATGTACCTCAACGACGTCACAACGATTCCGGCGAACCTCGCGGGCGTCCCCGGCATGGGCCTGCCGATCGGGCTCGCGCCCGAGGACGGCCTGCCCGTCGGCATTCAGATCATGGCGCCCGCGCGCGCCGACGACCGTCTCTACCGCGTCGGCGCGACCCTCGAGCGACTGCTCGAGGAGAAGTGGGGCCACACGCTCATCAGCCAGGTTCCCGATCTGGTCGAGTCCGAGATGCTCGCGGCGGGTTCGGGCGCGGTCTGAGGCTTGGGGTCGACTGACCTAAACCTCGGCGCCCTGCCGCTCCCGATACGCGAGCTGGTTCATCCGGTTTCCGCATCGGATGCTGCAGAACCGCTTCGACCCGTTGCGTGACAGGTCGAGCAGCAGCCCGGTGCAGTCGGGCGCGGCGCAGACCCTCAGGCGATCCATCGCCGCGGAACGGATGACGTCAGCGAGCGCGATCGCCACCTCGACGCGCATGCGTTCGGCGAGGGGTGCGTCGGGCGAGGTCGCGTGCAGGTGCCAGTCGTACTCGTCGTGCTTGATGAGAAACGGCAGCGCGCCCGCATCGCGGAACATCGCATTGACCTCGACCACTGCGTCGTCGGTCGGCAGACTCCAGACGCGGCGGAACAACTCGCGCGACTCCTTCACCTCGAGCAGCTCTGCCTCGTCGCGATCGAGCCTCCCGGTGTAGGTCCAGGTCTGCAGAAAGGTGGTCAGATCGGCGGGCGTCGGCAGCTCGTCGGTGCCCGATCTGGATGCGCCGGCGTCGGTGTTCCCGAGGGCCACCACGAATTCAAGGGTCAGCTCCGTGTCAGGGGCAAAATGCAATTTGACTCCTTATTTCGCGAGGCTCTAATGTCAGGGGCTAGGGCTACTTTAGTCCTTATGAACAGTTCCGCCGGAGAGGGCACCATGAAGAAGAGCTCGACCACCGCTGGCCTGTTTGTCGCCGTGCTCGCGGCTGCGACCTTCGGCATGTCCGGCGCCTTCGTTAAGCCCATGCTCGAGGCCGGGTGGAGCCCCGCCGCGGCCGTCACGGCACGCGCGCTGGTCGGCGGCGTTGTGCTGCTTCCCGTTGCACTCTTTCTCCTGCGCGGCAAGTGGGACGCCCTCTGGCGCGCTCGCGGCCGCGTGATAGTCATGGCGCTCGTGGGTGTCGCCGGCACGCAGCTCGCCTACTTCGCGGCGGTGCAGCGCATCCCTGTCAATACGGCGATCCTCATCGAGTACATGGCGCCGCTCCTGCTCGTCGCCTTCGTCTGGGCGCGCACGCGTCACGTGCCCAAGGCCGTCGTTCTGATCGGCTCCGTTGTCGCCCTCGCGGGCCTCGTTCTCGTGGTCTCGCCCGGCGGCGCGGGAACCTTCGATCTCCTCGGCCTCGCCTACGCCGCGATCGCGATGGTCGGCTGCGCGATCTACTACGTCATCGCTGCGAAGCCGAGCGACGGCCTCCCGCCGGTCGCCCTCGCCGCCGCCGGCCTCGTGCTCGGCGGAATCGCCCTCGGGCTCGTCGGCCTCACCGGCCTCGTGCCGTTCACCGCGACGTTCGATACGGTCGAGCTTCTCGGCAACCCGACCCCGTGGTGGGTTCCGCTTCTCATCGTCGGCGTGCTCGCGACAGCACTCGCCTACGCCGCGAGCATCACCGCGAGCGAAATGCTCGGGTCGCGTCTCGCGTCGTTCGCGGGCCTCCTCGAAGTCGTCGCGGCCGCCCTCTACGCGTGGCTCCTTCTCGGCGAGGGCCTCACGATCCCGCAGCTCATCGGCGGCGTGCTCATCCTCGTCGGCATCGCCTTCGTACGCTCTGAGAAAGCCGAGGAGATCGTCGCTGCCGAGATCATCCCCGATAAAGTCCCGGTGTGACCGATTCAGTAGTTCTGATTCATGGATGGCCCGGCGGCACGTCCGATTATCGCCGCGTGTTGCCCCTGCTTCCGTCGACGGTGAGTGTGGCGGTGCCCGAGCTCCGCGGCTTTGGAGCGGGGTTCGACGGCCACCTCCCCACCGCCGACGGCACCGCGCTCGCGCACGCCGAACGCGTGCTCGAGACGATCACCGAGCCGACCATCCTGGTCGGCTACGACATCGGCAGCCGGGTCGCGCAGACCCTCGCGCGCATCGCGCCCGAGCTCGTCGCGGGACTCGTGATCACGCCCGCCTATCCCGGCATCGGCGACCGCCGGAGCGAGCCGCGGATGCAGGAACACTTCTGGTACCAGCACTTTCACCGCAACGGTCTCGCGACGAAACTCCTCGACGGAAACCCGGATGCCGTGCGCGAATACCTCCGTTTCGTCTGGCTCGCCTGGACTCGCGTCCCCTCCCTTGTGGACGAACCCGAGTTCGAGCGCATTGTGCAGGACTACGCGCGCCCCGGCGCCTTCGCGGCGAGTATCGAGTGGTACAACTCGAACCGCGTTCCGGCCGCCGAGACTCCCGTGGATGCTCCGACCGTCTTCCTGTGGCCGAGTTACGACCCGCTCTTTCCGCCCGAGTGGGCTGACCGCGTGGGGGAGTGGTTTCCGAACGGGCGGGTGGAGGCGGTGGACAGCGGCCACTTCGTTCCACTTGAGGCTCCCGACGTTGTCGCGCGGGCCATCGTGTCGCTGCTGTAGTCGGGCGTCGCCGCAGTTCGCTGCGGGGCCGGGCCGGTGGCACCCGCGCTCGAGCCGGGGGTCGGCGCGCAGCGTGGCACCCGCGCTCGACCCATCGTGAGCGCCCCGTGGTCGCGGCCGCTCTCGGGCCCGGCACGAGGCATCCACTCGCCCGCGTAGAATCATCGGGTGGCTAAAGCTGAATTGATGGACTACGACAAAGCACTCGAACTCTTCGAGCCGGTTCTCGGTTTCGAGGTGCACGTCGAGCTCAACACGCAGACGAAGATGTTCTCGGATGCCCCGAACCCTGCGGCCCTCGGCAACACGCTGCAGGAGCCGAACACGATGATCACGCCTGTGGACCTCGGCCTGCCGGGCAGCCTCCCCGTCGTGAACGAGCAGGCCGTCAAGTACTCGATCAGCCTGGGACTCGCGCTCGGCTGCTCGATCGCGCCGTCGAGCCGCTTCGCGCGCAAGAACTACTTCTACCCCGACCTTGCCAAGAACTACCAGATCAGCCAGTTCGACGAGCCCATCGCGTTCGAGGGCAACGTCGAGGTCGAGCTGGCCAGCGGTCGCACGATCACGGTTCCGATCGAGCGCGCCCACATGGAAGAGGATGCCGGCAAGCTCACCCACGTCGGTGGTGCGACTGGTCGCATCCAGGGCGCTGAGTACTCGCTCGTGGACTACAACCGTGCCGGCGTTCCTCTCGTCGAGATCGTGACGCACATGATCACGGGAGCCGAGGCCGACGCACCCGAGGTGGGCAAGGCTTACGTCTCCGCCATTCGCGACATCGTTCTCTCGCTCGGAATCTCCGAAGCCAAGATGGAGCGCGGCAACCTGCGCTGCGACGCCAACATCTCCCTCTCGCCGCGCGGCTCCGGCAAGCTCGGAACCCGCACCGAGACGAAGAACGTCAACTCGCTGCGCAGCGTCGAGCGCGCCATCCGTTACGAGATCCAGCGCCAGGCCGCCATCCTCGAGAAGGGCGGCACGATCACGCAGGAGACCCGTCACTGGCACGAGGACACCGGCGTGACTTCCGCTGGCCGCCCCAAGAGCGACGCTGATGACTATCGATACTTTCCCGAGCCTGACCTCCTCCCTGTTGAGCCGAGTGATGAACTGATCGCGGAGCTCAAGGCTGCGCTCCCCGAGGCTCCGTCTCTTCGTCGTAAGAGGCTAAAGGATGCGTGGGGCTTCACCGACCTCGAGTTCCAGGATGTGCTTAACTCCGGCCTCCTCGTCGAGGTGGAGGAGACGGTGGCGGCAGGTGCAGCTCCGGCCCAGGCACGCAAGTGGTGGACTGGCGAGATCGCACGCCTGGCCAACGCTGACGGTGTCGATGCGTCGTCGCTGGTAAGAGCCATCCATGTCGCTGAGCTTGTTGGTCTTGTCGAGTCGGGTGAGCTGACCGACCGTCTCGCGCGCCAGGTGCTCGAGGGTGTCATCGCGGGCGAGGGTTCGCCGAGCGAGGTCGTCGAGAGTCGTGGCCTCAAGGTCGTCTCGGATGACACGGCGCTCATCGCCGCGATCGACGAGGCGCTTGCTGCGCAGCCTGATGTGCTCGAGAAGATCCGGGACGGCAAGGTCCAGGCGGCCGGAGCCGTCATCGGCGCGGTCATGAAGGCCATGAAGGGCACGGCGGATGCGGCTCGCGTGCGCGAGTTGGTGCTCGAGCGGGCGCAGCAGTAGACGGCTCTCATAGCGCGCTGCGTCAAACCATCTACTGCTTTCGAATCCAAGGGGATACGGAATGGCTAGGCACAACTTAGACGCACTGACGCCCTTCGACTTTGAAGCTCTGTCGAAGTCGCTCCTGGACAGGGAGCTTGGCATGCGATTCGAGATATATAAACCCGGCAGAGATGGCGGCGTTGATCTTAGATTTGCCCTTAGCGGTTCAGGCAACGTTATTGTTCAATGCAAACACTGGCCAAATGCATCAGCCGCAAAGCTGATAACAGCGTTAGTGAAAGACGAGCTGTCAAAGATCAAGAGGCTTGCACCAACTCGATACTTGGTTACTACCTCTGCCTCGATCACGACCCTTGACGCGCAAAAGATTGTTGAGGGTCTGGCTCCCTACGTCCTGGGCACCGCGGACGTTTACGGATTAGAGCGTATCGAACGTTTCCTCGAGGATAACGAGGACGTCGTTCGCAAACATCTCAGGTTGTGGTTGTCGAGCTCTGCCGTGCTCCAGCAGGTACTCACGAAGGCCATCACGCTCCGGTCGATTGCTTATACAGAACAGATAAAGAACTCGCTCCCGACCTTCGTGCAAACCAAGGCATTGTCGCGGGCTCAAGCGACTCTGCAGTCGAAGCGAGTTCTCTTGATCTCCGGTCCACCTGGAATTGGTAAAACTACTTTGGCGAACATACTGTGCGCCGAGTTAATGGCTGATGGTGCGGAACTCGTAAAGATAAGTGGCGACGTGTCCGACGGATTGGACGCTTGGGCTGGAGAGGCGTCACAAGTATTCCTTTATGACGATTTTCTCGGCCGTTCCGCGGGTGGTGATCATCTCGGAAAGAATGAGGATCAAGAAATCCTTGATTTCGCAGAACGCGTAGCAGCTTCACCCAATAAGTACTTCATAATGACGACTCGTGGCTACATACTCAACCAAGCTCGACGTGTTTACGAAAAACTCTCGTCGCCGACATTGAAGTACTCAGAGTGTCTTATTGAGCTGGCCGATCTCGATGAGCAGGCGAGATCTCTCATTTTGTACAACCTCGTTTGGGCGTCTGGACTACCGAACGCGCAGAGAAGCCGGTTTGCAAAGCTATCTGTGTATCGTCCAATACTTGCTCATCGAAACTACAGCCCACGCTTGATTGAACTGAGCCTCAAACGTGCGATAGCCGACGACTTCGTGGGCAATGCGGACGAGCTAATGATTCGCAATCTCCAGTCGCCCCAGGACCTGTGGCACCACGCAATCGCAAACGACCTCGACTCGGACGCGCGCTTGTTGCTTGACCTAATGGTCACATTAGGGGCGGCCGTGCGACCCAGCTCATTGCGTCAGTTGTGGGGCGAATTTGTATTGGATGGCGCGTCGGCCGATCGCTACGACCGAGCGCTAGAAACGTTGGAGGGCGACTTCCTGATGGTCTCCGGTGAAGCCCGCGATCCGGTGCTTTCGACGGCAAATCCATCCATCGACGACTACATGACTGCTCGCCTCAACGGGCACGATGCTTTCTTGATAGAAACGGCGGCGAAGACTTTGTCGTTCAATAATATTCGCGGCATTCGCTCTTTGGTCGACCCAGCGCGACGGAAAGCGCTAAAGATGAAAGTGCAAGACGATCCGTCCAATGCCGTCGGACACGCACTACTTGACGCTGGGTTACGGCTCGAGAGAGTGCCGGAGACTTTCGAGCGGCTTGTGGACGACGAGATTGCGGACCGTCTGGCCTTCCTAGTAGCTCTCGCCGTCCCACTTGGCCGATCAGCAGAGGTTTCGGCAAAGGTTGAAGCATTCATGACAGAGGTGCAATCGCACTATTTCGATCGTGCCCAATCAATGGATCCGCGAGCACTTGTAGAGCTTGCGGTCGTGACTGTTGAGAAAGGCGAGGGTGGTGGGTTGAGCGTGGTTGACGACCTCCTGGAATATCTTGACGAACGTTTGATGCAGACCGACAACGCGTGGGATGAGATATCCGAATCTATGGATCTAGCTGAGATGGCAAGGAAGCTTCTACCGAACGCGCACAGTCATCTTGAAGCGATGCAAAGGGACCGGGCGCAAGAGATTATTGCTGACTGGGCGCGGGACCTCGACGGCTGGGAGCTGCGGTCCGCGCTTGAATATGCGTCCAATCTTGGTGCCGCAGAGGCGATATTCCCGGGCTACCTGGAAGCGAATATGGCCCTTGACGATATCGAGCAACGGAGAAGTGACGAGGATCGCGATTGGTACAAGGACGAAGGATCCGACGTTTTTGACGTGAATAGATTAATGTCAGGGCTGGCCGACTGAGCCAGTTGGCTATTTCTTTGCTAACGAGACGGACCCTCATGAGCGCAGGTGTGCATGTACTCGCAGCTCAACCCGCCTTCATCCGTAGCTTGAGCTGCCGCTCCAGCCCATCCAGTATCTGATCGAGCCCGATCTGGAACCCCGGCCCACCGGGTACACCGGCAGCGTGCTGCTCCAAGTGCTCCATGAAGTACGGCATCTCGTCGGCAACTGACGCGATCAACTCCTGCACGGCATCGTTCGCGCCCTGGTCGCCCGCGCTGTAGTCGATCACCTGCAGCGTGTATCCGAGGATGAACCCGTCGAGCAGGTGGTGCGCGTGGTACGCGAGTTCGGGGCTGAAGCCGCCGGTGCGCAGGTGCATGAGGGTGCGGTCAATGTAGCGCAGGCGCGAGACCCCGACGCTCACGCCATGCAACCGACAGGACCATGGATGCCGCAAAAACGCCTCGTGCACCGAGATGCAGATCGCGCGCAGACCTGAACGCCAGTCGGCGGCCGACTCAGCCTGGTCGACCTGCGCCCACACGAGGTCGGTCATTCCGCTGAGTACGTCGTCCTTGCCCGCGACGTGGTTGTAGAGCGACATCGCCTCGACGCCGAGGCGAGCGCCGAGACTGCGCATGCTGAGGGACTCGACGCCCGCTTCATCCGCGAGCTCGATTGCCGCTTCGACCACCCGGGCGCGCGTGAGGGTCGGCCGGGCCATGACACCTCCTTGACGTGACTTACGCCGTAAGTCTATCCTGAGCGGAACACATACAGCGTAAGTCTCAGGAGCGACATGAAGGCCATCACCTACGACCGTTACGGGTCGCCCGACGTGCTCGTGCTCGACGAGTTGCCCGTGCCCGAGCCGACTGAGAGCCAGGTGCTCGTCGAGGTGAGGGCGACCGGCCTCAACCCGTTCGACTGGCACCTCTACCGCGGCGAGCCGTACCTCGTGCGCATGGGCGGTGCTTGGCGCGCGCCAAAACAGAAGTACACAATCGGGGCGGATGTCGCGGGCACGGTCGTCGCCGTCGGCTCAGCGGTCACGACGCTCAAAGTCGGCGATGAGGTCTTCGGAGAGGTCGGACGCGGCGGCTGCGCGGAGTTCGTGGCAACCTCGGCGGCCAACCTCGTGCTCAAGCCCGCGTCCGTGACATTCGAGCAGGCGGCGGCCACGCCGATGGGCGCGCTCACGGCGCTGCAGGGTCTCCGCAACGGTGGCTTCGAGGCGGGGC
>Ga0247813_10002016_pt1 | contig 14437 bp, 12 predicted proteins | sample UWRJL169409C1_FD_180719 | JGI IMG/M metagenome (GOLD analysis project Ga0247813, IMG submission 180719) | Plant litter microbial communities from Arlington Agricultural Research Station in Wisconsin, United States - UWRJ-L169-409C-1 | ecosystem: Environmental > Terrestrial > Plant litter >... | reverse complement strand
CCTCACGTGCCCCACGCTAGGCTCGCGGCATGAGCCGGGACGATGACAGGCATGATGCCGCGCACGAGGCGCTGCGGCGGGTACGCCGCGAGGGCCGCTGGTGGTGGCTGCAGGCGCGCCACGCCCGCCGCATCTGGCGCTGGGCGGCGCTGGTGGCGGTGCTGCTGTTCGTCAGCCTGGTGTTGCTGCGGCGGCCCTTGGCCAACTGGTTCTGGAACGAGCCGCAGATCGAGCAGCTGCTCGATCAGGGCGATCGTGCGTTGGCCGCGGGCCGGTTGAGTGCGGCCGATGGCAGTGGCGCGCGGGAGTCTTTCCAGGCGGCATTGGCGCTGGACAATGATCGGCTGCAGGCGCGTACCGGACTCGCCCGGACCGGCCAGGCAGCGCTGCAACAGGCACACGATGCGATGAACCGGGGCGATCATGCTGCGGCGAGCGCCGCCCTGGCGTTGGCCCGCGAACTTCAGGTACCGCAACGCGATGCCGATGCGCTCGCGCAGCAGCTTCGCGCGCGTGATCAGGCACGCGCCGGGATCGGCGCCTTGCTCGGCCGTGCCGAAGCAGCCCTGCAGGCACAACGACTCGATGGCAGCCCGGACAGCGCGTTGCCGCTGTTCCAGCAGGTGCTGGCGCTGATGCCCAACCAACTGCGCGCGCTGGAAGGGCGTGAGGACGCGCTGTCCGATCTCCTGCAGCAGGCACGCACTGCAGCGGAGGGTGGCGATGTTGCACGCGCGGCGGCGCTGGTGCGCAGCGCCCGTGGTTTCGATGCAGGGCATGTCGACCTGCCGGCGACCCAGGAGGCCGTGAACAATGCGCTGGAACGCCGCCAGCGCGACGGCGAGACCGCACTGCGTCGGCAGAAGCTGGAGGCGGCGGCAGCGGCCTTCGCTGCGGTGCTCTCGGCAGTGCCCGATGATCCTGCCGCGCACCGTGGGCAGCTGCAGGTCGCCGACGCCCAGCTGATGCGTGCGACCCGCCAGGCCGGCAATTTCCGTTTCGACGAAGCCGGCCAGTCGCTGCAGGCAGCCGAAGCGCTGGGGGCGTCCACGCGTGCGCTCGAGACGGTGCAACATACGATCGACCAGGCCCGCCGTTCCCAGGCGGCGTTGACGACCCCGGCGGTGCCGCGGGCCCAGCGCGAACGCACCCTTCAGCGCCTGCTCGCGCGTCTGGACGAAGCGGAAGGCGCCGGACAGTTCCTGGATCCCCCCGGTCGCAGTGCCTACGATGCCCTGCGTGAAGCGCAAGGGGTCGCCCCACAGGATCCGCGCGTGCGGGCGGCCGCACAGCGCCTGCTGCCGGCCAGCCGGCAGTGTTTCGAAGATCGGCTGCGTGAGAACCGTGTGCTCGCCGCCGGTGCGTGCCTGGATGCCTGGCAGGCGCTGGGCCCTGGATCACAGGGCGTTGCGCAGGCCCGGCAGCGACTTGCCCAGCGCTGGCTCGCCATCGGCAGCGAACGGCTGGGGCGGGGCGATGCTGCATTTGCCAGAATGGCCTTGCAGCAGGCCGCGCAGCTCGGGAGTGAAACGGGCGGTGGAGACTATCAATCGCTGGATCGCCGGCTTCGGGATCTGGAATCCTCGCGCTGAGCCCCCGCCTGTGCCTCAGCTATAGTACGGGCCCTTCTTCAAGACCGGCGTTTGCATGACCCTCTTCGTTTCCGGCGCGACCAGCCAGATCGGCCGGTATCTGCTGCCCCGGCTGATCGCTGCCGGAACGCCCGTCGTTGCGGCCAGTCGCACGCCACAACCCGCTCAGCCGGGTGTGACATGGTTGACCGGTGATCTGGGCAGCGTCCTGCCAACCGCAGCGGACCCGCCGTGGGATGCTATTGCCAGTTTCAGCCCACTCGAAGCATGGGTGCACTGGTTGTCCCAGCAGACTGTTGCGCCGGCGGCAAAGATCATTGCGACCAGTTCGATGAGCGTTGTGACCAAGCAGGGGTCAGCCCAGTCGGACGAGCAAGCGGTGGTTGCGCGTCTGCAGCAAGGTGAGCAGGGATTGGCGCGGCAGGCGGACCGCCTGGGTATGCAGTGGACCATCCTTCGACCGACGCTGATCTACGGTGCTGGCATTGACCGCAGCCTGACGCCCATTGTGAAGCGGGCGCGAAGGCTGCGTGTGTTCCCGATTCCCATGGCTCACGGCATGCGTCAGCCCGTGCATGCCGATGACATCGCCCTTGCCGTGATTGCAGCGTTGTCCACGGATGCCGCTGCCGGGCAGGTCATCGAGATCGGTGGCGGTGAGCGCCTTGATTATCAGCATATGTTCCAGCGGGTACACGCGAGTCTGGATGAGCGGATTGTGCCGTTCTATCTGCCATCGTTCACATTGCGCCTGCTGGCAGCGTGTAGTGCGCGCGCGCGTGGCCCCGTCTCTCGCCTGGAGCAGGACCTGATCGCTGATAATGGCCCCCTGAAGTCGAGGCTTGGCGTGCATCCCCGTGCATTCAAGCCAGAGGCTGCGACGTGGAGCCCGATGAGCCCGGCCCAGGCGATGGAACGCATCGCAGGCTCAGTCCGTTGACCCCGTATCTGCGCTTTGCGGCTGGGCGCGGCCGTCACCTTGCCCGCTGCTATTGTTGCGGTGTCCAAACGCAGCAGGGTTGCGTCTGATGTGCAGCATGACGTCCAGCGCAGTTCCACGCGTCGCCGTGGCGATGTGCACTTACAACGGTGCGGCCTATCTGCAGGCGCAGTTGGACAGTCTTCTGGTTCAGACCGTCCCTGTGGACGAGGTGGTGATCGGCGATGACGGTTCATCCGATGCAACACTGTCGCTACTGAATGACTTTGCACGCCACGCGGCCACCCGCGGCATTCGCGTTGATATTGTCCAGCGTCCCTGCAATCTGGGGTATGTACTGAATTTCGCCGATGTGTTGCAGCGCTGTACGGCAGACATCGTGTTTTTGTGTGATCAGGATGATGTGTGGTATCCGGATCGTGTCGAGACGTACCTGGAAAGGTTCGATTCGGATGCCTCTTTGATGCTCCTGCACAGTGATGCGCGGCTGGTCGACGGAGTGGGCGAACCTCTTGGGGCGATGCTGTTCGGCATGTTGCGCGTCCATCCAGCCGAGCTGGAACTGGAGCGCTCCGGGCTGGTGTTGGATGCCGTATTGATGCGCAACTTTGTCACGGGGGCAACGTGTGCGCTGAGGCGCGTGCTGCTTGAAAACGGCTTGCCGATTGGATCCAAGTGGAGTCACGACGAATGGTTGGCGGTGGTCGCCTCACTTGAGGGAGGCTTGGATGTTCTGCCGCAGGCCACGATCGACTATCGCCAGCATGCTGGCAATCAGATCGGCGCATCCCGGCGCTCGATCCGGGATCGCTTGAGGAACCTGGCGTTGCTTGATGAGCGGCAGCGGATGTGCACCGCGCATCGTCTGCAGGCGCTGCTGGCGTTGTTGTCGGCGCGCGGGGTTCAAGTGGCGCCTGCGCGGCTGAAGGGTCTTGGCGCGTTGACGTGGCGGATGGCGTGGTCCCGACTTCAGCTCTATCGCCGCCCCGACGTGGAGTGGGCCTGGATTGTTCATGATGTTCCGCGCCTGCTGGCCCGCCTTGCCAACGCATGTCTGGCCGGCGGCGGCTGGCGAGCCGCGATTGCGGCGTGCAAAGGTGCCTGGGCCGGGCTGCGCGGCCGACCCCTGATGTGATTGAACTGCACTGAAACGTGGATCTGGTGGCGACCTGCTCCCGCAGTGGCTGCGTTAGACTCGCCGGAATCCATATTCTCGCATCCCCGTGCCCCGACGCTACGATTCCGACGACATCGACGAGTTCGAAGACGACACCGAAAGCCGCGGCCCGCTGTGGCGACGCCGGTTGATCACCTGGAGCATGGCGGCTGTCGCGCTGGGGCTGGGCTTCCTGATCCCCTATACGGTGTACCTGAACCAACAGGTCACCCAGCGCTTCGGTGAGCTGCGCTGGCAGATTCCCACGCGTGTCTATGCGCGCCCGCTGCCGCTGGCGCCCGGCGTGGCGATGGATGCGGCCACGCTCAAGACCGAGCTGGCGGCCTCGGCCTACCGTGATGACGGGATCGGCAAATCACCGGCCACGTACACGCAGGAAGGGGGGCGTTTCGTCATCTCCAGCCGTGGCTACAACGACGTTGACGGCCGGGTCGCCCCGCGCCGCGTCGAGCTGAGCCTGTCCGGCGGGTCGATCGCTTCGCTGCGTGACCCCGACACCCGCAAGGCGCTGAAGGCCGCGCGCCTGGATCCGGCCCGTATCGCCACGCTGTACGGCCAGAAGCAGGAAGAGCGCCGGCTGGTGCGGATCGAAGAGACCCCCGAGCTGCTGGTCACCGGCCTGCAGGCAGTGGAGGACAAGGACTTCAACCGGCACCACGGCATTGATCTGAGCGGCATCGCCCGCGCGATCTGGGTGACCGTTCGCTCCGGTGGCCAGAGCCGCCAGGGCGCCTCGACCCTGACCCAGCAGCTGGCCCGCAGTGGCCTGCTCGGGATCGGCAAAGAGCAGACCGTCACCCGCAAGTTCAATGAGGTGCTGTACGCGCTGATCATGGAAGCGCGCTACGACAAGCGCACCATCCTGGAGGCCTACCTCAACCAGGTCTACCTGGGCCAGCGTGGCAGCCAGGCCATCCACGGCATGTCCTCGGGCGCGGAGTTCTGGTTCGGGCGTGATCTGGCCTCGCTCAATACCGAGCACGTCGCGCTGCTGATCGGCCTGGTCAAGGGCCCGTCGTATTACGATCCGCGCCGCAATCCCGAGCGCGCGCTGGACCGGCGCAACTTCGTGCTGGGCAAGCTGCGCGAAGCCAACCTGATCGATGATGCCGAGTACAAACGCGCGGTCGATGCGCCGCTGGGCGTGCCCAAGACGCCGGGCCTGATCGCGGCCAACCGTTTCCCGGCGTATGTCGATCTGGTCCGTCGCCAGCTCGGCCACGATTACCCCGAGTCGGTGCTGCAGGGCGCCGGGCTGAGCGTGATGACCGGCATGGCGCCCTCGGCGCAGGCCTATGCCGAAGGTGCGGTCACCAAGACGATCAAATCACTGGAAAGCAAACGCCGTCCCGCGTTGCAGGCCGGCCTGGTGCTGACCGACGTGCACAACGGTGATGTGCTGGCCGTCGTCGGCAGCCGTGACGTGTCCGAACCGGGCTTCAACCGGGCCATCGAGGCGCAGCGCCCGGTCGGCTCGCTGCTCAAGCCGTTCGTGTATCTGCTGGCGCTGGCGCAGCCGGACCGCTACTCGCTGTCCAGCTGGGTCGATGATTCGCCGGTGACGGTGCAGCTCAGCCGCGGGAAGCAGTGGTCGCCCGGCAATGCGGACAACCGCAGCCACGGTACGGTCCGCCTGATCGATGCGCTGGCCCATTCCTACAACCAGGCCACGGTCCGGGTGGGCATGCAGGTCGGCCCGGAGCGGGTCACGCAGTTGATCCATGTTCTGGCCGGCATCAAGGCCGAGCCCAATCCCGCGGTCATCCTGGGCTCCACGGATCAAAGCCCGTATGCGATGGCCCAGCTGTATCAGTTCCTGGCCTCCGGGGGCGAGATCCAGCCGCTGCACGCGGTGCGTGGCGTGCTCGATCCGCAGGGCAAGTTGATGAAGCGCTACGACAAGACCCCGGCGCCGGCGCAGGAGGGTGACTCGATTGCCGCCAACCTGATCAGCATTGGTCTGCAGCAGGTCGTGGCCAGCGGTACCGCGCAGCGCCTCAACGCAGACGGCCTGGGCCGCCTGCAGCCGGCGGGCAAGACCGGCACCACCAACGACGGCCGCGACAGCTGGTACGCCGGCTACACCGGTGACCATCTGGCCGTGATCTGGATGGGCAACGACCAGAATGAACAAGCCGGGCTGTATGGCGCGACCGGGTCGATGCGGGTCTGGTCGGGCATTTTCCAGCGCCTGCCCAGTTCGCCGCTGAAGGTCAGCAACAAGGGCCTGGACTGGCAGTATGTGGAGGCCAGCGGCACGGCCACCACCGATGAAGCCTGCCCGGGCGCGCGTCGTTTCCCGTTCGTGGTCGGCTACACCCCGGCCTATGTACCGTGCACCGCGCCGAGCGCGTTGCCCGAGGGCGAGGGCGGCGAACAGAGTGAAGGCGGTGGCTGGCGCAGCTGGTTCGGCCTTGAGAAAAAGCCGGAGCCCGCCCCCGAACCGGCGCAGAATGCACCGGCCGCCACCCCCGCGCGTCAACCCTGATCGAGGCCTGCCTGCATGACCACCCGTTTCCTGATCCGTTCCGCGTCGCTGGCCACGCTGTGTCTCGCGCTGGCGGCCTGCGTCACTCCGCCACCGGCCGTGAAGGCGCCGGTCGACACCACCACGCCGGCCCAGCGCCTGGCCGCTGTGGATGCCGCCGCGGGCAATGACGATAAAGAGCTGGCCGTGCAGCCGCTGCGCGACAGCGAGGTGGAAGACCTGCGCCAGGCCGCGCATGCCCGTCGCCAGGCCAACGATCTGACCGGCGCTGCGGCGGCGCTGGATCAGGCGCTGGCGATCATGGCCTCGGATCCGTCTGTGCTGCAGGACCGGGCCGAGATCGCCCTGCTGCAGGGCGATTGGGCGGCGGCGGAAACGTTCGCCCGCAAGTCGGTCGAACTCGGTTCCAAGACCGGCCCGCTGTGCCGTCGCCATTGGGCGACGATCGAACAGTCGCGTCTGGCCCGTGGTGAGAAAGAAAACGCGGCCTCGGCGCATGCCCAGCTGGACGGCTGCACGGTGCCGGGGATCATGCGCTACTGATGTGGGCGATGCAGTCGGATGCGTGACGGCGTAGCGCCGGGCATCGGTCGGCACCCTTTATCATTGCGTCATGTCCCAACTTGCCCACGCCAGCCGCGATGCCCTCAGTGAGGGCGGTGCGCTCGCCAGCCAGCTCGATGCCTTCGTTCCGCGCCCGGCCCAGCTGCGCCTGACCGCGGCGATCGCCGAAGCGTTCGACCAGCGCGACGTGCTGCTGGCCGAGGCCGGCACCGGCACCGGCAAGACCTATGCGTACCTGGTGCCCGCGCTGCTGTCCGGGCTGAAGACCATCATCTCCACCGGTACCCGCGCGCTGCAGGATCAGCTGTATCACCGCGATCTGCCGCGCGTGCGGGCCGCGCTCGGTGTGGGCCACAGCAGTGCGCTGCTGAAGGGGCGTGCCAATTATCTGTGCCGCTATCGGCTGCAGCAGGCCCGGGGGGAACCTCGTTTCAGTTCCCCTGAGCAGGTCGCGCAGTTCCAGCGCATCCTGGCCTGGTCCGGGCGCACGAAGTACGGCGACATGGCCGAGCTGGAGGCCTTGCCGGAGGACTCGCCGCTGTACCCGATGGTGACCTCCACCGTCGATAACTGCCTGGGCACCGAATGCCCCTTCTGGGATGACTGCTTCGTCGTGCAGGCACGGCAGCGGGCGCAGGCGGCCGACGTGGTGGTGGTCAACCACCACCTGCTGCTGGCCGATCTGGCGCTCAAGCAGGAAGGCTTCGGCGAGATCCTGCCGGGCGCGCAGGCGTTCGTGATCGACGAGGCCCACCAGCTGCCCGAACTGGCGGCCAACTTTTTCGGCGAAGGCTTCGGCATGCGCCCGTGGCAGGAACTGGCGCGCGACTGCCTGGCCGAGAGCCGCAGCGTGGCCGGTGCGCAGGCCGCCCTGCAGGAGCCCGCGGCCGCATTGGAGCAGACCCTGCGCGACCTGCGCGTGGCGATGGATGGCCTGCCGCCACGCGGCACCCAGTGGCGGGCGCTGACCGTGCCGCAGGTGCGCGATGGCTTCGATGCGGCGATGAGTACGCTGGTGCAGCTGCGCGATGCGCTGGCCGGCGTGCGCGAGGCGTCACCCGGTCTGGATGCCTGCCATGCGCGCGCCATGGAAGCGGTCTCGCGGTTGTCGCGCTGGCTGGGCGACGATGCGCCGATGCTGGATTTCGACACCGATCCGGACGAAGCGCCGCCGCCAGCGGAGGTGCTCTGGTATGAACTGACACCACGCGGTTTCCGCTGCCAGCGTACGCCGATGGATGTGTCCGGTCCGCTGCGCGAGCATCGCCAGCGCTCGATGGCGGCCTGGGTATTCACCTCGGCCACGCTGACCGTGGACGGGGGGTTCGAGCATATTTCGCAACGACTGGGCCTGGATGATCCGGTCAGCCTGCTGCAGCCCAGCCCGTTCGACTGGGCCCAACAGGCGCTGTGCTATCTGCCGACCGATCTGCCCGATCCGGCCGCGCGCGGCTTCGGCACCGCGTTGATCCGCGCGCTGACGCCGGTACTGGAGGCCTCGCACGGCCGTGCGTTCCTGCTGTTCGCCTCGCACCGCGCACTGCGCGAAGCGGCCGAGGCCCTGCGCGATGCACCGTGGCCGCTGTTCGTGCAGGGCGATGCACCGCGCGCGACCCTGCTGCAGCGCTTCCGTGAATCGGGCAACGGCGTCCTGCTGGGCTCGGCCAGTTTCCGCGAAGGCGTGGACGTGGTGGGCGATGCACTCAGCGTGGTAGTGATCGACAAGCTGCCCTTCGCCGCGCCGGACGATCCGGTGTTCGAAGCGCGGCTGGATGCAATCCGCCGCGACGGCGGCAACCCCTTCCGCGATGAGCAGTTGCCGCAGGCGGTGATCGCGCTCAAACAGGGGGTGGGCCGCCTGATCCGCAGCGAAACCGATCGCGGCGTACTGGTGCTGTGTGATCCGCGCCTGCTCAGCCGTGGCTATGGCCGGATCTTCCTGGATTCACTGCCGCCGTTCCGGCGTACCCGTTCGCTGACCGATGTGCAGGCCTTCTTTGCGCCACAATGGCCGCTCGATGGCCCTGCGTCTGTACCTGCGCCTGCATCACCGCAGCCCGTAGTACGTCTGCAGCCTACCGATGACTTTCCCACTTCCCTGTTCTGATCGCCATGAAACTGCTCGCCTTTGAAACCGCCACCGAAGCCTGTTCCGTTGCCCTGTATGTGGATGGGCAGGTCAGCGAGCGCTTCGAGATCGCCCCGCGCCGCCACGCCGAACTGAGCCTGCCCTGGGCCGAGGCGCTGCTGGCCGAGGCGGGGGTGGCCCGTTCGCAGCTGGATGCGATCGCGTTGGGGCGGGGGCCGGGCGCGTTCACGGGGGTGCGGCTGGCGATCGCCATCGCTCAGGGCATCGCCCTCGCGCTGGACCGCCCGCTGATCGCGGTCTCCACCCTGCAGGCGCTGGCGCTGCGTGCGCCGGCCGAGGCCGATCATGTACTGGCCAGCATCGACGCGCGCATGGGCGAGGTCTATGCCGCACGCCACATCCGCGTGGACGGGCAGTGGCAGCTGCAGGGCGAGGAGAGCGTGTGCGCGCCGGAGCAGGTCGTGTTGCCTGAGGGCACGCGCTGGTTCGGCGTGGGGACTGGCTTCGGCGCGGCCGAGGGCGTGCTGGCAACGCGGTTGGCCGATCAACTGACCGGCGTGGACGCGCTGGCGCTGCCGCGTGCCTCGGACGTGCTGGCCTTGGCAGTGCCCGCGTTCCAGCGCGGCGAGGGCGTGGCACCGGAGCTGGTGGAGCCGGCGTATCTGCGCAACAACGTGGCACTGACCCTGGTGGAACAGCAGGCGGCGCGGGCGGCGAAGCAGGCGGCCTCGTAACGCAGGCCGCCTCGTAGCGCCCAGTTGCGCATCGCATCGTAAGCCCCAGCCACGCATGGCGTGGCACTACCTGCGCGGCGTTCTCGTAGAGCCACGCCATGCGTGGGCTGGACCCTGCGCGCGATCCGCGCGCGATCAGCGGTCGTCGCGCAGCTCGCCGCCGGGCAGGAACACCCAGGTGCGGGTCACCTGCAGGATGTCGATTGCATCCTCGGTCTTGGGCAGGGGCGGGAACGGCTGGGCCAGGGTGATCACGCGCAGCGCGGTTTCATCCAGCAACGGCGTGCCGCTGGACTGCAGGATGCGGGCACTTTCGACCGTGCCATCGCGGCGCACACCGACGGTGATCACCACCTGCCCGCCGAGCCGGCGGGCGCGTGCCTCATCGGGGTAGTTCAGATTGCCGACGCGCTCGGCGCGGTCGACCCACGCGCGCAGATAGTTGGCATAGGCGTATTCGCGGGTACTGGCCGAGACGAACTTGCGGTTCGGGCGTTTGGCGTACTGCGCCGAGCGCAGGTGCACTTCGGCGGCCAGCCGCGCCATCTCCACATCGCGCTGCTCGCGGGCTGTCATCGGTGCATCCGGGCGGGGTTGCTCGGGCAGCGGCTGTGGCTGCGCCTCGGCGACGGTGTCGGCCCCATTGCGGCTGTTCACCACGCGGGTCTGCGGCGGCGGCACGCTGGCCGCCTCCTGACGCTGCTGCGGGACCGGCGACAGCCCGGCCTGCGCCTGCGGCACGATCCCGGCCTGGTTGTCGCGCGGGCGCTGCGCCTTGTCGTGGTCGCCACCGCCCTGCTGATTGGCCTGGGCCAGGAAGTCGGCCTGCTTGGGCGTCAGCGGGGTCTGGGTCTGGCTGAAGATCACATCCAGGGTCGGCACCAGTGGCGCGCTGTCGCTCACCGCAAAGCCGACCCCGAGGAGCAGCAGCGCGTGCACGAGCACGGACAGCGTCAGGGTCGCGCCCAGCCGCTGGGATTCGCGCGCCTGCCACGTCGGGGCCGGGACGACGCTGGCGCTCATCGCGGCAGGCCGGCCTCGATCGCGTCGAACAGGGTGCCGGCGATGTTCAGCCCGAACTGGGCGTCGAGCTCGCGCACGCAGGTCGGGCTGGTGACGTTCACTTCGGTCAGGTAATCGCCGATCACATCCAGGCCGACGAAGCGCATGCCGCGCCGCTTCATTTCCGGCCCGACCTGGGCGGCGATCCAGCGGTCGCGCTCGCTCAGTGGGCGGCCTTCGCCACGGCCACCGGCCGCCAGGTTGCCGCGGAACTCGTCGCCCTGTGGAATCCGCGCCAGGCAGTAGTCCACCGGCTCGCCATCGACCAGCAGGATGCGCTTGTCGCCGGCGGTGATGTCCGGGATGAACTTCTGCGCCAGGGCCAGCGTGCGCTCGCCGTCGGTCAGGGTTTCCAGGATCACATTGAGGTTCGGGTCGCCGGTGCCGCTGCGGAAGATCGAGCGCCCGCCCATGCCGTCCAGCGGCTTGAGCACGGCCTGGCCATGTTCGAGCACGAAGGCCTTCAGGTCCGCATTGCGGCGGCTGACCAGGGTCGGCGGGCAGCACTGCGGGAACAGCAGGGCGGCCAGCTTCTCGTTGTAGTCGCGCAGGCCCTGGGGATCGTTGACCACCATCGCCCCCGCCTGCTGGGCGACGCTGAGCACGTGGGTGTCGTAGATGAATTCGGCATCCACCGGCGGGTCCTTGCGCATCAGCACGACCTGGCCGGGGCCGAAGACCGTCTGGCTGAACTCGCCCAGGGTGAACCAGTCGTTCTTGTCCTCGCGCACCTGCAGCGGGGCGGTGCGGGCGATGGCCTGGCCGTCGCGCAGGGCCAGCCCGCCGGGGCTGACGTAGTGCAGGGCGTGGCCGCGGCGCTGGGCTTCCAGCAGCATCGCGAAGGTGGTGTCCTTGGCAATCTTGATATGGGCGATGGGGTCCATCACCACGATGACATTCAACGGCATGGTCGCAACCTGGCGGGCAGGCCGATGATGGTAGCGACAATGGCCGCCCAATGCCTGCCCCGGGCAGCGCAACGCAGTGTCCGGCCGGGCGACGGGCCGCCCCCGGGTTTGCGCAGAATGCCCGGCGCCGGGCCGGCGGGAGGCGCTCGCAGCGGGGCCGGGATGGGGATGCTTGAAGCGCGCGCCGGTATTGGGATATAGATACGCTTTCGCAGCGACGCCGGACCAGTGCACGCGTCGCGCGCTTGGGGAAAGGTAATGACTGAATACATGGCTGCGGGTGGGGAACTCGCAGGGCTACGCGTCATGGTCATCGATGATTCGAAGACCATACGCAGGACGGCGGAGACACTGCTCAAGCGCGAAGGCTGCGAGGTGGTGACCGCGACCGATGGTTTCGAGGCGTTGGCCAAGATCGCCGACCAACAGCCGCAGATCATCTTCGTCGACATCATGATGCCGCGCCTGGACGGGTACCAGACCTGTGCGCTCATCAAGGGCAATCAGCTGTTCAAGTCGACGCCGGTGATCATGCTGTCGTCCAAGGACGGCCTGTTCGACAAGGCGCGGGGGCGCATCGTCGGCTCGGAGCAGTACCTGACCAAGCCATTCACGCGTGAAGAACTGCTGGGTGCCATCCGCACATACGTCAACGCCTGACCAGGGGGGAAAGGCACAATGGCTCGAATCGTACTGATCGAGGATTCACCGACCGACCGTGCGGTGTTCACGCAGTGGTTGACCAAGGCCGGTCATGAAGTCCTGGAAGCGGACAACGCCGAGGACGGGCTCAAGCTCGTGCGCGAGCAGTCGCCGCAGCTGGTGCTGATGGACGTGGTGCTGCCGGGCATGAGTGGCTTCCAGGCCACCCGCGCGATGGCGCGCGACGCGGCGATCAAGCACATCCCGGTGGTCATCGTCAGCACCAAGGCGATGGAAACCGACAAGGCGTGGGGGCTGCGCCAGGGGGCGGCCGACTACATCGTCAAGCCGCCGCGCGAGGAGGAACTGATCGCGCGGATCAACCAGTTGGTGGTCTGATGCGTTCTCCTTTCGACATCCTCGAGGCTTACGAGCGGCGCAGCCTGGCCCATGCGGTGCAGCTGCCCGAGCGGCAGTTCTCGCAGGACCTGTGGCGTGGCGTCGGCTACCGGGTCGGCAAGCGCCGGCTGGTCTCGGACTTCCGTGAAGTGGTGGAAATCGTCCCGATGCCGCCGATCACCCCGGTGCCGGGCGCGCAGCCGTGGCTGCTGGGCGTGGGCAACCTGCGCGGCAACCTGTTCCCGGTGGTGGACCTGAAGTATTTCCTGGAAGGCGAGCGCACCGTGCAGCAGGAAGGCCAGCGCGTGCTGATCATGCGCCAGGCCGGCGGCGACGTCGCGCTGACCATCGATGAACTGTTCGGCCAGCGCAGCTTCGAGCAGGACCAGGACACCGCCGCAGGCGATCTGGCCACCGGCCGCTATGCGCACTTCGTCGACCGCGCCTTCCACGGCGATGGTCATGACTGGGGCGTGTTCTCGCTGTCGCTGCTGTCGCGTACCCCCGAATTCAGGCAGGCCGCGGCCTGACCGCAGGCGCCTGTCTCTCCGTATTGAAGATCGAGGTTGAACGATGAGTACTGCTTCGGAATCCGCCAAGGCCGGCAAGCTCGGCTCGGTGGGCACCAATTTCTGGCTCGGCCTGCTGGCCGTGTCGATGATCGTGTTCGGCGTCAACACCGGCGTGGCGACCTGGCAGGGCAGTCGCCTGGCCAGTGCGAGCACCGATGCGGCGAACCTGCAGGTGCTCTCGCAGCAGCTGGCCAACCAGGGCCGTGAAGCGGTCTCGGGCAACGCCCAGGCGTTCACCGCGTTCAAGTTGACCAAGACCGACATCGAAACCACCGTCAGCGCCCTGCAGGGCCGCTACGGTACCGAGACCAATGTCGCCGGCCCGCTCGATGCGCTGATCAACACCTGGGAGCCGCTCGGCAAGAGCGCCGGCCAGCTGGTCGCCAGTGAACCGGCGGTGCTGGCCCTGGCGGGCAACGCCAACAATTTCGTCAACGGCGTGCCCGCACTGCAGGCGCAGCTGAACGAAGTGGTCCGTGCGATGTCGGCCAGTGGCGCGCCCTCCTCGCAGGTCTACAACGCGCTGCAGCAGGTGGTGGTGGTCGGCTCCATGGCCCGCCGCGTGACCGAAATGCGTGCCGGTGGTGCCAATGCCGCCGCTGCGGGCGATGCGCTCGCCCGCGACTCGGTGGTGTTCACCCAGATTCTGGATGCGCTGCGCAACGGCAATGACGAGCTGGGCATCGCCCCGGTCCGCAACGGCCCGGCGCTGGCTGCGCTGGAGCAGTCGCAGGCGCAGTGGGACACCATGAAGCAGGACGCCGATGCGATCCTGGCCAGTTCCCGCCAGCTGTTCGCGGCGCAGTCCTCGGCGGCCGCCCTGACCGGTGGCTCGGCGGACATGCTCCGCGACAGCAAAAAGCTGTTCGAGGCGTTTTCTTCGTTCGGCTCGCTGCGCGATACCCGCCTGTTCCCGAATTTCTGGCTGGGCGTGGTGTCCGGTGCGCTCTCGTTGATCGCCATCGTCGGCTTCGTCGGCAGCACCGTGCGCAGCCGCTCGCGCGAGCAGGAACTGCGTTACCAGACCCAGGTGGAGTACAACAGCCGCAACCAGCAGGCCATCATGCGGCTGCTGGATGAAATCAGCTCGCTGGGTGAAGGCGACCTGACGGTGAAGGCTTCGGTGACCGAGGACATGACCGGCGCCATCGCCGACGCCATCAACTACGCCGTGGACGAACTGCGCCACCTGGTGACCACGATCAACGACACCTCGGCCAAGGTCGCCGTGTCGACCCAGGAAACCCAGGCCACGGCAATGCAGCTGGCC
>Ga0247813_10002015_pt1 | contig 14440 bp, 14 predicted proteins | sample UWRJL169409C1_FD_180719 | JGI IMG/M metagenome (GOLD analysis project Ga0247813, IMG submission 180719) | Plant litter microbial communities from Arlington Agricultural Research Station in Wisconsin, United States - UWRJ-L169-409C-1 | ecosystem: Environmental > Terrestrial > Plant litter >... | reverse complement strand
CAGATCCCGCGGCATCGCTCTCCCCCCTCAGCCCCGACCGATTCGAACGACTGAGAGTTGCTGCAATGACCGAGACCACCACCACCAACCGCACCCGCGTCCGCGCCGCCTGGGGACTCGCCGCCGGCGCTGCCGCGCTCGCCATCGGTGCCTTCGCCGTACCCGCGCTCACCCCCGCCACACCACCGACCGCATTCACCGCGGGCGGTGTCGAGGGCATTGCCGCGAAGTGCATCGAAGTCACCCCTGCATCCTTCGACCAGGTGGATGTCGCGTTCAAGGCCACGGCGACGGCAATCGAGGGTGACTTCGTCACTCTGACGGTCACCGAGCGCTACACCGGGGAGGTCACCGACACGGTAACCACCACGCAGGGCGACGGACAGATCTCCGACGGCGGACCCCTCGTCTACGACGAGGGTGCGAGCTACCTCATCGCGGTGTCGGACGGCACGATCCTCTCGTGCGGCGTTTCAAGCGCTGCATCCGACTACCTCGAAGGTGTTTACAAGGAAACGTACGGCAAGTAATCCGGCGCTGGCGGAGGGTTGTCGCGCATAATAACCCTCCGTCAGCGCGGGGCGCTCCAGTCGGGTAAACTTGTTGTCTTGGCGTACGCGCCTGCAGGCCATACGAAACCAGAACAGAGGCATATCCGGATGAATCTCACCGTTGGCGAAACCCTTGTGTACCCGCACCACGGAGCGGTCACAATCACGGATATCCAGCAGAAGTCTGTGAAGGGTGAAGAGAAGAGCTTCATGACTCTTCGGGTTCACACGAGCGAGCTGACCATTCAGCTTCCCGTCGACAACGCTGAGCTTGTCGGAGTTCGCGACGTCATCGACGCTGATGGCGTTCAGGCTGTGTACAAGGTTCTGCTTGACCCGTTTGTGGAGGAGCCGGGCAACTGGTCACGCCGCTACAAGGCCAACCAGGAGAAGATGGCGTCCGGAAGTGTCTACCGCGTTGCCGAGGTCGTTCGCGACCTGTGGCGCCGCGACCAGGACCACGGCGTCTCCGCCGGCGAGAAGCGCATGCTGCAGAAGGCACGCCAGGTTCTCGAGTCCGAGCTCGCTCTCGCGCTCAGCGTCACCGACCTCGAGGCGTCGGGCGAACTCGACAAGGTTCTCGCCGGTTCCCTCGAGCCCAAGGCTTCCTAACTCGCCTTAACCACCTCCGGCCCACCGTGGGAGCGGTGAGCCGGGGCGGGTTTCTTTACGTTCTACTGCGCTGCGAGCGCGAAGCGCACTGCGCCCGCATCATCGAGCTGCGCGTCGAGGATCTTGTCCGAGACGACCGAGGCAGCGGTGGCGTCGAGGAAGACGCGTGCGCCGCCGTTCTCCACGACCTCGTCTGCCGGGGCCGGCTCAGGGGCGACCGAGACGGACAGATTGGTGCTGCCGTCCTCCGGTGAGCTGATGCGCAGTCCACCGGTATCGGTGCCGAGTGCGCGAGTGGCGAGATCCTTGACAGCAGTGCTTGCATTGTCGGTGAGGGTCGACATGGTGTGTCCTTCCGGTTGCGTGCGAGGTATCCACCCTTCTCGGGTTGCCGCGCGGTAGCAACGAAACTGATGAACCTCTCCGGGCTTGCACACGGGACACTCAGGGCAGCGCGTGCAGGGCTGTGAGTAATGCGCACGCAACATGCGCGATCTATCCTGAGTGCATGCGAGACGAACAGCAGCGGATCATCCACGAACTCAACGTCGTCCCGGCCGTCGACCCGGCCGACCAGGTTGAGCGGCGCGTGCAGTTTCTCGTCGACTACCTGAGCTCGACCGGTGCCAGGGGCTTCGTGCTCGGCATCTCGGGCGGACAGGACTCGAGCCTCGCCGGCCGACTGTGCCAGCTCGCGGTGGAGAAGCTCCGCGCTGAGGGCACCGACGCGACCTTCGTCGCCGTGCGCCTGCCGTACACCGTTCAGGCCGATGAGGACGACGCGCAGCTCGCGCTCCAGTTCATCCAGCCCGACCGCACGGTGACCTTCAACATCCACCGTGCCGTAGACGGTTTCGAAGACGAGTACGGCGAGGCGCTCGCCGAGCCGATGACCGACTTCAACAAAGGCAACGTCAAGGCGCGCTCGCGCATGATCGCCCAGTACGCGATCGCCGGCCAGCTCGGTTACCTCGTCGTGGGCACCGACCACGCGGCGGAGGCAGTCACCGGCTTCTTCACCAAGTTCGGCGATGGTGGCGCAGACCTCCTCCCGCTCACGGGCCTCACCAAGCGTCAGGGCAAGTCGCTCCTGCAGCACCTCGCCGCTCCCGCGCGGTTGTATGAGAAGGCGCCCACTGCTGACCTCCTCGATGACAACCCCGGACAGACCGACGAGGCCAACCTCGGACTCGCCTACGCGGACCTCGATGACTACCTCGAGGGACTCGACGTGCCGGTCGACGTCGCGGAGGCGATCGAGTTGCGCTACCGCTCGACGGAGCACAAGCGCCAGTTGCCCGTGTCGATGTTCGACACGTGGTGGAGCTGAACCGCGAGCTCATCCACCTGAGTGCCGCGACGAGAGCGGTGCTCGACGCGTGTGAGCGAGTGGATGCCACGGCCCTCGTCGTCGGCGGTGCAGTGCGCGACGCTCTCCTCGGTGCCGCGCCCAAAGACGTGGATCTCGAGGTCACCGGGGATCGCGACCGACTCGTTGCAGAACTCGCCGCGATCGGTACCGTCGCCGAGCAGGGTGCGCACTTTCCGATCCTCGCGGTGCATATCGACGGCGAGAACATCGACGTGAGTCTCGCTGAGTACGACGAGCCGTTCGCCCGCCGCGACTTCACCATCAATGCGATGGACTGGAATCCAGCAACCGGCGAGATCATCGATCCCTTCGGTGGGCAGCGCGACCTCGTCGCCGGGATTCTCCGCCACACCTCGGAGCACTTCGCCGACGACCCACTGCGGGTGCTGCGCGGGGTGCAGTTCGCGGGGCGGTTCGGATTCCGCTTCGCCGCAGAGACCAAGGGTGTGTGCCGCGAACTCGCGCCGCGCTTCTACGAGCTGCCCACCGAGCGGGTGTGGGAAGAGTGGCGCAAGCTCGCCCGCCGGGCCATCCACTGGCCGGAGGCGCTGCAGGCGCTCGTCGACAGCGGCTGGGCATCACACTTCCCTGAACTCGCTGATACGAGGGGGATCGAACAGGATCCGGGCTGGCACTCCGAGGGCGACGTCTTCACCCACCTCGGGCTGTCGGCTCGTGCTGCGGCTCTCGCGAGCTCAGACCTCGACGCCGTCGACCGCGAGGTGGTCGTGCTGGCGGCCCTCGTGCACGACCTCGGCAAAGTCACCCACACCGACTCGAGCGGACCGCGCATCACCTCGCACGGTCACGCGGAGGCCGGAGTCGAACCCGCACGCCACTTTCTCCACGGGATCGGGGCGCCGGCCCACGTTGTCGCGCGCGTGCTCCCGATCGTGCGGGAACACATGGCCCACGTGTCAGTAATTGGTCGTCCATCGCGACCGGCGGTCCGACGGCTCATGCGGAGGCTCGCACCCGCATCCATTCGCGACTGGGCGCGCGTTGTCGATGCGGACTGCGCGGGGCGCGGGCCTTCGTCGAAGCCGAGCCCCTCACCGGTCTGGCTCGAGGTCGCAGCAACGATCGGCGGTGCGCCGGAGCGCGGACTCCTGCGTGGCGAGCACCTCATCGCGCGGGGGATGACGCCGGGGCCGGAGGTCCGGGCGATCCTGGATGCCGCGACCGCAGCGCAGGACGACGAGGTGTTCACCGACGAGGCCGGCGCGCTCGCGTGGCTAGAGTCCCTCCACTAGCGCGCGGCGCAGCGGCTCGGGGAGCGAGGGTGGCACGTCCACCTCGACCGCGAGTGCCTGCACCGCGCGACTGTAGTAGTTGCGGGCGGCGGCGGCGAGCGCGATGTCGACGATCTCGCGGTCGGTGAAGCCATGTTCGCGCAAGCGCTGGCTGTCGGCATCCGTCATGGTGTCCGAATCGGTGCTGACCTTCTCGGCAAACTCCATCATCTCGACCTCGGCGTCGGTGAGGCCGGCATCGCGATAGTCGCGTGCAACTCGCTCGAGCGTCTCCTCGTCGATGTACCTGAGCGATTTGAGGCCATGAGCGAGCAGGCAATGCTCCGATCGGGTGCCGCGCGCAGCGGCGAGAGTCACGAGCTCGTAGCGGCGTTTGTCCATCGGGCCGGCGATCGCTCGGATGAGGTTCTCGAACGCGCGCACTGCCTCCGGGTTGAGCGCCATGACCCTGGTGTGGCTCGGCACATACCCGAGGTCGCTCAGGTCTTCGGCGTAGAGCTCGGCTACGAGCCCCGTCGCATCCAGTTCTGAAACTGTTTCGATTATTGACATGCTCTCCATGCTGGCACCGCGACCGCCGATGGGGAAGAGTGAGGGGATGACCGCCTTCCCGATGTTCCCCCTCGGTTCTGTGCTCTTTCCGCACATGCCCCTGCCGTTGCGCGTCTTCGAGGAGCGATACATGGTCATGCTCGCGGGCATTCTGCAGGACGAGCCGTCGGAGTTCGGGGTCGTGCTCATCGAACGCGGGCAGGAGGTCGGAGGCGGCGAGAAGCGCTTCGCCATCGGCACCGTCGCGCGCATCGTGCAGCTTGAATCGGGCGAGGGGTTCGTGGCGATGCTCGCCCAGGGCGATCGCCGACTCGAGGTGGCCGAGTGGCTCGACGACGACCCGTACCCGCGCGCCGACATCCGGTTCATTGACGACCTCGAATGGGATGACGCGCTCGCCGACCTGTTCGAGAGCACCCAGAAGACGGTGCGCCGAGCACTCGCCGTCGCGAGCGAGTTCGTCGACCAGCAGTGGGCTGTGGACGTCGAACTCTCCGATGACCCGGTCGCGGCGTCGTGGCAGCTTGCGGCGATCGCCCCGCTCGGTGAACTCGACCAGATCGAGCTGTTGCGCGTCGCGGGTCTGAGCGAGCTGCTCGAGTCGACGGCACGGCTCACGGATGCAGCGATGGAGACCATGCAGAGCTTCGCGCCGGAAGGCGAAGACGAGGACTCCGACTCGGCATAATCAGTTCATGGACTCCGCTGCAGCCCTCGAACAGGCTCGAGCCTCCGTCGCGCGCGGAAACCCGCGCGGCGCAATCGTCTCGCTGCGCACTCGGGCGACGAATGAACCGGAGTCCATGGAGGCGCGCCTCGCCCTCGCCACCCTCTATCGCGAGCTCGGCCACGCCGACCAGGCCGGACGCTGGGGCAGCGTCGAGCCCGGCTGGGCGAAACCCGAGGAGATCGCGGCCTTCGCGCGACTGGCCGTCTCGGTCAACGCGGGTGAAGGCAAAGTCCGGTCGCTCATGCACCTGCAGCCGGGCATGGAGGTGCCCGACGCCGTGCGCGAGGAGATCGCGAAGGTGCCGGTCGCGATGCAATCCGACGACGACACGGAGTTCGCTGTCGGTATGGTGACCGGGCTTGTCGCTCTCGCTGTTGCCGTGCTCGGGCACATCGTCGCGTTCTGGCAGGTGGGCGCCGGTCTGGGGGACCCCAGACTCATCTCGCGCTGGACGACTCTCATCGTCGTGGGGCTCCTCGCGCTCGCCGCGGCGTCGTTCGCGATCGGTGGTCTCGATCCGAAGCACCGTGGCGCCTTGTGGTTCGCACCCGCAGCTCTCGCGCTCGGAGTCGCGACAGTCGCTCTCGCGCTCAACCTCGAGCGCGTGTACAGCTGGGAGCGTTAGGCCGCAGACGCTAGAGCAGTGCCCTCACCGTCGCCTCGACGGCGGCGAGAACCGCGGCCCTGCGGGAAGCGTTGCGCGCGGCATCCCGCTCGACAGTGCCTGTTCGAACAGTGCCCGTGTAGATGCGGTCCATGGTGCCCAGCACCTGCCACCCGTCTGCGAGCGTGAGGATCGTCAGCAGCAGGTCGCGGGCGTCGTCGTCGCTCAGTGTCGGCAGCGCTTCTCGCACTCTCTGGACCTTGGATGCAGCACCCGACGCTCGCGCCGCGAGCGCCGTCGGCTCCGAGCGTTCGAGTCCCTCCCAAAAGGTCAGGCGCGCAAGCTCGGGATGGGAGACCTGGTAGTCGAACACGCGGCCGGCGTAGGTGACGAGTGCCTCGACGCCCGTACCGGTGATCTGGATCTCGTCCATGACGGCGGCGAGTTCGCGGGCAAGCACAACACCGAACAGGTCGTCCTTGTTGCCCCAGTAGTTGTAGATGCGCTCCTTGTTGACTCCCGCCGTCTTGGCGATGCGATCGACACGTCCACCGGCGAGCCCGTAGGTGCTGAACTCGGTCGTCGCAGCATCTAGCAGCTTCGCTTTGGTGCTTTCCGTGTCCCAGGCCATGTTTCCAACTATATAGTTGCAATTCTTCAAAGTCACGCTTATAGTCAATTCCAACCACTTAGTTGCAATTGGAGAATCATGACTGACACCACTGTTGAAACCGCCACCGAAGCCCCAGTGAAGCCCCGCGTCACCGCGCCATCCGTGCACGTTCGCGCGATCGCGACGTGGATCACGATCTTCCCGCTCGTCGCCATCGGCATGACCGTCATGGGCGCGTTCACCGGAGACTGGCACCCGATCCTGCGCGCCCTCGTGTTGACGCTCATCGTCGTGCCGCTCGCCGTCTACGTCGTCATGCCGCGCATCCTCGGCTTCTACCTGAAGCGCATCGCGAACCGCTAGCGGAGTGACTCGCGATGCGAGGCGGGTGCAGCGACAGCGCACCCGCCACAACGCGCGAGTCGGGCGCGCCTAGCCCGCGCAGGATGCCGTCACGGCCGAACTGTGCTCGCCATACTCCGCCTTCTCGGGCTCGAGAACGTGAAGCAGTTCGGGAAGCTGGCCATAGGCCGACTTCACGACAGGCCGACCGTCGAGCTGGTCCTGTATCTTCTCGCACAGGATGCGCCGACTCAGCTCGGACAGCTGCCACCCGAGCGGTGCCTCGAGCGATGCGCTCGTGTTCGGGGCGACGACCGCAACGCCGTAGCCGAGGGAATCGCGGATGCTCTCGACCGCCCTCACGCACTGGGCGTTGGCGGCGGCGGGATCGTTCGGCAGCAGTTCGTCGGCGTCGGCATTCGGGTCGGTGATGACGTCCCTAGGGCACACCGCGGCGAAGGTCTTCGCGATCCGTTGGAGCCAGGTGCCCGGTTCCAGCTGGAGGTCCTTCGTGCTGAACCCGACGGCCGGAACGAGAAACTCCTGGGTGATGCGGGGCGCCGGGGCAGCGACATCCGCACCCGCTGAATTGCGCACGTAGACGACCACCGGAACGACAATCGACTGGCCCTGCGCGACGGCCGTCGAGTTGTGGATGGCGATGAGCGATGCGAGCTCGGGCGCGAGATCGCTGATGGTTCCGAGTCCGGTGTTGTCGTAGTAGCCCCCATCGAGCAGTTGCATGTCGGGAAGATGTGAGCATTGTCGTGCGTCGCCGACTCCGCCGGCACTCTCGCGCGAAACCCGGCCCGCTGGCGTGACGAAGGGAAAGCGCGCCGACAACATCGCTGCCGTGCCCCAGTCGAGGTTGAGCGGGCAGTCAGCGTAGGTCTCGACCAGATCTATGGCGCCGGGCAGTTCGGCCGAGCCGCTGCGGCAATCGGGCTGCTTGGCGGTCGGCGCCGGGTCAGTGCCGGGGAGAACTGTCGCGGGCGCTCCGGGATCGGCCTCGATCTCCTGACTGCTCGGGTCAATCGCCGACCCCAAGTCGAGTTGGCTCACGAGGACCTTGCAATTGGGGTTGATCGTTGTGGAGTTGAGAACGCGCCACCCGGTGGGGGATTGCGGCGCAAAGTCGAAGTCACGATAGAGTCCGGACGCCTTGGTGCGCCACTCGCTCTGCATGAGCGCTGCGCGATCCTGCCACTCCCACGTGCTCGCGCCGCCCGATTCAACAGTGCGCGGACTCGGGATGCGGAGCCCTGAGGTTCCCGCAACGATGTCACTCACGAAGGTGCCCGCGACGACAGAGGCGAGTGCGTCCCCGTCGCCGAGAGCCTCGACGTTCTCGGTGGGGTCGCCGCCCGGTTGGAACATCGTGAGTCCGACCGATCCACCACTCGCTCCGCTCGAGAGCAGCACGGCGTTCTGAGCGCAGTCGCCAGCGACGGAGAGTTCGCTGAAGACGTCGACCGTCCAGGTCGCTGCCCGGATTCCTCCGCCCTCTGCGGCCGCGATCACGAGAGGTCGTCCCGAGACCCCCGCTTCGCCGTCGAGGTCACGATCGCACGCTGACGACGCGGTGTACCACGTCGTGAAAGCTTCGGAGAGGGAGAGGCGCGCTTCTGTGGGGTTCTCGTGCGGAGTCTCCTGCAGCGCATGCAGATCAGGTGAGCCGCCGAACGCTGAGAGCACGAGCGGCACTGCGACAAGGAGCGTGAGCACCGGGTTGGAGCGCAAGTGCAGCAGCCGGAAGAGGTGCAGGGGGCGTGTGCTCTGCATCTCGATGACGCCGATGCCGATGATGAGCGACCACGCTGTGAACGCGAGAGTTGTCGTCGCGGCTGTTCCCAGCGCGGCGGCCAAGCTCCGAGGTACCAATACGAGAAAAAGCAGGAACACAACGGATGCAAGGGAGCCACCGATCGCGAACCAGCGCCACAGGACGCTCCCGGGGGCGTAGTTTGCGGGCAGGAGAACTCCCGCGAGTGCCGGCGGAGCGCCCGGAGCCGCGGCGAGGTAGGCATCCAGTGCGGAGACCACCCGGCGTGCGGCTGGTAGTGCGAGCAGCGCAATCGTCACACCGGCGATGCAGAGTCCGATGTACGCGGTGAGGTACGGGACATCCGCGAGTTTCTGGGTCGTGGAGCTCGACGGATCCCTCACTATCTCCATCACCTTGAGCGCTGTGATCAACGCTGGAGCGGTGAACGACCTCACGAGGGAGAGTCCCGCGATAACGATCATGAGGCCCGCGAGAATGTCGCCGGCACGCGCGATGCGATGAGCGCGAGGAACATCGATCGGGGGCGGGGTGGGGAGCCACAGGTTGACCCCTGGCGGATCGACGAGCGGAGGAACCGGTGATGGTCCGGCGCCTACCAGTCGGTTGTTCGGGTACAGGCGTCGCACGAGCAGGGTGAGGGCGAGAATTCCGAAGAGCACCCCGAGAAACCGCGTCAGCACAATGTCGTCGATGAGTTCCACATGGCCGGTCAGGTACAGGAGCACTCCAGCCGCGATCGCGACTCCCGGGCCGAATAGCCACCACAGCATGCGAGGTTCGGCGGTGGGAATGGTGCCCGTGACGAAGGTCAGGAAGTGGCGCTCCGATCGCTTGCGTCCGAGCACGAAGAGCACAAAGCCGAGCACTCCGGTTGCGAAAGCGGAGAGTGCGAAGTGGCCGATTCCGGGGAGGTCGTCAACCCAACCGCGCGCGACGTCAGGAAGCTGTTCGAGCACGCCGTTCGACGGAACGAGAGCGAGAACACCGAGTGCGAGCACCACGACGAATGAGAGCCTCTGTGCCCAGACGGCGAGCACCGCGTCGCGGACGGCCGTCGCCACCAGGCCCCGAACAAACTGATTACGCACCACCGCGATGACCGCTACCGCCAACGTCGCCCACTTGAGGCTCGAGACCAGCGCTAGTGGAATAGTGAGCGCGGTTCCAGGGGCGCCCAGGGCGAACGCGCCGAGCAGCATCCATTCGACTATTTGCAGCACGAACGCGATACGAATCGCGAGCGCGGCCGCCGGAGCTCCCACGACAGCGTGGAGAGTGAGTACACGGACTGCGAGCCAGAGCGGGACGCCGATGAGAACCCAGGCGGCGATGAGGCATTTCAAGTCCAAGTCGGGGTTCCACGCCTCCCAGGGCTGGGTATTGAGAAAAGCAAGGGGGCCGGTGGCAACGCCAAGCCGATAGCTCTGGCCACTTGACGTGAGGGTGTCGGCAATGAGCCGATCGGTTTCGGTGCTCGCGATCAGGCACACGACGACGACGAGGAGGAGACGGATGGCACGTGAGCCGGTCATGGCGCTGATGCTAGCGCCGCGGCCCCGTGCAGGGAAAGGGGTAAAAGTGGAGAAGTTTCACGCACAGCGCCCCGTACTGGGGGAAGGTGCGCGCCGCACTCCGGGTCTAGCCTGACCTTAACCCAAAGGAGGGTGACATGAATTCACGTACTGCAGTGGTCGGCCTGATTCTCGCGGCCGGGATGATCCTGACGCCGGCGCTGTCCGCATCCGCGATCCCCGAATCGTCCCACTCGGTGCGTAAAGAGTTCCGCAACTGCACCGAGCTCAACAAGACCTACAAGCACGGCGTCGGCAAGTCCGGAGCGAAGGACAAGACCTCCGGCACCCCCGTCACCACTTTCAAGAAGTCGACCGCGGTGTACAACCAGAACAAAAAGTCAGACCGCGACAAAGACGGCATCGCCTGCGAGAAGAAGTAGCTGTAGCACGCCGGAAACACCAGCTTGCTAGGCTTGGCCCACAATCGAATACCGGGCCGCACATATCGCGATGCGGGAGAGTCCACTTCAGCGTGGACACCGAAGGAGCAAGACTCTCCGCCAATCTCTCAGGTCTCAGTACCGCACCGCGAAGGCCACTCTGAAAAATGCGCACGGGGTGCTCAGGTTGAGCTTGTCGAAACCTACTCCGTCGCTACCCACGGTGAAAACCAGTTACAACTGGTGAAGCTCTCAGGTTTATGACAGAGGGGGAGTTCTATCCGCAGCCCTCGCGCTCTCAGGAGAACTCTTTGACCGACAGATTCAGCCCGCTTCATGACATTCACGTCGCAGGTGGCGCAAGCTTCACCGACTTCGCCGGCTGGCAGATGCCCGTGAGCTACGGCTCCGACCTCGCCGAGCACCATGCCGTGCGCACTGCAGCCGGCATCTTCGATATCTCGCACATGGCCGAGATCCAGGTCACCGGCCCCGACGCCGCAGCTTTTCTCGACTTCGCGCTCGCCGGAAAGATCAGTGCCGTCAAGCCGATGCAGGCCAAGTACTCGCTCCTGCTCACCGCAGAGGGTGGCATCATCGACGACCTCGTCGTATACGCGAATGGCGCTGTTTCTTCGACAGGCACAGTTGAGTACCTCGTCGTCGCCAACGCGGGCAACCGCTTCGCCGTCGTCCCCGCCCTGCAGGAGCGCGCCGCGTCCTTCGACGTCGAAGTCACCGACCTGAGCGACACCATCTCTCTTATCGCGGTGCAGGGTCCGAACTCCCGCGCCATCCTCGAAGCGACCGATGGCCTCGTGATCCTCGATGGACAGACACAGCTCGATGAGCTCAAGTACTACTGGTCGACGGGTGCCACCTTCGCCGAAGGCACTGTCTTCATCGGGCGCACTGGCTACACCGGTGAAGACGGCTTCGAACTCTATGTCGACGTCGCGGATGCAGCGAGCCTCTGGCAGGCGCTCATCGCTGCTGGAGCCGACCACGGTCTGGTTCCCGCGGGCCTTGCCAGCCGGGACACCCTGCGGCTCGAGGCAGGCATGCCCCTCTACGGCCACGAGCTCGGTCTCGACACCTTTCCCGCGCAGGCAGGCCTCGGTCGCGTCGTCGCGCTCACCAAAGAGGGCGACTTCGTCGGTCGCGCAGCAGCAGAGGCGGGCCCAGCCGCAGGTGCTCGCGTGCTCAAGGGACTCACTACCGAGGGCCGCCGCGCCGGCCGCGCCGACTACCTCGTCTTCAGCGGCGACACCGAGGTCGGCGTCATCACTTCGGGTGCGCTGAGCCCCACCCTGGGCTATCCGATCGCTATGGCGTACATCGACCCTGACGCCGACGAGAGCACCCTGACCATCGACGTGCGCGGTACTCGCATCGCTGCATCCGTCGTCCCCCTTCCGTTCTACAAGAGAGAGGCCTGAGACCATGGCTGAACAGTCTGAGCTCCAGTACACCGCCGAGCACGAGTGGGTTCTCGTCGAGGGTGATGTCGCCACGGTAGGCATCACCGCCTACGCCGCCGACAAGCTCGGTGACGTCGTCTACGTCGACCTGCCCAAGACCGACGCGACCCTCGCCGAAGGATCGATCGTCGGCGAGATCGAGTCGACCAAGTCAGTGGGCGAGCTCTTCGCTCCCGTCAACGGCACAGTCGTCGAGGCGAACGAGGCAGTCGTTGCGGACCCGAGCATCGTCAACAGCGACCCCTTCGGCGACGGCTGGCTCATCAAGGTACGCTTCACCGAGCTGCCCGCACTGCTGAGCTTCGCCGAGTACTCAGCCCTGGTTGCCGAGTAATGTCGGTTCCCTTCACCCAGCGCCACATCGGAACGGGCGCGGCGGCCCAGGCCACCATGCTCGCAGCCCTCGGCTACGACTCTGTCGACGCTCTTGTCACGGCAGCCGTTCCCGACTCCATCCACGTCGAGGCGATCGGCAACTCGACAATCCCCGAAGCAGCGACCGAGCGCGAGGCTCTCGCAGAGCTCCGCGCGCTCGCCGGTCGCAATACCGTGCGTCGCAGTATGATCGGTCTCGGCTACTACGACACCATCACGCCCGCGGTCATCAAGCGCAACGTGCTCGAGAACCCCAGTTGGTATACGGCCTACACTCCCTACCAGCCGGAGATCTCGCAGGGGCGCCTCGAGGCTCTCATCAACTTCCAGACCATGGTCGCCGACCTCACCGGCCTCACGACGGCCAACGCGTCGATGCTCGACGAGGGCACGGCCGTTGTCGAGGGCATGCTCCTCGCGCGGCGCGCGTCAGGTGCATCCAGCAATGTCTTCATCGTGGATGCAGACGCCCTTCCCCAGACGAAGGCGCTGCTCGCCAACCGTGCCGACGCGGTGGGTATCACGCTCGTCGAACTCGAGCTCGCCACCGTGAACCCGGAGACCCTGCCCGACGCCTTCGGCGTATTCGTGCAGTACCCCGGTGCCTCGGGCAACCTGTGGAACCCTGCCGCGGTCTTCGCCGCCGTCAAGGAGAAGGGCGGGCTCGCGATCGCCGCAGCCGACCTGCTCGCGCTCACCCTGATCACGAGCCCCGGCGAACTCGGCGCGGATGCAGCGGTCGGCACGACGCAGCGCTTCGGTGTTCCCATGGGCTTCGGTGGGCCGCACGCGGGCTACATGGCCGTGCGTGCTGGGCTTGAGCGCCAGCTGCCCGGCCGCCTCGTCGGAGTCTCGGTGGACGCCGACGGACACCCCGCCTACCGCTTGTCTCTCCAGACCCGCGAGCAGCACATCCGCCGCGAGAAGGCCACCTCGAACATCTGCACCGCCCAGGTGCTTCTGGCCGTCATGGCGTCGATGTACGCGGTCTACCACGGGCCGGACGGCCTCAAGCGCATCGCGACCCGTGTTGCCAACACCGCGGCGATCCTGCGTGACTTCATCTCCGACGCGGGATTCGAGGTCGTGCACAACGACTTCTTCGACACGATGCTCGTGAAGGCTCCCGCCCAGGCCCAGGCGGTTGCTGACCGCGCCCGAGACCTCGGGATCAATGTCTGGGTTGTTGACGCGGACACGATCAGCCTCTCGGTGGACGAGACGACGACCGAGAGTGACGTACACCGCGTCGCCATCGCGTTCGGCGGTCACGAGGAGCGCATCTTCGGCAAGACCGTCGACCTCGAGCACATCCCGACCGCGCTCGTGCGCGAGAGCGAATACCTCACGCACCCGGTGTTCAACACCCACCGCTCGGAGACGAGCATGATGCGCTACCTCAAGTACCTCGCCGACAAGGATTACGCGCTCGATCGCGGCATGATCCCGCTGGGCTCATGCACCATGAAGCTCAACGCGGCGTCGGAGATGGAAGCCGTCACGTGGCCGGAGTTCGCGGGGCTGCATCCATTCGCCCCCGAGGCTGACGTCGAGGGCTACCTCACGCTCATCGAGCAGCTGCAGGACTGGCTCGCAGAGGTCACCGGGTATGACTCGGTGTCGCTGCAGCCCAACGCCGGCAGCCAGGGCGAGCTCGCGGGCCTGCTCGCGATCCGTGGATACCACCGCGCCAACGGTGACCTTGACCGCACCGTCTGCCTCATCCCTTCGAGCGCTCACGGCACGAACGCGGCCTCCGCGGTGCTCGCCGGGATGAAGGTCGTCGTCGTTGCGTGCGACGAACTCGGCAACGTCGACCTCGGCGACCTGCGCGCCAAGATCGAGACGCACGCGGCATCCATCGCAGCGCTCATGATCACCTACCCGTCGACGCACGGCGTCTACGAGCACGACGTTCGGGATATCACTGACGCGGTGCACGCGGCCGGTGGGCAGGTCTACGTGGATGGCGCGAACCTCAACGCTTTGCTCGGGTACGCGCGCTTCGGGGACTTCGGCGGCGATGTGTCGCACCTCAACCTGCACAAGACCTTCTGCATCCCGCACGGCGGCGGCGGACCGGGCGTCGGCCCGGTTGCGGCCAAGGCGCACCTTGCTCCGTACCTGCCCGGCCACCCGATGGCCCAGCGCGAGTTCAGCGGCAACCCCGCCAACATCGTGAGCGCGGCGCCGTACGGCAGCCCCAGCATCCTCC
>Ga0247813_10002012_pt1 | contig 14459 bp, 12 predicted proteins | sample UWRJL169409C1_FD_180719 | JGI IMG/M metagenome (GOLD analysis project Ga0247813, IMG submission 180719) | Plant litter microbial communities from Arlington Agricultural Research Station in Wisconsin, United States - UWRJ-L169-409C-1 | ecosystem: Environmental > Terrestrial > Plant litter >... | reverse complement strand
GTGCCCGTGGCATCGTGCAGGATCGTGTCGATATCCGCGATCGGGTTGGGATCGGCAGGCGTTGGCGCACGGTACGGCCGTTCGCCCTCGATGACGAGCACGCCCGACGCCCCGCTCGCTACCTGCACCGCGGTCGAGCCGTGGCGATGTGCATGATACCAGAAGGTACCTGCGGCATGATCGGCGGGAATGTTCACCTCGTAGGGAAAGCTGGTCTGCGGCGCGATATTGAGCAGCACGTTGTCGCTGTTGCCCGCGGGCGAAACGTGGAAGCCGTGGGTGTGCATGTTGGTCGTGTTGAAACACCCGACCAGCGGCGGCATGCTGAGGCCGGAGGGCGGCGGCTGCTGACAACTCGGATCGTCGACCGAGGTGTCGTTGACCAACTGGGTGCGCATCGTATCGCCAGGCTTCAGGTAGATGACCGGTCCCGAGCGGCAGCCGCCATAGGAGCGTAGTTCGACCGGGTCCTCGCCGTTCGGTTGCGGATCGGCGGGATCGGGATTGTTCATCGTGAATTTCGCGCGGACGAAGTTCAACCGCACCGAGACGACCGCGCCGTTGCGCGACATCGACCCATCGACCTGGCATGACGGCGTCCCCTGCGTCGCGGTAAGCATCAGCGATGCGTTGGGCTGGCCGTCCTGCCCGGGCAGGACCGGGGGCGCCTGGAACGGGCGGACGACGGGTTGCGCGTACGCCGGCATCGCCATCGCCGTCGCCATCGCGCCGATCGAGACGTAAAGTCCTGTAATGCCGCGCTTCATGATCCGCCCCCTGATAATGCCTTGAATGGTGTGCCGGCTTTCAGTCTTCGCTGAGCAACAAGCGGATGTTGATCGTCGGGTTTCCCACTTTTGCCAGCGGCACCGCGACCTTCTCCTTGCCAGCAGGTTGAACCGCGTCGATCTCGATCGACAGCGAGCGACCCGTCACCAGTTCCTGGTCGAGGCGGAAATCGAGGCTGACCAGCGCCTGCTTCTGACACGTTGTGCATTGCCGCGGCGCGCGCGGTTGAAAGAAGGTCCGGCGGGCGATGCGCTCGCCGTCGGCCAGCAACCAGACGATGAACGACCCCTCGATGTTCATCCGGTCGATATCCTTGACGCGCAGCGACACCTGCGATGCCGTCGCCACGCGGAACGCGCGCTCCCCTGCGGCATGCCCCTGTATGGCTGCGGCCATCAACCGGTTGTCGCCCGCCAACTGGTCATAGGCGACGTTCGGCCAGACGATCGTCTGCTCCCCGTCGATCAGGAAAGGATCGAGCGCCAGCCCGAGCCAGTCGGTGTCGCCATCCAGTGTCGAGACGAACCCGGGCACGGTGTTCGCGCACGCCAGCACCTGCCAGCTTTGCCACATCCGCTCCCAATTGCAGTGGAAGAACCAGAAGATCGGGTCATAGGCCGCGACGCTTTGGTCGCTCATCGTCGCACCGCAGGAATTGTGGCCGTCGTCATGCCCGGCAATGATGTTGCCCTGGAACTGCCCGTCATGGAAAGCGCCCCAGCGCGAGGATGCCAGTGCGGCAGAGATATCTGAGGGTACGCTCGGGATCATGGCGAGATTCTGCTCGATCGTCGCAGCATCGTAGCGCTGCGTGACATAGCCGAGCGGATAATCTCCGTTCAGCCCGACCGGCAGCGTGTAGTTCGCAAACGGCGCTTCGTAGAGCAGGGGTGGGACAGGCGCGGTGATGTCCCAATAGGGCAGCGTGATGTCGGCGCAGCCGGGCACGGACCGCAACGCATCCTCGAACGTGTTGACGTACACCCGGTGCCACGGATTGTAGCTGTCGACATGGTGCATGCAGTAGGCGTTGGGCAGCCCGTGCAACGCGGCCACGTAGTAATAGCTGTTCGGATCGGACGGATCGAGCGCGATGATCGCGGCGAATGCCTGCTTCAGCAGATCGATCTCGGCCTGATCGAGCGACGCGACGTTCTTGCGCAACCGAACGTCCGGCGCAACGGCGGCGAGTTGAAGCGCCTCGGCTGCAGGCGACGTCTGCGGCGCGACGGCAGCACCGACCGGATAGTTCGCGTCGATCCAGTTCAGAAACGTCTGGACGCGGTTGGCGGTCCAGGCGGGGCCGCCCATCGGCATCGCGCCGCTCTTGGTTTCCTGATAGATCGCCGCGGCGCTCGAACGGACCCCCGCATAGGTGCCGAGATCGACTCCCTGCGCCTTCATGCAGGCGATATCGCCGGGTCGGAAGAAGAAGCGGATATCGGCCATGTAGGTCGGATCGGTGACCAACGGGTCGTCACTGCCCGGGGGCGGCGGCGCGGGGGTGGGTGCAGGTGAGGGGGCGACGCCCATCGGGAACCCGGTCTTGATCCAGTTCAGGAAGGTCTGCACCCGCCCTGTCGTCCAGCGGGTGCCGCCCTTCGGCATGTTGCCCACCTTGGTCTGTTCGTAGATGTCGGTCGCGTGCTGTCGGACGCCGTTATAGCTGGACAGGTCGATGCCCTGCGCGCTCATGCAGCCGATCTCGCCGGCGTCGAAGAACGCGGCGATATTGCCGAGATACGTGGGTTGAGGGACTGGAGCATCGGGTGCTTGCGTCATCGATCGGATCCTCTGTGAGAGCTGTGAATGGTCGACGGTCGTCTACGCCGTCGATCTTGGCCGATCCCGTGAACGCAACGACAATATGGCGGGCGGGCCGAGCAGTTGCCGCGCGAAACCAGTCGCGTGCGGCGCCGCGATGAGCCAAAGCGTCACGATCGCCATCGCGCCGAGATGGGCATGCGCCGCGAGCAGCGGCAGCAGCATAAGCACCCAACACGATATCGCGCAGGCTATGGCGTAGCGGATGCCGTATCGTAGCATCCCCAGGCTGCTCTCGGGCCTTTCCGGTCGAACGCGAACGCGATAGCGCCGCCCGCGTTTGGTTCGGAACATTTCCCAGGCGAACGCCGCAACGCACGCCAGCACGAGCGGCAGGGGGGCGGGCAGAACCATATGAAGCGCCTCGGCGACGATCGTCAGCGGGAGACAGATTACCGTCCAGACCGCCAGATAGCTGGCGACGAACAGTGCGGTGCCCCACAATTGACGGCCATGCCGGCGGGGAAACGACAGCGCCAGGATCGGTGCCACGAGCATCGGTGCCATCATGGCGAGTGTCATCAGCGCCCCGCTCCAGAACAATTCGGCGGGGCGGGCCAGCGCCAGATCCATCGAGATGGCAAAAGGTGTCAGCGACAAACCGTCGGGACCACAGAACGAAAGGTTCATCCATTCCGGTTGGGAGGCCAGCGCGGCCCAGGCGCACAGGCTGGACGCAATCACAATGCCCGCCAGCGAACGCCCCAGACGCTCCGACCCGGCCTTCGCGTCATCGCCTGATACGGCAAGGCTCCATGCAGAGTGCGACGACCGCTGCGCGATGGTCACGGGTGCAGCGGATCGTGCGTGGTCGCGTCAAGCGACGGAGCGTCCGACCGTCGTACGCAGACGAACGACGCGGTTACCCCCGCAGGCGCGTTCGCCCCGTGCGGCTTCACCCGGATAACGGTACCCAGCAGGCAGGGCACCTGTGTGACGGCGTTGGGCCACATCGCACCGGCCATTCCACGATAATCATAGCGCCAGCCCGCCGTCGGCGTACCGTCGATCCCAAGCCCGACGATGTCGAAGGTCTCATCCGCCGAACCAGGATCGATCGTGCCGGACAGCGTCAACGCATACCCATCGCCCATATCCAACATGCCGCTGATACGGGCTTCGTCATCGACGTTGAGGTCGAACACGCCTTCCCCGAAGATCAGCGCCAGTGCCGCAGAAGCGTCGGCACCGATGAGCGCCGTATCGTTATGATAACTACGATAGGTCCAAATTCCGTTGATCATGGCAAACCCCGAGTCGCGTTCTAATAATGGCGAATGTTGCGATGCACAAAGTAAGTGGTAAATATTTGTCCAGCAGCGGTTCTACAGGCTGGTCGAGGTAAAATGTAGAATCCTTGGTCGGATAGCGAAAAACTCATGCTGGCGGTTTTGCGCGTACTCGAGAACGTCCGGCGATTATCGCTATTGGCTTGTGTTATCTCAGATAGAAATGTTTCTAAATACCGTTGATAGAAAGAATCATCGGATATAGTTCTTTCTTATATTCTCTGGCTGTGTTGCGGTGGCGATCCGTTCCACCAGCGGGCCGCAATGAGGCGGAGGACGACATGACGAAAATCTTGATACCTCTCTACGAAGGCTTCAACTTGCTCGACGTTGCCGGTCCGGCGGAGATGTTCAGTTGGGCCGATGGCTTGGGCAGCTGGGAGATCGACTTGGTCGCCGAGGTGCCCGGGCCGGTCGTTTCGATCAACAAGTTCAGTTTGAACGTGCCGAATGGGCTGCCCGCTACGATCGAACCTTATGATGCGATTTGGATCCCGGGGGGCGATCCCAACGCGCTGGATCGAATCATTCACGATCCCAGCCGTATCTATCTCGGTTTCATTGCGGCGCAGGCTCGACAGGCGCAGTGGGTCTGCTCGGTTTGCGAAGGAGCGCTGCTCGCGGCAGCAGCGGGACTGCTCGACGGCTATACGGCGACGACGCACTGGGCGTTCTATCCCTATCTCAGCACGTACTTTCCCGACGTGACGGTAATTGCCGATTACCCGCGTTTCGTGGTTGATCGGAACCGGCTCACCGGCGGCGGCATCTCTTCCGGGTTGGATGAGGCCCTCAAGCTGGTCGAGCTGATCAGCGGCACCGCCGCAGCGATGGATGTGCAGCGTGGTACGCAATATTATCCCAACCCGCCCGTCGAGAGCAGCATTCCGTCGAGCGTGTCGATGCCCGATATGCCGACCCCGCCTTGATGACGGAATGGTCACGTCGTCGTTTATGCATCTCGAGCAACACGGCGTGGCATATCGGCTACGATGCACATTTGGCCTAGATAGCGCGTAATCGAACGGTTCTCGTAAAGTGACTTTCAGGCGTTCGCCGCGCTAGCTCCGCCGAGAAATACATATCTCTCTGCCATAGTAGCCGTTTTTCATGGCGAAATTTGCTATTATTCATCTCGGGGCAGAATTTAGGGAGCATTGGCGCGATTGGCGTAGCTAATCTCCTGCCTATAACTTTGTTTGCGCACGGACCGACGCGGCGATGACAGCACCGCGTACCTGCGCTACCCACATCCAGTGATCATCGTTCGTCGCCTCTTAGCACAACGCTACTTCGCTGTGCTCGTGTGCGTGGCGACGCTGGTGCTCAAGCTGCTGGTACCGACGGGTTACATGATCGGCAGCGAGCACGGCCGGATCACGATCGAGCTGTGTTCCGGCGTCGTCCCTCGAGCCATGCCGACGGCTATGCCAGGAATGCACGGCGACATGCCCGACCACGGCAAGTCGCAGGACCACGGCAAGGCTGAGATGCCGTGCGCCTTTGCGGGCCTGTCGACAGCATCGCTCGGTGCGATCGATCCTATTCAGCTCGTCACCCTGATCGCCTTCGTCATGGCGGTCGGGCTGTCGCCCGCCGTGCTTCCGGTAATCTTGCGCCGCGGCAACCTGCGGCCGCCACTTCGAGGTCCACCGGCCGTCCTTTGACCAACTGATCGCGTGCTCCTTCGGGAGCAACCACGTCCACGGCCCGCGCGCTTTAGCGGGGCCGGTCAAAGGCCTATTCATGATCCGATCTCACTTGCTGGCGGGCGCGTGCCTGTCCTGCCTCCTGCTCGCCGTACCGGCATCTGCTCAAGATGACGCGGCTCCCATCACGAAGCCCGACATAACGGCCACCAATGCGCGGGGCGTAGGACCAGCAGAAATCGGCGACATCATCGTCACCGCGCTGAAACGCCCGCAAGCGCTCCAGGACGTGCCCGCAAGCGTCACCATCCTATCCGCCGACCTGCTTCGTCGCCTCAATGCGCAGGATTTCTCCCGCGTCGCGGACTCCGTGCCCGGCTTGGCCTTCGCGACCACCGGGCCCGGCAACTCGCAGTACATCATACGCGGGATTGGCGGTGTGGGGTTCGTCCAGTCGCCGACCACCGGCGTCTACCTCGACGAGACCCCGCTTCAGACCCGCGCGCTCCGCGGCTTTTCGCAGCCCGACCCGCAGCTGTTCGACGTCGCTCGGGTCGAAGTGCTGCGCGGACCGCAAGGCGTGTTGTTCGGATCGTCGTCGATGGGCGGCCTAGTCCGCATCGTGACCAACCAGCCCGACCCCACCAAGATCGCCGCACTGGGTCAGGCGAGCGTTTCGACGATCACCGATGGCGGTACGAGCTGGGACGCCAAGGCAGTGTTCAATCTGCCGATCGTCGCCGATACGTTGGCGCTGCGCATATCGGGCGGGTTCGTCCGGCAGGGCGGATGGATCGACGATCTGAGACCCACCACCGGCGACCTGACCGAGAATGCCGGAACGTCGGCGGTCCGCAAGGACGTCAACTGGACCCGCACCGGCACGGTTCGCGCCGCGCTGCGTTGGAACGCGACGCCGACCCTGACGATCGCGCCGTCGTTGGTCTGGCAGGACGCCTACAGCAATGCGGACCGCCCCCATAGCGACGTGACCTTCGGCAAGCGTGCGCGGCTGAAGGCGCGGTATGCGGACACGTATGCCAAGGATCGGTTCGTCATCGGATCGCTGCTGATCGAGAACCGGTTCGATACGCTCGGTGGCGTCACCGTGTCGTCCAATTCGTCCTGGCTCGACCGGCGCAACCGGCTGTCGTTCGACGTCACCGCGTTCGACTCTCCGATCGTCGAGGATATCGTCGGGCCGGGTCCAGGCGGAAAGCTGTTCCCGACGCCGCTCGTCGATTTCGGTCGTACGAAACAGTTCACGCAGGAAGTGCGCGCGGTGTCCGATGGCCCGGGGCGGCTGCAATATGTGATCGGCGCGCTCTACCGCGACCTTCACCAGGACTCCGGTCGCACGATCACCGTCGCCGACCTGTTCGGCGTCACCGCGCCGCTGCCGCTTGGTGCCAGCAGCCCGGCGGTCATCCAGGACACGACGGTGCGCTTCCGTGAGAGCGAGATCGCAGCGTTCGGCGAGCTGACCTATGCCGTGGTGCCGAAGGTGAAGGTCGCCGCCGGAGCGCGGGTGTTTGCCTATCGCCAGCGCGAAGCGAGCCGACGCTACGGCGTCGGTGGCGTCGCGGGCGGCGATCTCGCCTACGACTATGACGAGCGCAATCGCGAGAACGGCGTCACACCACGCTTTACGCTGAGCTACGAGCCAAGCCGTGCCGCGACGCTCTATGCCAGCTACTCGCAGGGGTTCCGCACCGGGGGCGTCAACGCGCCCGTGACCGATGATATCTGCTCGGCCGCGGAACGTCGCGCGGCAGGCATTCCCGACGTACCGCCGCCTTACGACAGCGATCGGACCGAGAATTACGAGATCGGCGCCAAGACCAGCCTGTGGGGCGGTCGCGTGCGGATCAACGGCGCTGCCTATGCGATCGACTGGAAGGATTATCAGCAGGCGTTCCAGACCGCGTGCGGGATCAACAATGCGACGACGATCTCGTTCACGGTCAACGCCGGGCGGGTTCGTAGTCGTGGCGGCGAGCTCGAGGTCAGCCTGTCGCCGATCCGCGGACTCGATCTTCACGCGGGCGGTTCGTTCACCGATGCGACCTACCGGAACGACGTCCCCAACCTGCTTCTGCCGGCAGGGTCCCGTGTGCTCGATGTGCCGCGCTGGCTGTGGAATCTGCGCGGCGATTACGCGGCCGCACTGACGGATGCCCTGACCGGCACCCTGTTTGTCGCGGCGCGTCGCGTCGGCGCATCGAACAGCGGGTTCGGCGAAGGCGAGCTGCTGCCCCGCCCGGCCTATACGCTGGTCGATGCCTCCGTGGGGGTCACGACGCGTGGCGGCTTGGGGGTCGATCTGTTCGTCACCAACCTGTTCGACGCGGTGCCGGTCTTTGGCCAGGAGTTCACGACCTCGCCAGGCAATACCACCGCGACGACGTATTTTTCCTATCTGGTCGGACCGCCGCGGACTGTCGGGATACGTCTGACTAAGGGACTGTGATGGCGAGCATGGACGCTTCGGTAACCGACCTATATCTGTGGTGGCCGCGCGATCGCAACGGCGTCGCAGGTCGCGCGGGTCCGACGGCGCGACTACATCATGATCGACCGCGCGCATCTCGGCTGTCTGAACGGGGTTGAAGCGCTCAACTGTCTTTTCTGCTCCTACGCCAACGGTTGATTGGGTTCGTCCGCGCGGACGCTTATCGCTCGCGACTGGCGGATTTCCCCGAACGGAAGGATGGCTGCGATCGCGCGCAGATCAGTGCGTGACGACGGCGGGCGGGACAGCGACGGGCGGGGGAGGCGCTGCCGGTGGCGGACTGGTGGGCGGCCTCGCGACCGGGATGGCGGCGGGCGGTGGCGTCAGCGACGATCCCGCCGGTGCGACGAGCCGGGCGGACAGGCCGGTACGTCGCGCGTCGTCGGCGTCGCTGCCACGCGTCGACCGGGTCGTATCGGCCGCGGTCGCCAGCCGCGCCTCTTCCGCTGGGTTGAGCGTGTTGACGCGGATCCGGTCGACGTCGCCGCCGCCGGCGAGGCGCGACAGCGGCACGTAATCGGTGCGGAAGACGAGTTCGACTGCCGAGTTTAGGTCGACGCTGGTGTTCATCTCCTCGGCCGTCCGCGTCTGCTCGGTGCTGACGAAGCCGATCGTGCTCTTGACGCTGGCCGATGCACCCCAAGGGCCATAGCCGAAGCTGCCGCTCGCCGCCGCATCGGTGCGCGTGTCGAAGCTGCTGCCGCGATCATCGTCGGCGGCGCTACGCGTGTCGATGTGGAAGCGCATGCCGGCGTTGATCCGGCCGCTCTCGACCACGATCCGCTGCAGCCCCATCATCACCATCGAAGCGAGCATCTGCTGCCGGCTGCGCGCCATCGCCGCGCGCGCGAACCCGACCAGTCCCTCGGGGCTGCCGCTCGGCACCGGTTCCGAAGGTTCGAGCCCCAGCGCAGCACGCAATGCGGCGTCGCTCGGCATCGACGCGCCCGGTGCGAGCGTCAGTCGGGTCGACCGGTCGCGGTCCGCCGCGGCTTCGGCCCGCTCTTCGGGCGTCATCCGCGCGCGGTCCTCGGGGCTGGTGTCGTCGTCGTCGCCGGTCACCGCGAAATTGGGGAATTTCTCCGCCAGCCAGGCACGCGCGCCGGCGACGCCGACCTGCGCATCGGCAAAGCCTTCGGTGCTCGCGGCGACGTTGCGGATCAGGTCGACATAGGCCTGCATCTGCTGCTGGCTCGAATCGTTCATTGCCTTGAACACGCCGGTGATCAGTTCGGTGACGAACCGCGGAAACGACACCGCGTTCAGCACCGCCTTGGTGGTCGCGGCGATCTTGTCGGTGGCGACCCCCGAGAACGCAGCACCCGCGCCGCCCGCCTGGGCGATCGCGAGTGGCTGGCCGGATTCGTCGGCGAGGGCTCGTGCGGTATGCGCGACCCTGACGAGCCCGCCGGCGATCTCGCGGCGGGCACCGGGCGGCAATGCGTGAAAATCGGTCGATGCTGTCAGCAGGTCGCGTACCGCGCCGCGGACTTCGGGGGTCGGCAGGGTCGTCATGCGCCGGTCAGCCGGCGAGCGCCGCCCAGGGCGAGCGCGACGGCGCGTTCGGTATCGGGCGCGATGAAGGGGATGCGTGAGTAGCAGGGATGACATCCTGGTCGGCGGCAGGCGTCGCCGCCTCGCCGATCCTCAGCGACACCTCGAGCCACTCGACCGCCGCGGCGATTACCGGATGATCGAGCGCCACCAGCGGTCCGCCAGCCGTGCCGAGATGCGCCGCCGCGTCGGCAAGCCAGGCGAGCACGGTCATCCCCGCACCGGCACGGCTGGCATGCAGGGCTGTCGACGACGCGGGCAGTCGGGCGATCCGCATCGCCGAGGCCACCGCGCCCCATAGATCGTGCGCGCGCAGCGCCATCCGCAGGTCGTCGTGCCGGAAGATCGCAAACGCCTGTTTCAGCGTCGCCAGCAGATCCTCCGCCATGAACACCGTCAGCCCGCCCGATGCCGAGACGAGCCCGTCGACCACGCGGCCCGCCGCGCCGCGCACCCGCGCCTGTTGCGCGACGCCGCCGAACTGGCGGTCGTCGCCCAGTTCGTCGAGCTTGTAGAGTGCCTCCGCCAGCTCGATCATGTCGGTCTGGAAATCGACATTGCCGGGATGATCGGCGGGCCCGACGCCGGTATCGGCACCGAACAACCGCGCGAACACCGCGGCGCGTTCGTCATGCGTCGCGCGGTCGTGACGGCCGCTCCAGAACTGGGCGACGTCGGCTGCCGCACTGCCGAGCGTGAACGGCATCCCGCCGCCGCCGTGCAACCCCGCCAACGCCTCCGCCGCCGCGATGACTCCGGCGGCGTCGAGTTCGGCGGCGAAATAGAGGCCGGCGATCGCGCGCAACTGCGCGGCGTCGGCGGTCGCGGCGCTCGGCGGCGGCAGGTCGATACCGATGTCGGCGAGCGCAGTGGCGACACTGCTTGCCTGCGCGACCAGCCGTTGCGCACGACCGAGATCGTCGAGCATCGTCTCGATAGCGGGGCTCGGAAGGGCGCCGGCTTTGGTCATCGCGCGGCTGCGGGCCCATTTGACGGTGGGGCAGGGTTCTTTGGCGTGTTCGGATTGTACGGCGTGGAATTCCCCTGGATGACGCTCATCATCTCGGGCGTCGCCATCTTTTCGAGCGGCAGGTAATCGCTCTTGAAGTTCACGCGGACGTCGCCCGACAGCTTGGCCTTGACCTCCGCTTTGCTCTCGCTGCTCTCGTCGACCGCCGAGCCGACCGTCGCGACATGCTCCTGCACGTTGGTGTTCGTCACGCCGGCGGACACGCCCCAGCCCCTGAACCCGGCCGACGCGACGTTGCGGTTCATCGAGCTTTCGCGGTCGTACATCGATGCGGTGTTCGATTGCTGGACGCTGTCGCTGGCACGCATGTCGAACACGACCTTCGCGTTGATCGAGCCATCGGTGATGACGATCCGGTTGATCCCCAGCATCACCATCGACGACAGCAATTGCTGCCGCTGCCGCGCCATCTGCAGCCGCGCCGCGGTGACGAGGCGGAGTTCGGCATCGGCGTCGGACAGGTCGGTGATCGGCGGGTTGATGTTCATCTCCGCGCTGATCCGCGCGAGCGCGACCTCGGCATCGTCGCCGGTCGAGACCAGCTTGGCGGTCGGCGCCGGCGCGTCGCCGGCCGCGAACGACGAGGCATTGCCGTCGACCTCGACCGACAAATCGTCGGGAAAGCGGTTGGCGAGATAGTCCCGGCCGGCGCCCGCGCCGATATTGTCGTCCATGAACTGGTCGACGGTCTTGGCGACGTTCGCGATCAGCTCGCCATATGCGCGCATCTGCTCCATCGACGATTCGACGATCGCCTGGAAGACGTTCTTGATCAGCCCGCCGACGAACTTCGGGAAGTCGACCTTGCCGACCAGATTGCCGAACTGCTCGACCCCCGCCGCGGTCGCCCCCGCCTTGAAATTCGCGCCGGCAGGTCCGGGCAAGCCACTGGTCAGCTTCTTGAAGTTCGCGACGCCCGAAGCCTGATCCATCGCGGTCGAGGTCGGGGCAGGGGGCGGCGCAGCGACTGCTTGCGACACTGCATTCGGATCGGCGATGTAGGACAGGACCTTGACCATGTCGCGCGCGAGCTGCTGCTGTTCGCCAGCCGGCAGGACGCCGAACGCAGGCACCGCGGTCAGCAGGTCACGGACCTGGGGACGCACCTCGGCCAGCGCATGGGGGGCCAGTGCGTGGGGGCTAGTCCCGCCGGCAGGATCCTCGCGCGCCATGGCTCAGACCCGTGCGGCGACAGGCGCGGCCGCGATTGGCGGCGGTGTCGCCACGCGTGCCGACGGCAGCACGTTGGGATCGACCGGCGTCGCATTGCCTTGGATCGCCGAGATCATCCCGGGCGTCGCCATCTTGTCGAGCGGCAGATAGTCGCTCTTGAAGTTCACCTCGACAGCGCCGGTCAGGCTGGCCTTGGCCTTGATCATGTCCGAGCTGGTTTCCGACGCGCTGCTCTTGGCGGTGATGATCGGACGGTCCTGGTATTTGTAGGTCCCGCGCGAGAAGCTTTCCGCGTTGAGCGTGCCGCCTTCGATCTTGGTCTGCGATCCCCGGTCTCGCGTGCTGACGCCCTGGCGCGTGGTCTGGACGTTACCGGCCTGATCGCGTGCCATGTCGAACGCCTCCGCGCTTCGACTAAGGTCGCGGCCGCTGGTTGCGGTGAAATCGAACAGGACCTTGGCGGAAATCTTGCCGTCGGTGACGACGATCCGGTTGATGCCGAGCAGGATCATGCTCGCCATCATCTGCTGGCGTTGCTTGGCGAGTTGCATCCGGGCACCGATCACCAGGGCCCGCTCGACGTTCGCATCGGACAGATCGAGGCTCTTCAAGGCCCCGTTCTCGAAGCTGATCGAGCTGTTGACGCGCGCCAGCGCCGCCCCCTCGTCGATATCCTCGCGCAGTTTCAGGCGCGGCTGCGGGTTATCGTCCATGTCGTCGGTGCCCATCTCGAACATGTCGGGGAATTTCTCCTGGACGTGGTCGCGGCCCTGATTTTCGGAGACGTTGTCCTGCATGAACTGGCCGAGCGACATCGACACCGATGCGACCAGTTTCCCGTAGGCCTCCATCTGCTCCATCGACGTGCTGACGATCGCCTGGAACACGTTCGAGATCAGGCCACCGACGAACGCCGGGAAATTCACGCCATCGATATACTCCTTCGCAGCAGCGACGCCTTCGTGGATCGCACCCGCCTTGAAGTCGCTGTCGCCGATCGCCTCGACCTTCGCGTTGTTCGCGTCGTAGCTGCCCGCCGCGGCCAGCGCGGTGGCCGGCATGCCGAGACCACCGGCCAACCGATTGCCCTCGATATCGTCGGGCGCCGCGAGGTAGTTCGCGATCAGCGCGGTATCCTTGGCGACCTGGCGTTGTCGTTCGGGCGGCAGCGCGGCGAACGCCTCGCTCTTCATCAGCAGGTCGCGCACCGCGTCGCGGACTTCGGGACGGGGCGGGCGAGGCAGCGTTGCTATCGACGGCGGGTGCATGGTTTGGGCCTCGCTAGGGGTTCAGGCGGCGAGTTGCTGGAGCGCTTCGGCGCTGACCTCGAACTCGGCGGCGCGGAGATACAGGCTGATCCGCGGCGGCAGCGCGGCGCCCGCGCGGACCGACAGGATCGAGAAGCGCCCCGGCCACACCTCGTCGTCGGGCGTGAACGCGGTCATCCAGCGGCTGAGCGCGGCAAGCTCACGCGGCCGTTCCGACAGTCCGAGCGTCAGCAGGCTGAGGAATTCGGGCGGCAGGTCGGGAATCCGCGCGAGTTGTACATAGAGTTCGAACTCCGGCCCCTGCGGGCTTGTCCCGAACGCCATCAGCACCGAATTCTCGGGCAGCTCGAACCGTCCGCCGAGCACCAGGCCGATGATCTGCATGATCGCCGGTAGCCGTTCGGCCATTCCCATCGCGGTCAGCACCGGCTCGAGATCGCGCAGTTTCAGCGCATGCGGATAGAGGAAGGTCAGCCGCTCGCCGCCCATGTCGCGCTGCGCGCTGATCGTCGTGAACAGCGGCCGCAAGCCGGGCAGCAGGCGCTGCGCGGTGGTGATGACCTGGAACAGGCCGGGCGGCAATTGCGTCACCTGGTGCGGGTTGGTCTCGTAATAGACCTTCGACGCGTAGAGCCCGTCGCGGTCGGTCGATGCGCCGAAGAACGCGCCGTAATCGAGGTTGCCGCCGCCGAAGCCGCGAAACGGTTCGGACCGCTCGTCGAACCAGCGCAGCGTATCGCGGCCGAGGAACGCGCCGACCAGCCGCCGCATTTCACGCGTCGCCTCGTCGCGGCGGTCCGCGCCCGATGCGTCGGGTTCGAGCGGCTCGATCGTGAAGCGCAGCTTGGCCGGCTGGATCTCCGAGAAGGACGGCTCGAACGGCGCCGCCATCGGCACCAGCGCGTTGCGGGCATAACGCGGATCACCCGCGGGCAACGGAAATGTCCGCGCGATCAGCCCGGCCATCGGCTGGCTCGGATCGGCCGCGCCGAGCGCACGTGCGGCCTGGGCAAGGCGCTCGGTCACCTTGGCGGAGAGCGGTTGGTAGGGCATCGATCGATCCTCCTTTTTGGCCGCTATCAGTGCCGACTGGTGCCGTTGCGGACGCCCATCGCCCCGCTGAATCCCCCGGTCATGCCCGGGATCTCGTCCAATAACTCGCGCGCGAAGGCGGGCATCTGGACGGGTTTCGAGGTCATCACCGGCGACATCCGCGGCTGGCTCATCTCGTCGACGCGACTGTCGGGTCGCGGTGTCGGCGAGCCACAGCTCGCAGGCGTTGACCAGGTCATAGTCGGTCGGGCTGCTCGTCGCCTTCGAGCCCGCGGTGCGCGGCATCGGCGAGCGCACGTCCATCATGTCGAGCAATAC
>Ga0247813_10002007_pt1 | contig 14472 bp, 14 predicted proteins | sample UWRJL169409C1_FD_180719 | JGI IMG/M metagenome (GOLD analysis project Ga0247813, IMG submission 180719) | Plant litter microbial communities from Arlington Agricultural Research Station in Wisconsin, United States - UWRJ-L169-409C-1 | ecosystem: Environmental > Terrestrial > Plant litter >... | reverse complement strand
TAACTCTTATCCTTTCATTAAAAGCATAGATGGGATAGCTGTAGAGACATTGATCAATGGCTATAATTATAGGGATAAAAAAGCGCCAGAACAAGCCAAACTCTCCAGAGGGAGCACCGCTATCCAAGCATATGGAGCGTTACTATCCGAGAATAATATCGCATGTCCAGATAGCATAACTGTAGTCTTTACCGATAATGTGAGCGCTGATAAAACGGAAATATTTAAATTGACTGCTGAAAACAACACGTACACTTCCAAATTACTTCAAGCGCAGCACCTAAACAGAGAAAAGGTCAATAAAAAAAACTTTGAAGGTTTAAGCAAAATAGTTGCGCAAAATATTGGCTATCTTACTATTCCCGAAATGTATACTTATGCTGATGTGGAAGGACTGGAAAATTTTATAAAAAATGCGTTTAAACGTTTTGCCAATACGAAGGCACTGATCATTGATATTAGAAATAATCCTGGTGGTGGAAGAGAAATTCTTCAAACCTTTGCAGGCTATATTGTTCAACCGAAACAATCTCCTTGGGTAGCTAATTTAGCTTATTTACGCACGGACAAAAATAGATTTGGAGATGAAGAGTCGATGAGTAGTCGTTATCTCTATAGTTATTATTCTGATAAACTATCGGTTACTGACAGAAAAGCAATTGACCAGTTTAGTAAGGATTTAAAACTCGAAAAGGCAGTAGATAGTTCAAAGTTCAGCAATCCCTTTTATATGGTTTTACATAGTGATGCGAAATCCTATATACAACCCGTATATATTTTGGTAAATGAAGAAAGTTTTAGTGCAGCGTCGGTTTTTGCAAGCGCATTTAAGGGCTTGCCGAATGTAAAAATAGTTGGAGAAACAACAGATGGTTCAAGCGGTAATTCAAAAATAGTGCATTTGAAAAATTCGAATATTAAAATTAGCGTTTCTACCATGCTGTCCTTTCAAAGAAATGGAAAGACCTTAGATGGAAATGGGACTATACCAGATATCCTAATTCATGCTGACGAAAAACAAGTTTTGAATGGAGATGACCACCAGTTAAATGAATTGGTTAAAATCATAAATGACGTTAAGCTATAACCCAATCACTTTTTTCAAGCTTTCTCGATTTAAATATCCCATATGGGTAATAACTTTTGAATTAACCTTACCATTTACATCCATCACCACATAAGCTGGAAATCCTGTGCTTGCATTTAGCATTTCTTTAAGCTGGGATACGATCTTATCCTCAACAAAAATATGGGTGCCTGGGATTTGTAAATTAGCAACTTTTTGCTTCCACAATTCGATAGTCGAACCACTACTTGTACAAAGATAAACGTATGCTACAGGTAAATCTTTATTGGCCTCATGTAGTTTTTTACTATTAGGAAGATCTGACAAACAAGGGCCACACCAAGTAGCCCAAAAATCGATAATTAATGCTTTATTCGGGAACTTCTGCTTTAAATTAAGCATAAAGTCATCCACACTTTTTAATTCCTTTATCTGAAATAACTCTGCATCGAATGCTAATTTTGAAAGTGGAGTACCTATGGTGATGCTTTCTATTTTTGTTGAATTTGCCAACAAATTATCTATTCGTTTTTGATTGTTATTCGCTTTAATTAGCTCATTGTTTGCTAATTTTTTAGTCCACTGCGTTTGTATGCTATTAATAATGATCGAATACGATTTAGAGAAAACATCTTTTTCAGAGTCTAGCGACACGAGTTTCAAAATAGCTGATTTTTGTGGAGTGTACAAACTATCCAAGAGCGCCAAATTGCTGATCAGTGTTTTTGCTTCCTTTCCGCTTTTCATATTTCGGGTATAGATATTCAAATAGTTGTAGAATCCAGCACCATCATTACTGGTAAACATCGGTTGATGCGCACTAACTTCTTTAAATAATTCTGCCGGCATCACATCCCCCCAATAAGAAACGGCTATACTACCATATATTTCAGATAAGCTCTCATTTTTAACTGCCCAACTATAGTTTTTATTGCTGGCTATAAACTCGTCTTCCAAGGCCTCTATAGCTTTTCGGATCGAATCAATTTTGATGGCAAATGCGTCGGCAGTAAAATTCCTCCTCGCTCTGCTAACGGCTGTAAGTCGGTTAGTAAGTGCATTCCGTTCTGTTTTCTTAAACAACACATTTTTATTCATCACCGTATTCAGGTTTCCATCCAAGCCCGAATACACAATACCCTCTCCGATCATGTACCCCCCATCTTTTGGCAACTTGCTGACATCTATCGAAACCGTTAATCCATCATTTAAGTAAACACCTGCGTACAAATAATCGCCCACGCTTAACCAGGCTTGCTGGTTAGGGAAATTCTGGTCGAAAACAATTTTTGCTATACCTGTTTTATCCATCTCTGCATAGCGTGTAGTTTGTGTGCCCACACCCAGTTGAACCAGTGTGTAAGTAATAGGCACCTTCTTTACCGTGTCGGGCAAGTTTTTGATTTGAATAGTTAGGGTAGCTGGTTCATGTGCCATTAAATAAGCATCCATTTTTTTATCCTCTAAAGAAAGAGAAACCTGTTGTGCATTCATCTGAGTACAGTAAAATGAAAGGAGAAAAAATAATAAGTGTGGTTTCATCTGTTTATTTTTTAATGTTGTGTAATGCGTTAAGTACGTTTTCTTTTTTTCCTCTAGAAACTGGTATGCGTGTGCCATTATCTAATAAAAGATAGCCTGAATCTTCTTTAATCAAACTTTTGACGAATTTTTTATTGACCAAATGAGATTGATGGCAGCGAATAAAATCATATTCTGCTAGCAATTCTTCGTATTCGAAAATTGGTCGTGAAACCATAATGTTCGTCCCATCCGCCAAAAAGAACTCGGTATAGGCGTTAGATGATTCGCACCGGATAATATCGCTTGTGTTTACAAATCGTATTTCCTTGGTCGATGCCAGCGCTAACTTATGTTCCTTCTTAGCATCCTTATCTCGAATAAGCTCCATCAAATTTTCGAGTTGGAGGTTTTCTTTTTTTCTGCCTAGCTTAACCTCTACTTTACGAACGGCAGCTACTAACTCGTCTGGATTAACAGGTTTAAGGAGGTAATCTATGGCTGAGAATTTAACGGCTTGAATGCCATATTGATCGAATGCCGTTATAAAAATAACTTCGAAATGATGATGGGGCAATGCTTTTAGCACATCAAATCCATTTTTATCGGGCATTTGAATATCTAGAAACAACAAATCGGGCTCAGTGGTAATAATGAGTTCAATAGCATCGTCCGCATTGGTGGAAGTACCCGCAATGCTGATGGGCAACTCGAGTTGTTGAAGTAAACCAACTAGGTTATCGATGTTGTTTTTCTCATCGTCTATAATTACAGCACTAATCATAATAACCAATTTTTGAAAAGGATAACCACTTGTGTTTGCTCATGTATTCGTTTCACTGAAAATTCTATGTGTTGTTCATTTAGCGTTTGATTCAATAATTTAATCCGTTCTTTAGTAAGTGCTAGGCCGAAACCCATCGATGCGCTATTTTCATTAAATCCTTTCCCATTATCCTTCACCATCACCACCATATCATGTGCTACCTTTTCGAAAGTTAAATAAAGCCAACCATTTTCTTGTAGTGATGATATGCCATGTTTTACCGCATTTTCTAATAAAGGTTGTAAGAATAGACTTGGAATTTCTACCGCATTCAAGTCTATTAACTGGGTGGTTTCGATCTGATAATTAAATCCGAAGCGGAGTTTTTCTAGCTTTAAATAGTTTTCGAGTATTTTAATTTCGCTAGCAATGCTTACAAATTCATTTGTACTTGCCTTAAGCGAATCGCGCATCAGATTACTAAATTCGAGCAAATACTTCGATGCATTTTCTGAGTCATTCTTCGTGATAAGCCCTTGTATAGAGCTCAGTGCATTGAATACAAAATGAGGATTAAATTGCGAACGGATAGATTTAAGTTCTGTTTGCACTAACTGTTTTAGGGTGCTTTGCGTTCTCAATTTCTCCGCTTGCTTTCTCGAGCTCCAAAGTAACCCCACAAAACCTATGGCCAAAACAATCAGCGTGCCTAATCCTATTTTAGCCCAAAGTGTTTGATACCAAGCCGCCCGTATCGTGAATGGATAGCTAGAAATATGTTCACGCTGCATGCTATAGCGTAGTTTTAGTTCGTAACTGCCCGGAGAAAGATTTTTAAGCCACACCAAGTTAAAATCAAAATCGTTAGACTTCCATCCCGTGCTATCCCTTCCATCAACTAAATTGTATTCAGTTACGTTTTTAGAGCCAATGATGTCCTCTAAATAAAATATTAAATTATTGTCTTCATGATTAAATTTAGTGGGCAACTTTAGTAATGTGGTATCGGTTTTCCAATCGCTATTGTAGCTATTTCTTAACATCTGATTGCCCCATTGCCTATTAAAGACCTTTAAAAAATTTGGCAGTCCAGCAAAGGTGAATACGCTAACTACCTTAGGTTTCCATTTGACCCAATAGGCCGATAGTGAAACGCTGATGCTATCTGGAGACGACTTTTTCCTCACCTCGAAAGTTAAGCCTGTATCGTAGCCCGCCTTAAAATGACCTAAATAAGCGGTTACCGAATCTATCTTCGTTGGATCTGCAATTCTGCTCATCCAATAAACCGGCACAAACAATTGAGGCGTACGCCAATTCACCACCACTTTTTTCTTGTTTTCTACAACTCGAAATTCATATTCATGCGCATTCTTAGCATTAATCCCATTAACGGTGATAATTATTCCAGAGGTATCGAATATGGGAATGGCATCTCTACCACCGGTGCTGTTTAACGTGACTTCATAAATGCCTTTCTTATGATTTTCATAATTTTTTAATTGCGGAATTTTCTTTACCAAATCTTTGTAATCCACTTCAATTTTATTACTGTAAAATGCAGAAATCAGTAAATCAGTTCTTCCTTTGTTGTAAGTGGTACTCGTAAAATACTTTCGAATAGAATCACCATGGCTATCTTGTTTAACAACTGGATGAATTACCTTAAGGTTGATATCCTGCTTTTGCGCGAAACAAAAAAAGGATAGAAAAAAGAAGGATAGGAATAGTATAATATTTCGCATGTACTTCGCTATGATTTAGTATCAAAGTAAAGGCATTTGACCTTATATTGTACATGCTGATTTGAATTAGGTAATTACTATTTTGAATTAGACATTATTTACCTCATTATATAGAAAAGCCAGCTTTGCTTTACCGTCTTTTGTTTTCAATCATTGCTTTGAAAGCACATTCTTAATTTCGATACCAATTGGGGCAACTTCAACAAGATCGAGAGACTTTACCATTTTTAACGTGCCATTTTTGTATTTCAAGAAATGCTTAGTTTTTAAGTGTATTTGATAGGCCTCTTCACTTGCGTAGACTTCAAAAACAGTAACATTTCGGGGATTAGACTTGTCGTAAACCGCTTGAAGTGCCAATACACCTGGCTCTAATAAGGCCGCATCTTTTGCATGTTCAGCTAGTGCTGCTTTATACTCGTCAAGATACTGGGGATAGACTTCTATTTTTGCGATACGAAATTTCCTATCATTATGCTGTGCGTTGGCTGTTCCTACCATTGTAAATGAAATAAAAATTAAAACTAAAAAAAGCCCTTCACGATATCGTGAAGGGCTTTTGCTCCCGAGACTGTATACTTTTCAAAAAATTTGGTTGATGACCTTAATAGGATTGCAAGAATTGACGAAAATGATTTAGAATAAATCAATAACACTTGCTATAAAATATCAAATTTTTAAAGGCCTTAGCGTATCTAATTCTATCGACAATATGAATATGCAACCTCGTGTATAAATATGTCGAGGCTTGAATATAAACTATTATAATATGACAGGTTATCCTAAAAGCTTTTCTGTTTTTGATAAAAAATTTGCCATTGCGTCTTTGATGTCTATGTCCGTTCTGTTTGCTAATACAATCAACCACCAAATACTTTCTCCCAATTTATGCTCCAATTCTTCTTGGCTACCTGTTTTAGGCCAACGTTGTTGCTGCGACATAATATTCCTGCCCACTAAGCCCGCATCGGTTAAAAAAGCCAAGGCATCTTCTTCCACTGTCCATTCGCTGCCATGATGCTGGCTTTCCAATTCGTGGTACTTTTTTCTAATTTCAAGAGAACGTTTGATCATCTCATCCATATTATTGTTGCTCATATTCTTTACATTAAATTTGCTTTAACTGCTGCTATTTTTTCATCTCTGAAAACAAAATCGAATAGGCCTCCAATCTTTCCTTCCGGAAATTCGCCTGTAAATTCCACTTCCAGATGTGCTTTGTCACCATCTACCAAGAGCTTCAATACTTTTGTTTGTGTTTTGTAGCCAATGAAGTAACTGGTGTAATACGCTTTGATGCCTTTATGCCCCACAAATTGCCTTCCCACCGAAGGATCATCTAATACAGCGTCTTGCAGAAATTTTTCCAGATACCTTTCGGTATCATAGCTATTGCTTATCGCTATCCAATCTTGCAAAAATGTTGCTATATCCATCTTCATCAGTTTTGGTAAAAGCTTTGTTTATATTGAACAGGAGTTTGATTGGTTTTACTTTTGAAAAGTTTGTTAAAAGACTGAGGATGCTCAAAGCCAAGCTGGTAGGCCACTTCTGCGACCGAAAGGTTCGTGGTGCTCAAGATCTCCTTAGCCCTTTCTATTAACCGATTATGGATATGCTGCTGTGTATTCTGTCCGGTTAAGGAACGAAACATATCGCTAAGGTAATGTGAAGAGACATTCAGTTCATCTGCAATTTGCTGAACCGATGGAAGCCCCTTTAGCAATGCCCTTTCCTCCTGAAAATAGTTATCGAGCAATTCTTCAGCCCTGGAAAGTAAATCATTACTGGCCGCTTTGCGGGTAATGAACTGCCGGTTATAAAAGCGTTTACTGTAACTCAGCAATAGTTCCAATTGGGAAATCACCACTTCCTGACTGAACAGATCTATTGCCGTATCCAGTTCCATTTCCATGGTTTTAAACAGTCCCATCATAATCTCTCTTTCTTTTTCTGAAAGATAGAGTGCTTCTGAAACGTTATAAGAGAAGAAGCCATAATCCTTTATTTTTTTGCCCAACGGAAAGTTTCGGATAAAATCAGGATGGATAAGCAAAGTATAGCCCCCGTAATCACCTTCATCTTCTGAGGCTGAGATTAACTGGTTGGGAGATACAAAAGATAGGCCGCCTTCGTCAAAATCATAATAAGACTGTCCGTATTTTACCTTACCGCTGAAGTTCTTTTTGTAGGAGATCTTATAAAAATTGAACAGCATGCCTTTCTCAAGGTCAGATGTATCTGTCCTGATATTACCGTAATCGACCAGACTCACCAATGGATGCAGTGGCTTGGGCAGGCCAAGTGCCTTGTGCAGTTCAGATATAGAGTTGAATAGATAAGGTTGCTTTGCGTTTGTTTTCATCGTAATCGCTATTTATACGGTTTTCGGTTGGTAAGGGCTCTGCAAATTAAGGTATTTTGTGAGATTAATCCGATATGCTTCTGGTCCCTCGGACAAACGCTTGGCATACAGGCGGACTGCATCATTTCCGGCGGGATAGGTCAACTGATCCTTATTGTCGGTAGCTGCTTGATAAACCACTTCAGCAATAGCTTCGGGCTCGGCAAATTCCATCAATGTGCCATCATTGAAGCCTTCCATCATCTTCGCCATGGTGGCTTCATACGCTTTATCTTCTGTGACCTGCATGCCCTTCATAAATTCAGTTTTGATGCCACCAGGTGCCACATTCTTTATGCCAATGCCGAATTGAGCAAGATCGTAGGACATGCTTTCTGCCAATCCCTGCAAGGCCCATTTGCTCGCATTATATACTGCCGACTGCGGGTTAGAAACTAATCCACAAAGTGAGGTGGTGTTGATAAATAAGCCCTTTTGCTGTTTTCTAAAGTAGGGGATAAATGCACGGATCACTTCAAGGGTACCAAAAAAATTGGTATCGAACTGCGCCCTGATCTGCTGCTCGGAATGCGACTCTACGGCGCCGATCAGGCCATAACCTGCATTATTAAATACGACATCTATAGGTCCTAAACCCAATGCTTTCTGCACAGTCTCAAGAATTTGTGCAGTTTTGGTGACATCCAATGGTAACAAGACCAAATTTGGCAGTTCATTTAATTCTTTTTCCTTGTCTGGGTTGCGCATAGTGGCAATTACATTCCATCCATTTGCCAAAAATAGTTTGGCAGTTGCTTTACCAAGTCCCGTGGATGCGCCAGTAATCAAAATTGTTTTCTTTTCCATCTTCTTTATTGTTTTAAACTGATACAAATTTCATGAAACATGGCCTAGCCTGATAAGCCGTAATGGATGATGTTGTAGCCAAAACGGATCTAACAATAACCCGAAACAATTCGTTCATTCTAGTAATAGTCATAAAGATTCAAATAATTACCGATGCACCATTTCGCAAAACACTTACCTATGCTACAATCTATGGTTGAATGGGTATAATGCATCGCGTGAAAATTAGAAAAGATTAAATAAAATTATTGACAGATTTTTTTTGGAGTTCTTGCTGCTATATATGCAAATTGCGTGCAAACAGGCATTTAAACAAAATAGTCTAGCAAAACCTGCAATCCTTTCGAATTTAATAGCATCGAACAAAAAAAAGCAGAGAATATAAATTATAATCTATTCGCTAAGAAGGTATTAGTGAAGCAAGTTTGAGTTTTTTAGACGCTTTGCACAGTATGGGTGCGGACACTGGGCTCGAACCAAAAATCGGCCTCTATTTCCACTATGCAACGATTTGAAAATCAGCTAAAAACAGAAATGCCCTTCACGATATTGTGAAGGGCATTGGCTCCCTCTGCTGGGCTCGAACCAGCGACCCTCTGATTAACAGACAGACGCTATCAATTTCTAACAATATGTTTATCAATTAGTTACGACCTTTCAAAGAAATCCTGTAATGTATTTGTAACGGTTTTTTTTATAAACTCAAATTTAATTTTTTTTTCTAATACATCGTTCTAGCCTTTTATTTTTTTTCAAAAACCAACATAAATACTACACAAAATTGGGAGAAAAAAATAACTTGAATATATATATGTTCAAAGAATACCAAATGTTCAGATTGACAGATGGTGTTAAAAATGGAGTCAATAAAGCATTAGAGGCGATACTTTATTGCTTGTACACATATCAAACTAATGAGAACCTAACAGAAAAACTTATGAACCATCAAAACTCCTTTACCAGACAATTTAGATGGAGAATATCGGAGTGGATATTTCATCAATCGCGAGCTCTAAACGCTGTTTTTGATGCTCTAAAAGAGGTTTCTTATCGCTCATTTTGGGTGATTTGGTTTAGTTTTGGCTGAGTTATTTTGTATTGGAAGGCATACTTGAGGGTTTTACTAAGCTATAGACTAGAATTATAATCTATTTTAACTCTGAATTCTTTCCTAGCAAAACGAAATCATAATAATATATTCAATTCCGCTACTATTGGGGTTATCCTAAAGGCTGTAAACGTGTATATTTTTAACAATCCTTATTTTATACCATTGCACAATTATTTTAATTTTTTGAATATCTCTTGCATAGTTTGTTTATCCAGGCTTACCATATCCACCAATTTTAATGCTTTGACCATTTTTAGCGTACTGGTTTTGTAATGCTGAAAATGTGGTGTTGTCAAGTGGGATTGATAGGCCGCCTTATTCGCATATATCTCTATTATTCTAATCTGGGTAGGTGTATCCTTCTGGAACATTGGGAAAATCGCAATCACACCTTGTTCTAGTTTTACAGAAGCCGAGGCTTCTTCTTTTAGGATAGCGTTGTATTGCTCCAGGTATTCTGGTATGATTTCGATTTCGGAAATACGTACCATCATATCCTCCTGGACGATTGCGGTGGTAGGAATAGATAAGACATTTCTCAGAGAATTTGCCTGCGTTCTGCTGACGTGCTTTTCGATCTGTTTTGCAACTTCTATTAGCTGCGTTTGCGTGATCCCGGTATTCATTCCCATTTTAACATGGGATTGCAGTTGGGATTCTACTCCCTGCATTGCGGCTAAAGCAGAAATAGTTACCAGTTCTCTTTGCTTATAGGTGAGCACATCGCTCTGGAAAACATCGGCAAATAAATGTTCCTTTAAAAAAGCATCGATGCTGGGAATGAATTCACCAAACCCCGGTGCCGGCTTTGCCTGGGACGTACCAGTTAAAGTCTCCAATACCTTTCTTCCACGTTCATAGTTGTCCCCTGAAGCACGGTTTATGATAATTTTCTTTCCCTCATTGTCACTAATGCCTTTGGATTTCCGCTCATCAATTACCTTCATGAAAACATTGATCGCATTAAGGCTTCGCGGAAAGCCGCAATAGGCATACAGTTGCACCAGAACTTCCTTGATTTCATTGACTGTAAGCCCTGCATCAAGTGCGGTGTTCAACTGTATCTTGAGGTTCGTCATATCACCAGTTGCGGTAAGTGACGAAATAGCCACCAGACTTTGCTGTGCCTGACTTAAAGAAGTACTGGTGCCGGTTTCAATTTGTGCGTTCATTGTTTTACTGCTTATGATCAAGGTCAGACAGATCACCCATTTGATAATGCTATGCCTTTTCATAATCTTGTTGATTTACTTCATGAAATTCTTGATCTGTTACTGCTTTAAGCCAGGTCACGCTTTCATCGCCATTGTAATTGGTAATGGCAATATGAACCATTCTGCCAGTAGCTGACGCCCCGTGCCAGTGTGTAACATTTTCTGGAATATTTATCACATCACCTTTTTTTATCGGCTGTGCAGTTTTGCCCTGTTCCTGATAAAAACCATTACCTTCAATAACAATCAGTACCTGTCCTTTTGGATGGGTATGCCAATTGGTTCTTGCCCCAGGTTCAAAGGTTACGGCACCAGCCGAAAAACCATTATTGTTGTCCCTTGCAACAAGGGGATATAAATATGCTTTTCCTGTAAACCAATCATTGGATAATGGTTCGCCCGATGGGAATATTTCTGTTGTTTCCATATTTAGAAATTTAAGAATTCTTTTTGATATAATCTCCCTAAGCTATTGCAGTTCAAACTTTACAGTTGCATTGCCAGAACCCAATGCAGCAATAAGGCCAGCCGGATTATCAACCCGTGCAATCCTTGTATAACTATAAGACGTTGAAAACGTTTTATAAAAAAGAACCAACGTATTAGAACCGTAAAGTAACAAGTCTCCAGTGTGGATCGTTCCGGGGTTTGAAGCATTAGCTGGCAATGCTACCGGAAGGTCGAAATATTTTTCATTGCCGTTCAATTCGGTCATATTTAGCGTAACTGGCAATCTAGCTTTAAAGGCAGTTGCCGCAGCATTACTGTTAAACGTAGCTGTAAATACAGCAGTACCTATCGTAACCTTCATCTTGCTTCCTGTTGGATTGTCTGTTTGTCCATCATTATCAGTACTTTCTGAAGTTATTTTCTGTTCATTGTCCTTGCCACAGCTTGACATACTTAAAGATAGAGAAACTAGCATCACAATGGTTGTTATAAGATATTTCATAGGATTAAATTTTAGAAAGTGGATGCATCAATTACGTATCTATATCTAGCCTGCTTATCTACGATTTTTTCCCAGGCACCATTAATTTCATCAGCATTGATGAGCTGTACCTGCGGATAGATTTTATTCGCTGCGCAGTAGTCCATCACCTCCTGTGTTTCTGGAATACCGCCAATCATTGACCCGTTAAAGTTTACGCGGTTAAAGATCATATTAAAGTTATTGATTGGCAGCGCGCCATTTATCGGCTGTCCCACCTGTGTGAAATTGCCATATGGCTTTACGCAGTCTATGTATGGAGACATTTCATAGACATATGGAACTGTAGATATCATATAGTCCAGTTTGCCTTTCCAAGACTTTAAATCTTCTGCAGAATTTACAATGATCGCTTCTTTTGCCCCAAAAGCTTTGATATCACCTGTTTTTGAGGAAGACGTAGTAAATGCATAAACCTCTGCACCTTTGGAAACAGCAATTTTGATTGCCATGTGCCCCAGTCCGCCAATACCGACCACACCTACCTTGTCGCCCTTTTTCATTTTGTACTGCATCATCGGTGAATAGGTGGTTATCCCAGCGCAAAGCAGTGGCGCTGCAAATTGCAGATCAATATTGGTTGGAATTTTTATCGCGAAATGTTCGGTAACCACAATGTTATTTGAATAGCCTCCCTGGGTAATGCCCGTAGGCGAGCTTTTTTCAGTCGAACCGTAGGTTCCGACCATTCCCGTTGTTTCGCAATGGTGTTCTTCTCCTTTTTTACAACTCTCGCATTTCATGCAACTGTTAACCATACAGCCCACACCTGCTTTATCGCCTACCTTGAACTTGGTAACGCTTTTACCAATAGCGGTTACGATTCCTGCTATTTCATGACCAGGGACTTGCGGATATTGTTGCTTTCCCCAATGCCCCCTGATGGTATGGATATCCGAGTGGCAGATCCCAGAATATTTAATTTCAATTAAAATGTCATTGTCGCCTACTGGCCTGCGCTCAAAGCTCCAAGAGCTTAGTTTGCTTTGCTCGTCTTTTCCGGCAAAGCCTTTTGATTTAATATTATTAGCCATAATTGTCAGTTGATCTGTTTCTGAAAATACATTAAGGGGATCGGCAAGCATTAAGCCCGCACTTACAATTGCCGTTTGGTGAATGAACTTTCTTCTTGTTGAATAATCGGTACGTTCCATATCTGATATTTTTTCTCTAGTGATTTATATTCTAGTTGTTTTTCCTGCATCGCCTTTATAGAATATATGCACTTAAACTAGTGAAAGGCAATATTGCAGTGCACAAAACACCGATCATCTCCTCTTGTATTTATTCATGGGATTATTTTTTACCGTATTCTTCATCTGTAACTTTCTGCAGCCAGGTCACGATTCCCTTTTCCGTTTTGGGGAGGATATACATCTGTAGCATTCCCGTATCGGCACTTGCCCCATGCCAATGTTCTACGTTGGCCGGGCATTTTACGATATCTCCTTTTTTAAGGGCTTGTTTTGGCTGGCCTTTGATCTGGTGGTATCCCGTACCATCGGTGATGATCAGGATCTGACCCGCGGGATGTTTGTGCCAGTTGCTTCTCGCTCCGGGCTCGAAATAGACATTACCGACAACGGTATTATAAACCGAGTCATTCTCTACCAGCCCAATATTCCATGCCTTGCCCGTGAAATTTTCTGCTGGTCCAAGTGTGCCTTTCGGAAAAATAAAGTTTGGTTTTTTCTCATCCGCTTTTTTATTACTTTGGGCGCTTCCGGTAAAACTGAACAGAGCCAATGTAACGATTGCGGTTATTGTTAAAACTTTCATATGATTTGATATTTAATCTACTATTTCTGGTCTTTCAGGTGTTTGGTAAAAAAGGCCTCCAGCTTGTCGAACGGAATCAGGTCGGTTTTATCGTAAAGGTCGACATGCACGGCATTTGGTATAATGACCAGTTCTTTTGGTTGTCCTGCACGTTTATAGGCATCTTCGCTAAATTCCCTGGAGTGTGCCTTATCTCCGGTAATGAACAACATTGGACGGGGTGAAATGGTTTCGATATCGTTGAAAGGGTAGAAGTTATTGAACTTTGTATTACTGCTCAATGTAGGATGTGTAGTCGTTTTCGGCGAGCCACCTTTAGGCGTATATTCCCCTCTTGGCGTGCGATAGAACTCATAGAACTCACGCTGTATTGGATGGGTGTTTGCATCCAATTGATGGGTAGTGCCTCCCGTATATTTGGTCTCGCCGCCCAAAAATTCGGCATAGCGTTGCTCTACCGCTTCAGCCTGGTTTTTTTTTCTTTGCTCAAGGCTCTGCGAATGGTTAAGAGCATTGCGGTTTGCCGAGCCCATGTCGTACATGCTCACCGTTGCAATTGCCTTCATCCTTGGGTCAATCTTGGCCGCACTGATTACAAAGCTGCCGCTTCCGCATACACCTAGCACACCTATTCGCTCCCTGTCAACAAATTCTCTGGTACCAAGGAAATCCACAGCTGCACTGAAATCTTCGGCATACATGTCCGGAAGTACGGCATTGCGAGGTGAACCTTCACTTTCGCCCCAAAATGAAAGGTCAATGGCCAGGGCAATAAAACCCCTGTCCGCCATATTCGAGGCATACACATCCGCACTCTGTTCCTTTACTGCGCCCATCGGGTGGCCCACGACGATTGCTGCATTTTTTGCTTTACTATCCAAGTTCTTGGGAATGAAAAGATGTCCAGCCACCTGGAGGTTATATTGGTTCTTGAAACTTACGGCATACAGGGCGACCTTGTCACTTACCTTAAACGTGGTGTAATCTTTAGCTGATATTTCTTTCATCTGTACATTGTTTGACGTCGATTGTGCATTTGCTGTAGCATATAAAAGCACAGCCGTGAGC
>Ga0247813_10002006_pt1 | contig 14477 bp, 13 predicted proteins | sample UWRJL169409C1_FD_180719 | JGI IMG/M metagenome (GOLD analysis project Ga0247813, IMG submission 180719) | Plant litter microbial communities from Arlington Agricultural Research Station in Wisconsin, United States - UWRJ-L169-409C-1 | ecosystem: Environmental > Terrestrial > Plant litter >... | reverse complement strand
ATCAGGGGCATGTGCTCGGCACCTTTGCTCTTTATTCGCATCAGCCGGGAATGCCGTCCGCAGAGCAGATCGACCTCATTTCGATGGCGGCGCATCTGGCGGGCATTGCCATCGAGCGGCGGCAATCGGAAGAGCGCATTCAGTTCATGGCGCATCACGACGCTCTGACGGGTCTGCCGAACCGGGCGATGTTCGATGAGCGCGTTGCAAGCGCGCTGGAACAGGCCCGTCTGACCGGACAATGGGTGGCGCTGGCCTTCCTCGATCTGGATAATTTCAAGCTGATCAATGACACGCTTGGACATCACGCCGGGGATGAACTTCTGCGGGTTGTCGCCGGCCGGATGCTGGCCTGCGTGCGCAAGTCGGACATGATCGTGCGGGTCGGCGGCGACGAGTTCATCATTCTGCTCAACGGTCTCCCGCCCGAAAACGCGGTGGTGCTGTCGCGTCTTGAGGCGATCCGCGCAGCGATCGGTGCACCGGTGGTGCTGGCCGGTCGCAGTCTGCAGGTCAGCTGTTCGATGGGCGTCGTCTGTTACCCCGAACATGGCGAGATCGCGACCGAACTTCTGGCCAATGCCGATTCCGCGATGTACAGGGCCAAGGAGGTTGGCCGCAACAATCTGCAGGTGTTCGATGCCCAGATGGCGGCCAAGGCGCATGAGAGCTTGCGGCGGCACGAGGAATTGCGCGATGCGGTGGTGCGCGGCGAATTCGTGCTGCACTATCAGCCGCAGATGAACCTGAAGACGGGCAGGATTTTTGCCGCGGAATCGCTGCTGCGCTGGCAGCACCCCGAGCGCGGGATGATTTCGCCGGGCGAATTCATCCCACTGGCCGAGGAAACCGGGCTGATCGTACCGATCGGCGAATGGGTGCTGAACGAGGCCTGCCGCCAGAACAAGGCCTGGCAGGATGCCGGCCTGCCGCCGATTGTCGTCAGCGTCAATGTGTCCGCCCGTCAGTTCAAGGAACGCAACTGGGTGTCGAAGGTCGCCGAAGCGCTCGAAGAAAGCGGACTGGACGCCTGCCATCTCGAGCTGGAATTGACCGAGAGCTTGATCATGCAGGATGTCGCCTCGGCGGTTGCCACCATGCACGAGCTGGAAGCGCTCGGCGTCCATCTCGCCATCGATGATTTCGGCACCGGCTATTCCAGCTTGAGCGCGCTGAAAAGCTTTCCGGTGCGGCGCCTGAAGATTGACCGGTCGTTCGTCCAGGATATTCCGGGCGATGCCGATGACCGGGCGATCACCGGTGCCATCATTTCATTGGCGCAGAAATTGCAGATGCAGGTGATTGCCGAAGGGGTGGAAACCCAGGCGCAGGTCGATTTCCTGGCGGCGAGCGGCTGCGACGATATTCAGGGCTATTTCATCAGCCGGCCGGTCGCCGCTGCCGCATTTGTATCGTTTCTGGCTGGGTAGGTCCGGCTGCTTCTGTGTCGTTTTTGCATCGCTTGCCCGACCTCGCGCAGTCGTGATGGCGCGGAGGGGCCACAAGCCCCGATCCAGCCGCAATTGCCATACTTGTGGCAAGAGACCGGTATTTGCTGCCGGGATAGACTGCTGCGCGGATATAAGCCGCGTCTTCGCCATATGCGTCAACGGAATATACAGAGTTCAATGACCCTCTCAAAAGCTCTCTCCCGCCGGCAGTTTCTCAATATGTCCGGGCTTGCGGTCGCGTCCGCCGGCCTTGCAAGCTGCACGTCGTCGATGAACACCGATCGTTTTCGCGCTGAAACAGCGCCTTATTTTCGCGATCCGTCCCAGGAGGGCCGGTTTGCCGATCCGCGTTATGGCGCCGCGCTCGAAGGACCGGTCGGTGACGGCATGACCCCGACGGGCCTGCCGCTACAATCAGCCTATTATACCGAGATGTACGGCCCCAAGTTCGACGGCGGATTCAATATACCGGCGGTGCCGTACCAGCAGATCGATGCCCGCTTCTATCGCCAGCAGGTCGACAATACGTTCGGCGAGAAGCCCGGCACCATCATCGTCGATACCGGCGAGCGCTTTCTCTATCTCATTCTCTCCAACGGGTCGGCAATGCGTTATGGTGTCGGCATCGGCCGCGAGGGCTTTGCCTGGTCGGGCAGGGGTGTCCTTCAGTGGAAGCAGAAATGGCCACGCTGGAAGCCACCGAACGAGATGGTGGCGCGTCAGCCGCATCTGGAAAAATACTCGATCGCCAATGGCGGCATGGCGCCGGGCCTCGACAATCCGCTCGGTGCGCGGGCGATGTATATCTTCCAGAATGGCGAAGATACGCTTTACCGCCTGCATGGATCGCCGGAATGGCAGTCGATCGGCAAGGCCGTATCGTCCGGCTGCGTCCGTCTGATCAACCAGGATGTCATCGACCTCTATGATCGCGTGCGCGACAAGGCGCCAATCCTGGTCATCTGAATGAGCTATCTGAAAAGGCCCGCTGACTGAAAGGCGGGCTCAGCTTGCTGATCATTCCTGTGCCTGTCACAGGAATCCAGCCAGCTCAAGTCTTTGAGCTGAAAGAGTCTTTTGACCCGACAGACGTCGGGTCTGTGGATCCCCGCCACAAGGGCGAGGAAGCCGGGGTACCGCTCTCGTCCGATAATCGCATTTTGGGGTTTGCCAGCAGTCTGGGCGCGCCCACGCGTCCGGCACCCGTCGGGCATGCTAGTCCCCGGAGGGCTGATTTTCACCAAGATGATTGCTGAGGCCATGGAGTGCTGAACGCAGGGCCGCGGCTTCCTCCATGCTGCATCCCGTTGCCTTGCCGATTTCCGTCAGAATGCCGAAAGCGTCGGTCTTCAGCGCTACGCCTTTCGGCGTCAGCGTGATGATTACCTGGCGTTCGTCGCTCTTGTCACGGATACGGCTGACGAAGCCGGCGGTTTCCAGCCGCTTGAGCAAGGGCGAGAGCGTGCCGGAATCCAGCCCCAGCTCCTCGCCGATACCTTTGACCGTCATCCTGTCCTTCTGCCACAGCGCCAGAAGCACCAGATATTGCGGATAGGTGAGGCCAAACCGGTCGAGCAGGGGCTTGTAGGTACGGTTGAAGGCATGCGCCACCGAATAGACGGCAAAGCAAAGCTGCTGGCCGAGCGCCAGCGCATCACCCTCTTTCAGTTCGTCCTTACGCATGTCTTTATCATTGGTCATAGTGCGTATTCTCGCAGTTTTAGGATGATTTTGCAATTTGCAAAATCATATTGCGTCCAATTAAATTTTGCGCTATTGAAAATCCAGACAGCATATCACCTCGCAATCAACCGCTGAACCAAGGAGACAGACAATGCCAATTCTCTACACAACCAAGGCATCCGCAACCGGCGGCCGCGCCGGCCACGCCGTGAGTGAAAACGGTGTTCTCGATGTAACGCTGACCGTTCCGAAGGAACTCGGCGGCGATGGTGCGACCGGCACCAATCCCGAACAGCTTTTCGCGGCCGGCTATTCCGCCTGCTTCCTCGGCGCGCTGAAGTTCGTCGCCGGCAAGGAAAAGGTGAAGATCCCGGACGATGCGACCGTGACCGCAACCGTCGGCATCGGCCCGCGCGAAGACGGCACGGGTTTCTACATCAACCCGTCCATCTCGGTGAACCTGCCGGGCGTCGATCGCGAAGTGGGCGAAAAGCTCGTTGCAGCCGCCCATATCGTCTGCCCCTACAGCCATGCGCTGCGCACCTCGACGGAAGTTTCGGCAACGCTCGCCTGATGCTTCGTCTGATCTGATCAGAAGCCCGGCGGAGCGATCCGCTGGGCTTTTACATGTGCGGGGCTTGCTCGGCCCTGTATGAAATCCAAATTCGGGCTTGTAAAAGGTCCGTCTTTACTCTTGATTGGTTGCATTAGTCTTCTCTGTAGCAACATAGGGTAAAGACGCATGGACATGCTGATCGGCGATGTCGAGGCTGATGACATATTTACTGCAATCGACGAAGTCCTGCGGGCAAGTACCGCGAAGGCGTGTATTGCGATTTTCCGCGCCACGCTCGACCGTTGCGGCATTGATACGTTTGCCAGCGGCGAAGTCGATCTGAGGTTCCGTTCGCGATCCGTCTTTCATGTTATCGGCTGGCCGGAAGACTGGCGAAACTATTATTTCAGCTCGGGTCTCGTCCATCGCGATCCGCTGGTCGGCGCGCTGGAACATCGGATCAGCCCGTTCACCTGGATGGAACTGCGGGCCGATCGGACCTTGCCACAGGTCGGTACCCAGGCTTTGGAGCGGGCGGGCGAAGCCGGCTGGACGGACGGCCTCGTCGTGCCGCTGCCGCGCGGCGGCGGTCACCGGGTCGGTATTGTCAGCCTTGTCGCCAGAAAGTCGCGCGTTACCGGGGCGCAGAAGCGGTACTTGCCGGCCCTGTGCATCTGTTTTCACGAACGGCTGCGCGGCCTTGTCGCCGCCCACAGCCTGCCGGTCGCACCGGCAGGTCTGACATCGCGCGAATTCGACTGTCTGCAACTGGTGGCAAAAGGCATGTCCGACCGGCAGATCGCAGCCGAGTTGAACATTGCCGTCTCGACGGCGCACGAACATGTCGAACACGCCCGAAAACGGTTTGAGGCGACCACCCGCGCCGAACTCGCGGCGGCTGCCGTGTCGCTCGGGGTTATCCACTTTTGACGGCTCGCGCCGCCGAGCGTAGGGCATGCCGAAACCAAAACGGCGGCTCCATCCGGGGCCGCCATTCTATTTCAACCTGTGCGGCTTCTACCGCCTCAAGCTTCCGAGGATGCCGCGCACCAACGCCCGGCCGAGCGAGGAGGCGACGGTGCGGGCAACGGATTTCATCGCTGCCTCGGCCACGCTTTCGCGCTGGTAGCCGGCGCGCGGTTTCGGCTTGGGCTGTGCCGGTGCTGCATCATCGTCGCCAAAGCCGGGCAGGGTCCAGCGGCTGCCGCCGGGGGCTGCCGGCGGTGGAGCTTCAGATGCCTCGCGGCTTTCCTCGGCCTGCTGCGTCGATTTGGCGGCGCGCTGGGCTAGGAGCTCATAGGCGGATTCCCGGTCGACATCCGTATCATACTGGCCAGCCACCGGGCTGATGCTCATGACATTGGCGCGCTCGGCCTCTGTCAGCGGACCGGCGCGGCTCGACGGCGGGCGGATCAGCGTGCGCTCGACCATCGAGGGCGAACCCTTGCCTTCGAGCGTCGAGACCAGCGCCTCGCCGGTGCCCAGGTTGGTGATGGCAGTGGCGCAGTCGAAATCCGGATTGGGGCGGAACGTGTCGGCTGCCGTCTTCACGGCCTTCTGCTCGCGCGGCGTATAGGCACGCAACGCATGCTGGATGCGGTTGCCGAGCTGGGCCAGCACGGTTTCCGGCACGTCGAGCGGGTTCTGCGTGACGAAATAGACGCCGACGCCCTTGGAGCGGATCAGCCGAACGACCTGCTCGATACGTTCGAGCAGAACCTTCGGCGCGTCGTTGAAGAGCAGATGCGCCTCGTCGAAGAAGAACACCAGCTTCGGCTTGTCGGGATCGCCGATCTCGGGCAGTTCCTCGAACAGTTCCGACATCAGCCACAGCAGGAAGGTGCCATAGAGGCGCGGGTTCATCATCAGCTTGTCGGCGGCCAGAACCGAAATGGCACCACGGCCATCGCGGGTGGTGCGCATGATGTCGGAGACTTTGAGAGCCGGTTCGCCGAAGAAATTCTTGGCGCCCTGCTGTTCGAGAATCAGCAGTTCGCGCTGGATGGAGCCGACCGAGGCCTTGGAGATCAGGCCGTATTTGCTCGAAAGCGCCGTGGCGTTCTCGGCCATATAGTTGAGCATCGCCTGGAAATCCTTGAGATCCAGAAGCGGCAGTCCACCTTCGTCGGCGATCTTGAAGGCGATGTTGATGACGCCTTCCTGGGCATCGGAGGCGCTCATCAGCCGGGAGAGCAAGAGCGGCCCCATCTCCGACATCGTGGTCCGCACCCGGTGGCCTTTTTCACCGTAGAGATCCCAGAAAATCACTGGAAATTCCTGGAAGGCGAAATCGGTGAAGCCGATCTGCTCGGCCCGCTTGGTCACCCAGTCCTTCGGCTCGCCGATGGCGCCGATGCCGGACAGGTCGCCCTTCACGTCAGCGCAGAACACCGGCACGCCGGCATTGGAGAAGCTTTCCGCGAGAATCTGCAGCGTCACGGTCTTGCCGGTGCCGGTGGCGCCGGTGATCAGCCCGTGGCGGTTGCCGAATTTGAAATCCAGATATTCGCCCTTGTTGATCGTGTCGTCCGGTTTCCGGCTGGTGCCGATATAGAGCTTCCCGTCCTCAAGCATATGGGCCTTGTCTCCGTTTCGCCAATGAAAGCCAGCGGTTCGCAGGCCTTCATCACATTGTTTTCCCATGCCTGTTATAGGAGGAGTGCCTTTCACCGGCAACAGAAGGATTGTCATGCAAAAGACGGCTTCTGCGCGCTGGATGGCCGCATTGTAATTGCCACCAAGCCATGAAACGATCATTGCGTTCTCGCGCTGCGGATACCGTTCCGAAGGGCGCTTGAGTTTCAATTCGAGATAATTTACCTTGACGTCAACGTCAATTAAACGAGGAGAATCACCCATGAACGAACTTGTCACGCGCGTCGCCGAAAATGTCGGCATCGATCCGGCGACGGCTGAAAAGGCCATCGGCATGATGCTCGGCTTCCTGCAGCGCGAAGCCGCTGACGGCCCGGTCGCCAAGATGATCGAAGCCATTCCAGGTGCTGAGGCGCTGGTTGCGCAGTACAATGGCGAAGGTACGGGCGGTGGCGGTGGCTTGCTCGGCGGTCTGCTGAATGCAGTCGGCGCCGGTGGCGGCGTCATGGCGCTCGGCCAGCAACTGATGTCGCAGGGCCTCGGCATGGGCGAGATCACGTCGCTCGCCAAGGAAACCATCGGTTACGCCAAGGAAAAGGCCGGCGCCGAAGTGGTTGATGAAGTCGTCGCCTCGGTTCCGGGCCTCAGCCAGTTCGTCTGATAGCGTCAAGTAATGGACGGTACGTCCGATAGCGACCTGGCCGCGCACTTGAGGCAACTGGAGGAACGTCTCCACGGCCCGAAGGTGCGCGGTTCTGCGTTTTTGACCGGTGAACTGCTCGACGAGGATTTCACCGAGTTCGGCAGTTCCGGCCAGGCCTATGGCCGCGCCGATACCATCGCCGCGCTGGTCACTGAGGCGGAGCAGGCCGTGCCCCCCGTACGCTCGGAAAACTACCAGCTGAAGCGCCTGTCGGAGACCGTTGCGCTCCTCACCTATGAAACGGCAAACGAGAACCGGCGTGTTCTCCGGTCATCGATCTGGCGCTATACCAACGGGCATTGGCGCATGGCCTTCCATCAGGGAACCCCGATGAAAAAGTGAGCCGGCAAGGCTCAGGCCGTTTTCGGCCGCCTCGCGAAAAACAAGAACAGCGTAAAAATCACCAGGAGCAGCCCGACGCTGACCGGAGCTGCGTGAGCGCCGAACAGGTCCATGATCGATCCCGTCGCGCCCGAGCCAAGGCCGCTGCCGACCGCATAGGCCAGCGCGAAGGCAGCGCTGCCCGCCACCAGCATTCCGCCGCGATATTGTTCGCCGAGCATGGTCAGTGCGCAGGTATAGAGCGAGAAGCTGGCCGCGCCGATCAGCGCAAAATCGGCAAGAATGGCAATCGGCGAGGTCAGGAACGGGATGATCAGGAAGGCGAAGGCGCCGATTGCGCCCATGGCGATCGCCACGCGCTGGCGCGGCAGCCGGTCGAGCAGCACGCCGATGAAGGGCTGGGCGAGCGCGGTCGGCAAGGCCAGAACCGTGACGCTCAGCGCCGCAAAGGCCTGCGAATGGCCGGTCTTGACGAAATAGACCGGCATCACCGAGATCGCTGCGATATCCGAAAATCCAAACGCCAGCACCATGGCGATCAGCACCGGTGCCTTGCGGAAGAAGACGAAGACGTCGCGGGTGGAGGAAGCCTCCGGCGTCGTGCGGGTCGAGAGCGTCAACAGGGCGGTGGCAAAGGCGACGAGCGCCACATAGACGGCGGTGAGCGCAAAGCCGAAGCCGCCTTCCGTTCCCATCAGCGGAATGACCAGCGGACCAGCGGCAAAACCGCCGCAGATGCCGGCGCCGTAAAGGCCGGACACCCGGCCACGCAACCGGTCGGGGCAGGCGGAGTTCATCCAGGCCTCGCTCAGCATGAAGATCAGGCTGGCGAAGAAACCCAGCAGAAATCGGGCAAGGAACCAGACGGGCAGCGAGTCGGTCGCCGCAAAAGTCGCAAGACATATCGAGCAGCCGGCAAGGCTGATGATGATCAGCTTGTCGGTGCGCAGCCGTGCCGTCAACTGGCCGATCATCAGCGTCGATGTGGCGAGGCCGAGCGCGAAACTGACCGCATTGAAACCGATCATCGCCGGCGTCACGCCACGGCTTTCGAGCGTCAGCGAGATCAGCGGATAGGTGATCCCCTGCGCCACAGAAAAGGCCGACGCGCCCAGAATGACGGCAACGATGGCCGCCCAGTCGGGCATGAAATCGGTGATCGTTGTCTGATGGCCCTGCATGAAAGTCCCCTCCGCCGCCCGTTGGTGCCGGGCGTACGCCTCTCTATCCGATCTGCAGGAGATTTGAAATCCGGGCAGACCGCGGCGTTATTAGAGATTTTTGGCTCCAGACCGCCAGTGAGGGCCGATCCTGATCAGGGGATGCGGGGGCTGGCTGCGCACCACGGTGCCTTCCGGCCACTGGTGGCTCCGTCTCCACCCCGCGTTGAGGTGACCGGCTTCCCCGGTTCAAAACCCCGCCGCGAAAACGCGGCAGGGTGAGGCTGTGAACATCAGTCCGCCCGGTCCCAGTCAGGTGCCAGTCCACCGGGGCTGACGATGCGGCCGTTCGGGCGGGCGAGCCTGTGGATCGCGGCCATTTCGTCGCTGGAAAGATCGAAATCGAAGATGTCGAAATTTTCCTTCAGGCGGCTTTCCGTTGCCGTCTTCGACAGGGTGATCACGTCCTTCTGCTGAACGAGCCAGCGCAACACTACCTGAGCTGCCGTCTTGCCGTGCTTGGCGCCGATATCCTTCAGCAAGGGCTCGTTCGGCACCTTGCCGTCGGCCATGGCATAATAGGCGGTGATCGACATGCCGGCTGAGCGGGCAGCGTCCAGCACCTTCGTCTGGTCTAGATAGGGATGGTATTCGATCTGATTGGTGGCAAGCGGCGCTTCGCTGAGGTCTACCGACTTTGCCATCAGCGCCGTGTTGAAATTGCTGATGCCGATGTTCTTGACCTTGCCCGCCTTCTTCACGTCGTTGAGCGCGCCGATCTGCTCGGCCAGCGGTACGCCGCTGCTCGGCCAATGCAGAAGCAGGAGATCGACGTAGTCGGTGCGCAGCTTCTTCAGGCTCTCATCGACGGAAGCGAGGAAATCGGCGTGCTTGTAATGATCGACCCAGACCTTGGTGGTGAGGAAGATATCGCCGCGGGCAACGCCGGATGCCTCGATCGCTTCGCCGACTTCAGCTTCGTTGCGATAGATCTGTGCCGTATCGATATGGCGGAAACCGAGCTTGATCGCCTGCGGCACGATGCGCAGTACGTCGGGGCCGGGCATGCGGAAGGTGCCGAAGCCGAGAGCGGGGATATTGGCGCCGTTGGCGCTGACTGTCTGCATGGAAATGTCCTTTCAGGGAGGAGACCCGGCACGCGGCCGGGTCCGGAATGATGTCTTTATAGATGTGGCGTGAGCCGTCTTGGTCAAGCAGGGTTCTTCAAGCCGCCTGGGCAACCGGTTCCGGCTTGCGGTCGAGCATGCCGCTGATGACGGTGAGCACCAGGGCACCCGCGACCAGGATCGCACCGACCCATGGGGTTGCCTGCAGGCCAAGCGGCGAGGCGACCACCAGTCCGCCGATCCAGGCACCGGCAGCAATGCCGAGATTGAAGGCGGCGATGTTCAGCGCCGAGGCGACATCGACGGCACCTGGACGGTGCTGCTTGGCCAGTTGTACGACATAGAGCTGCAGGCCGGGCACATTGGCGAACGACAGGAAGCCGAGTGCTGCCAGCGTGATCAGGGCAGGGATGGCCGAGACCGAGGTGAAGGAGAAGATCACCAGCACGGCAGCCTGGGCGGCAAACAGCCAGATCAGCGCCTTTACCGGATTGCGGTCGGCAAGGCGGCCGCCGATGATGTTGCCGGCAGCGATCGCCAGGCCATAGAGCACTAGGACGAGGCTGACGGAGGAGGCGGCAAAGCCGGTGACGTCCTGCAGCATCGGCGCCAGGAAGGTGAAGGTGACGAACGTGCCGCCATAGCCGAGCGCCGTCATGCCGAAGACGAGAAGCAGGCGGCCCGAGCCGAGCACGCGGACCTGATCGAGAATGCTGGCCGGTGCCGCCTTCGACAGGGTGGAGGGCAACAGGGCAGCGATTGCGGTCAGAGCAATGACGCCAAGGCCTGCGACGGCCCAGAAGGTGGCGCGCCAGCCGAATGTCTGGCCGATGAAGGTGCCGAGCGGTACGCCGGTGACGATGGCAACCGTCAGCCCCATGAACATCAGCGCAATGGCCGAGGCACGGCGGTTTTCCGGCACGAGGTCGGCGGCAATGGTGGCGCCGACGGAGAAGAACACGCCATGCGCAAAGGCCGAAAGCACGCGGGCGATCAGCAATGTCTCATAGGACGGGCTGAGTGCCGCCATGGCATTGCCGGCGATAAACAGTGCCATCAGGCCGAGAAGCAGCGGCTTGCGCTCGATCCGGCCGGTGAGCGCGGTGAGGATCGGTGCGCCAAAAGTGACGCCGAGCGCATAGATCGAGACGATCAGGCCGGCCAGCGGCAAGGTGATGCCGAGGTCGGTGGCGACGGTCGGCAACAGGCCGACGATGACGAATTCCGTGGTTCCGATCGCATAGGCCGCGATCGTCAAGGCAAACAGGGCAAGAGGCATGGGAACACCTTTATCGCCGGTGGGAGGCCGGACGTGTTGGTGGCGGCAGACCGGAAATCCGGGCCGTCATGGGTTTCGTTGAGCGGAATATGGGCCAAAGCCACTTGCGCGATAATCCATGGGAATGGATAAATGCCTGTGAATTGAATTCACAGAAAGCGATGCCATGGACAATCGGGCGGGCGAAATGGAGGTGTTCGTCACTGCGGCGGAGGCTAAAAGCTTTTCGGCGGCCGGACGGCGGCTGAAGCTGTCGCCTTCCGCCGTCAGCAAGCTGGTCACTCGCATCGAGGACCGGCTCGGCACGCGCCTTCTGGTGCGCACCACCCGGTCGCTGCTGTTGACCCCGGAAGGCGAAATCTATCTCGCCCGGGCGCAGCGCATCCTGGCGGACATTGCCGAAACCGAGCAGCTGGTTTCCGGCGGCGGCCTGGCGACGCCGCGCGGACTTCTACGGGTGAACGCAACCGTCGGCTTCGGCGAGCGCTACATCATACCGCTCGCCGGCGAGTTCCTGGCGCTTTATCCGGAAGTCCGTCTCGAATTGTCACTGACGGATGGGGTCATCGACCTGATCGAGGAGCGCACCGATATCGCCATCCGGGTCGGACCCATGCGAGATTCAAGCCTGAAGGCGCGAAAGCTTCTCGACAGTCACCGCATCACAGTCGCGACACCGGACTATCTCGCACGCCGCGGGACGCCGCAACGGCCCGAAGATCTCTCGGCGCACAATTGCATCACCTTCACCTTTGGCCGCAATCCGGGCGAATGGCTATTTCGCGATCCGGCGTCCAGCGCGCTCTATACGCGCCCCGCTCCCGGCAATGTGCAGGCCTCCAGCGGCTCGATCGCCCGCAACCTGTGCCTGACGGGGCTCGGCATTGCCCGCATCGGCAAATTCGATGTCGATCCGGATATCGGCAGCGGCAGGCTGATCGAAGTGCTTGAGGATTATAATCCGCATGAACCGGAGCAGGTCCACGCGGTCTTTACCGGCCACGAACATCTCGCAGCCCGCATCCGCGCGTTCATCGATTTTCTTGCCGCAAAGATGGACTAGGAATTTGCTGACCTGTCCCGCCTCTCTGCCGATGCACTGCGTTTGCGAATAGAATGCAGGTAGCGGGTGGTGGTTGAACCGCTTGACTGATCAGTTCGCTCTGGCAGTTTGGGCAGGCAGGCCCCACATGCTTTCTTTCTGACACTGTCCTGCCGAGACGAGATACCGATGCCCAACCCGCGAAAAATGTCCCTGACACCGGATATGGTGGCGCTCTGCCATCGCGATGTCACTGATCCAGGCCCGGATGGACGATGGACCGCGATCAGCGACGAGCAATATCGCGATCTCGCCGTGTCGCTGGAGCGGGAAAGCCACGGCGAGCCGCTTTGGGTGTTTGCCTATGGTTCGCTGATCTGGAAACCGGAATTCGAGGCGACCGACCGGCAGCGGGCGACCGCCTTCGGCTGGCACCGATCGTTCTGCCTGCATATCAACCGCTGGCGCGGCTCGCATGATCAGCCGGGCTTGATGATGGCGCTCGAGCGCGGCGGCCGCTGCGACGGCGTTATCTACCGGCTGCCGGACAATGACCGCGCCGCCCAGATCGAACGCATGCTGCGCCGCGAAGTCAGCGCTGTCGAAAATATCGATGCCGTCCGGTGGATATCGGTCAAATCCGAAAGCGGCCCATGCCGGGCTCTGGGTTTCTGGGTGGGGGCGACCGGCGAGCGGATCCGCTCCCGCCTGCCGCTGGACGAGGTGGCGGGCGTTCTGGCCCGGGCTTGCGGACATTTCGGATCGGGGGCGGAATATCTCTACAACACCGTCTCGCATCTGGAGGATTTTGGCATTCACGACCGCAACCTCTGGCGCCTGCAACACCTCGTCGCCGAGGAAATCAGGTCGATTCATCACCAGACCCTGGAGCCGCAGGCGCGCTGACAGCGTGAGGAGAGACCCCTCATGGCCGAGAACCAAGCCGAACTGCCCGTATTGGCTTTCGCAGATGCTGCTGAATGGGAAAGTTGGCTCGCCAGTCAGCCGCTGTCAGCGAACGGGCTCTGGCTGAAATTTGCGAAGAAAGCGTCTGGCGTACCGACCGTCTCCAAACCGGAGGCGATCGATTTAGCACTGTGCCATGGCTGGATCGACGGCCAGCTGAAACCGTTCGACGGCAATTACTGGCTGATCCGGTTCACGCCACGGCGGCCGAAAGGCAAATGGTCAGCGATCAATTGCAAGCGGGCAGAGGCCCTGATCGAGGCGGGGCGCATGCGTCCGGCCGGCCTTGCGGAAATCGAGCGGGCGAAGGCGGATGGGCGTTGGGAGGTTGCCTATCAGTCCCAGAGCACCATCACTGTCCCGGCTGATCTGCAGCAGGCGCTCGACGGAAACGAAGATGCCAAAACCCTGTTCGGCATCCTGGACAGCGCCAACCGCTACGCCGTGCTCTACCGTATCCATACCGCCAGGAAACCGGAAACCCGCGCCCGCATCATCGAAAAGCTGGTCGCCATGCTTGGCCGTGGCGAAACCATCCATCCGCGCCGTGGTAAGCACTGACGTTCAGTGCTCGGCGCGCTGTGCGCCGTGTGCCCGCAGGATGGCATCCGCCTCCTTGCCGTACAGCTCCTCGAAATGGTCGAAGGTCTTGGAGAAATAGCCGATCCCTTGCGTGGCCGATCGCAGCGCGCGCGCCAGCTCGTCAAGCGCGCCTCCCGGAACAAGGGCGCGAAAAATATCCCAGCCCTTGGCGGTCTCATCCCGGTCGAAGCCGAGCACTTGTCCCTTCAGCGACGAGACGATCTGTACCAGATTGCCCGAATAGACCGAGGGGATGTGGATCTCGCTGCGGAAGACCGGTTGCATCAACACGGCCGCCCCTTCCGACAGCGCCTGCCGCACGCCCATTTTAGAGGCGGAACGGAACGCATGTTCGGAACTGTCGACCGCATGGTGCTGGCCGTCCGTCAGCGTCACGCCGACATCGATGACCGCAAAGCCCAGCGGACCTTTCTCCATCGCCTCGTGCGCACCGGCCTCCACCGCTGGAATGTAGTTTCGCGGAACCACACCGCCCTTGACGGTTTCGGTAAAGGAAAATCCCTGGCCGCGGCCATTCGGATGAATGGTCAGCTTCACATCGGCAAACTGCCCGGCACCACCGGTCTGCTTGCGGTGGCGGTAGTGGACCTCGGCCGGTTTCGAGATCGTCTCGCGATAGACCGGGGTCGGCGCACGCTCGGTCGCGGTCACGTGAAAGACGTCGGATAGGGTACGCAGGAGATCGCGCAGATGCACCGGCCCCTGGGCACAAACCATCTGGGCGCCGGTTCCTTCTTCCTGCAGGATTTTCAGGCTGCGATCGGTTTCCGACAGTTTTGCCAGCGTTTCCGAAAGCTTGTTCTCGTCGCGCTCACTGCCCGGCACCAGAATCCTTTCCAGCATCGGCGTCGGCGCCTGTGTCCATTCGGGTGGAGAAAGGGCTGCCTCAGCCGTCAAAAGCGCCGGCACAGACAGGTGGTCGGATTTCACCGTCGCGAACAGATCGCCGGCTATTGGTGCAAACGCCGTA
>Ga0247813_10002003_pt1 | contig 14489 bp, 15 predicted proteins | sample UWRJL169409C1_FD_180719 | JGI IMG/M metagenome (GOLD analysis project Ga0247813, IMG submission 180719) | Plant litter microbial communities from Arlington Agricultural Research Station in Wisconsin, United States - UWRJ-L169-409C-1 | ecosystem: Environmental > Terrestrial > Plant litter >... | reverse complement strand
TGGATCATATATTTTTTTTATCTTTAACTTCTAGTGCAAAATTTATAGGTGCTGGATTAGCAACAATAGGTGTTGTTGGTGCAGGTGCAGGTATAGGTATAGTTTTTTCAGGTTTATTATTAGCTATTAGTAGAAATCCAGCTAAAGAAGCTCGTTTAATGCAAATTGTTTTATTAGGTTTTGCATTAACTGAAGCTATGGGTTTATTAGCGATAATGATGGCTTTTTTAATTTTATATTCTTAGTATATAGAATATAAAATTTTAATTTTATTAATTTAAGGTTATATATATTATAGATGTAGCTCAGTTGGTTAGAGCACTCGACTGAAAATCGCGGGGTCAAAAGTTCGATTCTTTTCATCGGCAATACCATGTTAACTCAATGGTAGAGTAGCCGCCTTTTAAGCGGTAAGTTACAGGTTCGAGTCCTGTACATGGTAATAACACCTATCGTCTAGTGGTAGGACTACATTTTTTCACGATGTAAACCAGGGTCAATCCCCTGTGGGTGTGTAAGGATATAGCTTAATTGGTTAAGTGTCTAGTTTGGGATTAGACGATTGCAAGTTCGAATCTTGCTATCCTGATAAAAAAATGTAAAATAAAAATTTTAATTTATAGAATAATAATAGTATTATTATTTATTTTTCCTTTTTATAATTTAATTAAAAATTTTTTTTATTATGTCAAAAACTAGAAAACATTTATTTCATATATTAAAGGTAAGTCCTTGACCATTATTTTCGTCTTTAGGTGCATTATTTCTTGTATCTGGGTTAACATTTTATATGCATAATATAAAAAATGGAGCATCTATATTATTAATAGGTGTTATTATTTTAAGTTGATCAGCTACTAGTTGAGTATTTGATGTTATAGATGAAGCTACTTTTGTAGGTGATCATAGTATAGCAGTTCAAATGGGTATAACTTCGGGTTTTATATTATTTATAGTTTCTGAAATAATGTTATTTTTTGGGTTTTTCTGAGCCTTTTTTCATAGTTCTTTAAGTCCATCTATTTTAATAGGTGCTGAATTCCCACCAGTAGGTATAACAATAATACCTGTTTATATGTTTCCTTTATACAATACTTGTTTACTTTTATTATCAGGTGTAACAGTTACTTGATTACATAAAGCTATTATTTTAGGTAGTTATAAAGAATCTATAGATTCTTTTATATTAACTATATTATTAGGATTATGTTTTTTTGTATTACAAATGTTTGAATATTATGAATCGCCTTTTAGTTTTAATAATAGTGTTTATGCTTGTGTATTTTTTATGTTAACAGGTTTACATGGATTTCATGTATTTGTAGGTATTGTTTGTTTATTTTTATCTTTTTTAAGATTAATATATAATCATTTTACAACTAAACATCATAATGGTTTAATCTTTGCTATATGATATTGACATTCTGTTGATGTTGTTTGATTATTTTTATTTATAACAGTATATTGTTGAGGTAGTAACATTATATCTTAATGAATAAATTTAAAGAATATTTTTTTATTTCAATAAATTCTATAGTATTTTTATATTTATATACAGAGGCATTATTTTACTATGGTAATGACTTATATATATTTACACCAGAGTATATTTATTTATATGTATTAATAAGTATATTTATTTATAATTTTTTTAAAAAAATGACTAGTTTAGATTGTTTAGTTAGTTATATTATAATCTTTTATTTATTAGTTCGTCAATATTTAAAAGTATTAGAAGTTAATCATTATGTTAATAATGAATTATGATATAATGATACTATAATAATTCATATTAAAATTATATTATTAGTAAGTATCTTAATTATATTTTTATTTATGTATATATTACAAAATAAACATAGCGAAATTTTTTTAAATTTTGAAAATTTTTCATTAATTTTATTATGTTTAGCTGGTATTTTTATTTTTTTAAATAGTAATCATTTATTTGTTTTATATTTAGGTATAGAATTACAAAGCTTATCTCTATATATATTATGTTGTTTAAAGCAATATTCTAATAAATCATTAGAAGCAGGTTTAAAATATTTTATATATGGATCATTTTCATCATTAATTTTATTATTTGGTATATCTTTAATTTATTTTTTATTTGGATGTTTGAATTTAAATGATATTAATTTATTAATTGTAACTATAATTAATGAGGATAATATCATTTTACATATAGGATTAATATGTATATTAATAGGGTTTTTATTTAAATTAGCTGTATTTCCTTTTCATTGATGATTAGCTGATATATATGAAGGATCTAGTGATATAATTACTTTTTTTTTAGCTGCTGTACCAAAATTACCTTTCTTTTATTTATTATATAGATTATATGTATTATTATTTAGTAATTTTATATTATATTCTTATATTTTAGTAATATGTGGTTTATTATCAATATTAATAGGTACTATTTTAGCTTTGTATGTAATTAAAATTAAAAAATTATTAGCATATAGTTCTATAGTACATATGGGTTACATGATAATTGTATTATCTTCTGGTTCAAAAATAGGTATAGCTATTTCTTTTTATTATTTTTTAATATATATATTTACAACAATAAATATATTTAGTATTTTTTTAGCAATTAAAACTTCATATGTATATTTATTCGGTAATGTAACTGATTTTGTATATTTAAAAAATAGTAATAAATTATTAGCATTAATAACAATAGTATCTTTATTATCCTTAGCAGGTATACCACCTTTTATGGGTTTCTATGGAAAATTATATATATTTGATATTTTAATATCAACAGGTTATTATTATATATGTTTAGTTTTAGTTTTATTAAGTATTCTTAGTTGTGTCTATTATATTCGTCTAATTAGATTTATTTTTTTTAATGATAAATTTGATGAGCAAATAGGATTCCAAAGAAAACAAAGCTCATATATATATATATTTATAGCTTTTTGTTTTTTCATAAATATTATATTTTTATTTTTTCAAGAGCCTTTATTAATTTATATTATATTTCTTTTTTTTTAAAAATTAAAACAATGTTAAAATTAAAGTTTGTAAATAAAAATAATAAGCAAAAAGTTATTAGATTTAGAAAAAAAGGTATTATTAGATATCCTTTATATGATGTTATAGTTACATATAAAAATTTAAGAAATAAAAGTATAGCTCTAGAAAAATTAGGTTTTTTTAATCCTCAATATGGAGTAAAATCTTTATATGTTAATATTTATCGTTTAAGTTATTGAGTTCTAAAAGGGGCTTTTATTAATTACTCTGTAAAAAAATATTTAGTAAAATTTTTATTAATTTAGTATAAATTTTATGTTATATTTTCTATTAAATAATAAATTAAGAGATAAAAAGAAAGAATTAATAAATTTTAGAAAAAAAAGAAAGTTTATTTTAAATACTCCTAAATTAGGTAAAACATTTACTAGAGGTGATATTATAACAATAAATTTTTGAAATAAAACTTGTAGTTATAATTTTGAAGGTATATGTTTATCTTTAAAAAAAAATAATTTATTAAGTCATAGTACATCATTAAAATTAAGAAATATATTATTTAACACAGGTGTAGAAATAATAATATCTTATTATTATAGTAGATTATTTAGAAATACTTTAATGTCAGATTATAAACGTAAGAATTTTAATTATAGATCTTCTAAATTATATTATTTACGTAATAAAGAAAATCAAGCAACAAAAATATAAAAAAACTATATTTATTTTATGTTAAGAAAATATTTATTCATACTTTTTAAAATTATAATTACAGTGTTTTTATCTATACAAATAGTAATAAGTACAATCTATGTACTTTCTAATATATATAATATTAATTTCTATTTTTTTTTATCTATTATAAGATGTATTTTAAGTTTTTTTATATTACTTAATATATGACAATATTACAATTTAAAATCAAATATATATAAAAGTGATACATTTAAAGGTATTACTTTAATAATAAAAGAAATAGAGTTAGATTATTTTACTTTAAATAAATTATATCCAGAAAATATAATAAAAACTTTAAATATTTTAAATATTTTAAAAACAATTTTAGGTTTGATTATTATGTGTTTATTAGTTTTTAATATAATTATTTATCAAGAAATATTGATAAATAATTATATTAAATTTTTTATTTGTTTTTTATCTTTAATATTAGTATCTGAAGTATACTTAGAATATAAATATATAATATCTAAATTATATACTTTATTTCCTTGAGAAGGTTTTTCATGAGTATTTAATAAAATAAATAATTTAGTTAATGCAAATGTTACTTCAGATACTAATATTAAAATTAATAATATAACAAATAAATTAGATATAGTTGCAGATAAAGTAGATTTAACTACAGAAAAAATAGAAGATTTATCTAAAAAAGTTGAAGAATTAAGAATTAAAGATCCTATAGATCAATTAGGCTTAAAAAATAAAAAAATAGTTACAGGGTTAAGAACAGGACATGTAATAGGAAAAGGTTTTTTTGGTACACTTATGTGTATTGCAGGTACTTGTTGAATTATGCAAGAAATATTACCTGATATAAAAAAAACACCATGTACTATAATAGGTGATCAATTTAAACATAAAATACCAGAGGAGTATTTTACTCCTAAATCAAAAGGTGGTGATGAACCACCTGAATTAAAAGAATAAATTTAAATTATATGTTATTATTTTTTATAAATAATTTAATTATTTTATTTAAAATTAGTATAATAATTTGTTTAATTAGTATAGACAATGATTTTTTTAAGTTCCTTCCTATAATATTATCTTTAATATTATCAATAGCTTTTTTAACATTATTGGAGAGAAAAATATTAGCAGCTATGCAACGTAGAAGAGGACCTAATGTTATAGGTATATATGGATTTTTACAAGCATTCGCAGATGGTATTAAGTTAATATTAAAAGAAACTATAATACCAAGTTCTAGTAATTATATAATTTTCTTATTATCACCTATATTAATTTTTAGTTTAAGTTTATATGGTTGAGGTGTTATACCATTTATAAAAGGTGTAGTTATAGCTGATTTAGAATTAGGTCTATTAATATTATTAGCTATATCTTCTTTAAGTGTTTATGGTGTTATAATGTCAGGTTGATCTAGTAATTCTAAGTATGCCTTATTAGGTGCATTAAGATCTTCAGCTCAAATGATTAGTTATGAAGTCAGTATAGGTTTATTAATAATGCCTGTTTTAGCTTTGTCAAGTTCCTTAAATTTAACTAATATTGTTTTAGCACAAAATGAATTATTTAACTGTTGACCTTTTTTATGTTCTTTTGTTTTATTTTTTATCTGTATTTTAGCTGAAACTAATCGTTTACCTTTTGATTTACCAGAAGCAGAATCTGAATTAGTATCTGGTTATAATGTGGAATATTCAGCATTAACTTTTGCATTATTTTTTTTAGCTGAATATAGTTATATGATTTTAATGTCAAGTTTATTAGTTATATTATTTTTAGGAGGTTGATTACCAATAATAAGTTATTTATTTTTTATACCTTATTGAGCTTGATTTTTTATAAAGTTAATTTTTATATTATTTGGCTTTGTTTGAGTGAGAGCGACTTTACCAAGGTATAGATATGATCAATTAATGATGCTTGGTTGAAAAGTAATGTTACCTCTATCATTAGGTGCATTATTTTTTTATTTAAGTATTATATTAATATTTAAATAATTAATTTTTTTAATATTTTATGATATATATATTTTTTTTTTTTTATACTTGAATTTTAGGATTTATAATTTATAATAATTATAATTATTTAAGAATTTTTGGCTATTTTTATTTCATAAGTTATTTTCTATTATGTTTATTTTTAATGTTAATAATAAATAAATCAATATTATGATATCAATTAATATTTAAATTTTATACTATAAATTATATATATATATCTTATATTATAGGATTAGATGGTATATCAATATCTTTTATACTATTATGTGCCTTTATTATATTATTTTGTTTTCTTTTATATTGATATTTAAATTATCAATACAATATATATTCATTTTTATTATTTTTTTCTTTATGAATATTAGTTAATATATTTGCATCATTGGATTTATTTTTTTTTTATATCTTTTTTGAAGGTATTGTTATACCTATGTTTTTACTTATAGGTATTTGAGGTAGTAGAAAAAGAAAAATATATGCTGGTTATCAATTTTTTATTTATACATTATTAGGATCTATATTTGTATTATTAGTAATTTTAAGTATATATTTTAATAAAGGTACTTCTTCTTTTGATTATATATCAAATATTTATTTATTTAGTAATAGACAATTAATATTATTATTCTTTTTATTTATAGGTTTTGGTGTTAAAATACCTATAATGCCTTTACATGTTTGACTTCCAGAAGCACATGTAGAAGCACCAACTCCGGGTTCTATTATTTTAGCAAGTATATTACTAAAATTAGGTTCTTATGCTATGATTAGATTATTATTAGTGTTATTTTTTAATATATCATCTGATTTAATATTTTTTATTTTAATTTTATCTTTATTTAGTTTTACTTATGCATCAATGACAGCATTAAGTCAAATAGATATTAAAAAAATAATAGCATATAGTTCTATAGCACATATGAATTTTTCATTACTAGGTTTATTTAGCAATAATTTATTAGGATTATCTGGTGTTTATTTTTTAATGTTTGGTCACGCAATAACATCAGGTGCTCTATTTTTAAGTATAGGTATATTATATGATCGTTATAAAACAAGATTAATATTTTATTATAGTAGTTTAGTAATATTTATGCCTATTTTTAGTATTTGTATGTTTATATTAATATTATCTAATTTTGGTTTTCCTGGTACAATTAATTTTGTAGGGGAATTTTTTATTTTAGTAGGTGCTTTTGAATATTCTAATGTTATTATATTTATATCTACTTTCGGTATGATCTTAACTTTAATCTATTCTTTATCTTTATATGGTAAAATATTTTTTGGTAAATTAGAGATAAATTTTATTAGATTCTACTCTGAAATTAATAGATTAGAATTTTTTTGTTTATTTATTTTTTGTATACTTGTATTAATATTTGGACTATTACCTTATCTAATTTTTAATATGAATTTTGGTTTATATGAAATAAATATAAATAAATTATTATAATTTATTTATATTTATAATTTGTTATATTATTTTAAATATGTAAAGTAATACTATATAAAAAAAAAACTAATAAAAATTTATATATAAATTTTATTATTTAATTTATGCGTATTTGAAGTAGAAGTTTATTATTATATTTAGTAAAGACATCAGGTATATATTATGCTAGTCCTGTTAATTTTAATTATTGATTTAATTTTGGTTTTTTATCTTTATATTTTTTAATATCTCAATTAGTAACGGGTATTATAATAGCTATGTTTTATAATGCAAATTCTTTTTTAGCTTTTGGATTAATATTAGATATGTCTAATGAAATATATTATGGTTGATGATTAAGATATATCATGCAAATGGTGCATCATTTTTTTTTTTTTGTGTTTATTTACATATGTGTAGAGGTATTTATTATGGTTCTTTCGTATATCCAAGACAATATTTATGAATATCTGGTTCAATAATTTGAGTATTAATGATAGCAACAGCTTTTTTTGGTTATATATTACCTTGAGGACAAATGTCTTTTTGAGGGGCTATGGTTATAACATCATTATTAGGTGCAATACCATTAGTAGGTGGAGATATATTATTCTTATTATGAGGTAGTTATTCTATAGATAATGTTACTTTACATAGATTTTATAGTTTGCATTATTTATTACCTTTTATTATTTTATTAATTACAGTTATTCATTTTGCTTTATTGCATGAATTTGGTTCAAATAATCCTTTAGGTATTTCAGTTGAATTAGATAATGCACCTTTTATACCTTATTATGGTATAAAAGATGCATTTAGTATAATTATATTTTTATTTATATTTTTTATATTTATTTTTTATGCTCCTGATGCTTTAGGTCATTCAGATAATTATATACCGGCAAACGGTTTAGTTACTCCAGCACATATAGTACCTGAATGATATTTTTTACCCTTATATGCAGTTTTAAGAAGTGTACCTAATAAATTATTGGGTTTATTCTTAATAGCTTGTTTCATCGTTTGTATTATATTAATACCTTTTATATGTAAAAATACAATTATTCGTAGTACTATGTTTAGACCTATATATGGTTGTGTTGTTTGATTTTTTTTTTTTATTTGTTATTTATTAGGTTGAATAGGTAGTTTACCTGTGATATCACCTTTTTTAGAAATAGGACAATTTGTAACTTTTTGTTATTTTTTTATATTATTAATATTATTTCCTTATATAGCTTATTTTGAGAAATCTATATATAATGCTTATATAAGACGCAGAGAAAGATATAAAAATAAAATTTGAATTATATAATAATGTTAAATTATTTATTATTATCAATAACTTTATTTATAATAGGATCATGTGGTATGTTTTTATTTAGAAAACATATTATAAATATATTAATATCTCTGGAATTAATAATTTTATCTTTAAATTTAAATTTTATAGTTTTTTCTTGTTATTTAGACGATTTATTAGGACAAATATATTCTTTATTTATACTAACAGTTGCTGCAGCAGAAAGTTCTATAGGATTAGCTATAATAATAGTTTATTATAGATTGAGAGGTGGTATATCTATCGATTTATTAAGCTTACTAAAAGGATAATTTAGTTAATTATTTTTTTTTAATAATTAACTTTCTAAATTTTATATAGATTAGAATATTAAAATTATAAATACTTAAATATTTAATATTTAAAAAAGATATTATTAAATGAAAAGATTTAATAAAATAATAAATATTTAAAAATGAAAAAAATAAATTTTTATAATTAAAATAAAATATGAAAAATAATCAAAAATTAAATTTTTTTCCTAAATTTTTTTCTTTAACTTATATTACAGTATATGAAATTTTATTTATATTAGGATTAATTATAGTTAGATTAATTTTAAATAGTACAATAAATTACCAAAAATATTTTACTTACGAAGCACCTTTCTATGATACAGGTACTTTAATGTCTTTATTAATTTGTTTAGAACATTTATTTGTTAGTTATTATTTGATTATAATTATTATAATGGTTTATTGATGTTTATATATATTTATAGTTGATTTTTTATATTGAACACCAACAAATTATAATTATACAATAAAATATTATTTTACTAATTTTTTTAATATATTTATAAAAAATATAATGAATATTTATGTTAACTTGTATTTATTAATATTAAAATTTTTACGTTTATTTAAAGAAAAAGAATATTTATTATTTTTAAATTTAAGTCATATTAATTTTGGTAGAGATTCAAGTATACCCAAAAGATTTATAGGATTATTTCCATTCCATTTTAAAAAAAAATATTTAAATCGCATAAATATAATAAATATATTAGGTAATAAATTAAAACAATTTGATATTTTAGGTAGATCTTTAATTACTTTAAATTTAGGTATCTATAAATTTAATATAATAGTAACTTTAATAAAAGAATCTATATATTTAATTAGAAAATACTATAATTATTCAACTTATATTATAGGTAAAAAAATGTCTTTTTATTTATTTTATTCAAAACCTAAATCATTTTTTTTTGCTATAGAAAATTTAATAATATATAAAAAAGATAATAATAAAAATATATTAAGCTATAATTATAATATAGCTAATATACGTTCAAGTTATAAAGATATATTTAGCTTAAATCAATTCAAACACTCAGGTGTATTTGAAGCTATATGAGCAGCTTTTCCTACAATAATTATTATATCTATATTAATACCATCTTTAATATTATTATATTCATTTGAAGATATATTAAATCCAAAATTATCAGTTAAAGTAATAGGTAACCAATGATATTGAAGTTATGAATTTAATAACTGAATTAATTTTAAAATTAAAAATGATGATGAAATATTAAATAAAAATATATATATGTCATATGCATTTAATAGTGTTATTATTGATACTGATAATTTAGAATTAGGTTTTAAAAGATTATTAGAAGTAGATAATCGTTTAGTATTACCTACAAATATGACAACTAGATTTTTAGTTAGTTCCAGTGATGTATTACATTCTTTTGCTATGCCTGAATTAGGGTTTAAAGTAGATGCAAATCCAGGACGCTTAAATCAAATATTAGTATATATAAGTAGACCTGGTGTTTATTATGGTCAATGTTCAGAATTATGTGGAACTAGTCATGCATTTATGCCTATAGTAATACAAGCAGTTACTCCTGATAATTTTATTAATTATATAGAGAAAATTAAGAATAATTTTTAATTTTTTATGTTTCCTACAAATGGTCAATTAACTAAATATAAAAGACTTAGAAAAATAAGAAGAAATAAAGTAAAACCTTTTGAAGGTGGTCCACAGAGAAAAGCTATAGTATATAAAATAGCTATAATGTCACCCAGAAAACCTAATTCTGCAAAGAGAACTTTCTGTAAAGTACGTGTATCTATAAATAATAAAAAAGTTTTTGCTAAAATTCCAGGAATAGGTGAGCATTTTCTACAACCCATTCAGTTGTATTATTAAGAGGTCATGGTCCTAAAGATTCTCCAGGTATAAATTATCATATAATTAGAGGAAAATATGATTTTAATAGAGTTGAAATGTTTGGTCGTCAAAATAGAAGATCTAAATTTGGAGTAAAAAAACCTGAAAAATAATATGATAAAACATTATAAATTAATAAATAAAAGATCATATAATTCTTTCCTACCTTACATTTATTATAAATATTATAGAGTTTTTTTTCAATCTATGATATGAAGAGGTAGAAAATTGTGAGCTTATAATTTTATGTTAAATCTAAAATATGAATTAAAATTAAAAGAAAATTTTGAATTTCATATATCATTTTTATTTTCTTTATTGAATATAACACCTCATATAATATTATCATATTTAAAAATAGGTGGAGCTAAACAAGGTGTCCCTCTAGCTATATCTTGAAAAAAAAAGATAACTTATGCTATAAAATGAATGAGAATGGCTTTAAAAAATAAACATAAAAAAATTAAATTAAAATTTTTATTAGAAGAAATAATAATGAGTATTTACAATAAAGGTTTAACATTTACTCAAAAAAAAAGAACTTATGTTGAGGGTTTTTCTAATAGATTTTTGTTAAAAAGATTTAAATATAAAAGATAATAATATTTATGTTATCTTTTATTAAGTATTTTATAAATAATAAATAATAATATTTATTATTATTTTAAATTTTAATGATATAATAAAAAAAAAAAAAATATAATTTATGTATATTTTTGTCATATTATTTCCTTTAATGAGTTTTTTATTATTAGGTCTTTTAGGTAGATATTTTAGTCGTGAAGGTTGTGCTATATTAAGTACATTTAGTTTATTTCTAACTTTAATAAGTGCACTATTTTGTTTTTATGAAGTAGCTATATGTAATACAATTATATCAATAAAATTATATACTTGAGTGTTATTAGATATTTATAGTATAGATATAGGTTTAATTTTTGATACAATTACTGTTACTATGGTTTTAGTTATAAGTACAATATCTTTTTTTGTACATTTATATTCTACTACTTATATGAGTCATGATCCACATTTATCAAGATTTATGGCTTGATTATCTTTTTTTACTTTTTTTATGTTAATATTAGTAACAAGTGATAATTTTTTTCAATTATTTCTAGGTTGAGAAGGTGTTGGTTTATGTTCTTATTTATTAATTAATTTTTGATTTACTAGAATTTTAGCTAATAAAGCTGCAATAAATGCAATGCTTGTAAATAGAATAGCTGATGTATTTTTTATATTAGCTCTTCTAACAATATTTCTAACTTTTAAGACAAGTAATTATAATATAGTTTTTAATTTATTACCTTTTATAGCTAATGAAAAAATTATATTTATGAATTTATTAATAAATAAAATTGATATAATAGCTTTTTTTTTATTTATAGGAGCTATAGGTAAAAGTGCGCAGATTATATTTCATGTATGATTACCTTTAGCTATGGAAGGTCCTACACCAGTATCAGCTTTGTTACATGCCGCTACTATGGTAACAGCAGGTGTATTTTTAGTCATAAGATCTAGTATGATTATGGAATATAGTAGTAATGTATTAAATTTACTTTGTATTTTTGGTAGTATTACTGCTATATTTAGTGGTATTATAGCTACTTTCCAGTATGATGTTAAACGTATTATTGCATATTCTACATGTAGTCAATTAGGATATATGTTTTTTTCTTGTGGTTTAAGTAATTATCATGTGGCTTTTTTTCATTTATTTAATCATGCTTTTTTTAAAGCATTATTATTTTTAAGTGCAGGTGTATTAATTCATGTATTATTTGATGATCAAGATATCAGAAAAATGGGTAGACTTTTATGAGCAATACCTTTAATATATATTGCTATTATGATAGGTTCTTTAGCTATATTAGGATTTCCATTTTTAAGTGGATTTTATTCTAAAGATTTAATATTAGAATTAGTTTATAGTAGATATATTTTTAGTTCTACTTTTATATATTTATTAGCTCTATTAGGAGCTTTATTTACAAGTAGTTATTCATTAAAAGTAATATTTTATGTATTTTTTACTAAAGCTAATTTTAATTATATTACTTATAAATATTGAAATTTTAATATAGCTGAAGTATTTGATAAAATGTCAATATCTATATTTTTTTTAATATTTTTATCAATATTAAGTGGTTATGTTTTTAGTGATATGTTTATAGGTTATGGTACTAATTTTTGAAACAATTCAATATATACTAGTGTAAATAATTATTACTTTATAGATATTGAATATATACATCCGTTTATAAAAAATTTACCTATAATATTATCTTTATTAATTATGTTTATATTATTTATATTTTTAGAATATACTTGATTTATATTTTGTAATTATAATATACTTTATAAAAAATTATTAGTTTTATATTATAATATAGCACCTTTTTTTTACTATGCTTTATTTTTTAATAAATTATATAATAAATTATATAGTTTAATAATAAAATTTAGTTATTTAATTTTTATAAAATATATAGATAAAGGCCTATTAGAGATTATAGGTCCTTTTGGATTTTATAAATTTTTTAAAAATCTAAATAATATAATATATAATAGTGTAACACCTTTAATTTTTTTTTATATATATTTATTCATTTTTAGTTTAGTTATAATATGTTATTTTATTATTATTATAAATATAGTAGATATTATAATTATCATTAATAATTTATTTTTATTAAGCTTCGTAATAATAATATTTATATTATAATATAAATATTATTATTATATATTTTTTAATTTATTATTTATTTTTAAATAATTAATAAGTTATTTTTTAATAAATTATTTTAAAATATTAGTTATATTTAATAATGTCTCAAATTGATAAAATTATATATTTACCTTTATTATTTTGATTTATAATATTAATATTATTTTTATATTTTTTTGTATTTAGCTATTTTTTTTCAATCTTTTTAAGTATATTAAAAGTTAGAATTATTTTTTATAAGGAGATAAAAAATAATTGTATACAAAAATATACAAATTTAATAAATTTATTAACTTTTTATAAGGGTTTAATAAATTTATTAAATATATCAAATAATAATTTTATTAATAAATTCTCAAATTTAAAAAATAAATAATTTATATGTTTTCTCCATTAGAGCAATTTGATGTAATCCCATTAATTTTTTTTTCTTTAGGTAACTATGATATTACATTTTTTAATATATTTTTACCTTTATTATTAATCATATCTGTATTATATTTTGTAGAATCTTTTTATATTAATTATAAATTAATACCATCAAATATACAATATTTATTTGAAAGTATTATAGAATTTATAATAGGTATTATAAAAAATCAAATAGGTAAAGAAGGGTTTTTATTTTTACCTTTTATATTTACAGTTTTTATTTTTGTATTATTTGCAAATTTATTAAGTGTAATACCATTTGGTATAGCTTTAACTAGTCATTTAATAGTTACAATGTGATTATCTTTATCTATATGTAGTGGTATATTCGTTTTAGGTTTATTATATAATAATATACAATTTTTAAAAATATTTATACCTAAATGTCCTATAGCATTATTACCAGTATTAATTTTAATAGAGTTATTTTCTTATATTATAAGAGCTTTTAGTTTATCAATAAGATTAACAGCCAATATTTTAGCAGGACATACTTTAGTTAATATAATAAGTGTGTTTATAGTTAATACTTTATCTATAAATATATTATTTTCTTTTTTAGGATTTTTAGGAATTTTTGCTATATTACTATTAGAATTAGGTGTGGCTTGTTTACAAGCTTATGTTATGACTATATTAATAAGTATATATTTA
>Ga0247813_10002001_pt1 | contig 14494 bp, 9 predicted proteins | sample UWRJL169409C1_FD_180719 | JGI IMG/M metagenome (GOLD analysis project Ga0247813, IMG submission 180719) | Plant litter microbial communities from Arlington Agricultural Research Station in Wisconsin, United States - UWRJ-L169-409C-1 | ecosystem: Environmental > Terrestrial > Plant litter >... | reverse complement strand
ACTAGTGCAAATTAGCGAAGTTCATGTCTATTTTCATTTACTGACTACTTTTTAATGCATTATATTCACTTGTCATATCGAGCGATCTGTAAATTCCAAGAAGTGATTTATATGCATCTTCGTTTTTAGGTTCGATCGTTAGTGCTTTTTTAAGATACGGAATTGCGCTTCTTACAATTTCATCTTTTTGAGCATCTAATTTATCGTATTCTTTCATCTCATTGGGACTATTTCCAAGTGCAGCCATTTGATCGACCAATACCTTCTTTAATTGTATTTTGACATATGCCAGATTTATGTAACAGTCGATGCAATTTTGATTGAGCTGTAATCCTTCGTCGTAATATTTTTCAGCATTTGTGTAATCTTTCGTTTCCATATAAGAAAAAGCTAAAGAATTCAAAATCTCTTCTTTTTTAGAAGGAGGCCTTACATCTCTCGGTTTTTCATACAAACCGGCAGCAATATTTGATTCTCTTGCACTTCTTGAAATAAAAGATTCCTCAGCTTTTGTTTTTTTGTTGGTTGCATAAAACATAATTCCTTTTCCGCTGTAATTTATTTTCTTTAGTCGTTCGTAATATTTTATTGCTGATGCATAATCTTTTGCTGCTAAAGATGCAGAAGCTGCATTAAGTAAATTCAACGTATCTTTTTTATCAAACTGATACACTTCATAACTTTTGTCAGCACTCTCCTTGTATTTTGCCGCTTTAAAATCATTATAAGCACCATCTACCAGTTTAGATTTCATTTCTTTTAAAGCTAAATTTGCCTTAAAAGCATATTTGTAATTGCGAGAGTCATTCTCGTACAAAAGCACATCCTGATAAGCGCCGGAAGCTATCGCAAAATTGGCTGCAGCATCTATATTTTTGGTTGCCAAATCTTTATAAACATTTCCTTTTGTAAAAAAGAAATCAGATTTTATTTCATCAGGTGCATTGATAACGAGATATTCAATTTTCTTTAAAATGGCGCAAGCTTCTTCCGTTTTTCCTTTTTCGAAATTTGCTTGTGCTTCTTTTATCTCATCTTTTTGAGCAAATGCCGCGTAGTTTATCAATAAAAATATTGATAGCATTTTTAAGTTGTTTTTCATTTTGGTTGGTTTGGTTGGTTCAATTAGTTGTAATGGAAACTATGAAATAATAGTAACCACTTATGAGACAAATATTTAATATAGCACACAAAAAAGTTATTTTGTGCTCTGTCTATTAAAATACGCAACAAACAAAACAAAATAAAGTAGTGTAGTTTTTCTTCATAAATTATTTGATTTAGTTAAACATTTTCCTTGACATTCTTATAATTTGAATATTCTTAAACACTAAAAGCATTTTGATAAGAAAAACTGCCTGATAAAGCAATTTATCTGAATAAAAAAATACTTTTTAACTAAAATAAAACAAATATTAAATAAATCAATAAAATTTAGTAAAAACATTAAACTTTAACTAAACATCATGAAATTATAAACAAAACCTCACATAATTAAATAAAAAAACTCACTATCTGTATTTACATACAAATAGTGAGCTTTTCAACCAAAACGACCATTTGGTTTTCTTTTCAAAACATCCGACCAGAGCAGTGGGCTGTTTAATTAGCTATAATTTCAAAACTTTTATCCTCGATTTTCACTATTGTTAGTGCTCTTGAATAATTAAGTAAAAAAGAAACAACTTCTTTTTTAGGTTTTAGATTTTGAGAAGCTAATGCTTTTTTAGAGTAAATTTTCGCCATACTATGAAATGTTTTATACAAGTATAACGGCCTATTATTCAAAATATTATTAGTTGGTTAAAATAATTTGATGTTTGTCAATTATTTTTCTTAAATTCATTAGTGCATAACGCATTCTTCCCAATGCAGTATTGATACTTACACCGGTAAGTTCTGATATTTCTTTAAAGCTCATATCCTGATACATACGCATTACAAGTACTTCTTTTTGATCGTCAGGAAGTTCTTCTATTATCTTCTTTAAATCTACTTCAACCTGGTCAAAAATCATTTTATTTTCGATAGTTAAAGAATCATCAGACATGACAGAAAATATAGAAAACTCTTCGGTTTCTCTGTACATTGGCATCTTTTTGGTCTTGCGGAAATGATCGACAATTAAATTGTGCGAAATACGCATTACCCAAGGTAAAAATTTACCTTCTTCATTGTATGAATTGGATTTTAAAGTTTTAATAACTTTAATAAATGTATCTTGAAAAATATCATTTGAAATATCTCTATCAGCGATCTTAGAATATATAAATCCATATATCTTAGACTCATGCCTTTTTATCAATGTCGCAAGGGCATTTTCGTTGCCTTCGACATAGTTTTTCACTAATAGAGCGTCTGGAATATGCAGATCAGCCATAGTACTACTTTTTTAGTTTCTGTTTAAAATTGAAGTAATTTTTCTAAAAAGTAATTTTATGTAATAGGCTATCTTGAGTTATGTTAATATTGAGTCCAAATTTAACAATTATTTTTTTTAAAAAGCAAATGAATGATGTAATAATTAATAATAAAATTACAAATAAGATACATTAAAATTAAGCTTTGCAACTAAAGCAATCAAAAACATCAAATAATTGAAATGTTTTAACAAATTAAAAATAGTGATGTAAATTATTTAAATCTCTTATTTTAAACAAGTTACATCAATATTTTTAGTAGTATTTTTACTATTTAATATTTATTGGTAAACCCTTACATAGTCTACATAATACTTTTGCGGAAGTATAGAATCATCCACATCAGGTCCTCCAAAGTTACCTCCAATGGCTAAATTTACAATAATATAAAATGGTTTATCAAACGGCCAGGTATCTTCATTTTTCACTTCAGGATTAAAGGTATACACGAGCGTTGTATCAACAAAAAAATCAATTTTATCTTTAGTCCATTCAATTGCATAAATGTGATAGCCTTCTTCTATTGTAGGAAATTCTGTTCTTTTTGTATTTATCGTGTTACCGTGGCTGTCTTGTGTATGCAAGGTTGTATATACCATGTGAGGATCACGTCCAATATATTCTAAAATATCTATTTCGCCTGTTTTTGGCCATTTTACCTCATCTATGTTTGCTCCCAGCATCCAAAAAGCCGGCCATAAGCCATGACCAACAGGTAATTTTGCTCCTGCTTCGATTCGGCCATATAAAAATTCTTTTTTGCCTTTTGTGGTAATTTTAGTCGAAGTGTATTTGTCTCCTTCTTTCCTGGCTTCGATAATTAAATTACTATCTTTTATTTCGTGGTTGGTTCTGGTATAAATTTGTCTTTCATTATTTCCGTAACCACACAAAGTGGGACAGCCATCTCCAAGTTCGAAGTTCCAAACTTTTTCATTTATTTTCTTTTTACTGAAGTTTTCTTCCCAGACCAATTTTCGTGTGACTTGTTGTGCCATGCAAAAACTGCTGAGCATAAATAGCAATACCATTTTTTTCATGCTGTTCTTTTTAAGTTGCTAAAATTAAGAAGGCCAGCCTAAACTGACCTTCTTATTCTTCTACTAATTAATTATAATCTATTGAAATACTTTTACATAATCAATCTCCATTGTAGATTGTGTAAAGGCAGGATCAATATTTCCTCCAAGATTTCCTCCCATAGCCACATTTAATATCAAAAAGAAATTACTATTAAACGGAAGCGTGGCATCATTAGCAACTTTGTGAATCTGTACATCGTCAACATAAGTCGTTACTGATTTTGGACTCCAGATTGCTTTATATACATGAAATTCGGTCGAAACATTCGAAATCGTTTTTGAACCAGTGTTTCCTTGTCCACCCGAATGTCCAGGATAATGCAGCGTACTCAAAATCACGTTTTGATTGTTTCCTACGTGCTCCATAATATCGATTTCTCCACATGCCGGCCAAGGATTAGTAGCAAAATTTGCTCCAAGCATCCAGATTGCAGGCCATGTTCCTTTTCCAGTTGGCAATTTGGCACGAATTTCAATTTTTCCATAAGTAAATTCAAATTTTCCAGCTGTTTTTAGTCTTGAAGACGAATACTCTGCACCTCCGGAAGCTTCTTTTTTAGCAGTAATTTTTAAACTTCCACCTTCAACAATCACATTTGATGCAGCTGTGGTATAATTTTGTTTTTCATTATTTCCCCAGCCATTGTCTCCTCTTCCTAAATCATAATTCCATTTTGTGGCATCTGGAGCTCCATTTGTTTCAAATTCATCTGACCAAACTAACTTGGTGTAATCTACTTCTGGCTCAGTAACTTTAACTGGTTTTGTAGTCGTAAAAATATGGTACCATGCTAGTGCCGTATTTCCTCCCATTACTGCTCTAACCACCATTCTATTGGCTGTTATGGATAGAATTTCGTATGAATTCTGACCAATATAATAACCCATAAATCCGTTATCAGAGAAGTTTAACATTGTTCCTCGGGTTTGTTTTGCATGATCCGGATTTTTTGTCACAACTGATTCTGACGGACTTAGTGAAACTGTTTTCACTCCACCAGTATTATAGCTTAAACATGAATCATCTGGTCCACCACCACCTGCTACACTTGCAAATGCAGAATTAAAAAATGTGGCTCCTCCGTTATCTAATTCGTATTTTAAAACATCTCCATCAAGAGAGAAAGTTAATACATTGTCATATAAGCAGCTACTTGCCGGTGAACCTGCTTTTTCAAAAGGTGTAGCTCTATAGTAATCAGGGACTGCATTTTTCTCCGGATCAGTATTATTTGGGCCTACTCCTAAATGTCCAAGTTCTGAAGCTGACCAATACCATTTCTTAGAAGTTCCGCCAGTTAAAAACTGAACGGCTTCTTCATCGTTGAAGTTACTTAAAACTTCAACATCAATGGTAGTGTTTGATGCCACTCCTCCTCTGCCTGTGGCAGTAAGTGTTACAGTATAAGTGTTAACACCTGTTTTGGTAAAACGCTTTGTAAATTTGCCGGCTGGCGAATTTTCTGTAGTTCCGTCGCTAAATGTATATTTATAAGAGATAGCATTATCTGCAGTACCTACCAATTTCACCATTCCTGAACCATCTCCATAAGGAGCATCGGCTGTTTTACCAACAATTTCTGCTGTTATCTTAAGATTTGCCGGCGCATCAATTGCACCAAATGTGAAATCATCTTTTTGACAACCCGCCATAAGGAGAATCGTAAATAAGGCTACTATCTTTATGATTATTTTTTTGTTCATGATTTCTTCTTTTAATTGGATTGTTTGATGTCATCAAAGTAAAATGCTTCGCCTGCTCCTGTTACTCCAAAATCAGGAAATAAAATTACTCTGTCGTATTTTATGCTTGTACTAAAACTTGGTGCCGTTGTCAGGTCATATGTTAATGTCTGCCATGCGTTTGATACTGTAGTTTTAGCACTTACTTCAATAGCCACAGTTGGATTACCGTTTCCATCCTTTGGAGACGTTGAAAGTTCCATTTTGTATAAGATATCAACACCTGCTCTAGGCGACCAGACATTTATTTTTACAGTTGTGCCTTTTGTATAATCAAGCGTGTTTTCTAAATTTAAACTTGCTCCACCCCAAACTTCTGCCAAGGATTTTTTATCTAATTTCAACACTTTATCAGAAACGTTGATTCCGGTTTTATTTGGATTGGCAATAATTGATGCATCCACATTTCCAAAACCACCCCAAGGATACGTTAAGGTTGAAGATTCAAAATCAAGCGGTAATTTAACCGCTTCTCCGGCCGCTTTATAAAAATAGATATTATCGATATAAATATTTTTTCCTGGTGTAGGTGCAGAATCAAATTTAAATTGATAAATATCTGCAACTGTTAAGTTTTGACTTGTAAATGCCGAAATCGGAATATCAATACTTGTCCATTCATTTGGTGTAAGGTTTTTTGATACCGGTTTTTCTCCATTGGTTTTACTAATTAAGAAAATGGCGATTTTATCTAAATCAGCAGTCCAGATATCCATGTGTACATATTCCATACCCGAAACATCAACTGGTGAAGACAATTCAATTCCCTGATAATTCAGATTATTATAATTCAGAATCTTGTCACCTGCTATTTCAAAGTCTTTCAAAGTTGTAGATTGTCCCCAGTTTGGATAAAAATTAGTTCCTGTAAGATCCGTATATTTAGCGCTGTAAATCGAAATTACATCTCCCGCCTGTCTGTTTGGCTGCGTTGGTGCCGAGGATGTTGGGTTAAGAACCAATTTGGCTGAAATCTCAATTGATTTTTCTGTCGTTTTAACCGCAGCACTTTTTGAAACCACACGAATCGTATAATTTCCCGCTTCCTGATAGGTATATGAAATTGATTCGCCATTGTTTGCCGAAACCGGATCCGGTTTTCCTGTTTCTCCAAAATAAACATCATAAAATAAAGCAAAACCTGCTGTTGCTTTAACCGTTACTTTTTTAGAAATTACCAGGTCGTTTGTAACTTCAACAACTAAATTTTCTGGTGCCCTAAATGAAACTACGACATCTTTTTCGAGTTCAGTAGTATTTCCGTTCAATCCCATTGCGATAATTTTAGACTTGTAAACGCCTTCTTTATATACGTGTGAAATGGTTGATCCGGCTCCGGCATAATCAGAAACTGTACCATCACCAAAATCAATTTTGTACTGCGTTACGCCTTCTCCTTTAGGCACAAAAGTAACTTTACCTGTATTATCCTGCGTTACTGTAGTCAAAGCCGATATATTTGTCGGAGAACCTAAACCTTCCAGATCAATTTTGTTATCATCGCTTGAGCAGCTAAAAAATAGTGCTAAAACAAAAAGACTTATAAGAGAATATATATTTTTCATAATTGCTATTTTTAATATTTAGGATTTTGCTCCCAATTTCCGTTTGCAAACTGAATTTCTTCAATTGGAAGTGGAAATAACTCGTTTTTACCAGCTGTAAAACCAGGAATAGTTCCGGCTGCTTTTCCGGTTCTAACCAAATCGAAAAAACGGTGTCCTTCACCAAAAAGCTCTACTCGTCTCTCATCTGCAATAAAATCAGTAAGTGCCGGTCCAGAAGCAGTGATATCATGATTATTGTCTCCAAAAGCACGTCTTCTTACCTGATTTAGATATTCTCTTGCTTTTGCATCGTCGATTCCGCCTCTGTTGTAAGCTTCTGCAGCCATTAATAAAACATCAGCATAGCGAATGGCTCTGTAATTGTTTGGATTAGTTAAATTCAAATCTCCTGCAGCTCCATCACTTCTTTTTCTTGGCAAATATTTTCTATTAAAGAATCCGGTATCTTCATTTCCTTTTCCGTAAGTCACATCACTATTTGCTGCAGCCCAGGCCGCAATATCCAAAATGGCAACATCTTTACGTTTGTCTCCGGTTTCAAAAGCATCTGCTGATTCCTGAGTTGGAAGATTAAAACTAAATCCGGAAGAAAATAAAGGTCCTGAATAATTTCTGACACCGCTAAAACCTACCGCAACATTTCCTTCACTACATTGCAAACAACCAAAACCGGCACCTTCAACATCAGTGTATTGAACTTCAAAAACAGATTCTGTTCCATTTTCTCCTTCTGCTTCGAAAATTTTATTATAATCTGCTACTAATGAATATGGTGATGTATTTATTAAAGCCTGCAAAGTAGTTGCCGCTTCTGAAAATTTACCCTGATATAAATAAGCTTTTCCTAATAATGCCTGAGCAGCTCCTTTTGTAGCTCTTCCTTTTTGAGCAGCAATTGGAGATAAATTTGCCGAAGCGAAAATCAAATCCGCTTCGATAGCAGCATAAACCTCTGCAACTGATGAACGCGGAATTGTTTTTTCGTCTCCAATTTTAAACCTCACATCACCTTTCATTGGTATACCACCAAACCACTTTACTAATTCAAATTGATAGTACGCTCTTAAAAAACGTGTTTCGGCTATAAGCTGTGTTTTTCCTGCAAAATCTGTTTTATCCTGAAATTCAAGTATATAATTTGTTCTTTGAACTCCTGCAAACATCCAGTTCCAGATATCTCTTAAATTGCTGTTTACCTGAGTGTGAATCATATCGTCTATTTGCTGAAAACCAATAACATCCGTAGGGCTTTCTCCTCCTGCCAATGTGTTATCAGAAGCAATTTCGCCCACTAAAACATTTACGTAAGTAGATTGAAGTAAGTCGTAAGCAGCAATTAATGCCTGATCGTAATCTTCTTTAGAATTAAAATAATTCTCGGAATCGATCGAATATTCAGGTTTTGGACTCACAAATTCATCTGAACAAGAAGTTGTTACAGTTAGAATTAGTGTTATCGTTACCAGAGTAGTAAATAAATATTTTTTCATTTTAATTGAAATTAAAAATTAATGTTTAAGCCCAATAAATAAGTTCTTGGAACAGGATAAAATCCGTAATCGATTCCCGCACCAATAGGCGATTGAGAAACACCGTCCTGATTTGTTGGACCTGACGAAGCACCCGGATCAAAACCTTTGTATTTTGTAAAAGTGTACAGATTATTAACTCCTGCATAAAGTCTAAGCTTTGTAATTCCTGCTTTTTGAGTTACTTGTGGATTAAGTGTATATCCTAATTGTACATTTTGAATTCTAAGGTAAGAAGCATCTTCAACAAAATAGTCTGATAATACATTATTTGCTGTGGCACCAGTCGTTACTTTTGGCACCGTTGTACTCGTTCCTTCACCTGTCCATCTGTCTAAAACATAATCAAGACGATTAGCATCAGAAAGTACTCTTTCGTAGTTACGAACCATGTCATTTCCTACAGATGCAAATGTATATACTGCAAAATCAAGGTTTTTATAATTTAACTGAAAATTGAAACCCATTGTAGCTTCCGGAATTGGATCACCAATATTCGTTCTGTCCTTTGTATCAATTACACCGTCGCCGTTTATGTCTACATAACGAATATCTCCTGCCGTAGCATTTGCCCCCAGAGCCAATTGCGAAGGATGTGCATCCACTTCTGCCTGATTTTGAAAAATTCCATCCGTTTTATATCCGTAAAAATAACCGATTGGTTTTCCTGCTTCCATACGCGATGCGGCTGGCTGTCCTACTCCAAATGAACCTAGTTCGATAAAGCCGGTTCCGTTATTTACTTCTAACACTTCATTTTTAAGAAAAGTAACATTATAACCTAACGATAATGAAAATGAATCTGAAAGTTTCTCTTTATAATCTATGGCAAATTCGAAACCTGAATTTCTAACTGTTCCTGCATTCATTGTAGGAGCACTTGCGCCCGGAGCACCCACTCCTATAATTCCTGAAACCGGAATATTTGGTATCAATAAATCTTTTCTGGTATCAATAAAATAATCTGCTACTACAGAAACTTTATCACTGAATAATCTTAAATCTAAACCAACATCAAATTTTTTGGCTTCTTCCCATTTTAAATTTTCATTTGGTATTTGTCCTGTTGCAACTCCGTTTACTAATGCTCCGTCAAAAACATAAGCTGCTTCACCATTTAAAATACTCAAATAGCCATTATTCGGGATTTGATCATTTCCTAATGTTCCATAGCTAGCTCTGAATTTTAAGAAATTAAGTGTTTGAGAATCTCCAAAAAAACCTTCGTCAGAAACGACCCATCCTGCTGTAAATGATGGAAAATATCCCACTTTATTTCCAGGACCAAATTTTGTTGAAGAATCTCTTCTGATCATGGCAGAAAAAAGATATTTTCCTTTATAATCGTACTGTGCTCTTCCAAAATAAGAAAGTCTTCTTTGGTCATAAACATAACCGCCAGTATTTAGAGCACTTGGTAATCCTTTAGTTAAAGAAAGATCTGCAAACTCCCATGAATTATTAGGCACATCAAAACCTGTTGCAACGGCAGAATTTCCCCATTGTTTGTAGATTGTATTTCCTAATGTTGCCGTAATATTATGATTCTCTGCAATTTTGGTATTATATGTTCCGTAAATATCAAACGAATAATCGTTGTCGTTTACCGTTCTTTGTGTTACAGAACTTCTCTGATTATCAAAAACTTTTCCTCCATAACTGATCTGCGGAGCAAACGTTTTGCTTTCGCTGTTTGCTGTATTAAATCCAATTGAACTTGATAAAACAAATCCTTTGAAAAGTTTATAATCCAAACCAAAGTTTCCGTTTAGTTTTTTATAATTATAATCATTGTAGGTATTTTCAATTTGTGCCAGCGGATTTATAATTTCTGTTCCAAATCCTGTTGTACTTGGCACAAGCGTAAAATTGCCATTTGCATCGTACGGGCTTAAGGTTGCCGGCACGTTTAAGGCATTAAACAATACAGATCCTAACCCGTTTTCGTTGATTGTTTTTCTATTAAAATACGTGTAGATTACATTTGTTTTTAATTTGATTTTATCGCTCAAATCTGCTCCCAATGCTATTCTGGCAGTATTTCTTAAGTAACCTGATTTGTCGCCGCCAACAATACCCTCCTGATCAAGGTGCGAACCACTAATAGAATATGTAATTTTTTCTGATCCCCCGGATATAGTCAAATCGCTGTTTAGTAACGGAACTCCTTTTCCCAGAACTTCTTTTTGCCAGTCTGTTCCCTTTCCTAAACCGCTTACGTTTGGATAAGGAAGCGCTCTTCCGCCATTAGCATAACTTTCATTTAATAATAAAGCATATTCTGTTGCATCAAGAATTGAAAGTTTTCTTGAAGCCTCCTGAAATCCTGTATAACTATTAAACGAAAATCTTGTTTTTGAGTTTTTCTTTCCCATTTTGGTTGTAACCAAAATAATTCCGTTTGCACCAATCGTTCCATAAATAGCTGCCTGTGCATCCTTCAGAACTGTTATTGATTCAATATCATTCGGGTTTAAAACATTCAGGTCTCCAACATAACCATCAATAATAGTCGTTGGTCCGTTTTGTCCGTTGGTAGCAATACCCCGAATTCGAACATCTATAGGTGCACCCGGAGCTCCTGATTGCGTTGTTACATTTACACCTGAAATGGTTCCTTGCAATGCTTGCTCAATTCTTGCAGGTTTCAGGATATCAAGTGTTTTGCTGTCAAGCACAGAAACTGCTCCTGTTACCTCTCTTTTCTTTTGGCTACCGTAACCAATAACTACAACTTCATCTAATGATCTGGTGTCGTCGCTCATTCTAACAGTAACTTTTGGTCCTGAAACAACAACTTCCTGCGTTCGATAACCAATATAACTTAGAACAAGTGTGGTGCCATTTGATACACCAATAAGTTTAAAAGATCCGTCGAAATCAGTGGTTGTACTTTGAGACGAACTTTTAACTTTTACATTTACGCCAGGCAAAGATAAACCTGAGCCATCAAGTACAGTTCCGTTAACATCAAAATTTTGCGAAAAGGCAAAAGATGTAAACAGTAACAATACCATTAATAATAATTTTGGTTTCATAATTAGTTAGTTTTTTATTGAAGCTAAAATATCTTATCCATATAAGAAAACATTAAAATTAACCACAACAAAAAACATACATCACAAAAAAAGCTATCAAAATTTTATATATAGCAAAAAATACCTTGCTTTATATAGAATTTCACAATGTTAACTTCTTTAACAAATAAGTGTTAAAATCACAACAAAAGGTTAATGTTGTGGTTATGTATAGGTCATTTTGAAGGAAATTCTCACTTCCTATACAGCGAGTATATATTCAACTAAACCGATTTCGTGCTCTAAATCCATTTTTTTACGCAAACGATATCTTTTAATTTCAACGCTTCGCACTGAAATATTAAATAAAGGTGCAATTTCTTTTGACGAAAGATTAAGACGGAGATACGCACAAAGTCGCAAATCATTCGGAGTTAGTACAGGATGAAGTTGTTTTATTCTCTTTAGGAAATCTTTGTCGGCGTTATCAAAAGCTTCTTTAAATACTTTCCAGGAATCTTCCTCGGTAATATTATCGTTTATAGTTCTAATCACAGATTTGATATTTTTATTGTCATCCTGAGACGTCTTTTTCAAATCTTCTTTTATAAAGGCCAGCAATTCGTTTTTACTGTTTAAAGTCATTGTTGAAACTGCCAATTCCCGGTTTTTATTATCAACATCCTGCGACAATTGTTCGTTTCTCAGTTTCATTAATTGCTGCTCGTTTTCAAGCTCTTTAATTTCTAATAAAAGGTTATTTTCTTCAATTAATTTCTCTTTTTGCTTTTGATAGAAATTTCGATATGCTTTATTAATAAAATAACCAATGACAACCAGTAATATCAAATAGATAAAAATTGCAATATTTGTTAAATACCACGGTTTTGAAACCACAAAAGTATAACTAGCCGCATTTTGCAAAAGTGTGTTGGCATATTTCGCGCGAACTTTAAAAGTATATTTTCCGGGAGATAAGTTTTTAAAATTTACGGACGATTTTGTGCTCCACTCGCTCCATTCGTTTTGAAAACCTTCTAACAGATATTGATATTCAGAATTTATGTATTTGTTGTATTCCGGAACTGTGTAATTTAAGGTGATGTTATTTTGATTCGATTTAAAACTTCCTTCCTCATTTATAGCAACATTTTTTAAACTTTGATTTTGCTCATTTATCGAAATTTCAGAAATAGAGACATTGTAGTTTTTAAAACTCAGTTCATCTATATTAAGTGTATAATAACCGTCTGTAGTTCCAATTAAATAAGTTGATTTTGAGATTTGGGTAATATTCTCAAAACCAAGCATCGAGTTGGTTAGAGACGATGGAATGGGAATTACGTTTTGTTTTAACTGATTGCTAAATTTGCTGGCAGAAAAATAATGAATGTAATTTTTAGAAAACAGCCAGATTTTATTTGACTGATCTACAATCAATTTACCTGAAGTATATTCGTCTTTCTCAAAAATTGAACTCAGTAATTTATCTTTTTCGAATTGTTTTGTCTTGGAATTTAATTTGAAAATTCCGCCTTTATAAGCATAATAAATCGCATTATTAAATTTGAGTAAACTGGCATTTTTTCCTTTTTCAGGAGAGGAATAGGCGTGAAATTCTTTGATTTTTGAAAATGAATTATCCAGTTTAAACCTAAAAATCCCTTTGTATTCATGGCTTACATAAACTTCCAGATTTGGCGTGATTTCAAAATAACGCGAAGAATAATTAAATCCTTCTATTTTATTTCTGAATTTCCATTGATTATTAACTTTCTCCAAAACCGAAATTCCGTAATAATTCCCCTGAAATAAGAGGTTTTTATTATTCGGCGAAAGCTCAAACTTCCATGTTCCGGAACCCGAAAAAATATTTCTGGCAGATGTGTTTTCTACAATAAAAGTTCCGGAATCGTGACCGCAAAAAAGCGTATTATCAGAGGCAAACAAAGACCAAACCTGTCCTTTCGTTCCGTTTATAAACTGAAAATTATCTTTGCTCTGGTATTTTTTACAAAATAATCCCTGATTGGTTCCCACATAAAGCATACCGTTATAGGAAATTGAAGCGTAAACCGTTCCTAGAACTCCAGTATCATCTGTAAAACTATGAACCGGCGTTTGCAGGTTAATGCAGTTAATTCCGTTATCGAGCCCAACCCAAACATTCTGATCCTTATCTTCAAACAATGATAAAGCGGTATTATTGCTCAATCCTTTGCTTTGCGAAATATGATAATTTAGTTTTCCGGTATTTGATAAAATAAAAATTCCGTTTGAAACTGTTCCCAATGCATAACTGCCATCATGAAGTTGTTGGCTGCTGTAGACAAAACTGGCCTTTATCTGCGCATCAACTTCTGTTGTAAAAGGCATTAGTGTTTTTCCAACAAGTTTATAAAATCCGTCTAATTGCGTTTGAATCAGCAAACCATCATCGATTGTAAAGACATTGACAATGGTATATTTTTTTAGAACAGGATGATCAGAAATCAATTTTCCATTTCCTTCTTCAATTTCAAAAAGGCCTTCATTTACGGTTTGATAATAAATCGAATTTTTAGTACTAAACGATTTTACAACTCCATTTTTAGGTGATATAATTTTGAAGGTCTTCGTTTTGGTATCATAAATATAAATTCGGTTTAATGACTGAAACAATATCCATTGATCGTATTTTAAAATGTTCCAAAACTGCTCGTCATCCAGAATTTTATTTTTGATGGTATCACTTAACGAAGTATATTTTAATTTTCCGTTTGATTGTCTCGTCCAATACCCAAAATTCATATAACAGCCTGTATAGACCTTATTGTCAATAACTTTTACAGATCGCATTATGGTTTCGTTAGGAGTTGTATATAACTCCCAATTGGTTCCGTTATATTCCAAAAGTCCTTCGTTATTAGCAAAATATAGATAATTTTGCTCGTTTTGCGAAATCATCCAGCTTTGGTTTCCGGCACCATAAACAGTTGCAGGATATTTTACAATTGGCGGTAATTCCTGGGAGAACAGGATAAAACTCATCAAAAAACAAAAAATAGAAAGTATAGTTTTCAAAATTTGGTCAGAATATTAAATAGTATTAAAGCACTTCTAAAATAGGATTTTTATATTGAAATGAGGAGTTCC
>Ga0247813_10001997_pt1 | contig 14504 bp, 11 predicted proteins | sample UWRJL169409C1_FD_180719 | JGI IMG/M metagenome (GOLD analysis project Ga0247813, IMG submission 180719) | Plant litter microbial communities from Arlington Agricultural Research Station in Wisconsin, United States - UWRJ-L169-409C-1 | ecosystem: Environmental > Terrestrial > Plant litter >... | reverse complement strand
CGAGACCCCGGCTCCAGAGGGCGCCGCCGGCGGTCCCGGCGTGATCGTGCCGCGCAAGACCATCGACCAGGTCCGCCGCCTGCTCGACGACGGCTCCGGCCCCGTCGAGATCTCGGTCAGCCCGCAGAAGATCCGCTTCGAGTTCGGCCAGGCCTCCCTGACCTCCAAGGTCATCGACGGCGCCTTCCCCGACTACATGCGCGTCATCCCCAAGGGGAACGACAAACAGGCCGATATCGACAACTCGGTCTTCGCCTCGGCCGTCGACCGCGTCGCCACCATCTCGGCCGAAAAGAGCCGCTCGGTGAAACTGGCCTTCGAGCTGGACCGCGTCACCCTCACCGTTCGCAACATGGAGGCTGGTCAGGGCGTCGAGGAGGTCGAGATCGGCTATTCCGACGAACCCTTCGAGATCGGCTTCAACGCCCGCTACCTGATGGACGTCGCCGGCCAGATCACCGGCGAGAACGCCACCTTCATGTTCGCCGACCCGGCCAGCCCGACCCTCGTGCTCGATCCGGGCGATCCGGGCGTGCAGTACGTGCTGATGCCGCTGAGGGTTTAAGGACGCCCACCCTCCGCTCATCCCGGCGAAAGCCGGGACCCAGTGCTTTTGCGAGTTCCGGGAGATTGAGTTGGCGTTCTTTACCTACATCGTCGCCAGCCAGCGGAACGGAACGCTCTACACCGGCTCGACCGACAATCTGATCAAACGGACCGGTGAACGCCGTGAAGGGCTGCGCAAGGGTTTCACGGAGAAATACGGCGTCCACATCCTCGTCTGGTACGAGGTTCATGAAAGCCGTCATGCGGCCTTTCGGCGCGAGCGCCAGATCAAGGAATGGAAGCGGGTCTGGAAGCTGGAACTGATCGAGAAATCCAACCCGGGCTGGACTGATCTATGGGATCGGTTCTGGACCATCGACACGTCCAGGCGAAAGAACTGGGTCCCGGCTTTCGCCGGGATGAGCGGAGAACTTAAAATCAGCCCGACCCCGGAACAGCAGGTAATTCTGGAACTGAGGGATTCCTTCCGACGGCGCCGGAAATCCTTGCGGGCGCGTTTCGCGGTGGTGGACCTTCGGGATGCGGTCGAGCGGGTTGAGGGCGAAGAAGCCGAACTCGTCGAGATTACCCTTCGGAAGCATACGTCACCCAGATCGCTGACGGTGCGGCTGAAAATCTGGCCGGATCGAGTGGGTCGTATCGACATCTGGAACTTGCAGACAAACGGGGAGGCTGCTGGTTGGTCCTGCGAAGGCCGGTTGACAGGGCCAGCTATCGGCAAGCCTCTGCTGGATGCGCTTGATGAGGCCTATGTTGTCCTGCGGGATGGCAAGCCTCCCAGCGCGCTTGATGCAATCTGGTCGAAATTGTTTCTGACCGGCCCGGTGGGTTTGGTCGGGCCGCTCCCTTGATTACCGCCCTCACCCTCACCGACTTCCGGTCCTACGCCTCGGCCACCCTTCCCGTGGGCGCGGGCCCCGTGGTGCTGCATGGCCCCAACGGCGCGGGGAAGACCAATCTGCTGGAGGCGCTTAGCCTGTTCACCCCGGGCAAGGGTCTGCGCGGGGCGACGGCGGTCGAGATGGGGCGGCGCGAACCGGGGGAGGCGATCGGCCGGGCCTGGGCCGTGGCGCTGACGCTGGATGCAGGCGACGGCGACCAGATACGGCTGGGCACCGGGGTCCAGTCGGGGGGAGCCTCGCGCCGTATCGTCCGCATCGATGGCGAGACGGCCCAGCCGGGGCGGTTCCTCGACTATTTGCGGCCGGTCTGGGCGACGCCGGAACAGGACCGGCTGTTCTCCGACGCCCGGGCCGAGCGGCTGAAATTCTTCGACCGGCTGGTCTTCGCGGCGAACCCCGCCCATGCGGCCACCGTCTCGGCCTATGAGAAGGCCCTGCGCGAGCGGCTGCGCCTGCTGACCGACGGCGCCGAGGGCCGCGCCGCCGACCCGCTGTGGCTCGACGCGCTGGAGATCCGGCTGGCCGAGGCCGGCGCCCGGGCCGCCGTCGCCCGCGCCGGCGCGCTCGAGGCGCTGCAGACCGGCATCGACGCCCGCGGCGACCGTCCCTTCCCCCAGGCCGATCTGGGCCTGTCCGGCGAGGCCGAGACCATGGCCATCGACGGCGCCGAAGAGGTCTTCATCGCCGCCTCGATCCGCGAGGGCATGACCCGCTCCCGCTCCCGCGACGCCGCCGCCGGACGGTCCCTGTTCGGCCCGCACCGCTCGGACCTGACCGCCCTGCATCGGGAGAAGAACCGCCCGGCCGCCGAGGGCTCGTCCGGCGAACAGAAGGCCCTGGTCCTGAACCTGATCCTGGCCCAGGTCACCCGTCTGAAACAGGAGGGCGCCGCCCCCGTCCTGCTGCTGGACGAGGCCCCCGCCCACCTCGACGCCCGCCGCCGCGCCGCCCTGTTCGACGAGATCGAGGCCCTGGGCCTCCAGGCCTTCATGACCGGCACCGAGGCTGTGCTGTTTCAGGAACTGCAGGGCCGCGCCCGATTCGTGACGGTCGAGGGCGGCGCGCTGATGCAGGACAGCTAGAGGTCGTCGCCCGACAGCGGCCGGATCTCCGAGATCAGACCTGTCGGCCCGGTCCGGACGACGAACTCCAGAGCCTGACGTTCGAACCGCACGCGATAGCGGCGACGCAGGTCACCGTCGGGGCCGGGTCGCTCGTCCATCAGCGACACGTCCCCGATCGGACCGACCGCCAGCAACATGGCCTGACCAAAGTCCTGATAGAAGGGCGCCGCGTCGCGCCGGCCCGCCTCGCTATAGGCGGCGGAATCGATCTTCCCGTCCGCCGCCGCCTCCAGCGCCTTCTGCAACGCCGCCGTCAACTCAGGCCGGCTGTCCGGGATCGCCGCCGCCTCCGCGACCGGCGGCAGTTTCAGGTCGGCGATGGCGTGGGACAGCAGCGCATAGAAACGCCGCTGGTTGGTCAGGGCGATGACGGTCAATTTTTGGGCCGGCACATACATGACGTCCGCCAGCGCGGGTCCGCCGGTGTGTCCGACGGTGGCGAGGCCGTGATAGCGATCGAAGGTCCAGCCGACCCCGAACGACCCGTTCCGTCCATCATTGAGTTTGGCCGGGGCGGTCAACAAGGCGAAGCTCTCTGGCTTCAGCAGCGTTCCCGCTTCCAGCGCGGCCATCAGGGTCGCGATGTCCCGGGCCGAACTGTACAGGCCCCCGGCGGCATAGGCGTGGACCGGATACAGGAATTCCTCGTCGCGCTGCACGCCCTCGCGCCAGCCATAGACGCGGGCCCGACCCGCCATGATGTCCGCCGCCCGCACCGGCCCCTGTTCGCGCAGCATCGTGAAACCGGTATGGGTCAGGGCCAGGGGGGCGACGATTTCCCGCCGGATCAGGTCGGGATAGGTCAGGCCGGAAACCTTTTCCATGATCGCGGTCATGATCACGAAATCGGTCAGGCCGTATCGGGACTCGCTGCCGGTCGGATAGGCCAGAGGCAGGGTCATCGCTTCCGCGGCGACCTCCTGCGTCGTGGCCCCCGTCGGACTGTTGCGGACCTCGGCGAGGCCGGACGTATGCCCCGCGAGGTGCCGGACGGTGATCGTCGACCAGGCCTCGGGGGCGCCGTCGAAGAATCCGGCGATCGGATCGTCCAGAGACAGCGCGCCCTGCTCGACCAGCCGCATCAGGGCGACGCCCGCGAAGATCTTGGAGGCCGATGCGGTCTGGAAGGGCGTGTCCGGCGTGACCGCGCCGTCCCACTCCAGATTGGCCGTCCCATAGCCCTCCAGCTTGGTGATCCGGCCATCCTCGATCACGGCAACGGCGACACCGGGGATATGGCTGGCTCCCATATACTGGCGCGCCAGGTCGTCGATGGGATCGGCCGCGACGCCCGTGGCTGTGGACAGCAGGAGTGCAGCGGCGAAAATGGTGACGCGCCCGATCATCAGGGTCTCTCGAGACAAAAGAAGAAGCCTGATCTGTCGGTGGGCGCTGTCCAGCCGGATGCGTCAGGAATTCGACCGACCACCTCTCTTCCTGCTTTCGTCATTCCAGGCGAAGGGCCCCGAAGAGCCGGGATGACGAAAGCAGGAAGGGCGAACTCGCGACGTCCCGCTGGCGCGTTGAGGTCGCCACTGTCCCCGCTCCGGAAACACTGCTTTCCCTCGCTTTCTCCGTGCGAATTCCTATATAAACGTCACATCGAATCCGCCTGAACCGGCGCGGTTCGCAAAGCTCATCCCAGCGGGCCGGGTCTGTCTCTCAGACCCCTTCGCCGCCCGCGTCTCCGGACGATTGAATGACTGACCAGAACGAAACCGCCCGCAACGAAGACACGGCCGAAGAAGCCGCCTACGGCGCGGAATCCATCAAGGTTCTCAAGGGCCTGGATGCGGTGCGGAAACGCCCCGGCATGTATATCGGCGACACCGACGACGGCTCGGGCCTGCACCACATGGTGTATGAAGTCGTCGACAACGCCATCGACGAGGCCCTCGCCGGCCACGCCGATCTGGTCGAGGTCATCCTGAACGCCGACGGCTCGGTCACCGTGACCGACAACGGACGCGGCATCCCGACCGACATCCACGCCGAGGAAGGCGTCTCCGCGGCCGAGGTCATCATGACCCAGCTGCATGCGGGCGGGAAATTCGACCAGAATTCGTACAAGGTCTCGGGCGGTCTGCACGGCGTGGGCGTGTCCGTGGTCAACGCCCTGTCAGACTGGCTGAAACTGGTCATCTTCCGCAACGGCAAACGCCACGAGATGAAGTTCGAGCGCGGCGACACGGTCGAGAGCCTGAAGGTCACCGGCGACGCCCCGATGCGCGACAACGGCAAGGTGCTCAGCGGCACCCAGGTCACCTTCTATCCGTCGCTCACGACCTTCAGCCACATCGATTTCGACCTGAAGACGCTGGAGCACCGCCTGCGCGAGCTGGCCTTCCTGAACTCGGGCGTGGTCATCAAGCTGCAGGACCATCGCGGGGCCGAGGCCGTCGACATCCTGCTGCACTACGAGGGCGGGGTCGAAGCCTTCGTGCGCCACCTCGACAAGTCCAAGTCGCCGATCCTGAAGGACGTGATCGTCATTCGCGGCAAGAAGGACAATATCGAGATCGACATGGCCCTGTGGTGGAACGACTCCTACCACGAGACCATGCTGTGCTTCACCAACAACATCCCCCAGCGGGACGGCGGCACCCACCTCTCGGCCTTCCGCACCAGCCTGACCAAGGTCATGGGCGCCTATATGGAAAGCTCGGGCGCCCTGAAGAAGGAGAAGGTCGCCCCGACCGGCGAGGACGCCCGCGAAGGTCTGACCTGCGTCCTGTCGGTCAAGGTTCCGGATCCGAAATTCAGTTCCCAGACCAAGGACAAGCTGGTCTCGTCAGAGGTGCGCCCGGCCGTCGAAGGCCTGTGCTCCGAGGGTCTGTCGCAATGGTTCGAGGAACACCCCGTCGAGGCGAAAATGGTGGTCGCCAAGATCATCGAGGCCGCCTCCGCCCGTGAAGCGGCCCGCAAGGCCCGCGACCTGACGCGGCGCAAGTCGGCGTTGGATATCTCGTCCCTGCCCGGCAAGCTGGCCGACTGTCAGGAACGCGATCCGGCCAAGTCCGAACTGTTCATCGTCGAGGGCGATTCCGCCGGCGGCTCGGCCAAACAGGCCCGCAACCGCGAGAACCAGGCCGTGCTGCCGCTGCGGGGCAAGATCCTGAACGTCGAGCGCGCCCGTTTCGACCGGATGCTGTCGTCCGAACTGATCGGGACCCTGATCCTGGCGCTGGGCACCGGCATCGGCCGCGACGACTTCAATGCCGACAAGCTGCGCTATCACAAGATCATCCTGATGGCCGACGCCGACGTCGACGGCGCCCACATCCGGACCCTGCTGCTGACCTTCTTCTACCGTCAGATGCCCGAGCTGATCGAGCGCGGCCACATCTACATCGCCCAGCCGCCGCTCTACAAAGTGTCCAAGGGCAAGCAGTCGCGCTACCTCAAGGACCAGTCCGAAATGGACTCCTATCTGATCGAGGAAGGCTCGTCCGAGGCCGAACTGGATCTGGCCAATGGCGAGCGTCGCATGGGTCAGGACCTGCAGTCGCTGGTCCGCGAAGCCAAGGCCTTCAAGACCCTGGCCGACCGCCTGTCGCAACGCGCACCCGCCTTCGCCATCGAACAGGCGGCCCTCGCCGGCCTGTTCGCCGAGGACGGCGATCTGGCGGCCAAGGCCTCGGCCGCGGCCGTTCGTCTGGACCTCTACGCCGAAGAGGGCGACGGCTCGTGGGCCGGTTCGCCCGGCGAACAGGGCGCGGTCGTCTTCGGCCGGACCCGTCGCGCGGTGAAGGAATCCGTCGTGCTGGAAGAGGCCTTGATCCGGTCGCTGGACGCCCGTCGTCTGGCCGAACGGGCCCTGGCCTTCGAGGGCGTCTTCGACAAACCCGCCGTCTATCGCCGCAAGGACAAGTCGACGACCATTCGCGGTCCGATCGACCTGTTGAACGCGGTTCTGGACGCCGGCAAGAAGGGCCTCGCCATCCAGCGCTACAAGGGCCTGGGCGAAATGAACCCGGAACAGCTGTGGGAGACCACCCTGGACGCCAACGCCCGCACCCTGCTGCAGGTCTCGGTCGAGCATCAGGAAGACGCCGACGACCTGTTCGCCAAGCTGATGGGCGATGTCGTCGAACCCCGCCGCGAGTTCATCCAGGCCAACGCCCTGGATGCGGCGGTGGACGTCTAGGGAAACGTCCGCTCATTCCGGCTTTCGCCGGGATGAGCGGAATGAAATCAGGGCCGACCGGCGTCGATGAAGGCCTTGATCGACGGCCAGGTCCGGGCTTCCGCCCTGGCGCCGTCGCAGGCCACGCCCTTCAGGTATGCGTCCAGGGAATTGGCCGGGATATCCTCCCACGCCGCCTCTTCCGTGAAGCGGTCGGTCTGGACGCCGTCGGGGCCGTATTCTGTCGTGGCGACGAGCCGGACCTGCTCCGCCGCGCACTGGAATTGATAGTCGTCGACGGTGTAGCTGTAGTCCCCGGCCAGCGCGGCCAATGGGGCCCGGGCCAGCCGGACGCTGACCGGGTCGCCCGTCGTCAGGCTGGTCAGGTCCGCCAGATAGGCTCGCGTCCCGCTGCGCGAGAATGGCGTCCAGTCCTCGGTCGCGGCCGGGGCGACTGGCGGGGCCGTATCCTGCGCCAGCGCGGCCACCGGCATAACCCCGATGGCAAGCGCCATCGCGGCCCCTTTGAAGGCTATCGAGTTCATCCGTGTTCCCTCCCCGGAACAGCGACATCCCCGCCGCGATATCATCAGCGGAACCCCCGATTGGCAAGCCTGCCGGTCGGGCGTACGCGCCGTGATCGACTTCCGCCACGATCGCGCGTTATCGCCCGATGATGACCCGCATCCTTCTGTGCTTTCTGCTGATCCTCTCGGCCCCTGTATTGTCTGGTCCCGCCGTCGCATCGGCCCAGACGTCACCGCCGCCCTTTTCGTCCGATCGGATTGTGGTGACGACTCAGGGTGCGGGGCCCGACATCATCCTGATCCCCGGCCTCGCCTCGACCAGCGAGGTCTGGCGCCGGACGGCCGAGCGTCTGGACGATCGCTACCGGGTCCATCTTGTCTCGATCCGGGGCTTCGGCGACGTTCCCGTCGGCGCTAACGGTCAGGGACCAGTTCTCGGTCCCGCCGCCAACGAGATCCGGCGCTATATCGCCGTCCAGCATCTGGACCGCCCGGCCATCGTCGGCCATTCGATGGGCGGACTGATCGCCCTGCGGGTCGCGGCCGATGCCCCCCGTTCGGTGGGTCGGGTCATGGTCGTCGACGCCGCCGCCTTCTTTCCCGCCCTGATCAGCGCGGGCGCCACCGTCGGTGATGTCGAACCGCTGGCCCGCATCGCCTATCAGGCCCTCATGTTCCTCGGCAGCGACGCCCTGAGGGCGCAGGGCGGCATGATGAGCGATCAACTGGGCGGCGCCTCCGACAGCCTGTTCGGCTCGGTCGGCTGGCAGGGTGGGGACCGCGCGACCCTGGCCCAGAGCCTGTATGAGGTCATGACCACGGACCTCCGGTCCCGACTGTCGTCGATCAGTGCGCCCGTGACCGTGGTCTATGGCTGGAGCCCCGACGACGCCTCGCCCCGCGCCCATGTCGACGGCCTGTTCCGCTCCAGCTACGCTAGCCTGCGGGACCCGGCGACCTTTGAACGGATCGAGGGCGCCGAACACATGGTCATGATCGACCAGCCGACCCGCTTCATGGCGGCGCTGGACCGGTTCCTCAGCCGATAGAAGCCAAGGCTTCCAGCACGCCCTTGCCATAGCGATCCAGCTTGGTCTGGCCGACGCCGGACAGCCGGCCAAGAGCATCGAGGCTGCCCGGCTCGGCCTGGGCGATCTCCAGCAGGGTCTTGTCCTGGAAGATGACATAGGGCGGCACGTGCTGCTCGGCGGCCCGGTCGCGACGCCAGGCGCGCAGGGCCTCGAACCGGGCGCGGACGTCGGCGTCCAGCGCCTCGACGGCGGCGTTCCGATCGTTGCGGGTCCGTTCGCGCGGGGCGCCCGCCCCCGCCCGGACAACGGCCTTGCGGACCTCGATCGGCCGCTCGTTGCGATAGACGGCGCGGACCGCCTCGGCTTCGCCCAGCCCGACCAGCGGCTTGCCGTCGTTCGGGTCCTCGACCAGCAGGCCCTCGAACAGCAGGTGGTCGACGACGTCGCGCCAGCTATTGGCCGACAGGTCCTTGCCGATGCCCCATGTCGACAGGGCCTGTTCCCACGGCTGGACGTCCTTCGTCTTGCCAAGCAGGTGATCGACGACCCGGCCACGCCCGAACCGGCCGCCCAGACGCTGGACGGCGGCGAGGGCCTTCTGGGCCGGAACGACGGCGTCGAACATGGCCGGCGGATCGGTGCAGATGTCGCAGACGCCGCACGGATCGGCGCCGGTCTCGCCGAAATAGCGCCGCACCGCCTGCGGACGGCAGAGGGCGCCGTCCAGCATGGCGAACAGGCGGCGGGCCTTCTGCACCTGCACCGCCTTGACCTCCTCGGCCATCGGCCGGCCATCGAGCCGCTTCAGGGTCCATGCGATGTCGGAGGGGCCGTACAGGGTGATGCCCTCGGCCGGTTCGCCGTCACGGCCCGCCCGGCCGATCTCCTGCCAGTAGGCCTCGAGGCTGCCCGGCGGATCGGCGTGGATGACGAAGCGGACGTCAGCCTTGTCGACCCCCATGCCGAAGGCAATGGTCGCGACCATGACGGCGCCGTCCTCGGCCAGGAACCGCTCCAGCCGCCGGTCGCGATCGGCTGTGCCCATGCCGGCGTGATAGGCGATGGCGTTGGTGCCGGCGTCGCGCAGGGCCTGGGCCACCCGGTCGCAGGCGTCGCGGGATCCGCAATAGACCACGCCGGACTTGCCCTTGCGCTGGCGCACCAGATCGATGACGTGGGCGTCGGTCCGGGCGCGGGACGCGGACTCCTTGCGCTCGGCCGAGAGCTGCAGGTTCGGGCGGGCGAAGCTGTCGACGAAGACCTCGGCCCCGTCCAGCCGCAGGGAGCGGACGATGTCGTCGCGGGTCCGGGCGTCGGCGGTGGCGGTGACTGCGATGCGCGGCACGCCGGGAAACAGCTCGGCCAGCCTGCCCAGGGTGCGATAGTCGGGCCGGAAATCGTGTCCCCATTGCGAGACGCAGTGGGCTTCGTCGATAGCGATCAGGCTCAGCGGCAGCTCATGCAACCGGTCGATCAGATGGGGCTGGGCCAGACCTTCGGGCGAGACGTACAGCAGGTCCAGTTCTCCGGCCCGCGCCGCCCGCCAGATGGCCGAGCGGTCATCCATCGAGACGCCGGAATCCAGCCGGGCGGCGGCCACGCCCTGCTGCTTCAGGGCCTCGACCTGATCGGTCATCAGGGCGATCAGCGGAGAGACGACCAGTCCGAGGCCGGGCCTGAGAATGGCGGGAATCTGGTAGCAGACGCTCTTGCCGCCGCCGGTCGGCAGGACGGCCAGGACATCGCGCCCGGCCAGGACTTCGGCGACGACCGAAGCCTGCAGACCCCGGAACCCGGTATGGCCCCAGATCCGGTGAAGCGTGTCGCGCGCCTGATCCATGCCGGGCAGGGCAGGGTGGAGCGAGGCGGTTGAGTCGGCGGGCATCGGGCGCTTGTGCCCGATCTGTTCCGGGGTGTCACGACATCCTCCCCGCCCTGATGGACGGGGAGGACGATTGCGGCCCTAGTTCTGGCTGACGTCGCCCGAACCGGTCAGGTTCTGGCGCAGGGTCGCCGGGCGCGAGGTCAGGGTGACGTCGCCCGAACCGCTGATCGAGACGGTGGCGGCGCCGGTCGGAGCGACCGAGGCCTCGCCGCTGCCCGAGATGTCGACGCGGGCGTCGACGGTCTGCAGCGACTCCAGATCGGCGTCGCCCGACCCCGTGACGTCCAGCGTCAGGGCGCGGGTGCGGCCGTCGGCCCGGACGTCGCCGGAGCCCGTGATGTCGATGTCCAGCGCATCCTGGTCATAGCCGCTGAGGATCAGGTTTCCCGACCCGGCCATGTCGAAGCTGTTGATCGACGGGGCGGTGACGACGACGCGGACGAACTCGCTGCCGACCCAGACGCCGCGACCGTCGCCGCGTCGGCCGAAGACGACCTTCTCCTCACGCCGGCCGTCCTCGCCGGTCAGGGTCAGGCGATCACCTTCCAGACGGACACGGTTCACCAGGGCCGGCGAGCCGGTGATGGTGACGCCCGGCGTATCGCCCTGGACGTATTCGACGTCGGCCGCCATCTGGACGGTCAGGCTGTCGCCGCCGGTCCAGGCCAGGGTGCGGGTGGCCTCGGCCGGTTCGGTTCCGTCGGCCCGCTCGATGGACAGGACGTCGCCGTCGCCGTCGTGAAAGGTCCAGGCCCAGCCGTGGCGGGCCATGTCCCGGCCGCCGACGGCGAAGGCGCCGCCGAGGGTGACGAGGGACAGCACGAAGGCGGCCCCGGCGATGATGAAGAGGGTGCGGATCATGCCGGATCTCCCGAGACAGGGTTGGAGGCGTAGGGGTCCAGGGCCGGCTTCAGCAGCCGGTAGTGAAGACGGGCGAACCAGACCAGGCCGTTGACCAGCCAGATGGTGAAGACCGCCAGCAGGGCGCCGAAGAAGACGGCGGACGCCATCAGCCCCAGACCGCCGAGGAAGGCGGCGACGCCTCCGCCGGGGAAGCCCGCGAACGGACCGGCGACCATCACGACACCGCCCGAGAAGAACAGGGCGATGACCGCGACGGCCAGGCCGAACAGGGTGCCGATCACGCCCATCAGCAGGGGCAGCAGGATCAGGATGTCGATCGCGCCCAGACCCAGGACCGCGAAGACGGCGGCCGCGGCGGCCGACGGGTTCTGTTCCTGGCGCCAGCGCCTGATGCCGGCCTCGGCCTTCAGTTCGCGCGCCAGACGATCGGGATCGCCCAGGGCCGAGGCGACCTCGGCTTCGGAGCGGCCGGCCTCGGCGCCGTCGTCGAAATGGGCCTCGTAGTCGTTGAGGATTTCGGCGGCGGTCGAGGTCGGCAAACCGACGAGGCCCCGCTTCAACCGGGCAAGGAAGTCGGCGCGCGTCATTGGTCGTCTCCAGTCGTGACGGGTGCGGGAACGGAAAGCGTCGGGGCGGGGTCCAGCAGGACCGCGTCGACGGCGTCGGTGAAGGTCTTCCAGTCGGCGGTCTGGACGGCCAGGGCCGAGCGGCCGGCGTCCGACAGACGATAGTATTTGCGCGAGGGGCCCGCCGATGATTCGACCAGATAGGTCTCGACCAGGCCATCCGACTGCATCCGCCGCATCAGCGGGTAGATGGTGCCCTCGCCCATGTCGATCGCATCCGACAGGCGGCTGGCGATCTCGTAAGCATAGCTGTCGGCTCTCGCCAGAAGGGCCAGGACACATAATCCCAGCACTCCCTTCTTCAGTTGTATCTCTATGGTTTCAGGCACCGTGTGGTCTCCTCTGATGGGGAGAGATTATGGCAAGGTACTATGCGCTGCAAGGTAGCTGTCGAAACATGACAGCGATTTAATAGACAACCCTGACGACTGTGCGGCTTCTTGGCCGCCTTGATCGCTTGGCAAGTGCGAAACGAGCCGATATGGACCGGCCCTGAAACGCCGTGGCTTTCGAGTCCGGCGGGCCTTGCGACTCGCTCGCAAACGCCTGTTGCAGATGGGTTTAAGAGGAATTCCGCATGGGACTGGGCACACGAGCCCTGAAAGCTGCCGGAGGCCTGATGGCCGCCGCCTCTTTCTCCGTCTTCGCCGCGACGCCGTCGTGGGCCAAGGACCTGATGGGTCAGCCGACTCCGGGCGGGATCGACCTCCAGCCGGCGGCCTCGCCGCTGAAGCATGAGGCGATCTGGTTCCACAACGCCATCCTGCTGCCGATGTGCTTCCTGATCTCCGGCTTCGTGCTCGCGCTGATCATCTGGATCGTCATCCGCTACAACAAGAAGTCCAACCCGACGCCTGCGCGCTGGGCCCACAACACCCTGGTCGAGGTCATCTGGACGGTGCTGCCCGTCATGATCCTGGTCGGGATCTCGCTGTTCTCGTTCCGCCTGCTGTTCGCCTATCACGACATGCCGACGCCGGACCTGACCATCAAGGCCACCGGCAATCAGTGGAACTGGGCCTACGAATATCCGGACCAGGGCGTGCCGGAGTACATCTCCAACATGCTGCCGGAGGCCGAGGCCAAGGCGAAGAACGTGCCCTATCGTCTGGCCGCCGACGAACCGATCGTCGTGCCGGTCGGCAAGACGGTCCGCGTGCTGGTCACCGCCGCCGACGTCATTCACGCCTTCGCCCTGCCGGCCTTCGGCCTGAAGACCGACGCCGTCCCGGGCCGGGTCAACGAGACCTGGTTCCGCGCCGAGCGTGAAGGCGTCTTCTACGGTCAGTGCTCGGAACTGTGCGGCGACGACCACGCCTTCATGCCCATCGAGATCCATGTCGTCTCCCAGGCCGCCTTCGCCCGGTGGGTCGTCTCCAAGGGCGGCTCGATGACGCCGAAGACCGCCGCCGAGGCTCCGGGCGGAACGACCGCCCAGATCGCCGCCGGAACCGAAGGCGCGCCTACCGCCGCCGACGCCGCCGTCCCGGCCGCCGCCGGCATCCCGACCGCCGAAACCGCGACGACGCCGACCGCCACCGCTCCTGCCGCCGCGGCTCCCGCCGCGACGCCGGCCCAGTAACGCTCCACGAGCCCGCACAGACATGGCCACCGACATCACCGCAGACACCGATCACGTCACGACCGGCCCGGGGCACGACTCCCACGCCGAGCATGATCACAAGCCCGGGTTCTTCACCCGCTGGTTCCTGTCCACCAACCACAAGGACATCGGCACCCTGTACCTGCTGTTCGCCATCATGGCGGGCATCGTGGGCGGCGCCCTGTCCGGCCTGATCCGCTGGGAACTGGCCGAGCCGGGCATCCAGATCTTCAAGGAAGGCTCCGGCATCCAGCTGTTCGGCCTCGTCGAACAGTCCAAGCACGGCTATAACGCCGTCGTCACCGCCCACGCCCTGATCATGATCTTCTTCATGGTCATGCCGGCGATGATCGGCGGCTTCGGCAACTGGTTCGTTCCGATCATGATCGGCGCGCCGGACATGGCCTTCCCGCGCATGAACAACATCTCGTTCTGGCTGCTGGTCGCGGCCTGGGTGCTGCTGATCATGTCCATGTTCGCCGATGGCGGCACGGGACGCGGCGCCGGCGGCGGCTGGACCATCTATCCGCCGCTGTCCAGCAAGGGCGCGCCGGGGCCGGCCATGGACCTCGCAATCTTCGCCCTGCACGTCGCGGGCGCCAGCTCGATCCTGGGCGCGATCAACTTCATCACCACCATCTTCAACATGCGCGCGCCGGGCATGACCCTGCACCGGATGCCGCTGTTCGCATGGTCGGTGCTGATCACCGCCTTCCTGCTGCTGCTGTCGCTGCCCGTCCTGGCCGGCGCCATCACCATGCTGCTGGCCGATCGCAACTTCGGCACCAGCTTCTTCGACCCGGCCGGCGGCGGCGACCCCGTCATGTTCCAGCACCTGTTCTGGTTCTTCGGCCACCCGGAAGTGTACATCCTGATCCTGCCAGGCTTCGGCATCATCAGCCACATCGTCTCGACCTTCAGCCGCAAGCCGGTCTTCGGGTATCTGGCGATGGCCTACGCCATGGTCGCCATCGGCTTCATCGGCTTCATCGTGTGGGCGCACCACATGTACACGGTCGGCATGACGGTGAACCTGCGCGCCTATTTCGTCGCCGCCACCATGATCATCGCCGTGCCCACGGGCGTGAAGATCTTCAGCTGGATCGCGACGATGTGGGGCGGCTCGATCAGCTTCAAGACGCCCATGCTGTGGGCCATCGGCTTCATCTTCCTGTTCACCGTCGGCGGCGTGACCGGCGTGGTCCTGTCCAACGCGGGCATCGACTACAGCCTGCATGACACCTATTAC
>Ga0247813_10001996_pt1 | contig 14517 bp, 10 predicted proteins | sample UWRJL169409C1_FD_180719 | JGI IMG/M metagenome (GOLD analysis project Ga0247813, IMG submission 180719) | Plant litter microbial communities from Arlington Agricultural Research Station in Wisconsin, United States - UWRJ-L169-409C-1 | ecosystem: Environmental > Terrestrial > Plant litter >... | reverse complement strand
TCATGCGGATTGACCAGCAGCGCCTGCTTCAATTCATCGGCGGCACCGGCCAGCAGTGACAGCACCAGCACGCCCGGGTTTTCCGGGTCCTGCGAGGCCACGTATTCCTTGGCGACCAGGTTCATGCCATCGCGCAGTGGCGTCACCAGTCCCACCGCCGCCGCCCGGTAGAAACCGGTCAGGGTGGCGTGGGTGAAGTTCTGATTGACGTAACGCAGCGGGGTCCAATCCGGCGCGGCATGACCGCCGTTGATGTGGCCGGCGATCTGTTCCAGCTGGCTGCGCAGGTGACGGTACTCGGTGACATCCCCGCGCGAGACCGGGGCGATCTGCAGGTAGGTCAGTGAGCCGTGCTGGTCCGGATGGCGCTCCAGATACCGTTCGAACCCCTGGAAACGCTCGGGCAGTCCCTTGGAGTAGTCCAGCCGGTCCACGCCGATCGCCAGCTGACGATTGCGCAGGCTGCCGCGCAGGTCCTTGACCGCCGGCTTGTTTGCACCGGCCTTGGCCTGGCGCGCGATGAACTCGGTATCGATGCCGATCGGGAAGGCGGCCGCGCGGAAACGTCGGCCACCGGGCGCTTCCAGCTCGCCATCGGGCAGCACGCGACCACCACCGAACAGGCGCACGTAGGACTGGAAGCGGTCCGCATCGCGCTGGGTCTGGAAGCCGACCAGATCGTAGGCATACAGGCTGGAGAACAGCCGCAGGTGGTCGGGCAGCGCCTGCAGCAGATCGGCCGAGGGCATCGGTACATGCAGGAAGAAACCGATCCGGCAGCCGATGCCACGCTCGCGCAGCAGCGAGGCCAGCGGGATCAGGTGATAGTCGTGGATCCAGACGATGTCGTCCTCGCGCAGCAGCGGTGCGAGCTTTTCGGCGAACAGCGCGTTGACCCGGCGATAGGTTTCGCGCGTGGCGCGATCGTAGTCGACCAGGTCCAGCCGGAAGTGCAGCAGCGGCCACAACGTGCGGTTGGCGAAGCCGTTGTAGTAACCATCGACGTCGCGTTTATTGAGGTCCATGGTGACGTAGCGGATGTCACCGTCCACCTGCTCGTGCAGCGTGCCGCTGTTGTCGCGGGTGGATTTGCCGCTCCAGCCGAACCAGAGGCCGCCACGCTCCTTGAGCGCGGCCAGCAGCCCGACCGCCAGGCCGCCGGCGCGGGATTCACCGGGAACGGCGACCCGGTTGGAGACGACGACCAGGCGGCTCATGAGGCCTCCTGCCAACTGCGCGACAGGCGCATGGCGGCGGTGATCAGGCCCACGTGCGAATAGGTCTGCGGGAAGTTGCCCCACGCCTCGCCGTTGTCGAAGGCCAGATCCTCCGAAAGCAGGCCCAGATGGTTGCGGCGCTCCAGCAGCGTCTCGAACATCTCGCGCGCTTCGTCCAGGCGACCGATCGCGGCCAGGGCGTCGATGTACCAGAACGTGCAGATGGTGAAGCTGGTTTCCGGCTCACCGAAGTCATCCGGCGCCACGTAGCGGTACAGCGCGTTGCCGTGCTTGAGGTCGCGGCCGATCGCCTCGACCGTGGCAACGAAGCGGGCGTCGGTGGCCTCGATGAAGCCGATATCGGCCAGCAGCAGCAACGAGGCATCCAGGCGGTGGCCGCCGAAGGTGTCGGTGAAATGGCCGAGTTCCTCGCTCCATGCCTCGCGCAGGATGCGCGCGTGGATGGTGTCGGCGCGCTCGCGCCAGTAAGTGGCGCGGTCATCGAGCTTCAGGCGTACCGCGATCTTGCACAGACGGTCGCACGCGGCCCAGCACATCGCACTGGTGTAGGTATGTACCTCCGTGCGGCCGCGGAATTCCCACAGCCCGGCATCGGGTACGTCGTGCAGGGTGAAGGCCTGCTCGCCGAGCGGTTCCAGCCGGGCGAAGGTATGCGCATCGCCCGGATCCTGCAGGCGGCGATCGAAGAACAGCTGGGTGGAGGCGAGCACCACGCTGCCATACACATCGTGCTGGCGCTGCACCCAGGCCAGGTTGCCGCGCCGCACCGGGCCCATGCCGCGGTAGCCGGACAGCGACGCCACTTCGGTTTCCTCCAGCTTGGCTTCGAAGCTGATGCCATACAGCGGCTGCAGGCTGCCATCGGCGGTGGCCAGGTTGAAGATGTAGCCCAGGAACTGCTCCATCGTGCGGGTTGCACCGAGGCGGTTGAGCGTACGCACCACGAAGGCGGCATCGCGCAACCAGCAGTAACGGTAATCCCAGTTGCGGATGCTGCCGGGGGCTTCGGGAATGGAGGTGGTCATCGCGGCGATGATCGCGCCGCTGTCTTCGTACTGGCAGAGCTTGAGCGTGATCGCGCTGCGGATCACCGCGTCCTGCCATTCCAGCGGGATGGAGAGATAGCGCACCCATTCGCGCCAGTAGTCGCGCGTGCGCTGGAAGGATTCCTGCACGTAGCCACTGAGCGAACGGTTGAGCGATTCGTCCACCCCGAGCACGAGGTGCACCGAGTGGTTGAGCACGAACGGCAGGCCATCGCGGACGAAACGCAGCGGCACATCGGTGGTCAGGCGCAGCACGTGGTCGGGAAGCACCCAGCGGATATGGTTGCTGCCCCACGTGGCATCCGGGACGCGGGCGCCCCAGTCGGCCAGCGGGCGCGCGCGCACGATGATGCGCGGGTTGCCGGACAGTGGCCGCACCTGGCGGATCAGGCTGACCGGCCGGTAGAAGCGGTCGTTCTGGCGCCAGCGCGGCGCGAAATCGATGATTTCCAGCGCGCCGCCATGCTTGTCGCGCAGTACGGTGCGCAGGATGGCGGTATTGGTCAGGTAGCTCTGCTCGCTGTCGACCATGTCCTCCAGCTCGATGCCGAAGTCACCGCCTTCCTGTTGATTGGGGCCGAGCAGGGCGCAGAAGGTCGGGTCGCCGTCGAAGGTCGGCAGGCAACTCCAGACGACGCGCGCGTGCTTGTCGATCAGCGCGCCGAAGCTGCCATTGCCGACCACGCCCAGATTCAGATCGGGTTCGCTCATGATGCAGAAAGTCTCGTGTCATGCCGCGGTGGCACACCGGTGGGGGAGACCTGCGCGCGGCGTCAGGGGGCCTTGGGGGTCAAGGCATCAGTAGGCATTCTCGCGAAGCCAGGCGTGCACGCTGCGTATGGTGGGCAGGGCGAACACCGCATCGCTGGGCTCGCGTTCACCGACCAGCACGCTCCAGCCATGCAGGTCGTTGGCGGCGCCGAAGCCGAATTCATCGGTGAGGTCATCGCCGACGAACACCGGCATGCGGTCGCGGAACGGCGGCTGCAGCATCAACTGCCGCATCGCGCGCCCCTTGTCGCTGCCTTCCGGCAGGAATTCGATGACATGGTCGCCGGGCTGCAGCCGGTAGCCGGCATGGCCGCGGATATGCCGCTCGGCGAAGGCGCGCACGTCATTGGCGGCGTGCGGTGCCCCGCGCCAGTGCAGGGCCAGGCTGCGACCCTTGTCCTCGACCAGGACGCCGGGCGTGCCGTGCGCGAACCGCATCGCCTGCTGGTGCAAGGCATGCAGCCATTCGCTGGTATCGGCGGACGGATCGCTGCTCTGCGCGCGCTGTTCATGGTTGCGCACCTCATGGCCGTGCAACCCGGCGGCGGGCAGGTTCAAGGGAGCGAACAGCGCGTCCAGCTGGGCCAGCGGTCGCCCGCTGATCAGGGCGACCGCGCCATCCAGCCGGTCGCTGATGCGGCCGATGGCTTCACGCACATCCGGCAGCAGGACGACCGACTCGGGGTCGTCCGCGAATTCGATAAGGGTGCCATCCACGTCCAGGAACAGCGCACAGGCATCGTCCAGCAGTGGCGGCGGCGGACGTTGGGGGAAGTCGTTGGCCATAGCGGCCAACATGCCAGCGTGGATGTGATTACCAGGTTAATGATGACCACATCCACGCTGTAATGCCCGCCGCTGGCCGGCAACGCTTCATGGCGTTGCGCCGCTGCACGGAGGCGCCGGCCAGCGGCCGGCGCTACCGGTCAGAAGGTATAGCGCACGCGCCCGTAGTAATACGCACCATTGCTGCCGATCGGTGACAGTACGTCGTACGGCAGGTTGCCGAAGTAGTAGATGTCGTCGTTGGACAGATCCGAGTAGTTGTCGGTCAGGTTCTGCCCACCCACGGCCACGCTCCACTGCGGGGTGATCTTGTATTCCACTTCGGCATCCAGCTGCCACTCGGCGCCGTAGGTCTGGCGGGGGATGTAGCCATCGCCGAAGTTGAACACGCGGGTCACGCTGCCATACCGGCTCAGACGGCTGGTCAGCGACCAACGATCGTCGGCCCAGCTGGCAGCCAGCGCGGCGCGGGTGCGCGGCGTGGCATCGGTCAGCGTATTGGTTTCTTCCACGCCGAACAGCACGTAGTCCGGATCCAGCGCGAGCAGGCCCGGCGGCGTGGCGAGCACGTTCTTCAGCGTGGTCTTGGTATAGGCATAGGTGCCGGTCAGCACCAGTTCGCCGCCACCCAGCGACTGCCGCCAGTTGCTCACCAGTTCGGCACCGCGGGTGCGGGTATCGGCGGCATTGACGAAGAAGCTGGCGCTCTGCAGGCCGGCCACGCCGAACTGCTGCTGCACGTAGTCGGTCAACGCATCACCGGTGATGCTCTCCGACAGCGCGATGCGGTCATCGATGTCGATCTGGAAGAAGTCCAGCGAAACATCGAAGTGGTCGCCGATGCGGCTGGTGAAGCCCAGGCTGGTGTTGAGCGACTTCTCCGGCTTCAGATCGGTGGCACCCAGGCCACGTGCGATCGGATTGTTGACCGACAGCACGCGGCCCTGCACCAGTTGGCCGGCCGCGTTATAGCCGGTGGAGGTCGACTCGTAGCCGATCTGCGCCAGTGACGGCGCGCGGAAGTTGTTGGAGATCGCACCGCGCAGCGCGAAGGCCGGGGTGAACTCGTAGCGCAGGCCGAGCTTGCCGGTGAGCTCACCGCCGAAGTCGTCGCTGTGCTCGTAGCGCGCCGCCAGATCGCTGGAGAAATGCTCGCCGAACTGGCTGGACAGGCTGGCATAGGCACTGGCCACGTCGCGCGACAGCGAGGTGGCATCCTGCGGGGTCAGGCCACCGCCGGCCTGCGAGCCGGTCGGGCGATCCGTGAACGGACCCGCGGCATAGCTGCTCGGATCACCGGGGCGGGTTTCGTAGTGGTCGCGGCGCGCTTCCAGGCCCAGGCCCAGGCTGTGGGTGATGCTGTCGCCCTGCGAGAACACGCGGCCGAGATCGAAGTTGGCCACCGTCAGCTCGTTGCGGTAGTCGCCGGTCTTGAACCGGGTCGGGCTGGTCGGGCCCAGCGAGGCGTTGATCGAGTTGCGCAGGCGGTAGGTGAACGTGTTGATGCCGTAATCCAGGCTGGCATCGTAGTTCCACTCGCCCCACTGGCCCTTCGCACCGGCCACGGCCTGTACGTCGCGGTTTTCGCCTTCGGAGATCGGGCGGTAGCCGTTGGGGTAGACCTGGGCCCAGTTGGCATCGCTGTCCGGATAGCGGAAGTAGTTCGCGCCTTCGCTGTCGCGCTGGTTGAAGGTGGCGAAGCTGTAGAACGTGGAGGTTTCACCGAACGGCAGCTGCGCGTTGTACCAGGCGTTCAGATCCTTGGTCTTGCCGTCGCCGAGCACGTAGTTGCGCTTGCCCTGCAGGGCAAGGTTGGTATCGCTCTGGTCCCACGGCGGGATCTGATCGAAGCCGGCGCGGTTGGTGCCCTCGTGGTTCTTCAGCTCCAGGCCGACGCGCAGGAAGCCGCCGTCGTCGCCCAGTGCGGTACCGACCTTGGCGCTGGCGTAGCTGGTCTGGCCATCGGTGAGGGTGCGGTCGATCGGCTTGAGATCGGTGTGGTTGGCGCCGAAGCTGGCTTCGAACGCGCCACCTTCCGGGGCGTCATCCAGGATCACGTTGATCACGCCGGCCACCGCATCGGAGCCGTACAGCGCGCCGGCGCCATCGCGCAGCACCTCGATGCGCTTGATCGCGCTGACCGGGATCGCGTTGAAGTCGACCGGGGTGGTGCCCTTGCCGATCTTGCTGTCGGTGTTGACCAGCGCACTGCTGTGGCGGCGCTTGCCATTGACCAGCACCAGCACCTGATCGGGCGAGAGCCCGCGCAGCTGGGCGGCACGGATGTGGTCGGCACCGCCGGAGTTGGACTGGCGCGGGAAGTTGAACGAGGGCAGCAGCGCCTGCAGCGCGCTGCCCAGCTCACCATTGACCACGCCGGCCTTGCGGATGTCCTCGGCGGTGAGCACGTCTACCGGCGAGGTGGATTCCAGCACGGTCCGGTCCACGGCGCGGGTGCCGGTGACGATCACGGTGTCCAGCGTTTTGGCGGTGTTCGGCGCGTCCTGCGCAAGTACGTCCTGGGCCAGCAGGGGGGAGGAGAGGACGAGCGCGATGGCAAGGCCAAGGCGGGACGCGGACGGACGGGACATGCGGACTCCAGCAGGACGACGAGGGGGAGGGACGGGGGGGAGGGGGGACCGGCGTTGCCGACCAATGGTCGGCACTACCAATCCATCCGGATGAAGCGATATATTATCTTCGCGTGATCGCCCCGTGTGACGCAAGTCCCATCGCGGTGGTTATCAGCAGATAGCCGTTGGCGATCTGCACCGGACCCGGATGTCCGGCACGCTCCTTCCCTGCCTGTCCCTGTGTTTCCGGAGAGTTGTCCATGTCGTTCCGCGCCCTTCTGTTTGCCCTGGTCCTGGCCACCAGCGGCTGTGCCACCGCCGCCCCGGCGGCCAAACCGACCCCGCCCGCCACCGCTACGGCCACCCTGCAGGGCGATGCGGCGCGCCCGGACGCGGCTGCGGGCTGGGTCCGCAGCGAGCTCTATTTCGGCGTGGGGGAAGAAACCGGCGTGGCCGACCGGCCGCAGACCGAGGGCATCACCGACGCGCAGTGGCGCGCCTTCCTCGACAAGCAAGTGACCCCACGCTTCCCGGACGGCCTGACCGTGTTCGACGCCTACGGCCAGTGGCTGTTCCGCGGCGCGCCCGAGCCGAATCGCCTGCGCACCAAGGTGCTGGTGGTCCTGCACGAGAACACCCCGCAGCGCCGCGCCGACATCGAAGCGATCCGACTGGCGTGGAAGCAGGCCACCGGGCACCAGTCGGTGCTGTGGGCGCAGCAGGCGGTTGAAGTATCGTTCTGATCCAGGGCGCCGCGGTGGCGCTGCACGGAGCGATGATGAAACACAGGGATGCGATGCTGGCCGCGCTGGTGATGGGCCTGGCGGCGACGTGCGCACACGCGCAGGATGCCGACCCGGCCCGGCTTCAGCTCGAGGTGGCTGCCGGCGTGCAGGTGCAGGCGACGCTGCAGGACGACGGCGGTATTTCCGTCTTACTGGCACCGTCGGGCAAGCGTCAGGTGCTGCCGGGGGTGACCGACGCGGACGGCAACGCACGCCTGTCCGCCGAGGACGTTGATTTCGACGGCCACCCGGAGCTGGTCGCGCGCGCCGCGGTCGGCATGGTCAACGAAGCGGTCGCGGTCTACCGCTACGTTCCAGCGCGACAGGAACTGGTGGCGCTGGCGCCCATCCCGAACGACCGCGCGCAATGCGGTGACCTGATGGGTCTGACCGTGGAGGAAGACAACCGCACCCTGAGCAGCAGCTGCCGCAGCGGGCCGATGTGGTACGTGGATCAGTACCGCTACGACGGCGGTCGCCTGTACCTGTACCGCGCCGAGCGCATGCTGATGCTCGACGATGTGCTCGAGCCTTACGTGTTCGTGAAGCAGACCGCCGACAGCGGTCCGCTGGCGGTCTGGAGTACCTTCGATCCTGACGGCAACGTGCTGGAGACCGCCATCGGCGATGGCCTGGAGACACCGCGCGCCGGTTCGCCGCTGCTGCGCATTTCCGGCCATGTGATGGTGGCGCGGCTGCCCCTCTACAGCCAGCCCGGTGATGCCACGACCAAGCGGTATCTGGTGCGCGATGACCGCGTGGAACTGCTGGATGAGCGCGATGGCTGGGTGCAGGTGCGTTATGACAATCCCACACGGGGCGCGGTGCTGGGCTGGGTGAACACGCAGCCGTGATCGCGCGCTGCCGCGGGTAAACCCACATGAGTGTCACTTGCCCGGGACTAGGCTGACCCTTCCCCCTCGTCGTGGAAGCATGTCATGAGCAAGCGCGTTGCCGAGATCGTGGTTGAAACCCTGCAGGCCGCCGGTGTCCGTCACTGTTACGGCATCGTCGGCGATACCCTCAACTACGTCACCGATGCCATCCACCACAGCGAGATCGAGTGGGTGCACATGCGGCATGAGGAAGTGGCCGCGTTTGCCGCCGGTGCCGAGTCGTTGATCAGCGGGCAGCTCACCGCCTGCGCCGGCTCGTGCGGCCCCGGTGGCCTGCACTTCATCAACGGCGTGTTCGAGACCAACCGCAACCGCGCGCCGATGGTGTTGATCGCCAGCCAGGTGGTCACCGCCGAGCTGGGCATGGAGTTCCCGCAGGAAGTCGATTTCAAGGCGGTCTACGGCAGCTGCAGCGTGTTCTGCGAACAGGTGCAGAGCGCCGAACAGGCGCGCCGCGTGGTGACCCTTGCCTGCCAGGCCGCCATCAGCCGCCGCGGGGTGGCGGTGGTGATCCTGCCCGCCGACATCAGCGAAGCCGAGGTCAAGCACGATGTGCCGTTCTCGGTGCACTACACCCAGCCGGTGCTGCGCCCCTCGGACGACGAACTGCAGCGCATCGCCGCGCTGATCGGCGAGGGCAAGCGGATCGGCATCTATGCCGGCGCCGGCTGCGAGCATGCGCACGATGCACTGGTCGCTCTTGGTGCCAGGCTCAAGGCGCCGATCGCGCATACCTCGCGCGCGAAGGATTTCGTGGAGTACGACAACCCGTACAACATGGGCATGACGGGCATCTTCGGCATCGAGTCCGGGTATCACACGCTGATGGCCTGCGACACGCTGCTGCTGCTCGGCGCGGACTTCGCCTGGGGCCAGTACTACCCGGACAAGGCCACGCTGATCCAGGTGGATCGCGATGGCAGCCATCTGGGCCGCCGTCATCCCGTGAACCTGGGCGTGGTCGGCGATATCGGCCCGACCCTGGAGGCGCTGCTGCCGTTGCTGCCCGAGCGCGAGGACCGCAGCTTCCTGGACGAATGCCTGGAGCACCGTGAGAAGGCACTCGCCACGCGCGCCAAGGAAGAGCAGCCGGGCGAGGGTGAGCTGATCCACCCGCAGCACCTGACCGCGTTGATCGACCGCCACGCCGCCGACGATGCGCTGTTCACCGCTGACGGTGGCTCGCCGATGGTCTGGATCCTGCGCCATATCCGCGTCAACGGCCGCCGCCGCACGCTGACCAGCCTGCTGCACGGCACGATGGCCAACGCGATGCCGCAGGCGCTGGGCCTGCAGAAGGCCTACCCGGGCCGGCAGGTGATCTCGCTGTCCGGTGACGGTGGCCTGGCGATGCTGCTCGGCGACCTGCTCACCGCCGTGCAGGAAAACCTGCCGATCAAGGTGGTGGTCTACAACAACAGCTCGCTGAACTTCGTCGAGCTGGAGCAGAAGGTCGAAGGCCTGCTGGACAACTACACCGATCTGAAGAACCCCGATTTCGGCCGGCTGGCCGAAGTGATCGGTTTCTACGGGCGCACGGTCACCCGCTCGGAAGACCTGGAGCAGGCCGTCCAGGACATCCTGGCCCATCCCGGCCCGGCCCTGCTGGACGTGCACACCAGCCCGACCGAACTGGTGATGCCGCCGCAGGTGGAGGCCAAGCAGGTGGCCGGTACTGCCCTGTACGCGGCCAAGGCGCTGCTGAGCGGGCGGGTCGGGGATGTGAGGGACCTGCTGGCCAACAACTTCCTCAACAAGCCCTGATCCCCACGCGGTCCGGTAGTGCCGCGTCCCCCGTCGGCGGGCGTTTCCCGGTGTTCCATCCATGCGCCTGTTACTGGGGGCGGGGAGGCCCTACCATCGGCTACCCCCTCCCCACGGCCGCCCCGCGCATGTCCGCCACTGCTCCCGTCCCCACCGGACGTCCCCGCTGGTTCGTTGCCGGCGATCTCAACGGCTTCTTCGGCCTGGTGGTCGACAATCTGTCGATCCTCGGCTTCATCGCGATGGCGCTGGTCGGCATCTTCCAGTTCCCGGCCGATGTGGTCTTCGGCCGCATGTTCCCGGGCACCGCCTTCGGCGTGCTGGTCGGCAACGTGCTCTACACCTGGATGGCCCGACGCTTGGCCGCGCGCACCGGTCGTGACGATGTCACCGCGATGCCGCTCGGCCTGGATGCGCCGACCAGCATCGGCATGGCGCTGCTGGTGCTCGGCCCGGCCTTCCTCGCCTTCAAAGGGCAGGGCTTGGCACCGCACGATGCCGCCATCGCTACCTGGCAGCTGGGCATGGCCTCGCTGGTGATCATGGGCGTGCTGAAGGTGATCCTCTCGTTCTTCGGCGAAGCGGTCACCCGCGCGCTGCCGCGTGCCTCGCTGCTGGGCTCCATCGCTGGTATCGCGATCGTGCTGATGGGCTTCCTGCCGCTGCTGGAAACGCTGCGCTCGCCGATCGTCGGCTTCGTCACGCTGGGCCTGCTGCTGTACGTGCTGATCGCCAAGCGCAAGTTGCCGATCCGCGCGCCCGGCGTCCTGGTCGCGTTCGTGTTCGGCACGATCCTGTATTACGGCCTCGGGCTTGCCGGGCTGGGCGCACCGGGCTTCAAGGTGCCCGAGTGGGTGCCGCCGCAGGTGGTGCTGCCGTGGCCGACGCTGGGCTTCATCGACGGCCTGCCGACCGCGATCACCTACCTGCCGCTGCTGCTGCCGTTCGGCCTGCTGATGGTGGTGGGCGGCATCAATGTCTCCGAGAGCGCGCGCGCGGCCGGTGACGATTACCGCACCCGCGACATCCTGCTGGTGGAAGCCATCGCCACGCTGGTGGCCGGCTTCTGCGGCGGTGTGGCGCAGACCACGCCGTACATCGGCCAGCCGGCCTACAAGCACATGGGCGCGCGCAGCGGCTACACGCTGCTGACCGGCCTGTTCGTCGGCATCGGCGGCATGCTGGGCGTGATCTCCGGGCTGGTGCAGTGGCTGCCGCTGGCCGTGCTGGCCCCGATCATCGTGTACGTGGCGATCGACATCACCACCCAGGCCTTCCAGGCCACGCCGCGCGAACATGCCGGCGCGATGGTGCTCGGCTTCCTGCCCTCGGTGGCCTACCTGCTGGCGATCAAGGCGCCGGGCTGGATCGCACCGGAACAGCTGGCGGCGATGACCACCACCCTGGACGGGCATGGCCTGCCGGAGCTGGCGGTGATCTTCACCCTGGGCAATGGCTTCATCATCACCTCGATGCTGTGGATCGCGGCGGTGGTGGCGATGATCGACGGGAAGCTGCTGCGCGCCTCCGGGCTCCTGCTGGTGGCCGCGGCGCTGACGCTGTTCGGCCTGATCCACTCGGTGGACCCACGCGGTGGCATCTACCTGCCGTGGCAGCTGGAAGGACTGCCGAAGATCATCAGCTGGCAGTTCACCGGCGCCTATGTGGCGCTGGCCGGGTTGCTGGCGCTGTTGTCGCTGCAGAAGCAGCCCTCAGAACGCGCGTAGCGCTCCGGTAGTGCCGGCCGCTGGCCGGCTGATTTTCCCTGCGCTCACGACCAACGGTCGTGAGCTACCGCCGCATGCGTCGCTCCCGACGGCGAGGCATCATTGCTCGCCGTCCAGCTCCGGGTAGTGCCGGAAAATGCCATTGGTGTTGAACGCCAGGCGCCGCTCGGAGGCGAGGTAGGCCGCGATGTTGGGGCGGATTTCCACCCGGTCTTTCAGCGCGCGCAGCTGCGGCAGCGTGGGCCATAGCGCCTGCATGCGGCGCGGGAACATGTAGTCCAGCCCGCTCAGCAGCTGGAACAGCGACAGATCCACGTAGGAATGCTCACGCAGCGGATGCCGCCCGCCGTTGTGCTTGAGCACGCTCTCGAAATACGTCAGGAACTTGGGCATGCGCTCGCCGCGCATCGACTCGGCGCGCGCCTTGGCCTCGTGCTTCTGATCCTCGTAGTACTTCGACGCAGCGATGGGGTGATGGGTGTCGTGCACTTCAGCGACCAGATCGGCGATGGTCATCTGCAGCTGCAGCGCCTGCTGCCGCCGTGAGCTGGCATCGGGCACCAGGCCGAGCGTTGGGCCCAGATGATCCAGGATCGCGCCGACCTGGGCGATGACCTGCTTGCCCGTGCGCAGAAAGGGCGGAGCGAACGGCTGCAGACCCTCGACCTTGCCGTCCAGGTACGGCTGCATCACGGCATCGCCGTGCACGCGCGCCATGTCGGTGTAGCCGGCGCCGGCATCCTCAAGCGCGAGGCGCACAAACTCGCCGCGGCCCTGGATGCCGGTCCAGTAATACAGTTCGTAATGCATGCCGCCACTCCGTGCCGAATCGGCCTTCAGCATGACCCGCGCTGTCGAAAGCAGGCGTGAGTGCAGCGTGGTTCCCGTGCTAGGGTCGAGCGGGAATGCAGACGGGAGTATGCGATGCGGAGGTGGGTGCTGGGCATGTGCGTGGCGGTGTTGCCGGCCACGGTAGCGGCCGATCCGGTGGCGTTGCACGATGGGTTCGGCTACAGCGACGCGGTGCTGCGTGCGGAGCTGACCACGCTGGGCAGCATGAGCGGCGTATCCGGTCCGCGGCGTCACTTGGGCGCGGCCGGGTACCACCGCGTCCGTGGTGAACTGGCCGCGTCCAACCGTGCAGCACGCCAGTGCCTGGAGGAAACCCGGGATGCACCCCCGCGCTGCAGGGTCTGGCGTTCCTGTGCGAATCCACCCTCGCCGGCAATGCGCTGATCGAGGGCGACATCGCGGGATGGGCGAGCCTGATGCTGCGCGTGCGCGAGGACTACCAGCGCACCATCGTGCCGATGCTCAGGGCCGGCGATGAAGTACCCGATGTCACCCGGCCGGCGTTCGCGTCCTTCACCACCTGGCCGCGCAGCGCGGTGCCCGCAGCCGAGCGGGCGCAGGACGTAGCGGTGCCGATCCAGTTCAGCAATGAGCTGCCCTCGGTGACGCTCACCTTGCACGGCACGCGCGATGGCGCGCCGGTCGCCCACGAGGCGGCCTTCATCGTCGATACGGGTGCCCCGCGCTCGCACATCAGCCGCGCGCTGGCCGAGTCGCTCGGCCTGGCGGTCACTGAGGGTTTCGTGGTGTCGCGCATCGTCGAGGGCGATATCCGGCAGGCGGGCCTGGTGGCACCGATCGATATCGAGGTGGGTGGGCAACGGGTGCGTGATGTGTCGTTCAACAGCGAACCCACGCGCGAGCTCAACCTGATCGGCCTGGACGTGCTGCGCGCGCTGGGGCGGATCACGCTCTCGCGTGAAACGCTGACCCTGCTGGGGGCACAGGCGCCGGCCGCGTGCACGCGTCGGATGGCAGTGACCTCGTCGCTGTGGGGACCATTCCAGCAACAGCGGTTTCCCATCCGCGGCCAGGACAACAACCTGATGCTGGTCGATACGGGCTTCAACGGAGCCTTCCAGATGCGCGGCGCGCCACGCTCGTCGGTGCCCGCGGCCGCGATCCAGCGCAAGAACGTCATCACCACCCGTGGGGCGGAGGACATCGAGTACGCCCAGGCCAATACCCCTCTGCAGCTGACCGACACCGTGACCCACATTCCGGTGGATATCGCCTTCCAGCCCCCGGATCTGTTTCCCTCGTCCTGGCGGATCGGCTACGGCGTCACCGGCGGCTATGACGTGTTTCTAGACCTGCCTGGCGGCATCGGCTGCCTGGTGCCGCGTCCGGCCGAGCCGCCCCTGCTGGGCAGGCCTCCGACCGCCTGACCACGCCTGAATCGGCATCTCATCCACCCTTGAAACACGCGCGCGTAACCGCATCTCAGGGACAGTGCTGGCACGGCCAGCCCCGTTTACATCGAGGATAAGAACATGCGGATGGACAAGCTCACCTCGCGTTTCCAGCAGGCGCTGGCCGACGCGCAGTCGCTGGCCGTGGGCCGCGACCACAACATCATCGAACCGGTACATGTGTTCAGCGCACTGCTGGACCAGCAGGGCGGCAGCACGCGCCCGCTGCTGGCCCAGGCCGGCGTCAATGTGCCGGTACTGCGCGAACGCTTGAATGAAATCCTGGAGGCCCTGCCCAAGGTCTCCGGGCAGGAAGGCAACCTATCGATCGGCAACGATCTGAACCGGCTGCTCAACAACACCGACAAGCTCGCCCAGCAGCACGGCGATGCCTTCATCGCCAGCGAGTGGTTCGTGCTGGCTGCGGTGGACGATGGCGGCACCCTGGGCATGGCGCTGCGCGCCGCCGGGGCCGACAGGAAGAAGATCGACACCGCCATCGACAAGGTGCGCGGCGGCGAGACCGTGCAGTCTGAAAACGCCGAAGACCAGCGCCAGGCGCTGGAGAAGTACACCATCGACCTGACCGCGCGTGCCGAGAGCGGCAAGCTGGATCCGGTGATCGGCCGCGATGAGGAAATCCGTCGCACCATCCAGGTCCTGCAGC
>Ga0247813_10001995_pt1 | contig 14526 bp, 10 predicted proteins | sample UWRJL169409C1_FD_180719 | JGI IMG/M metagenome (GOLD analysis project Ga0247813, IMG submission 180719) | Plant litter microbial communities from Arlington Agricultural Research Station in Wisconsin, United States - UWRJ-L169-409C-1 | ecosystem: Environmental > Terrestrial > Plant litter >... | reverse complement strand
AATTTCGAAAGAGGACAGCCTATGGTTTGTCCTCTTTTAATATATTTGAGGCATGGCAAATACAACAACTGAATTTGAAATAGAATTTGAAGGTGATACTATTCCGGTAATTGTTACTGAAATTGAAGAAGCTGATGAAGTGAAATATATGGTTACACTCTCTGGCAAACCAGAGTTTGAGATCTTCCTTTCTGAGGAAGACATGTGGGTAACCAATGATGATATTGATCTTGAAGAAGATTTCATTTACACCATAGGTGATAAATTTGAGAGTTTACAGCCCTAATCAGGCTGTTCGCTCTCCTTTTTATCATTATCTTCATCTTTCGCTTTATCTCTGTTACGGATCAGCTTGAACTTGATTTTCCCATCATCACCGTCAGTCGCCAGGATATGTACTACAATCCCTTTCATCCTGCGCTCTTTGATCTCTTTTTTACTGGTAATGTCTTCATCCTTTTTCGGGTTTCTCAGCGGCACGTCCAATACGATATTCGTCCCTTTATTCATAGAATAAACACCTGCTACATTCATATTCAGAACACTGGAATTAATCAGCATGGGATTGATGACAATCTGATCGCCTTTAATATCGAATTTCCCATTCAGGTTGCTAAAGGTGATATTATCCAAATCCCTGAAAGGAAAAGCAAATTTGCCTACATTTTTAATCGCATCAAATCCTACCAGCGCACCCTGCTTCAGGTCAAACACAATACTCCCGTTCATAGATCGTGGAACAATCTTGCCCTGATCGGTGATATTTCCTCTTACACTAGTTCTCGTGAAGAATTTACCACGAAGGTTTTTATAGGTCAATGCCTTCAATCCAAAGTTGTCAAACGAATAAAAGAAATTCTTCATATCAACATTCGCAATGGTAGTATTCACCGAAAACCTGTTTACTGCCTCAGTCTGTGTAATGCTGCCATTTAGTTTAACAGAGCCGCCACCGTTTTTCAGGCTAACGTTTTTTAGTGCTATACCTGCGTCAGATAACAAAATATCAGCGGTCGCATCAGTACCTACAAATTTATTATAATAGAGTTTATCCACAGTCATGTTCATTTCCACACGACCTTTTTCGAGCATGGTATTTAGCTGCTTTGCAAAATTGGTCGGTTTACTTTTAGCTTTAACCGCCACTCTCCCCTTTCTCGCCCCTAAAAAACCTATAAATTCACCCACATGTAACTGGGGACTTCGTATTTTCCATTGCAATAGTATCTTTTCGGGCTCGTTATAATACAGGTTCATGAAATTCTTTACACTTCCCTCCATAAAAACGATACTCTTCCCACTTTGGAGCCTGATATCCCTGATCAATAAATCCGTTTGTGTGAAATTTAAGGAGATCGATGTATTCTTGAAATTTATGTTCCTGGGTACATAACTCACATCTGCATTCTTCACATTCACATAACCCCTTACTACGGGTTTATTTAGTTTATAATCTACAATATCTGCCGTGTAATGCAGGTTAAGGTCGGCAGTTCCTTTTGCAAAATGCAAAAGATCATCTCCAAGTACATTGTTAAGTTTAGCCACATCAAATTTAGACTTGAAGGTTCCTGTCGCCACCGGCTTACTCAGGTTATGAATAAATACAGTGTCGATAGTAAAAGGCATTTCTCCATATTTGCCAGAAAAACGATAAAGCTGTATAGCAGAATTCTCATCTGTCAGCCCCTTACCGTTCTCATAATTGTTCGTAAATACACCATCAAATGTACAGTCCTCCACTATTCCACCCGGATTGGTAAGTTTGTTGTTCCTCACTGTCGCGTTGACTAAGATCGAAGGATCACCACCTGCTCCCATGTTTCCTGCAATAGTTGCTTTCACCCTGATTGGCTTATCCAGATTAAACATATTCAATCTCGACGTGATGTTTGGTGCCAGCAGTGCTGATGCATTTCTCCATTTAATTTCTTTAGCATCCAAGTGAATAGAAAACTCCACAGGATCTTTCGCTAAGCTGAATTTCGCAGATAACAAGAATGGATCTTCTCCAATGTTCAGGATATTTGGTGAGAGCGTAATGTCACCTTTATCCTCATCAAATGCTGCATCAATATTTCCCTCTACAAGTTTGTCTTTAATAAAACTGCCTCTTTTCGTATTAAATGCGAGGCTTTTTACCATCGTCTTTAAATTAATAGCAGCTTTCCAGCCCGAAGAAGGATAGTCAATTTTACCGCTCAGGTTTTGTACAGCAAACAGAAAAAGTTTATTGCCCTTCCTGTTATCCATAATAAACCCAACCCTATTCAAGTCAAATTTTCTGATTTCTGCGGGTGAACTGCTTTCTTCAGTGGTCTTCTTGTCCTTTTTTGGGCCCTTTCTAAACAAGGAAGTATTGCTGTAACCACTGCTGTCAGTAAACAAATAAACCGAGGCATCGGAAATTGTGATTTTCCTGATCTCAATTGTTCCTCTTAATAAAGCCATTGCATTCACAGAAATATCAAATGCGCCAGCTTTTAGCAAAGAATGGTGATGGATCTTCCACATACTGTCTCTCATTTCTACATTTTTTAAGGAAACAGATACACCTGGAAAACCCTTCAGAAATGTAGGCTCCATCGCCCCCACAGTAAGACTGCCATTCAGATTTTTATTGAGCTCTTTTGTGATGGAAAAGAGCAGTTCTTTTTTATGAATGTTGACGTATATCGCAATGCCAATGAATGCAAGTATCACAAGAACTACAAGTGCGGATAATATTTTTAGAGAGAGCTTGACCCAACGTGGCATATTTAGTTAATTTATGGATAAACATTTAAATACGTGATTTGTTTAAATGTGGTTTGAATTCAGGAAATTGATTAATTTAGTACTATAAAACACATAAAACCATGAACAACCTAAATCCATTACTCAAAAGAACCTTCAGGTTGATGTTTGGCATAACCTGTATGGGTGCAATTTGCATGCCGCAGATTGCCGCGGCACAAAAGCAGGCAATTACTAAAGTAACTATTCAAAAAGATAAATACAACAGGATTTTTATCCCTGTGAAAGTGGATAAGGATACGGTGCCATTACTGTTTGCTACTTACGCTAAAACTTTAAGACTCACACCTTACTTTATGCGTACCAGAGCGCTTTATCCAAGCGGACAGGTGATGACATTGAGTGACCAGCGCGGGAGAAAACGCGACCGACTGGTATTTTACCTGCCGCGTCTGGATATCGGAAATATCAAATTCCGTAATGAAGAAACCATAGTAAACAATGCCTTCCCGGATACAATGGCAACAGGATCTACGGGTACGCTAATGGTTTACCAGTACAACTGGAAGATTGATAATGACCGTAATGAAGTATCTCTTTCTAAGCAGCCATTCACTCCGGAACAAGCCTTTACTACTATCCGATATAAAAACAATACCTCCCCAAAAACAGCAGTTCAAATCGGCGACTTAACAGCAGATTTTGTACTTGATTTTGGTTCTGGCACTAATATCCAGATCAATACCGCATCGGATATGGGCAAGGAGCTGATCAGTAAATACAAACTCAAACTTTCCAATACAATTACTTCCAATATTCATTCACCAAAAATGGTGGATACCATTTATGAAGTAACAGTTCCCTCTTTGCTGATAAACGGAGTAGCGCTAAAGAACCAAAAAGTAATGTTAAGCTCGGCCTCTCCGCAAAATACTATCGGAACAGGATTTTTGGGCAATTACAACGTCATTCTCAATAATTCTAAAAAACGGAAGATTGAGAGTGAGTTTATTCTGGAGAAAAGACTGGTAGATTAACATAAGCTAATCAAAAGAAAAGGCTGTTTTCCAGCTCCTCTATCCCTGAGGTAAATGGAAAACAGCCTTTTTTAATTTAAAAAAGGAATTTAGTACTTAAAAAATTAGAACTGTTACCTTCCACAATCTCATTCAGTAATCGCTTGTTCTCTTCATTTAGTTTGGTAGCCACCAATGAGCGGATAGAAAACGATCTCAGGGCGTCAACGACTGATAATGTACCTTCTGCACTATCTTTTCTCCCTGTAAAAGGAAATACGTCAGGCCCACGCTGACACTGGCAGTTGATATTTACCCTGCTTACCTGGTTCACGAGTGGATCAATTAAAGCAGCAATTTCTTCATCATCATTACTAAAGATACTCACCTGCTGGCCGTGGGTAGATTCAATCAGGTATTCAATTGTTTCCTCTACAGAATCAAATGGAACCACCGGAATTACCGGACCAAATTGCTCTTCCTCGTATAATTTCATGTCCTTGTTAACTGGGTAAACAATGGCCGGATAGAAGAAAGATTCATTAATCATTCCCCCATTTTCATTGATTACTGCCGCTCCATGAGCAATAGCGTCGTCAATACATTCTTTAAGATAAGCCGGTTTATGTGCTTCAGGTAAAGGAGTTAATGAAACACCAGACTCCCAGGGCATACCATACTTTAATTTAGCAACTGCTTCGCTCAGCTCTTTTAGAAACACATCAGCCAGGCTGCGGTGAACAAATACAATCTTCAATGCTGTACAACGCTGCCCATTGAAAGAAAGTGACCCCAGCACAGTCTCCTGCACCGCCAGTTTTATATCTGCATTAGAGGTGATAATAGCTGCATTTTTTGCATCAAGCCCTAATATGGCACGCAGGCGGTTAATCTTAGGATGCAGCTTTTTCAATTCATTTGCCACTTTACTGGATCCGATCAGTGTTAAAACATTAATCTTTCCTGATTGCATCAGTCCGGGTATAATCTTATTACCACGGCCATATATGGTGTTCACCACGCCCTGAGGGAAACAGTCTCTGAAAGCTTCCAGCAAAGGATAGTGCAGTAGCGTTCCATGTTTAGGTGGTTTGAACAATAATGTATTCCCCATAATCAGGGCCGGAATCAATGTAGTAAATGTCTCATTCAATGGATAGTTGAATGGTCCCATACAAAGTACCACTCCTAGTGGAGATCGCCTGATTTGGGCGACAATGCCCTGCTCTATACTAAACTTAGACGATTGCCTGTCCAAATCCTTCAGAGCATCAATAGTTGCATAGATATATTCTACTGTCCGGTCAAATTCCTTTACTGAGTCGGCATGCGATTTTCCAATCTCCCACATCAATAGTTTGACTACTTCATCTTTCTTCTGGATAATCCGCTGCGTAAACTTATCAACGCAACCGATCCTGTCGGCCACACTCATGGTCGGCCAGGTACCACGACCATTATCATAGGCTGCCACGGCTGCATCCAAAGCTTCAAAAGATTCTTTTTCTGTACACAATGGATAAGTACCTATTACTTTACGCTGTAGTCCTTCAGCTGTTTTAATACATATCGGTGATAACACGGTATGCACTTCTCCGTTCCATGGACGCATTTCTCCGTTAGAGAGATATTCACGCTGGTTCAATTCGGCCGATAACCTGTATTCTTCAGGTATCTCATCTTCCGAAACGAAGAATGTTGATAAATCTATAGTTGCCATTCAATTAAGAGATTAGGTTAATTTTAATAATCTTAAACTATAAGTCGGTAATTGGATTATACTTTGGTACAAGTAACTTCATCACAGACCATGCAATCAGATAGGCGACAGCACAAATGGCGAACATGATCGTATAACCTGTCTGCGTATGACCTAATTCTTTATAATAATCAAATAATGCGCCGCCGAGTTTTGAAATCACTACTCCACCAATACCACCAGCCATACCGCCAATTCCTATCACACTGCCAATTGCTTTTTTAGGGAACATATCAGAAACGGTGGTAAAAATATTGGCCGACCATGCCTGGTGAGCGGAAGCACCAATTCCAATTAGAATCACGGGAATCCAGAAAGTGAGATGGCCCAACGGTTGTGCAGCCAGCACGACTAAAGGAAAGAGTGCAATAATCAGCATGGCTTTCATTCTGCCATCATAAGGAGAAAAGCCCTTTTTCATAAAATACATCGGGAACCATCCACCGCCGATACTACCTATCATCGTCATACTATACAAAACAGTCAGTGGCATCATGATAGATGTTCCAACCATGCCATACTGTACTTTCAAGTAGGATGGCAACCAGAAAAGGAAAAACCACCAGACACCGTCAGTCATAAATTTACCAAAAGCAAAAGCCCAGGTTTGTTTATAACCTAAAAGCTTAAACCAGGCAACCTTCTCTACATTTTCTATTTCTACAATGCCATCATTCTCCAGTTTATCGCTGTAGATATAATCCAGCTCAGATTGGGTGATCTTCTTTTGCTTTTCAGGTTTATCATAAAACACAAACCAGAAAAACAACCAGATTAAACCTACGCCACCAACAATAAGGAAAGTACTCTCCCAACCCCATTTTTCAGCAATCCAGGGCACAGTAAGCGGAGCTAATACCGCACCGATATTTGCACCCGAATTGAAGATGCCCGTCGCGAATGCACGTTCTTTTTTTGGAAAATACTCTGCAGTAGCTTTAATTGCTGCAGGGAAATTCCCGGATTCTCCAAAAGCAAGCACTGCACGTGAGGCGATGAAACCCAATACAGATACTGGGATCAGACCCAAACCAGCCCAGCCAAGTATCGCTGCCAATCCTTCCCCAACAGGAATAGCCGTGGCATGCATCACTGCGCCGGCCGACCAGATAATTAATGATATCGCATAACCCCATTTAGTACCCAGCTTATCTACTATACGTCCGGCAAAAAGCATCGATATCGCATATACAAACTGAAATGCCGAAGTGATATTCGCATAATCGCTGTTCGTCCAGTTAAACTCTTTTTCCAGCATCGGATGCAAGAGGCTTAAAACCTGGCGATCCAGGTAATTTACCGTAGTTGCAAAAAACAACAGCGCACAGATCGTCCAGCGGTAATTGCTCATTTTAGTATCTTTCATGTCTATATTTGGTTGTGTGTGGTTGTTTTTTTAGGATCAGCTACTGATTAGCTGATCCTGGATTCTTTAATGATAGATAAGGTTTTCTCCGTCAGGTTATACAAAGTTTCATAATCCTGATTAGCCAATATTTCCTTGCTAATCAGCTTACTGCCCATTCCAACTCCACAAACACCAGAGCTAAACCAACCGGTGATATTTGCAGATGAGATTTCCACTCCACCAGTAGGTATGAATAGCTGACCAGGAAATAAATCCCTTACCGCCGCTACGAAAGAAGGCCCTAATAAGTTAGCCGGGAAAAGCTTAATCAAACCAGCATCATTCTGGTAAGCCTGATTAATTTCTGTTGCTGTAAAACAACCCGGTATCCACAACAAACCAGCATCATGCGTAATCTGTCCTACAGCCGGATCAATCACAGGGCATACAATAAAGTGTGCACCCGCAGCAATAAAATCTTCCGCTTCCTGAACATTTTTAATCGTTCCAATTCCCAGGTGTAATTCTGGCATATCTGTATTTACAGCTTCAATCAGCACCTTAAAATTCTCCAATGCCTCTTTACCCCTGTTTGTATATTCTATCACCCTAACGCCAGCACGATAAAGTGTGCGTACTACCTCCAGACTTACCCCTGCATCTTCATAAAAAAATAAGGGTAAAAGTCCCTGATCGGTAATCGCCTTTAGTGTCTCTTCTTTTGTTTTCATGTATATCATTTTATAGACAATCTTAAACTGTCTCGTATGTTTTAGCTATCTGATGGATTTCCTCTATTCTGGTTGTGTTGAAGTCGCTCTCCGTAAAAAGTTTTGCAAATGCAGCTGCAGTAGCAAATTCTACTACTTCCTGTGGTGCCTGCTCCTTGTAAAAACCATAGATTAATCCCGCCATATAACAGTCGCCACTGCCCACTTTACCCGCAATCTGGTCCGCAACATATTCTTTTGAAATATAGAGCTCATCTGCTGTAAAAAGCGTAGTGTAATATTGTATGCCGTTACCGTGGTCAAACCGGAAGGTGTTGGCTACCGACTTACACTTGGGAAAAGCTTCGATAATGGCTTTTGAGCTAATTTGCGACTGCTGCAGGTAGGCACTTTTTTCATGTTCGTCTACCAGCGTTTCAGAAACTGGGATGCCCAGCATTTTTTCTGCCGCCCATACATTCCCCATCACCACATCACAGTATTGAACCAGTGCAGGTAATATCTCTACTGGCTCTTTTCCATATTTCCAAAGTTTAGCGCGGTAATTCAAATCTATTGATATGGTTATATTTCTTGCTGAAGCTGCTTTCAGCGCCTCTTCACAAACATCCGCAACGGCCTGACTGATAGCCGGACATATTGCGCTGAAATGAAACCAGCTTACGCCGTCCAGTACCTTATCCCAATCAATATCACCAGTTTGCAAAGCAGAAAAGGAAGAATAATTACGATCATAGATCACCCCTGCATTCTTCAGGTCCTTGCCTTTATCCAGAAAATACAGACCAATGCGTTCTCCAGAATAATGAATAGGCGAAGTATCAATATCGAGTGCATCTAGATAACCCACCAGCTGTTTAGCAATAAAATTATCAGGCACTGCTGTCATATATGCCGAAGGAATATCCCATAAAGCCAGTGCTGCTGCAACATTTGCTTCCGCACCACCCACATAAACTGGAAATATGTTGTTTGCTAACCAATCACCAGCTGCATCAGGACAAATCCGCAGCAGTAACTCTCCAAAACTTAATACTTTACCCATATTTTATTAGAAATTGAAATATGATTTTGCATTATTATAGCAGATATCCTCTACAATTTTACCTACCCATGCAATATCGTCTGGAAGTTCACCATTTTCGATGTCTTCACCAAATAGATTGCACAACAATCTTCTGAAATATTCATGTCTTGGAAAAGAAAGGAAACTTCTTGAGTCGGTCAGCATCCCGACAAACCTGCTCAGCAAACCCATGTTTGACAAAGCATTAATCTGTCTGATCATCCCTTCTTTCTGATCAAGGAACCACCAGGCAGAACCGTATTGTATTTTTCCAGCTACAGAACCATCATTAAAATTACCAATCATCGTTGCAATCAACTCATTATCTGCCGGATTAAGGTTATAGATAATTGTTTTGGTAAGCTTGTTGTCTGTATCCAGTCTGTTCAGAAATTTGGAAAGCGCTGCTCCCTGTGCAAAATCCCCTATAGAGTCCAGTCCTGTATCTGGTCCAAGCGTTTGTAACATTCTAGAGTTGTTATCCCTTAGCGCGCCAATATGATATTGCTGCACCCAGCCTTTTTCATGATCCCATACCGCAAATTCATATAACATCGCAGATTTAAACTGCAATACTTCCTGAGCGGTTAATGTTGCAGATGATCTAATTTTATCAAAAATTAAGCTTACTTCTTCAAGAGTATATTTCTCGGCATACAATTGCTCCAGTCCATGATCAGATAAAACACAGCCATTGGCAGCAAAATAATCGTGTCTGCTCTTTAAAGCGCCCAGATAAGTCTGAAAATCCTCAATAACACCTCCATAAACTGTTTCCAATTTGCCTATATAAATATTTAAAGCAGTGATATCATCCGCATTCATCGCTTTATCAGGTCTGAAAGCTGGTAAAACCTTCACCTCAAATCCGTCATTTTTCAGCTGCTGGTGAAAAGCAAGATTATCAATAGGATCATCCGTAGTTGCTACCGTGACCACATTCATCTTTTTCAGCAGATTGCGCACACTATATTCCGGCGTTTGCAGTTTAGCTGTACACTCATCATAAATCTTTTTTGCCGTAGCCGGTGAAAGGATATCATGTACATCGAAGTAGCGCTGGAGTTCCAGGTGCGTCCAGTGGTATAGTGGGTTTCTTAAAGTATAAGGCACCGTTTCCGCCCATTTCTCAAATTTCTCCCAGTCACTTTTATTCCCGGTGATATAAGCCTCATCAATACCGTTGGCACGCATTGCCCGCCATTTATAATGGTCGCCATACAACCACACCTGTGTTAAGTTCTCAAAGTTTTTATCCTCCGCAATCTGATCCGGCGGTAAATGGCAATGGTAGTCTATGATGGGCATCTCTTTAGCAAATTCATGATAAAGAGTTTCAGCAGTTTTATTATTTAATAAGAAGTTCTCGTCTATAAATTGTTTCATCGTTATTTATTTAAATCAACCAATGCATTGGCAATACCTTTCTCCAGAATATTATTGTATTGAACCTTCACTGCATCAGTAAAACCAGGTAAGCTATTTAAGTCAGTAGTCCAGAATGCGGTATCATTTAATACGGCATCAAGATAATCAGGTACTGTATTGCCAGCTGTTTTTTCGAGGAAGTAAGCAGCGCTATCATCAGTCACCACATAGGTCTCACCCTGGTATGATCCATAATACTTTCCTCCTTCTTCTTTGTGTATACGCATAAAATGCAGATAAGCAGCGAAACCGAACACAATATATTCAGGCGCTTGCTGATATAACTGATAATAATTAATCAATACAGGCAGAATGCGGATTTTTAGTTTCATCGTATACTGCATCGTGATGCTCAACCACAGGTGTTTGATATGTGGATTAGAAAAACGATCAATTACTGTATTCGAGAAGGCAATGGCCTCCTCTTCCGCTACTTCATAAGGAATAGCTTTCGCTATTTCGGTACGCATTACCTCTTCTACATACTGGTGGATATCCTGATGGTCCATCCCATTTTTCACCGTCTCAATTCCTGATAATACGGCGATTCCGGAAGTTAAAGTATGAGTACCGTTTAACAACCGAACCTTTAATTCTCTGTAGATCTCAATATCTGGTTTAACAATTAAACCATTATCAGCCTGCATAAAGCTTAAAGCAGCCGTTACTCGCTCATCTCCTTCCACAGCCCATAAACGGTATGGCTCAGCTAAGATCAGCAGCTGATCTTCATAACCTAAACCAGCCTGCAACTCTGCAAGTTTATCAGCATCAGGTTTACCAGGCACGATCCGGTCAACCAAAGAATTACAAAAGATATTGTTGGCGCGCGACCATGTAAGGAATCCTTCATCGAGTTGGTTATATACAGCAAGTTCGTAAACGATACTCTCCAGTATCTTCCCGTTTTCAGGAATCAGCTCCGTAGCAATAATCACTAAACCTGCATCAGGAGTATCCCGGAGTGTTTGGTAACGTTCAAACAATACAGCAAGTAATTTTGCAGGAAAAGATTTAGGAGGCGACTGATGAATATCTTCATTTACCAGTTGTATCCCAACCTCTGTCGTGTTAGAAACTACAATCTTTAGTTCAGCTTCCTTTGCCAGGGCAGTAATGTCTGACCAGTTTGTTTCGGCCGAGACAACCCTGCTAATGGCAGATGATATAATATTTTCTTCTACGTTTTTTCCGTCCTCTATGCCACGGATTCCCAGCGTATATAAGCTATCCTGTTTATCGAAATCTGCAGTATCACCATTGCCGGTAGATTTCACAACCACTACACGGCCATTGAAAATACCATTACGGTTAGCCTTATCGATAAAATAGTCGGGCAAGCCACGTAATAACACGCCCGTCCCGAACTGTAATACTTTTTCCGGAAGTAAGAATAAATCTTCAGCGGGAATGATGAGATGCTGATCAGCGATATCTCTTAAAATTTCTTTAGATAAAATCATGTGAACGACGTTCAAAATTTGGTTGGTAACAAGTCTACCAATAAATAGAAAGAATCTCGCCATATCTCCCTAAAATATTTATGCAATCGTTATCGGAACAGCAATTCATTGCTGGAATCGATGTTTTTAAGAATTTTTGTAAGGTCATAGGTAAGTTGGCAGGACTTAAAATCAGATAGTTCATAAACAATAAAAGCGACAATCGCTGCCGCTTTTATTGTTTATGAAACAGGATTTCTTATTGATATCCAGGGTTTTGTTTAAATTCACCCGGATTGGTTACAGCATCCATCTGCGATCTTGGAATAGGTCTCACCAAATGAAAATCCTGAATATTTAAAGCATTAGGATTGTGCGCTTTTACGCGTTCCAATAACTTTCCCGTACGTTTCAGGTCGAACCAGCGCATTTGCTCCCCTGCAAATTCACGTGCACGTTCATCCAGAATAAAATCAAGTGTGATCTGATCTGCGGTTACCTGCATCTCAGCCACTTTTCCAGGCTTTGCAGCCCTTGTCCTGATCGCATTAATGTAGGGTACTGCAGCACCTGGATTTCCAAGATTGAGTTCAGCTTCTGCAGCAATCATATACATTTCAGCAAAACGAATCACAAATACATCTCTGGCACTTTGTGCTTCATTAGCACTTGTACGTGTCGGGTCTGCAAATTTGCTTAAAGTAACATAGTGCAACTGATCCTTAACTGTTCCATTCGCATTATATACCGTATTACGGTCAAATATTCTATATAATTTACCCGCTGGGGCATATACGTTTTTCGTTGCAAAAATAGCCGTATCTCCGAGTTTCATACCAGCCGGTCTGGTACCACTATTTGCATACCATACCGTTTGAAAAGAACCATCATATCTGCCATCAATATCACTGTTGTAAAGATCAAGGAGAAAGCGTGTTGGCATATAACGGTCAAAAGGTCTGCCGTTTACAATATCACGGATCATTGCAGGCTGGTCATCATATTTCATCGCAAACACCAGATGTCCATTATTACTACCACGACTATGGCCCAGTGGATTCAGGATCTTGTCAAGCAAATCATTAAAAGTGAGGTTGATTGAGTAATTAACCGCATATATTACCTCCTTATTTTTCAGGTTAGACATTTTCCACAAATCCGCATAAACAGGCTGCAACGCAAATCCATACCCCCCATTAATTACGGCAAGCGCCATATCTCTTGCTTCTGCATTTTTCTTTTGTGTAAGATACATTCTTGCCAAAAAAGCCTGTGCTGCTGGTTTTGTAACCCTGCCATAGTCAGCTGTAGTAACTGGTAAATTAGCTATAGCGAATAAAAGATCATCAACAATTTGTTTATTGAAAGTTTCTACAGGAGTTTTATTTGCAGTAGTAATGACGGCTTTAGTCTCTTCAGTAGTGAAATGAACGCCTCCCCAGGTTTCAACAATATGCCAGTAATAAAAAGCCCGGAGGAAGCGAAGTTCAGCTTCTCTTACCGGCCTCACAGCCGGAGCCAATCCTGCCCCATCTATCCTGTTGATACCAGTATTACATAAAATAATTACGGCATACAATTGCTGCCACTCTGTAGTTAACGCTGCGTTGGTGCCTTGCAGATTGAGGTACTGACTTAAATCAGTCGATATATCCCCCGCACCACTGGCCCAGATATCTGTTCCCATTTCAGAAATACTATAACCCTCTTCTTTTCCGTACCACCATCGCTGGTAAGAATAAGCTGCATTAACCAGTGTTTCAAAACCTGCAGGAGTGGTATATACGCTCTCTGGATTTAGTCCTGATGGATTATTTTCTTCCAGTGCTTTTTTGCAGGACAAGGTCATAGTGATACCTGCAATAATAATTAGTCCTTTGTATATATATTGTTTCATCTTAATCTTATTTAAAAAGTAGCATTTAGTCCAAATGTGTATAACTTAGTCATTGGAGCATTTTCTGATCCTCCTCTTTCCGGATCGTACTGTTTCAGCAAATCCGATTTAGTATAGGTAAATGGATTTCTTGCTGTCGCGTAAATTCTAACTGTTTTTATGAAGCTTTTTTCAAGTATTAGTTTTGGCACTGTATAACCCAGAGAAATATTTCTCAAGCGAACAAAGGAACCATCTACATATGGCAGTGTTGTAGAATATAAAGTTGATGCCAGGGAAATGTTCTTATTAGGTCTCGGATACAAATTAGTTGGGTTTTCTGGCGTCCAGTAATCGATTACTGTACCACTGTTCTGAATCCCCTGAGGATCATAAGCTTTTAAGAAATCTGCGGAAATGGTCTGACCTATCCTGGCGAATACATAAACATTCAGATCCCACGCCTTATACGTAAAGGTATTCTCTAATCCTCCACTCCATTTTGGCCTGTTAGAGCCTACAATTTTACGGTCATTCGTTGCATCAATTATACCATCATTATTTAAATCTCTTACCCTGATATCACCGGGCTTTTGTTTGTATTTCAGTGCCTCAGCTTCTTCCCCTAATTGCCAGATGCCAATTTTTTCATAATCATAATATGCCTGTGTAGGTGAACCAACAAATAATGAGGTAGCAATATCAGATTGAGCTCCTCCGGCCAGTGCAACTATTTTCTCTTTATTTTTTGTAAAACTGAAGTTCGTTGTCCATTGAAAATCAGTACCGATAATGTTTTTAGAAGAGATAGCGATCTCCAATCCTTTGTTATTTGTTTTAGCTACATTCTGAATGATGCTTTTAAATCCGGTAGTTGGAGGCAAAGCCCTGTCCAGTAGTAAATCATAGGTATTGGAATTATAATAATCTATGCTTGATGTAATTCTATTTTTTAACAAACCTATCTCAATACCCACGTCACTGGTCTTGGTTTTTTCCCAGGTAAGATCAATATTCCCTAAACGTGTATCATAACCATAAGCCTGCGCTGCAGCATCATCATAAGCCATAGCTATTTTTGCTAACTTACTTTGAGTACCATAAGGATCAATATTATCACTTCC
>Ga0247813_10001994_pt1 | contig 14533 bp, 14 predicted proteins | sample UWRJL169409C1_FD_180719 | JGI IMG/M metagenome (GOLD analysis project Ga0247813, IMG submission 180719) | Plant litter microbial communities from Arlington Agricultural Research Station in Wisconsin, United States - UWRJ-L169-409C-1 | ecosystem: Environmental > Terrestrial > Plant litter >... | reverse complement strand
GCTTCCCGCACCCTCCTCTGCAACCTCCACACCGGCGACTGGGACGACGACCTCTTAAAACTCTTCGCCATCCCCCGCGCCCTCCTCCCCGAGATCCGCTCCTGCTCCGAAATCTACGGCCACGTGGACACCCGCCTCCAACCCGCCGGCGCCCCCATTGCCGGCATCGCCGGCGACCAGCACGCCGCCCTATTCGGCCAAGCCTGCTGGAGCCCCGGCATGGTCAAGAACACCTACGGCACCGGCTGCTTCGCGCTCATGCACACCGGGCAAAAACCCGTCGTCTCGCGCAACAACCTCCTCACCACGCCCGCCTGGCGCATCGGCAACCGCACCGATTACGCCCTCGAAGGCTCCGTCTTCATCGGCGGCGCCGTCATCCAATGGCTCCGCGACGAACTCCAACTCGTGCGCGACGCCGCCGAACTCGACCGCCTCGCCGCCTCCGTGCCCGACGCCAACGGACTCTTCCTCGTCCCCGCCTTCGCCGGACTCGGCGCCCCCCACTGGGACCCGTATGCCCGCGGCACGATGGTCGGCATCACCCGCGGCACCAACCGCGCGCACCTCTGCCGCGCCGCGCTGGAATCCATCGCACTCCAAACCGCCGACCTCATCGCCTGCATGGAAAAGGACAGCGCCCTCCCCCTCCGCGAACTCCGCGTGGACGGCGGCGCCTCGCGCAGCACGCCGCTCCTCCAATTCCAAGCCGACCTCCTCGCCACGACGGTTGTCCGCCCCAAGTGCATCGAAACGACGGCCCTCGGCGCCGCGTTTTTCGCGGGACTAGCGACAGGCTTCTGGGAAAACCGCGAGTCCCTCGCCCGCAACTGGACCGCCGACGCAACGTTCAAGCCGGTCCGCCCCCGCCTAGAGATGACCGCGCTCCACGCCACCTGGACCCGCGCCCTCGACCGCGCCAAATTCTGGGCTCAACCCGACACCCCGCCGACCCCGTAGCCTTGAACGTGAGCTCAAGGAGGCTTGAGTGAGTGGCACCGACATTCCGGTCTGTGCTCCGATGCCGCATCCAAAATGACAAGTAGACCCTCCTTTCTCCAATTACTCGTCGGCACCCTGCTGCATAAAATTCCGTATAGAGAAAGTCGCCGGAACCTCGACCTGATTGAACGCCACGGCCTGTCGGTTACGTATACCGAACTTTCAGCACACCACTTGGCAGGCGGACGGATAACTTCATGGATCGAGGGTCTGGTTTACGCCAAAGAACGGGGCCTCAAAATGAGTCGCGAGAATGGAGCCGCCCGAGATCTGACCGAAATCTATACCACCCAACGTTCCCTCCGTGAACATATTCGGAAATTCGAAGCACTGGGCGTGAGGGATCTGGACTCAGCACCCTTAAATCCTGAGCTAGTGAAATAGACTAACGCGCGCCACCACGTTGTCCTGCACGGAACTGCAAGCCACTCCCCGCACGCCCGCTCAGCATAAAAGCGCACCATGAAACCCAAAACCATACTATCCACCCAGTTTGCGGCCTTCGGCATCTATCTTTTTTCGACCTCCATATTTTCCACGGCTTCAGCCCTAGGCATGCTGCTACTCATGCCGAGTTTTGGTGGTGATTCCATAAACCGATACATGGTTCCGCTACAGTTCCTCGCCCTGACACTGCCTACAATTATCAGCCTGTTCCTGGTATTCTGCGCCCGCAGACTTGGCGCACTGAGTGCGAAATTCGCAGGTGCCTCTGATGAGGCAGCCTGGGAGCTGCAGATTGGCCCGCGTGAACTGCTGGCCATTTTATTCGCGGGTATCGGCGTTTATTTGATCATCACAGAAGTATCCGTGCTCGTCCGAGTGGTGCTGTTAATCTTTCAGGCCAAGGCGGCCGCCCACGTGTTAGCAAGTGAGGCGAACAGCAATTTACCCGATGCCACGGAGCTTGTCGCCCACGGTGCTTGCATCGCCGGCGGGATCTTCCTCCTGAGACGTTGCGGCTACCTGGCATCTCTCGTGAAACATCGTTTTATCGACGAAAAAAAGCACCCCGCAGCAACAACCCCAGATCACCGAGACAACACCCCTGCGCAATAAATCGCCTGCTCCCATCATGAAACTACCGTTTGAATACTCAGGTCCTAATGCCCCTTGGATATGGGCCGGCTTTATAGTCATAGAGATTCTCTGGCTTTGGTCCGTGGTTACGGTCGCAAAAGAAAAAACGCCGGATCCTTACGACCGTATCGTATGGCTGCTGATCGTGCTGATGCTAAATTTTGTCGGCACCTTGTTGTATTTCTTCTTCGCCGCATCTTCAGACTCCCCCAAGCCCCAGGAAAAGAAAAAGCCCGACTACACCAAGATCCGATCTGAGGCCGAATTAAAGCAGTCCGCGAATAATGGGACGCTATAAAGCGGTCGAGCCCAAGGAACCCAGTCACAAGCGACCAAGTTATTTTAACGCCCCGCCCATGCCCACCTCACCGCAATCCGATTCCTCCAACGACGCCACCTTCCGCAACCACCGCGTGCTCCCCTTCCCGCCTGCGCGCATTTTTGAAGCCTTCGCCCGACCCGAAGAATTGTCCCAGTGGTGGGGCCCCGACGGCTTCACCAACACCTTCGAAACTTTCGAGTTCAAACCCGGCGGACTCTGGAAATTCGTCATGCACGGACCCGACGGCACCAACTACCCCAACGAGTGTATCTTCCGCGAACTTCACGCCCCGTCCCGCCTCGTCATCGACCACGTGGTCACGCCGCATTTCACGCTGACGATCACGCTGACTCCTCACGAAACCGGCACCGTGATCACGTGGAATCAGGAGTTCGAAAGCGCCGCCTTCGTCGCCCGCGTCCGACACATCATCGAGCCCGCCAACGAACAAAACCTCAACCGCCTCCACGCCGTGCTCGCGGCAGCAAGTAATAAATCCGTCTAAGCCGCAACGTCCGTCACTTGGGCCGTATCAAGGGCATCGCGGTGCGCACCTTCATCCCGCTCCCGCGTCCCAACTCCCACCGCCATCCCCGCCTGCGTTCGTTGGTTTGAATTAGCGCCCATCAGCGGAAATTAGCGGTTCAAAACTTCCGGCCGCCCGGCTCCCCGCCCGTCATATCGCCTCCCATGTCACGCCCGTGTGTCGCCCGCGTGAACATTCGGTGACACGCCCCCTTTGCCTTTGCGGATACCCCGCAGCGCACGCATCAGCAGGGTCAAACCACCTATGCCCGCGCTGAGTTTCGCCCCCGCCTTCGCCTTGTTCTCCGCCATCGGACGCGGTTCGCCTGCGCAGCCCTTGCGCACGTTCATCCGCACCACCGGTTACAAGCTCCGCCCGCCGCGCCCGCTCGCGCACACACCCGTCGTGCGCCAGGCGCAGGATGCCGTGCTCGGCTCAGGTGCCGCCGGTCCGCACCAGCTCGCCACACTCCTCTGCGAACGTCGCAAGGGCCCCGTCCCGACCATCGTGCTCGGTGGCTTTGTGCCCGACGCGACCGAACAAGTCTTCCTTCTGCGCGGCTCCCTCCTCAGCCGCGGCAGCGTCTATTATTTCAACTACCCGCGCAACGGCTTCTCCGCCGATCTCCTCTTCGCTCAACTCGACGATCTTGTATCCGAACTCTCGTTACTCCACGACACGCCGCCCGTCGTGTTTTCAGTGAGCTTCGGCTCCGGCCTCGTCCTCGAATGGCTCCGCCGCACCCGCGCCGCCGGCCGCCACGCCGACATCGCCGGCGCCGTCTTCGTGAGCCCCATCGGCTGCGTCGAGGATCTGCTCGCCCCCGGCGAAGCCAAACCCGCCACGCTCCTCGGCCGCGCCGTCAAACCCTTCCTCGACGCCGCCGACGGCCAGGTCGATCCGCGCCACGTCGAAAAATCCCGCACGATCTTCAACCGCATGTTCGGCGCCGGCGCGCAAAACAAAGCCGCCCTCACCGCGCTGATGACGCCCGGCGAGCTCCGCCACCTGCACGCCGCCGTCATGGACACCATTGCCCGCGTCGATGCCCGCGGCGCCTGCGAACGTATGCGCGCCCTCAACGCCTTCGCGTCACCCGCGACGTATTTCTCCCAACAACTCCTCCCGCTCACCCACGCGCCCGCCCTCATCCTGTTCGCCGAGGACGAGGAGTCGGTCATCGACGCGCGTTCCCCCACGCGCTTCGCGCTCAACGCCGCGCACCGCGCCTATTTCCCGCACAGCGAGTGCCGCACGCTCGCCAATCCCGGCGGCGCTCCCGTCCAACACGCCTCGCTCATCTTTCACAGCGCCAACTTCCTCCCGCCCATCTCCCGTTTTTATCAGGGGTTAAAAACGCGTAAGCTTCTGCAAGTCGCATGAATTCGCTTGCGACTCCTCCTCGGGCAAACCTGCCTCGCAAGCAGCCGTCCCGTATGTTTTCACCGACGCGAACGTTCCTCACCGCAGGAGCCAGTTTCCTCACCACCCGCACCGCGAGCAAGCTGCGCAACGGCAAAGACGCCGTGCCCGCCCAGGAGCGCACGTTTAAAGGCCTCGTGGATTCCCTGGCGCGCACCGCCTACGGCCACCACCACGGCCTCACTCCGGGCACCACTTACAGCCAGTTCCAGGCCCGCGCTCCACTCCAGACTTACGAGGGTTTCCTGCCCTACATCGAGCGCATGAAACTCGGCGAGGCCGACATCCTCTGGCCGGGACATTGCAGCTTTTACGCGGTCTCCTCCGGCACCACTGCCGGCCGCACCAAATACCTTCCCGTCACCGACGGCATGCTGGAGCATTTCCGCAAAGCCGGCCTCGATTCGCTACTCTACTACACGGCTCGAGTCGGCCACACCGGCGTGTTTCGCGGCAAACACCTCTTCCTAGGCGGCTCCACCACGCTCAGCCGTCTCGAAGAGTCCAAGGACCGCGTCGCCTATGCCGGCGATTTGAGCGGCATCACCGCGCTCAACCTTCCGTCGTGGGTCGAGAAACACCTCTACGAACCCGGTGCCGCCATCGCACAAATCGCCGACTGGCCCGCCAAGATCCAGGCCATCGCCGACCACACGTGGAACCGCGACATCACGATGCTCGCCGGCATCCCGAGCTGGGTCCTCATCCTCGCCGAGGCGGTCAGAAACCGCGCCTCCAGCGGCAAGGTCCGCCCTTCGCATTTGCAGGGCGTGTGGCCCAATCTGGAATGCCTCATCCACGGCGGCGTGCCCGTGGGCCCGTTCATCGATGAGCTGCGCACGCACATCGGCCCCAAGGTGAACTTCCATGAAGTTTACCCCGCCTCCGAAGGTTTCATCGCCACCCAGGATTCCGAAGCCTCGCTCGGACTGCGTCTCATGACGGATACCGGCCTCTTTTTTGAGTTCCTCCCCATGCGGTATTACCATGAGGACAACCTCGCCCAACTCGGCCAGCACACCGTGCCCCTCGAGGGCGTCCAGGCCGGCGTCGATTACGCGCTCATTCTCACCACACCCGCCGGCCTCACCCGTTACGTGATCGGCGATGTTGTGCGCTTCATTTCGACCGACATCCCCCGCCTCGTTTACGTCGGCCGCACCGCGCTCCAGTTGAGCGCCTTCGGCGAACATGTGATCGAAAAAGAACTCACCGACGCCCTCATCGCCGTGTGCCACCGCCACGGTTGGACGATCACCAACTTCCACGTCGCCCCGCTCTTCATGGACACCGCCGCCGGCCACGCGCGCGGACGCCACGAATGGTGGGTCGAGTTGAAACCCTACACCAACGAGACGCCCACGGGGCCGGTGATCGCCGCCGAGCTCGACGTGGAATTAAAACGCCTGAACGACGACTACGAAGCCAAGCGCAACGGCGGCGGCCTCGAAGCCCCGCACGTGAAGCTCGTGATGCCCGGCGTATTCGAGCACTGGCTGCGCACGAAGGACAAGTGGGGCGGACAAAACAAGATGCCCCGCTGCCGCAGTGACCGCCAGATCGCCGACGAACTCGCCCAAGTCGCCCGCTTCTCCGCCGAAGGCTGAGCCGGCGCACGCGGTCTCCCCTTGAGTCGCGGGCCTCCACCGAGTCCGCCCTCGCGCCTCCGCGCATCACAAAAATCGCCCAGCGTCATCGCGCCGTCGTCGTTGGCATGGTCGATGCTAAATTACTTCCGACAGACGCTTACTTCCCTGCTCCGGCAGGGTCAGGGGTAACATGGATACCGGCCTCAAAAGCCGATCAGAAAAATAGAGGGCCCGCCGTTAGGGGTTTCGGCGGGCCCTTCCCGTTTTCAAAAATGGCCCCTAGGCGGGACGACCTCCGTGTCGTCCACCTCATCGTAGCCTGCGAGCTTGCTCGCGCTCCGCTCTCGAACCGCGCCTGCAAACAGGCGGCCTACCTCGAAAAAACGCCTTACAGCAACGACACGATCAGCTCCTCGTAAGCCTTCTCATTACGGGCCAGCCCGAGCTTCACGTGCCTCACGTTGCCTTCGCGATCGATCACGAACGCCGTCGGGAATCCCTGAACCCCGCCGAACAACCCGGCCGTCTCCGCATCGGCCATTAAAATCGGGTAATTCATCTTCATCTGCACCGAGAACTCCTTCACCAACTCCGGGCCGCCATCATCCACCGAGAACCCCACAATCACCAACCCGCGGTCGGCGTATTTTTTCTGCATCTCGACATAGTGCGGGATCTCTTTCCGGCATGGCGGACACCACGTCGCCCAAAAATCCACGATCACGACTTTGCCCTTAAAATCCGCGGACTTCACCTCCCGGCCATCCAGATCGCGAAGCGTCCACGCGGGCGCCTTGCCCATCATCGGCAGCACCTCGACAGCGCGGGCCGGCGCCACAGTCGGCTGCGCCGCGGTCTCCGTTTTGGCGACGGGCTCCTGCCGCCCGCATCCGGCCCCCACCGCCATCACGCCCGCCAACAGTCCGGTAAAAAGGAAGTTTTTCATAAGCATCACGTCAGAGCCGTAACGAACTCCGCTTATTCCCCGCGTCAACCGGCCCGCGTTCGCTAGGCACCGTTTAAGCCCGCCGCCCTTACGCCCGCGCCGCGCCGAAACGCGGCAGCAGGTCGCTCGTGGAGATAAGCGCGATCCCGAGGAAGCCGGCCGCCTTCACCATCAGGACGATGGCGATCGCTTCCAAGCCGGTCTGCTCAAAGTGCACCGCACCGGCCAGCATCACTCCGCCCAGCACGAGTTCGACCACCGTGATCGCCGCGAACAGCGTGCGGCTGCGCAGACGCGAAACGAGCCCGCCCGCCGTCACGGCGCGGCCGCCCTTCGGCGTGCGCACAAACTCTCCGCCGCGCTGGAAGAGTCCCTCCATCACCGCCACGCAGCACGTCACGCTCATCGCCAGGCCGAACGCCAGCATCAGTGGCGAAACCAGGAACATGATCACGCCGTCCTTCCACTGGCGCTGGCTGAAATACTGGCCCGTGATGTAGAGCGCCACCGTCGCGCCGCTCGTCAGCACCACCACGACCGGATTAAAGATCATCCACGAGTCCAGCAGCTTGTTGCCGAACATCAGGTAAGGCACGAAAATCACCGAGAACAGCACCAGCAACGGGTGGATAAACCCGACAAGCAGGTGGCTTGCCGCCTCGCGTTTGATACGCGCCGGCACATCGCTGCGCAGAATCGTGGCGAGCTGTTTACGCATCACTTGGATGCCGCCTTTGGTCCAGCGGCGCTGCTGCGATTTAAACGCCGTGAGGTTTTCCGGCAGCTCCGACGGCACCGCGTAATCCGGCAGATACACGAAGCGCCAGCCCTTGAGCTGCGCGCGGTAGCTCACGTCGAGATCTTCCGTCACCGTGTCGGGCGTCCAACCGCCGGCTTCTTCGAGCGCCGTGCGGCGCCAGATGCCCGCCGTGCCGTTGAAGTTAAAAAACAACCCCGCCGCGCAACGCGCCGCCTGCTCGACCACAAAATGCGCATCGAGGAAAATCCCCTGGAAGCGCGTGAGGAAACTCGCGCGACGGTTATTGAACTCCCAGCGCGCCTGCACCACACCGACCTTCGGGTCGGCAAATTGCGGCATCATCGTCTCCAAAAAGTGCGGCTCGGGACGGAAATCCGCGTCGAAAATCGCAAAGAACTCCGCATCCGTCAGCGTGTTCGCGTAAGCAAGCGCCCCGGCCTTGTAGCCCGAGCGATCCGTGCGGCGGATGTGGCGCACGCAGGCGGCGCGCTCCGGGTTGGCCTTGATCCAACGGTCGATGATCGCGGAGGTTTCGTCGTTCGAATCGTCCAAAACCTGAATCTCCAGCAAGCCGGCGTGCCAGCGGATGGCAGAGACTTTTTCCAGAAGCGCCTCGACGACCAGCGGTTCATTGTAGAGCGGAAGCTGGATGCACACCTTCGGCTGCGGTCCGGTCCAGGCTGGCGGCGCGGGCGGCGCCCGGCGCGAGGCTTTCACGTAGAGCCACAGCATCTTAACCTTGTGCAGGCCGAACAGACACATGCCCAACAAAGTGAACAAATAGAGGCCCAACAGGGCATTGGCGAAGAAGGAGGACATGGAAAGTTACAGTCTGGAAACGAAACCGGTTAGACTGCCCGTATTTAACCGCCGAGTGCAAGCCGCCTCTAGCAAACGGAAATCGGTGGCAAAACCCGCCCCGCCCGACTCCGCGTTCCCGTGACAGCCGAGGTAACGAGGCTGTGCCTTAAGCGACCTCGCCGTGGTTTCAGGTGTCATCGCTGGACCCCGGCAGGTTCATCCCGAGCGTATCGATGAACTTCTTCATCGCCGGCGTGAGCACGCGGCCCTTGCGATGCAAGATGGCCAGCGGACGCGTGAACTCCTTGTTCTTAAAATGAATGACCGCGAGCGTTCCCTGCTGCTGCTCCTGCAACACCGTCGCCTGCGGCACGATCGCGATGCCGTGGTCGATCTCCACCGCGCGCTTCACCGTCTCGATGTTGTCGAACTCCATCACCGGCTCGATCTCCAGCTTGTTGTCGCGGAAAATCTGGTCGACCGCCTTGCGCGTCGGGATGTCCGGGTCGAACCCGATGAACTTCTGCCCGGCGAGTTGTTTCAACTCCACGTCGCCACACTTCGCCAGCGGGTGCTTCGGATGCGCGATCAACACAAGGCGGTCGTTGCGAAACGGCAGCTGCTCGATCTGGCGCGTGCGCACCGGAAACGCCACCAGGCCGAAATCCACCGAGTTGTGCAGGATGTCTTCGTAAACGAGATTCGAGCGGCGGTATTCCACGCGCACGTTGACCGACGGATAATCCACCAGGAAGCGCTTGATGAACGGCGGCAGCTCATGGAGCCCGATCGAGTAAATCGTCGAAATGCGGATCGTGCCGCTGATGACCTTCTTCATCTCCTGCAGCTCGCTCGCCAGCTTGTCATAGCTGTGCAGCAACTCCTTCGCCGCCTCGTAAACGCGCTGCCCTTCACGCGTCAGCTGAAACTGCTTCTGGCTGCGATCGATCAGCAGCGCCTTGAAGTGCCGCTCCATCGCGCGAGCCTGCTGGCTCACCGCCGACTGGGTGATGGCATTGATCTTTGCCGCTTTTGAGAAACTCTTCGTCTCGACCAAGTCGGCGAAGATCTTAAAATTTTCGATTTGCATAGGCAGGCAGTGATTCTGGTTCAGTATAAATAAATCTTATTCTACGCAACTCGATAAACTTTTCCCCGCATGCTGCCTACCTACAACGAGTTCAAATCCCGGGCCGACACCATTCGCGCCCAAATCAACGCCGCCTGCGTCCGCGCCGGCCGCGATCCGGCATCGGTTGAATTGCTGGCCGTGACCAAAACCCATCCGGCCGAAGCCGCCGATTATGCCGCCCGTTACGGACTCCGCGCGGTGGGCGAAAACCGCGTTCAAGAAGCCGTGGAAAAACAGCCGCTTTGCACCGCCCGCATCCAGTGGGAGCTCATCGGACACCTTCAATCCAACAAAGCCAAACTCGCCGCCGCGCACTTCGACCGCGTGCAAAGCGTCGACAGTGAAAAACTCCTCGCCCACCTCGACGGCGCCGCCGCCGCACTCGGCAAAACCCTCCCCGTCCTCCTCCAAATCAACGCGGGACGCGACCCCGCGAAATTCGGCGCCGAGTTGGAAGACGCCCCGCGCCTGCTCGAAACCGCGCTCGTGAAAAAAAACCTGCGTATCGACGGTTTCATGACAATCGCCCCGCTCGGCGCGACCCCCGCCGAAACCGCCGCGCACGCCGCGCGCACCTTCGCCGCTCTCCGCGAACTTCGTGACACGCTCGCCGCGAAGACGGGCGCTCCGCTCCGCGAACTCTCCATGGGCATGAGCGGCGACCTGGAACTCGCCGTGCTCGCCGGCAGCACCCAAGTCCGCGTCGGCACCGCCCTCTACGGCACGCGCTAGCCAAGGGAGGGACGACCTCCGTGTCGTCCTCCGCGATCCCGCCCTCGCGCCCGCGCCCCTCCCCGCTTTCCCATTTGCAACCCGCTTAAATTCGCCTTGGGTTTCGTTCGTGGACAACGCACCTTCCAGCCTCGGCTCCCGTGAAGCAGTGCTCGCGTTGCTCGACGACCCAAGCCCGGCCGTCCGCAAGGCGCTCCTCGCTCATTTCGCCGCCCAAGGCGAACCCGCCCGTCTCTTCCTCGAAGGGGTTGTCCGCAACGGCGGACGCCTCCTCTCCACCCACGCCCGGGGCTTCCTCGAAGAACTCAAGTTCACCGATCCCGTCGCCGAGTTCCGCGACTTCATTCGCTCGCTCAATTACGAACTCGAAACCGGCGCCCTGCTCCTCGCCCGCACCGTGTTTCGCGACCTCGACGTCGGCCTCAGTTGCGAACGCCTCGATGATCTCGCCGCCCGCTGCCGCGAGTTGATCGCCGAGCCGCTCTCCATCCGCGAAAAATGCCGGATCATCAACCGCGTGCTGTTTCACGAAAACGGTTTTCACGGCAACCTCGAGCACTACACCGACCCGCTCAACAGCTTCCTGCCCATCGTCCTCGAGCGTCGCAAAGGCATCCCCCTTTCGCTCAGCATCGTTTACTTGCTCGTCGCCCAACGGCTCGGCCTCGACTTGGAACCCGTCGGTCTGCCCGGACACTTCATGGTCGGCTGCTACCTCGAAGACACGCCGCTCTTTATCGACCCATTTGAACAAGGCGCCTTCCGCACACCCGAAGAAGTGTTCGCGTTCCTCAAGATGGGCAAAGTGACGCCCACGATTTCCGACCTCGCCCCGACCACGGTGCGCGAAGTGTTGTGCCGCAACTGCCGCAATCTGGTGCACCACTACACCGCCTCGGGCGACCCCGAGCGCGCCCAGCTCTTCGCCAGCTTCGTGGACGAGTTCGAGCAGACCTACGAGCGCCACGCGCAACCGTAAGAATCGTTCTCGTTCTCCTACTCGTTCTCGTTCTCTCTTCCGGGGAAAAAGAACGCCACGATGTCCGCCACGCCCGACCCCATTTACACGCTCGCCGATCTCGACACTTGGAACGCCCCCGGCACCTCACTCGCCGTGCTCGGCCACCCGATCAAACACTCCGTCAGCCCGCCCATGCACAACGCAGCGCTGGCCCGGATGGCCCTCGTCGATCCGCGCTTCGCCACCTGGCGTTATGTGCGCTTCGACATCGCCCCCGAAGACCTGCCCGTCGCCCTCGAAAAACTTCACGCCCGCGGCTTCCTCGGCATCAACCTCACCGTCCCGCACAAGATCATCGCCTTCGATCGCGTCGCCGCGCTCGACCCCGCCGCGCGTCCCATCGGAGCCGTCAACACCCTCCTGCGCACCCCCGGCGGCTGGCACGGCTTCAACACCGATGGTTACGGCCTCGCGACCGCCATCCGCGAAGACCTCGGCCGTGAACTCTCCGGCGCCCACATCCTCCTCCTCGGCGCCGGCGGAGCCGCCCGTGGCGCCGCCGTCGAATGCCTCCAGCGCGGCTGCGCGAGCCTCACCATCGTCAACCGCACGCGCGCCAACCTCGACGCCCTCCTCGCCCAACTCGCCCCGCTCTCCAACGGCATCCCCGTCCACGGCCTCTCAGACCTAGCCGCGAGCGCCGGCGTGCCCTCCGAAGCCTCGGCGAAGGAGGAAGCGCTCGTCATCAACGCCACCAGCGCCGGCCTCAAACCCACCGACCCGCTCCCCGTGGACCTCGCCGCGCTCGCGGCCCGCGCCCGTCCCGCCGGCGTTTATGACATGATCTACAACCCGCCTGAGACGCCCCTCCTCGCCCAGGCCCGCGCCCTCGGCCTTCCCGCCTCCAACGGCCTCGGCATGCTGGTCCACCAAGGCATCCGCGCCCTCGAAATCTGGAGCCGCGCCGCCGTGCCGGTGGACGCCATGCGCACCGCCGTCCAGGCCGCCATGGCCGCCCGTTGAAAAATTCCGCGCTTCCGTCCTTACGCGTTTCCGCGATGAACTAAGACCCGCTCCTCCCGCATGACTTTCGACTACGCCGAATTCTCCGCCGCCTTCCCTTGGTTTTTTCCGGTCATCGCCGGCATTTTCGGCGCCATCGTCGGCAGCTTCCTCAACGTCGTCATCTACCGGATGCCGCTCGACAAATCCGTCGTCACCCCCGGTTCCCACTGCGCCTGCGGCGCGCCCATCAAGTGGTATGACAACATCCCCGTGCTCAGCTGGTTTCTCCTCCGCGGCAAAGCCCGCTGCTGCGGCCGTCCCTATTCGTTCCGCTACGCCTTCGTCGAGCTGCTCACCGGCACGCTCTTCTTCACGAGCTGGCTGATGTTCCCGCCCGCCAAGGCGCTCTGCGGCATGCTCTTCGTCGCCTGCATGCTCTGCGCGCTCTTCATCGACCTCGATCATATGATCATCCCCGACACGTTCACCATCGGGCTCGGCGTCATCGGCGTGGTGCTGTCCGTATTCGTTCCTTCGCTACACGGTCAGAACGACGGCGTGTTCCTCGTCGGCGCGATGCAGTCGGGCCTGATTTCCCTCCAGGGCCTGCTCATCGGCTCCGGTCTCGTCCTGTGGATCGCCCTCATCGCCGAGGTGCTCCTGCGCAAGGAGGCCATGGGCTTCGGCGACGTGAAGTTCGTGGGCGCGATCGGCGCCTTCACCGGCTGGCAGGGCGCGGTCTTCGCCATCTTCGGCGGCGCCGTCGTCGGCACCGTCTGGATCGCCCTCGCATTCCTCTGGAAAAAACTCTTCGGCAGCGGCGTCCAAGTCGCACCGCGCGCCGAGACGCCCGACGGACAACCCGCCGAGCTCGGCATGGGCGTGCAAATTCCCTTCGGCCCCATGCTGGCCATCGCAGGCCTGCTCCACTTCTTCTGCTTCCAGCACTGGATGGAGGACTACCTCGCCGACTTCGCCTCGATGTTCCACTGAGCCCGAACGGAGCGGAACGGCGGAGCCGTTTCGCTCCGCCGCCTAACCGTTCCCCTTAACCTTCACGCGCGCCCGCGCCTCACAGCTGCTCCGCGCCTTCGCCTGTGAGCATGTGCAGAACCTCCGGACGCGGGCGGAACTTCTTTAAGTAAGCCTCCGACACCTGCCGCGCTTGCTCGGCATCAAACGCCGCATTGGTCAGCGCCATGACCGCGCCGCCAAAACCGCCGCCAGTCAGTCGCGCCCCATACACGTTCGGCATGCCTTCCAGTGTATCCACCAGCAAATCGAGCTCCGCCGTGCTGTTGCCAAACAACGTCTGCGAGCTGCGATGCGACGCCGTGAGCAAACGCCCCACCGACGCCAGATCCCCCTGCTTCAGCTCTTTGACCGCTTGATCGACGCGCGCGATCTCCTCGACCACGTGCTTCGCCCGCTTGTAGGCGTCGGCCGACAATTTCCCGCGGGCCGCCTCGACTTGCGCCGGCGTCGCCTCGACGAGCAATGACACGCCGAGCACCTTCGCCGCCTCCATGCATTCGCCATGGCGCGTCGCATAAAGACCGTCCACCAACGCATGTTTAATGTGCGTGTTAAAAATCCAGAAATGCGCGCCCTCGGGCAGCGGCACCGTGTCGAAACGCGGTCCCCGGCAGTCGATAAACACCAGGCTGTTCTCCTTGCCGAACCCCGACACGCCCTGGTCGAGAATGCCGCACGGCACGCCCACGAAGTGGTTCTCCGCATGTTTGCCGATCTTCACGAGCGTCTCGCGATCCACCTGCTGCCCCGTGATCGCGATGAACGCCAGGCCCGACGCCAGCTCGATCGCCGCGCTGCTCGACAACCCCGCTCCCGTCGGCAGATCCGACATCGCGACGTAATCAAAACCCGCGGGTGCCTGGAGTCCGAACACCGGCAGCGCCGCCAGCACGCCGAGCGGGTAATTCACCCAGCTCGCCTCGCCCGGCTGCTTCACGCTCGCAGTCGCATCGAGCGTCACCGTCTTGCCCGTATAAATGCTATAAAAGTTCCGTTTTCCATCGGTGCGCGGCGCGATCGCCACCCACACGCCGCGATCCACCGAAGCGCCCAGCACCGTGCCGCCGTTGTAGTCGGTGTGGTTGCCGATAAATTCGATGCGCCCCGGCGCCCGCGTGATGGCGGATGGCTCGCGACCATAGATTTGCTGAAAGAGACCGGCGATTTGCTGCTTCATGGGTGCCTCAGCCGAAATGCCCGCCCCCGCCCCGTCAACGGCG